>WNFD01013229.1_pt1 | contig 14374 bp, 10 predicted proteins | sample 5400491 | NCBI WGS metagenome assembly WNFD01 (sample SAMN13153343, study PRJNA577476) | soil metagenome | isolation source: 120 cm saprolite under Douglas fir tree site 2 hole 2 replicate 2 | place: USA:California | collected 2015-04-18
CTGCAGGTTCCGGTGGTGAAGGATGTGAAGGATCAGGCGCCCGAGGCGATTTGCCGGCTGGTCCCGGTCAACGTCAATCGCACAGTGCTAATGAACCGGGACGCGCTGCCGTTCAACAACCCTGATCTGCGGCGGGCGATCGCGCTCAGCCTGGATCGCAAGGCTTTTGTCGACACCCTCACCTTAGGCAAGGGCGACATTGGCGGGGTCATGCAACCCCCGCCGGAGGGGATTTGGGGGATGCCGCCGGAAATGCTGAAGACATTGCCGGGCTACGATCCCGACGTGCAGAAGAACCGTGCGGAAGCCCGCCAGATCATGGAGAAGCTCGGCTATCGGCCAGACAAGCGGCTCGAGACCAAGGTATCCACGCGTAATGTGCAGCCGTACCGCGACGCCGCGATCATCCTGATCGACCAATTGAAGGAAATCTATATCGACGGTGAGCTCGAAGTGGTCGATACCGTCCAATGGTATCCCAAGATCATGCGCCAGGACTTTACTGTCGGCCTCAATCTCGCGGGCAACGGTCTCGATGACCCGGACCAGACGTTGTACGAAAATTACACTTGCGGAGCGGAGGGCAACTATGACCGCTACTGCAATCCCGAGCTCGACAAGATGGTCGACCGGCAATCGATGGAATTCGACCAGAACAAGCGCAAGGAGCTGGTGTGGGCGATCGAAAAGAGGTTGGCCGAAGATGCGGCCCGACCGGTCCTCTGGCACAACCGTACCGGGACCTGCTGGCATCCTTATGTGAAGGGCTACACGCCGATGGTCAACAGCGTCTACAACGGCTGGCGCTTCGAGGACGTCTGGCTCGACCGATAGCCGCACCCGTTTCCGCCAACATCGCCTCGGGAGCTTGAATTTATCGCAGTTCTGTGCTATTTTAGCAAATCGTGACGTGTGTTTTTCACAAGATGGATTGATCGGAGAGCGGTGCGAAATGCCGACGCAAATTCTCCCGGCAGCCTCCCTCAGGAGCATCCTTCGGCTCCCTGCTGCGCGAGTTCTGGTTCGGGCATCTAACTATTTGATGTGGATGGTCTTATGGTCGCTCGAACGGGCGATTTTCCACGTCGAAGAGAAGGTTCTCCCTGCTCTCAGGGAGGGACGAGCTGCCAGACAGCGGCCGATAAGCCGCAACTCGGGCCGCAAGTGCCCTTTCGCCGGGAACCGCTGGGCAAAGCCGACGACATCACGGAGATGCGATCGACCGAGACGGGCGAGGCATGCTATGCTCTCATATCGGTCCCTGCGGTAACGCATGCGGCGGCGGAGGGAGGAAGACTGTGGGATCCTATCTCGTGCGGCGTTTTGGCCTGATGCTGCTGACATTGTTCGGGATTTCGATAATCATCTTTTTGATGCTGCGGATCGCGCCGGGCAACATTGCCGACATCCTGTTCGATGCGGCGGGCTTTGTCGACCCGACCGAGAAGGCGCAGATCATGAAGGATCTCGGTCTCGACAAGTCGCTGCCGGTTCAATATGCGAGCTGGATCGGCGGGCTGATGCAAGGCGATCTCGGTTTTTCGTATGTCACCGACCGGCCGGCGATCCACGAGATCCTGCCGCGCATCCCGATCACCGCCAGGATCGCGGGGCTGGCCGTACTGTTTTCCGCACTAATCGGGATCCCGCTCGGGGTGATCAGCGCCGTCAAGCAGAATACCCGCCTCGACTACATCTTGCGCGTGATTTCGCTGTCCGCATTGTCAATGCCGAACTTCTGGCTCGGATTGCTGGTCTTGATGTTCTGCGTCTCCTATTTCGGTACGATCCCGATCTACAGCGATGCGCCGCAGAGCTTCTGGCAGGCGCTGGCGATGTACAGCGTGCCGGCCGCCGTCGTTGGGATCCGCAGCCAGGCCTTGACATTGCGGCTCACCCGCTCGTCGATGCTCGAAGTGTTGCGCCAGGATTATATCCGCACAGCGCGCTCGAAAGGCGCCTCCGAGAATGTCGTCAACTACCACCATGCCCTGAAGAACGCGGTATTGCCGGTCGTCACCGTGATCGGGCTCGAGGTCGCGATGCTTTTGGGTGGGCTGGTCGTCATCGAGACCGTGTTCAATATTCCTGGGGTGGCGCGGTTTCTTATCGAAGCCATCCGTTGGCGAGACTATCCGATCGTGCAGAATATAATCATGTACATTGCTCTAATCGTCGTCTTGGTCAACTTTATCGTGGATATGCTGTACGCCGCGTTAGATCCGCGGATCAAATACTCTGACTAAGGCAGCCAGCTTCTCTTAGCGGGAGGAAACGCCGTGAGCAGCATTGATTACCGCGCAGAATTGACCAGGGCCGGTGCCAACGTCGAAGGACGCTGGAGCGCCATCCGTTTCCTCGCGCGCCGCTATCCGCTGGGCGCGTTTGGCGCGGTGATCATGGCGCTGTGTGTCTTCGCCGCGCTGTTCGCCCCCTACATCACGGTCTACGACCCGTTGTCGACAAATGCGGCGTTTTCATTGGCGCGGCCATCCGCGCAGCATTGGCTCGGCTGCGACTTCATGGGCCGCGACGTATACAGCCGGATCGTCTATGGCTCCCGCATCTCGCTCGCGGTCGGTATCGGCTCGATGAGCCTGGGGCTCACCTGCGGCGTCCTCATCGGGCTGACATCGGGCTATCTCGGCGGCTGGATCGACTTGGCCGCCCAGCGCTTGATCGACATCCTGCAATCTCTGCCCCTGCTCGTCATGGCATTGTTGATGACCGCCTCTCTGGGGCCCTCGCTCAGGAATACGATCATCGCGATTTCGATCGCGCTGATCCCCTCTTCGGCCCGCGTCGTCCGCTCCACCACGCTGTCTCTCCGTGAGCAACCTTTTGTCGAGTCGGCGAAGGCGATCGGCATGAGCGAAGTGCGGATCGCCTTCCGGCATGTGCTGCCCAACACCTTAGCGCCTCTGATCGTGCTGGGGACGGCCCAGCTCGGGGCGACGATCTTGATCGAGGCAACCCTGTCGTTTCTGGGGCTCGGCGTCCCCGAGCCGCATCCTTCGTGGGGCCGGATGCTTTCGGAATCGGCGGCCGAATATGTGCGCACCGCGCCGTGGCTGGTGATCTTCCCTGGTCTGGCGATCAGCCTCGTTGTGTTCGGCACGAACCTCTTCGGCGATGCCTTGCGCGACCTTCTCGATCCACGGCAACGCAGCTGATCGCTGGCCCACGGCGACACGTCGCCACCTCAGATCCAACCGATGAAAGGGCGGGATGCCTCGGATGGCGAATGACGAGACAATGATCGAGCGCCTGGCGTCGCCCGCCTACGCGATGACGAGAGCGGCCGTCCAGGCCGGTTCGGTTATCGAGGTTCAAGGACTGCAGACCTACCTCTTCACCCGGGCAGGCATCGTCAAGGCGGTGGACGATGTCTCGTTCACGTTGCGGCGCGGTGAAACCTTGGCCATCGTCGGCGAATCCGGCTGCGGCAAGTCGATGACGGCGTTATCGCTCATGCGTCTGGTTCCCAGTCCTCCGGGTAAGATCGTCGGTGGCACGATCACGCTCGAGGGCAAAGACCTGGTGCAACTCGATGAAGCGGAAATGCGCGACATCCGAGGCAACGACATCTCGATGATTTTTCAGGAGCCGATGACCTCGCTCAATCCGGTGCTGACGATCGGCCACCAAATTGCCGAGGCGCTGCGGCTGCATCAGGATCTGTCGAAGACCGCTGCCAACGAAAAGGCAGTGGACATGCTGCGGCTCGTCAAGATCCCCGAGCCGGCGCAGCGCGCCCGGGAGTATCCGCACCAACTGTCGGGCGGTATGCGGCAGCGGGCAATGATCGCAATGGCGCTAGCCTGCAACCCTCGCGTGCTGATCGCCGATGAGCCGACGACCGCCCTGGACGTGACGATCCAGGCGCAGATCCTCGACTTGATCCTGGAACTGCAGAAAGAGCTAGGCACGGCAGTCATCCTGATCACGCACAATCTCGGTGTTGTCGCCGAGACTGCTCAACGCGTGATCGTGATGTATGCGGGCAAGAAGGTCGAAGAGGCTGAGGTCGACGCGCTGTTCGCGGAGCCGCTCCACCCCTATACCCACGGCTTGTTGGCGTCCATTCCGCGTCTCGAGATCATGGCGGGAAGAAACTCCGCTTCCGTCGAGCGGCTGAAGGAAATCTCCGGCATGGTGCCGGCGCTGAACAATCTCCCGCCGGGTTGCACGTTTGCCCCGCGTTGCGCCTTCGCCGATGAACGCTGCCGTGCGCAATTTCCTCCTTATGAACAATTGCGGCCGGGGCATTGGGCAGCCTGCTGGCATTCGGAGAGGCTCTATGGTGGGCGGGATGGCTAGCGCTCTCGTGCAGGAGATCGCTGAGCCGGGCGGGCTTGGTCGCAACCGCGCTCCGGTGATCGAGGTCGCGGGGCTCAAAAAGCATTTCCCGGTCAAGAAGGGCCTCCTTCGTCGCGCGGCCGGGTACGTCTATGCCGTCGACGGCATCAGCTTTGCGATCAATCAAGGGGAAACCTTGGGCTTGGTCGGCGAAAGCGGTTGCGGCAAGTCGACCGTCGCGCGGACGGTATTGCGGTTAGTCGAGCCGACCGCCGGCACGATCAAGCTCGACGGTCAGGACATTACCCGATTGGGCAAAGCCGCGATGCGGCCGCATCGGCGACAGATGCAGATTATATTCCAGGACCCGTTTTCCTCGCTGAACCCGCGCATGTCAGCCGGCGACATCGTCGGCGAGCCGTTACAGGTGCATGGGCTCGCCCATGGAAGGGAAAAAGAGGAGCGTGTTGCGGCGCTGTTCGACCAGGTCGGGTTGCGCCGGTTGCAGATGCGGAGCTTTCCGCACGAGTTCTCCGGGGGGCAACGTCAGCGCATCTGCATCGCTCGCGCGCTCGCGCTGAACCCAAATCTGATAATCGGCGATGAGCCCGTTTCAGCGCTCGACGTGTCGATCCAGGCCCAGGTGATCAACCTGATGATGGATCTGCAGCGCGATAAAAACCTCTCCTATCTGTTCATCGCCCACGATCTTGCCGTGGTCGAGCACATCAGCCACCGCATCGCGGTGATGTATCTCGGTAAGATTGTCGAGTACACCGACAAGCAGACCCTATTCACAAACCCGCTGCATCCCTACACGGAGGCCCTCCTGGCTGCGGTGCCGGTTCCCAACCCGAGGGTCAAGCGCACGAAGCAACTGCTGCAGGGCGATGTTCCGAGCCCGATCAATCCGCCGCCGGGCTGCACATTTCATACGCGCTGTCCTTATGCCGAAGCGCGGTGCAAGGTCGATGTCCCGGCGCTGCGTGAGGTCAACCCCGGCCACAGGGTTGCCTGTCATCTGCGTTGAAGTCACACCCCCAAGGCAGAACTCCGCCACAGATTGGGAGCGAGGATGCTCAAGCGCACGGTTCCGGTAACAGGACAGGCCTTGGTGCCGCGCGTGGGCATAGGATCAGTATATTCGCGTTAGATCCCTGAAAATCTCCTATCCAGTTACTTGACCATCCCGCTCTCTCTTAACCAAATCCTAGTGTAGACCGACAGAATTTTAACCTTCGGCGGCAACGGATCATCAAGGCGACACTTGGAAAGCGTTAACCAATTTTAACTCGCGGTTGCCCGTGTATCCGCTATTTGTTATAAACCCAGGAATCTGACGGCCGCCTTTAGCTTTTGCAACCTGATAGCTCTCGGTGCCGTCAAGCAAAGAGTAACGCGAGAAATGTTCGGCGAAATATCGGCAACCCCGTCGATTGATGAACTGAGAGCACATCGCAGTGCGAGGCCCGAGCCCACGCCGGGCGGCACCCCGGACCGCGTCGGCACGGTTTCCGACCTGCTCTCCGAGCCACTGGGCATGGACGCCAACGCGACGACTGAGCGGCGGCTGCTTGTCCCTGCGTTGGCGGCATCGGCACCCGGCCCACGCAGGCATCGAGCCGGACCGGCACTTCCGATCGGTATCCTCCTTTACCTCGCCTCAGTCGGAATTATCGCGACTGCGACGGTCGGGGTCTTGTTTGGCATCGGCTTTTCCTTGCTTGTGCAGCCGACGGACGCAATGGGCGCCGGAGCAGGAACCCGCAGTTACGGCTCCGAAGTCGAATTGCTGTTGTCCAGCGTTGTATCGCGTTTCTTTAGTGACACCACGCCGGCGGACAGCAAGGTTGTGTCGGTCCCGATCAGACCAGAGGTGCCTCGCTCCGCGGCCGTAGCTGCCTTGCCCGCCGTACCCGCTGCTCAGCCATGGCCAGCCCGTCGGACATCGCCACCCGAGAGAAGTGGCGCCGCACCGCCTTCAGCGCTCGGCAGTGCCTATGCGAGTGAACCCGGGGACGCGCCGGCCGGAGAAGAGACGAAGCGGCCGGCGGCGCCCGGGGCTGCAAACGACGCTGCCGCCCCCGTTTTGCCGGCCTCGGACCCGCCGTCGAGTTCCGCCGTCGTGGTCGCCACGCCCGCAGCGCCGGACCCGGACCTGCCCACCGTGGATGTCGCCGAGTTTTTGGCGCGCGGCGACAGTTATCTATTCAAAGGGGACCTCTTTTACGAGCGCGCTGCCGACGCCGGCAGCGGGCAAGGCGCGATGCGGCTTGGAGCGACCTTTGATCCCAACTTCCTGGGCCGCACCGGCTTGATCGGAACGCGCGGTGACCAGGCCAAAGCAGATACCTGGTACCGTCGTGCGCGCAGCCTCGGTGCGGCCGAAGCCGCACGTGAGCCGAAAGGCCGGGAGACAAAATAGGGACGAGTTATCGCTATGAAGCGCTCTATCATAGTGGCTACGATCATCGCCGCCGTGATGCCGCTGACGGCTCTCGCGGCGCCCGCGACCGCCGCTGCTCCACTGCCGGATGTCGTCGTCGCCAATCGGGGAGTGGTCGAACTCGAAACTGGGCGCGCTTCCGGCATCTCGGTGCGTATCGCCGAGGATCTGGCCAATATCATCGACGATGGGGCGACGCGGCGAGTCCTGCCGGTCGTCGGCAAAGGATCGCTGCAGAACATCACCGATCTCAAGCTGCTGCGCGGCATCGACCTCGCCATCCTGCAGACGGACGTCCTCGATTATGCCAGGCAGGCGAACTACTTTCCCGGCATCGAGACCTGGGTCACCTACATCGCCAAGCTCTACAACGAGGAGTTCCATCTTCTGGCCCGCCGCGACATCCGCAGTGTCGGAGATCTGGCAAACCAGAAGGTCAATGTTGATCTGCGCGGCGCCGGTACCGCGATTACGGCAGGCCGACTATTCGACCTTCTCAAGATCGTGATAACGCCTACCTACGACGATCAGGAGGTAGCGCTCGGGAAGCTGCGCAGCGGTGAAATCGCCGCTCTTGCCTTCGTCGCGGGCAAGCCGGCACCGCTGTTCTGCAGCATCACCGCCGAGGAGGGGCTCCACTTCCTCGCCATCCCGCTCAACCCCGCGGTGACTGCGGCTTACGTGCCGACGCGGTTCAGCGCGCAGGATTACCCGGGTCTGGTGCCTGGGGATCAGCCGGTCGACTCGGTGGCCGTCGGCACCTTGCTCGCGGCTGCCAACCTCCAGTATGGCTCCGAGCGTTACCGTAATCTGGTGAATTTTGTCGATGCGTTCTTCACCGGGTTCCAATTGCTGCTCGATCCCGGCCATCATCCCAAATGGCACGAGGTCAACATCATGGCCGAGCTTCCCGGCTGGCGGCGCTTTCCGCCTGCCGAGCAATGGCTGCAACGTAATGCGCCGGTGGCGGCTGCACCCAATCTGCAGGATCTTAGGGCGATCTTTTCGCGCTTCATCGACGAGCGTCAACAGGCGACCGGGGGGCTGCCGATGACCCAGCAGGAGAAGGATCAGCTCTTCGGGCAGTTCGAGATGTGGCAGAGAGGTCAGATCCGGTAGCGCGCCCGAGCCGATGACACGATTTCGCAACCTTCGATGGGCGCCTTTCGGATGAACGCCGGCTTTGCTGAGGCATGCCGCTCGGCGGTAATTCGCGCCCCGCGTCTGCTGGCTGCGCTCGCCGTCGTCGCTGTAGTTCTCACCGTCCTGATTATCGGACGACAAGCCGTCGCCGACATAAACCCCAGGCACGGCGGCACGCTGGAATTTGCCGTCACCGTCGAGCCGGGTAATTACGACTGCCACGCCAACACATCCTTTGCTTTTCTGCACCCAATTGCACCCCATTACTCGACCTTGCTCAAATTCGACGCCGCTAATTATCCACAGATCGTTGGCGATTTGGCGGAGTCGTGGAGCGTGTCGGCCGATCGTCGCATTTACACCTTCAAGCTGCGGCCCAACATCCTCTTTCACGACGGATCGCGCTTGACCTCCGCCGATGTCAAGGCGAGTTACGAGCGGATCGTTCACCCGCCGCCGGGCGTCGTGTCGGCGCGAAAGGTCGACTACGCCGCTATTTCGAGCATCGACACGCCCGATCCGCTCACGGTCGTCTTTCGCCTGCAGTGGCCGGAGGCGGCGATGCTGGCGAATTTCGCTTCCCCATGGAACTGCATCTATAGCGCCGCCAGGCTCGCCGTCGACCCCGCATTTCCCAAGACAAATGTGCTCGGGACCGGGGCATTTTCTTTTGTCGAATATGTCAAGGGACAGTATTGGCGGGGCAAGCGCTGGGACAAATATTTCCTGTCCGGCAGGCCCTATCTCGACGGCTATCAGGCGGATTTCATCACCGGACCCGCGGTTATGGCGGCGTACAAGAGCGGCCGCATCGCCGCGGAGTTCCGCGGTGTCACACCGCCGCAACGCGACGATCTTGCCGAGGGGCTGGGTGACCGGGTCGAAGTCAGTGAAAGCCCGTGGCTGTCCAATCTCCTGGTCGTCTTCAACACCAAACGCGCACCCTTCGACGATGCCCGGGTGCGGCGCTCTCTCTCTCTCGCCATCGATCGCTGGGGTGCTGCGGCGAAGCTGCAGGGCACGACCTTTCTCAAATATGTCGGCGGCGTCATGCGGCCGGGCTCGAGCATGGCCACGCCGGAAGCGGAACTGGCCACGATTCCCGGGTTCTCGCGCGATATCGCCGCCTCACGCGCCCAGGCGAAGCAGCTTCTCGACGAGGCCGGGGTTCACGATCTGAAGCTCACGGTCACCGTTCGCGACATCCCGATGCCGCATTATGCGGGAGCCGATCTGTTGGCCGAGAGCTGGCGCCAGGTGGGCATCACGACGACGCAGGACAGACGCAACATCTGGGACTGGCAAAAAGAGATCGATGCCGGCCAATTCGACGTGGCACTGGATTTCTTGGGTGATTACTACGACGACCCGACGATCCAACTGACGAAATACGTGTCGCACGATCTGTCGCCGGTCAACTACTCCTACTCGACGGATCGCTTTCTCGATGCCCTTTACATCGGTCAAGCGGTCACCAGCGACCCTCGGCAACGCGCCAAAATCGTCCGCGATTTCGAGCGACATGCCCTCTCCGAGGCCTATACGGTTCCCCTCCTGTGGTGGAACCGGATCGTCGCGACCTCGGCCAAGCTCAAGGGGTGGAGCATCACCCCCAGTCACTTCATCGGACAGGACCTGACCGAGGTTTGGCTCGACCGGTGATCTGTGATAGGAGGCCGCTGGCCTAGGGGCCACTAACCCTATCGACCGGGAGCAGTTGAATGGTGAATATCGGAGCCGCGGATAGCGGGAGCTCCGCGGCGGGGGCGGCAACCCGCCGGTCGCCGCTGCGAAAGCTCTATGTCCAGGTGTTGATCGCCATCGCAATCGGCATCCTGCTCGGGCATTTCTATCCGAGCCTCGGGGTCGAGATGAAGCCGCTGAGCGACGGCTTCATCACGCTGATCCGCGCCGTCGTGCCACCGATCATCTTTGTGACCGTCGCCATCGGCATCGCCAAAATGGGCGACATGCGGCGGGTCGGAGTGGTCGGCGTTCGGGCAATCATTTATTTCGAGGTCGTCTCGACCCTGGCGCTGCTGATTGGGCTCGCCGTCGGCAATCAGCTGCAACCCGGCGCCGGCCTCCATATCGACCCGGCGCATTTGGACGAGAAGGCGATCGCGGGCTATGTCACGAGCGCCAAGTCGCTGACGATCGTCGACTTTCTGATGAAAATGATCCCCACCAACCTGGTCGGTGCCGTCGCCCAGGGCGACATCCTGCCGGTGCTGGTCATGGCGATCCTGTTCGGCTTTGCTCTCTGCTATATGGGCGAGCGCGGCGAGCGGCTCGTCGGCGTGATGGACGACTTCATGCACGCGCTGTTCGGGGTCGTGCGGATTATCATGTATGTGGCGCCGCTCGCCGCTTTTGGCGCGATGGCGTTCACGATCGGCAAGTTCGGTTTCGGAATGCTCGCCAGTCTCGGTTGGTTGTTGGCGAGCGTCTATTTGACGTCGATCTTGTTTGTCTTGATCGTGTTCGGACTGATCGCCCGTCTCTTTGAGCTGCGCGTGTGGAAGATCATCCGCTACTTCAAGGACGAGCTGCTGATCGCCTTTGCCGCGACCTCGGGCGAGGCGATGATGCCACGCTCGATGGCCAAGCTCGAACGCCTCGGCTGCTCGGAGGAAACCGTCGGGCTGGTGATGCCGAGCGGCTTCTCGTTCAACACCGACGGCACCGCGATCTATATGACCACAGCGGTTCTGTTCATCGCGCAGGCGACCGACATCAACCTGACGATCGGCCAGCAGCTGATGATCCTTTTCGTCATGCTGTTCACCTCTAAGGGGGCCGCCGGGGTCGCGGGCGCCGGCTTTGTGGCACTCGCCGCCACCTTGCCGACGCTCGGAGTACTGCCGGTGGGCGGGCTGGCACTACTCCTCGGGGTGGAGCGGTTCATGTCCGAGATCCGCGCCGTCACCAATCTCTTCAGCAACATCTTCGCCACCGTGGTGATCGCGCGGTGGATGGGTGAGATCGAGGACGACGAGCGTCTGAACCTGATCCTCGACGGCGAGGCCGAGGACGACCCGTTGGCGCAGGCGGTATAGAACTTAGACATTGACCGGCGCCGGCGGGGTCCGGCCGCGGATCAGATCGGCCGCCTTCTCGGCGATCATGATGACCGGCGCGTTGATGTTGCCGCCGACCAAACCCGGCATCACCGAGGCATCCGCGACGCGCAACCCGTCGACTCCCAGGACCTTGAGTTCGGGGTCGACGACCGCCTCCGGATCGCTCGCCCGCGCCATCCTGCAGGTGCCGAGCGGATGGTGAACGGTGATCGCGGTCGCGCGGATATGGGCGTCGATCTCGGCATCCGACCGGCAATTCGGGCCCGGTATGATCTCTCCGGCAGCGAATGCGGCCAGGGCCGGCTGTTGGCCGATTTCCCGCGCTAGGCGCAGACCCGCGCGCAACGTGGCCCAGTCCTTGTCGGTCGCGAGAAAATTCTGGCAGATGCGGACGGGGCGGCGCGGATCGGATGACGCGAGTTCGACATGGCCGCGGCTTTCCGGCCGCAACAGCACGGCCCGGCAGCCGAAACTGTCGGCATAAGGCGGCACAAAGGGCGGGAAATAGGGAGTTGCCGTCATCGGCGCGGCGTTGAAGAGAAGCTGGATGTCCGGCAATGGCAGCCCGGGTGTGCTCTTCAAAAAAGCCATGATCCCACCCGGCCAATCGGCCGCGATCCCCTCGCCGAGCAGATACGCCTTGCCCAGTTCCAGCAGGATCCGATCGGCGCGCATCTTGGCGTGCAGGGGACCCGGCTCCTTGCGGGTATAAGCGACGGTGATGGAGACGTGGTCCTGCAGGTTGCGTCCGACACCCGGCAGCGGAACCTTCACGGCAATCTCCTGTGCGCCGAGCGCGCTCGGATCGCCGATCCCGGACAACATCAGCAGCTGCGGCGAATTGATCACACCACCGGCGAGGATCACCTCGCGCTCGGCGCGGGCGATCAACCGCTCGCCGCCCTTCAGATACTCGACCCCGACGGCGCGATGGCCTTCGAAGAGAACTCGGGTCGCCAGCGCCTCGACCTCGACCGCGAGATTGGTCCTCGACAGTGCCGGCCGCAGATAGGCGTCGGCGGCACTGCACCGGCGCCCGTCGCGGATCGTCTGCTGCGAGCGGCCAAAGCCTTCCTGCTGGGCGCCGTTGTAGTCATCGGTCATCGCGTGACCGGCGGTCTCGCCCGCCGCCCGATAAGCCTCGACGAGCGGGTCTTGGTAGCGCGCCGCCCGCGTCGCCAGCGGCCCGTCGCCGCCGCGATAGGTGCCTGCACCGCCCTCCCAGCTTTCCTGACGGCGGAAATAGGGCAGCACATGGGCGTAGGACCAACCCGTCAGTCCGGCGTCGGCCCACCGGTCGTAATCGCCGCGATGACCGCGCACATAGGCCATGGCGTTGATCGAGGAGGAGCCACCGATCACCTTGCCGCGCGCACACTCGACCCGCCGCCCGCCCATCGTCGCCTCGGGCTCGGCGAAATAGCCCCAATCGTGCTTGCGCTGCTGCAGCATCCGGCCCCAGGCGAGCGGAATGCGGATCCACGGATCGCGGTCCCAGCCGCCCGCCTCGAGCAGCAATACCCGCGCGTCCCGGTCCTCGCTGAGCCGGTTGGCCAAGACGCAGCCGGCCGATCCGGCGCCGACAATGATGTACGCGTATGGCCCCTCCGGCATGTCGGCTTCCTCCTCCAAGACTCCTGTCGCCCCTTCCTCCGTCATCCCGGGAAAGCGCGGGTGAAGAAATCGACGATTAGCCGGATCAACGCGGTGCGTCCTTCGAGACAGCCGCTCCGCGGCTTCCTCAGGATGACGGGTTTTCTTAATGCCATCAATAGCATAGCATCTCTCATCCTGAGGAGCACCCGGAGGGTGCGTCTCGAAGGACGCGCCGTGCCCGTGCAGTCGATATTCCGGTGCGGCTCGACAAGCGAGGGTCCTGAACCGCACGCTTGGTCCAGGCACCGGCGAGCGTGGATGCCCGGGGGTCAGGTCCGGCCATGAGCCGGCACAGTCAGGACTCTGCCACTTATGCTTGTTTGATAAATGATGGCCCCGCTGCTCCTGCAGCGAGTCTGCAGCGGGACCTCCTCTTCAGGTTGTAAGGTTCGAATGCGGCCAGCCCGCGAGCTTCTCTGCCGGCAGCGGGGTCTGGTCGGTCTCGAGCAGCTGCAGGCGCCGGTCGAACTCGCTGGCCTCGATGGCCCGCACGAAGGTTGTGACCACCTTGGCGATGGCTTGGCCCTCGGCCGGCGTGATCAGGCCGCCGGCGAGTGCGGAGGAGACCGACTCCATCGCCCGGGCGATATCGGCGGCACTCTTGATCCGCGGCAATGCGAACTTGACCGCGCGATCGCGCGGCAAAATGCGTTCGAGGCAGAGCCGCATCGCTGTCGGATCGCCGGCAAGTGCGGCCTCGACGGCCTTGCGGGTCAGCGCCTCGGCTTCGTCTGCGAGCAATTCCAGGGCGGCCATCGTTGCCTTGTTGCGCGAGCCGAACCGGCGGCCGCCCGGGTTTCCCGACCGCCCTTTCACAAACGGCCGCCCGCGCACCTGCTCCGCCGGTTTAGTCCCCAACTCGTCAATCATCGGCACCTCCCTCGCGTTCTCGACGCCCCACCAGAGCGCTGCGATCCGTCCTAAATACCCTATGAATTAGGCAATTTGATGGATGCTTAATTCGCAAAAGCGCGATGATCGAAGTTGACGAAAATCGCTGCCCCTGAGGGTGCAACCGGTGAGGACGGAATTACGCTGCCAGTTGGTGCATGGCCTCTTTCAAAGTGTCGGATAACCCGTTTCTGAATCCAATCTTCCGTCCTTTTGCAAGAGTCCTATCGGGCCGACAGTTTCTCAACGTTTGGGCGGATGTTTCTTCACTTCCATCTCTGATAGATAACAAGCAATCAAGGTGCGCGAACCGCGCCTCGCTAAATCGATCTCCTTCTCGCCGACGAAATTCAACGACAATGTCTTTTTCGGTAAATTTTTCGGTACAAATCGGACACACATCCTGCGGCATCGCGTCCTTCTACGGCCGTCGCTGCGGCTGTTTGCGAAGCCTCCTGGAATTCGCTCCTGGAATTCGATTGCTGGGCCGCGGATAACGGCGCAGTCTCCAATGCCCGTAGGCGCCCGCGCGACCCATCGGGGAAATGCCGGCCGACGGGATGAACGATAAACGAGGGAGGTCGAAGATGCCGATCTACATGTACCAGGCAGCCTACACCCCGGAATCTTGGGCCGCCCAGCTCAAGAACCCGCAGAACCGAGTCGAGGCCGTAGGCCGTCAAGCGTGCGAGGCCGTTGGGGGCAAACTCGTTGGTGGTTGGTATTGCTTCGGCGACTATGATCTCGTCATCATCGCCGATGTGCCGGACAACGAAAGCATGTCGGCAATCGCGTTGGCTATCGCTGCAGGCGGCGCCATCAAGGCTAGCAAGACGACCGTTTTGATGACCGGGGC
>WNFD01004256.1_pt1 | contig 14372 bp, 10 predicted proteins | sample 5400491 | NCBI WGS metagenome assembly WNFD01 (sample SAMN13153343, study PRJNA577476) | soil metagenome | isolation source: 120 cm saprolite under Douglas fir tree site 2 hole 2 replicate 2 | place: USA:California | collected 2015-04-18
CTGACGTACCTGTACCCGAACGACAGCATCAGCCAGGCGATATTCGAAGCGGTCCGCGCGGGCCTGCGGGCATGCGGAGTCAACCTCAACGGCAAGCCGGAGTCAGGCTCGAGGTTCCTCATCGACCTGCGCAACGCGCCGGGCAACACCAAGCCGGGCACGTGGGACATGGCCCAGCCGGGCTGGTTCCCTGACTGGCTCGGCGACAACGGCCGCACCATCCTGTCGCCGATGTTCCAGGCCAGTTGCGTGCAGAACACGACGAACTACGGCTGTTACCGCAGCGCTCAGCTGAACAGCCTGATCGAGCAGGCCGAGTCGGCGACCAGCACCAGCCGGGCGGGCACGCTCTGGGGCAAGGCTGACCACAACGTGATGAGCAACGCGGTCATCGTCCCGCTGCTGAGACAGCAACTGCTGATGTACTCGAGCGCGAACGTGGAGCAGGCCGGCACCTCGGCGGTCGTGTACCAGCCGAACATCGGCGGCCCGGATATCACGAACGTCTGGCTGAACAACGGCTAGGTGCCGCCCGCCTCGCCGCGCCGCCGGGGTCAGGCCCGCTGAGCGCGCTCGCGGCTGGCCGGGATGGTCAGGGTCATAGTCATGGTACGATCTCGGCACTTGCCCGATTTATCCGTCTGGTGCCCTCTGATTGTCACGGGGTGATTGCGGTTGCGTAAATGCCCGCGACCGCTTCCCCGCCGCCGGTAGACGGCGGGTTCAATTCCGTGTACCCACAGAAGGTAATACGGACTGCCTGTGGAAACCCCAGGCTAGAAGGAGTTTGCTCATGACACGTCAGATCCATCGAATTGCCGCCTTGGCGACGGCAGGGCTGGCCGTGGCCGGCCTCGCAGCCTGCAGCAGTTCGAATTCGGGCGGAACCGGCGGAGGTAATAACGCCAATAAGCCCGTCTTCGGCGGAACTCTGAGGATCGTCGCCGCGTCCGGCCCCGACCACCTCGACCCCGTCCCGGCGTACTACACCGCGGACTACATCCTGGAGAAGGCCTACACGCGCCAGCTCATGGCCTATCCGACCGTGCCGGACCCGTCGTTCAGCTCGGCGGGCTGGAAGAAGGACATCACCCCAGTTCCCGACGCGGCCACTAGCATGCCGACGATCAGCAACGGCGGCAAGACCTACACCTTCCACATCAAGCCGGGCGTGGACTGGAACACCAGCCCGGCGCGCCAGGTGACCGCGGCGGACTTCATCCGCGAGTACAAGGCGTTCTGCAACCCGGTCAGCCCGGTCGGCAACCTGGGCTACTTCAGCTCGACCATCGCCGGGCTTACCCAGTACTGCGATGCCGAGACCGCGTTCTTCGCCAAGAAGTCGAACAAGCCGACCGCGGCGAACATCGCGAACTTCCAGAACTCGCACAACATCTCAGGCCTGAGCGCTCCGAATTCCTCGACGCTCGTATTCAACCTGAGCCAGCCGGCGGGTGACTTCATCTACATGCTGGCGATGCCGTTCACCTCGGCCAGGCCGGCGGAGTACGACAAGTACGTGCCGGACAGCCTGCCGCTGCGCCTGCACACGATTTCGGACGGCCCGTACCAGATCACCTCGTACACGCCCAACAAGTCGATGGTCTTCCAGAAGAACCCGGCGTGGAAGCAGTCCACCGACTCCATCCGGCACCAGTACGTCAACTCGATCACCATGACCATGGGCGTGACCTCGGCGGCGACCCAGCTGGCCGACATGCAGGCGGGCAAGACCGGCACTTACGACCTGGTGGACGACACCGGCGTCGAGCCGACCGCTATCCCGACCCTGCTGGCCAAGCACGACCCCAAGTTCAAGGTCTGGCCGTGGAGCTCGACGGTCCCGTACACGGTGTTCAACGTCCGCAGCCCGAATAGCGGCGGCGCGATGAAGAACCTGAAGGTCCGCCAGGCAATCGAGTACGGGATCAACAAGGTCGCCGTGGTGAAGGCCCTGGGCGGCCCCGCTGTGGCGAAGGTCATCAGCACGGCCATCCCGCCAGGCAACGTCGGCTACCAGCCCTACAACCTGTACCCGGACAAGAACGGCCAGGGCGACCCCGCCAAGTGCAAGTCGACGCTCGCTGCGGCGGGCTACGCCAAGGGCGTCTCGCTGACCTACCTGTACGCGAACGACAGCGTCAACCAGCGGGTCTTCGCGGCAATCCAGGCCAGCCTGAAGCCATGCGGGGTGAACCTGGTTGGCAAGCCGGAGCCGGGTTCGAGCTTCTTCGTCGACCTCGGCAACGCCCCGGTCAATAACAAGCCGGGCACCTGGGACATGGGTCAGGCGGGCTGGATCCCTGACTGGTTCGGCCCGAACGGCCGCACCATCATGGACCCGCTGTTCCGTACCCGGTGCGTGCTCAACACCAACAACTACGGCTGCTTCAGCAGCAAGACGCTGGACAACCAGATCACCAAGGCCGAAGCGGCACCGCTGTCGCAGTCCGCGGCATTGTGGCACGCGGCAGACGTGACGGTCATGCAGAACGCTGTGATCGTGCCACTGATTGAGCAGCAGGCGCCGTTCTACACCAGCGCGCGCGTGCAGAACGCCGGCGCGACGGCCGTCACCTACGCGCCGAACATCGGCGGGCCGGACATCACGAATCTCTGGCTCAACCCGAACAAGCCCTAGCTGAGCTAGAGCTGGCGGTCCGGCCGGGATGCCTTGCGCATTCCGGCCGGACCGTCGCCCGGGCACCAAAGCTTGACTATCGCGAATATCGTTTAGGTACGTCACGGATTACACTTCCCGCAACCAGCAGTCTCGCGAGGGTGGGCTCTAACGCTATGACCGATTTGTGGAGGAAGAACGATGAGCCTGCTTGAGGTTTCGGATTTGCAGGTTAGCTTTCCGACTGCTGATGGCGTCGTGCAGGCAGTCCGGGGGGTTTCGTTCTCGGTAGAGCGGGGCCGGACGCTGGGGATCGTGGGTGAGTCCGGGTCAGGGAAGACGGTGCTGACCCAGAGCCTGCTGGGGCTGACCCCAGGCGGGCAGATCTCCGGCAAAGCCGTCTTCGACGGGGTGAACCTGGTCGGCCTAGATCAGAAGTCGCTGCAGAAGATCCGCGGCAAGGAGATCGCGGTGATCTTCCAGGACCCGCTGACCAGCCTGCACCCGCTGTACAAGGTCGGCTGGCAGATCTGCGAGATGATCCGGGCTCACGACAAGTCGGTCACCAAGGCTCAGGCTACCGAGCGGGCAATCGAGTTGCTCGGCCACGTCGGCATCCCCCGTCCACGGGAACGGGTCAACGACTACCCGCACCAGTTCTCCGGCGGCATGCGGCAGCGCGCCATGATCGCCATGGCCATCTCGCTGAACCCCAAGCTGATCATCGCCGACGAGCCCACCACCGCGCTGGACGCCACCGTCCAGGCCCAGATCCTGGACCTGCTGCTGCGGCTGCAGCAAGACTCCGACACGGCCCTGCTGATGATCACCCACGACCTCGGCGTCGTCGCCGACATCGCCGACGACGTCATGGTCATGTACGCCGGCCGCGCAGCCGAGAAAGCCACCAAGCGCGACATCTTCTACCAGCCCCACCACCCCTACACCAAGGGCCTGCTCGAATCCATTCCGCACAGCTCCGCCGCCGCCGGCGACCGGCTCCGCCCCATCACCGGCCAGCCGCCCAGCCTGATCCGGCTCCCACCCGGCTGCGCCTTCCATCCCCGTTGCGCCTACGTGATGGACCGCTGCCTGACCGACCAGCCCGAACTCTTCGCCGTCGGCGACGCCGGCGAGCACCGCTCCGCCTGCTGGCTCCCGGCGGCCGCCATCGGCCTGACCGACGACGCCGAACGCCTCCGCACCCGCGCCGTCGAAGCTGGCCGCAGTCAGCGTGCCGCCCAGGTCGCCGAGGCCATCGCCGCCGCCCCCGAATCAGAAGGAAGCGTGATCGCATGAGCGAGACGCTGAGCGGTACGGCAGTGGACCCGTTTATCACCGGTCCGGGTGTCGATGACGATGTGCTGGTCCGGGTCGAGAACCTGGTGAAGTACTTCCCGGTCCACGGCAACGGCCTGCTGCGCCGCAGCGTCGCGCATGTGCAGGCGGTGGATGGGGTGTCGCTGACGATCCGGCGGGGTCAGACGCTTGGCCTGGTCGGCGAGACCGGGTGCGGCAAGTCGACCCTGGCCCGGTGCATCGCCGGGCTGATCCCGGTCACCTCCGGCAAGGTCTACTTCCAGGGCCGCGATATCACCAACCTGTCCCGCCGCACCATGCAACCGGTCCGCCGGGAGATCCAGATGATCTTCCAGGACCCCTACGGGTCCCTGAACCCCCGCCGCCGGGTCGGCGCCATCATCGGCGACCCCTTCGCCGTCCACAAGACCGCCACCGGCGCCGAGCGCAAGCGCGCCGTCCAGGACCTGATGGCTCGCGTCGGCCTCAACCCCGAGCACTTTAACCGGTTCCCCGCCGAATTCTCCGGCGGCCAGCGCCAGCGCATCGGCGTCGCCCGCGCCCTGGCCCTGCGCCCCAAGCTCATCATCTGCGACGAACCAGTCTCCGCCCTCGACGTCTCCATCCAGGCCCAGGTACTCAACCTCCTCGCCGACCTCCAGGCCGACTTCGGCCTGTCCTACCTGTTCATCGCCCACGACCTCGAAGTCGTCCGCCACGTCAGCAACGCCGTCACCGTCATGTACCTCGGCCGGATCGCCGAATCCGGACCCGGCGACGCCGTCTACGACCACCCCCGCCACCCCTACTCCGCCGCCCTGCTGTCCGCCGCGCCCGCCGCCGACCCCGACGCCGCCGCCGAACGCCAGCGCATCATCCTCACCGGCGACGTCCCCTCCCCCATCAACCCCCCCAGCGGATGCCGCTTCCACCCCCGCTGCCCCAAAGCCCAGGATCTGTGCGCCACTGACGAACCAGCCCTGGAAGCCAAGGCCAGTGACCCCAGGACCCACCTCACCGCCTGCCACTTCCCAGTACAGGAGGGCGAGATCCTCGCCCGGGCGGACCGGAGGCAACAACGATGAGCATCACCGAAGTCCAGTTCCAGGCCACCGCGGTGCAGGATGCACCCGCCCAAGCCATCGAAGGCCGCAGCCAATGGCAACTCACCTGGCGCCGCCTCCGCAACGACAACGTCGCCGTGATCTCGGTCATCGTGATCGGCCTGGTCATCCTCTTCGCGCTGGCCGCGCCGCTGATCGCCCACGCGACCGGGCACGGCGTTGACGTCGCATTCCCTAACACGGGCGAGGACGCCTCCGGGCAACCGGTCGGCCCAGGGACCCACGGCTTCCTGCTGGGCACCGACGAGATCGGCCGGGACCTGCTGGTTCGGATCGCCTATGGCGCGCGGATCTCGCTGTTCGTGGGCATCCTCACCACCGCGATCGCCACCGTGGCCGGCGTGAGTATCGGCCTGATCGCCGGCTACTTCGGCGGGCTCGTCGATACGTTTCTCGCCAGGGTCATCGACGCCGCGTTGGCGTTCCCGTTCATCGTGCTTGCCCTCGCCCTGGCGGCCGTCTTCCACCCCAGCCTGGCCATTGTGATCGGTGTGATCACGTTCTTCTCCTGGGCCGGGATCTCCCGGATCGTGCGCGGCCAGACCCTGTCGCTGAAAGAAAAGGAATACATCGAGGCCGCGCGATCGATCGGCGCCGGCCCGTGGCGGATCATGTTCATCGACATCCTGCCGAACCTGCTCGGCCCAGTCCTCGTACTCGCCACCCTCTACATCCCGACCGCCGTGACGTTCGAGGCTACCCTGTCCTTCCTCGGCATCGGCATCCCCGAGCCCGCGCCGAGCTGGGGGAACATACTCGGCGAGGCACAGAGCTTCTACCAGACCTCCTGGTGGTACGTGGTTTTCCCGGCCGCCGCCCTGCTCATCACCACTCTGGCATTCAACCTCCTCGGCGACGGCATCCGGGACGCCATGGACCCGCGCACCGAGCGCATCTTCGCCGGCAGCAAGGCCTCCAGGCGCAAGCGCGGCAAGCGCCGCGGTCAGGCCGGCCAGGACGCGGACCTAGGCGTGGGCCTCGTCGTGCCGGCGGGCGGGGAGGGCTGAGCTTTGGGCATGGCGCGCTTCCTCTTCCGCCGGATCCTCACCGGCATCCTCGTGCTCTGGGTCGTCGCGACGGGCACGTTCTTCCTGTTCTTCACGGCCGTGCCGGAGCAGGCTGTGGCACGCAACCTGGCGGGCCGGGCCGCCACGCCCGCGGTCATAGCCGAGGTGAGCAGGTATTACGGACTGAACAAGCCCGTCACGGCCCAGTACTGGCATTTCCTGACCAACCTTGTGCAGGGCAATCTCGGCAAGTCCTTCTTCCTGCAGGAGCCGGTCACGACGGTCATCAAGCAGGACCTGCCACCGACTATCTCGGTCGTCATCGGCGGCGTGGCGCTCTGGCTGATCGCCGGGCTCTCGGTCGGCATCCTGAGCGCCACTCGGGCGCGCAGCTTCTTCGACCGGTTCGCCACGGTCGGCGTGCTCGCCGGGATCTCGGCCCCGACGTTCGTCGTGGGCGAGCTGCTGATCATCTTCGTGTTCGTCCAGCTGAACGACCACGGCATCAGCTTCATCCAGACCGGCTACACGGCGATCACCGCGGATCCCGTCGGCTGGCTCGGCGCCATGATCCTGCCCTGGATCACCCTGGCCATCGTCCAGGCCGCCGTCTACACCAGGCTGTCCAGGGGCTCGCTGCTCGACACGATGGGTGAGGACTACATCAGGACGGCCCGGTCCAAGGGCATCTCCGAGCGGCGCGTCCTGTTCCGGCACGCGGTCCGCTCCGCGCTGACCCCGGTCGTCTCGCAGCTGGGCATCGACATCGGCGCCCTGCTCGGCGGCGTGCTCGTGGTCGAGGTGGTATTCGGCCTCCAGGGCCTGGGCCAGGAGACGATCACCTCGATCAGCCAGGGCGACCAGCCGGTCGTGATCGGCTTCGTCATCCTCGCGTCCGTCTTCGTCGTTGTCGCCAACATCATCGTCGACATGTCCTACGCGGCGCTCGACCCGCGGGTCAGGATCACCTGAGCGCGGCGGCAGCGGCATCCGCCAGCCCCTGCCGCAGGGCGGCCTGGCCGGCGCGGTCGGTGCGCAGCTCCACGAGGCTGAGGCCCGATCCGGGCGCCGCCGCTGCGGAGAGCACCTCGGCCAGTTCAGTTGCCCGCTTGATCCGCCGGTACGGCAACCCGGCGGCAGCGGCCAGATCGGCGATCCCGGTCCCGTGCGGCGTGCCGAAGACTCGCTCGAACGGACCGGGGAACGCGGCCTGCTCGAGCATCGAGAAGATCCCCCCGCCGTCGTTGTTCACCACGATCACGCAGAGGTCAGGGCGCGGCTCACCGGCGCCGACCAGCAAGCCGGGCGCGTCATGCAGCAGCGCCAGGTCACCGAGCAGCGCGACGGCCTGGCCACCGCCCGCCGCCTGATGCGCGAGCGCCGCGCCGATCGCCGACGAGACCAGGCCGTCGATGCCGCTCGCTCCCCTGCTGGCCAGGATCCGCAGCCCGGACCTCGGGATCATCCGCTGGTCTAGGTCCCTGATCGGCAGGCTGGACGCGGCCCACAGCAGCGCGCCGTCGGGCAGCGCGGCGGCCAGGTCCCTGGCCAGCTTCGGCTCGCTCAGCAAGTCATCGGTATCCAGGATCGCGTCCACGGCGGCGGCGGTCGCGCGGTCCGCCTCCAGCCACTCCGACAGCCATCCGGACGGCCGATCAGGCTCTGGCCCGGACAACCGCCCGGCCAGCCGGACGCTAGCCGCCACGGCAGTCGCGCTCCTGGCGGGATCGGACCACCGGCCTGGCCCCTGGGCGATGACCACATGTCGGCCGAGACCGGCCGATCGCAGCAGGCCGAGCTGGCCACGGGAGAGCCCAGGCCTGCCCGCCGAGACGATCACGTCCGGCTGGTGCGCCGCGACGAACCCTGGATCGGCGAGCAGGTACTGGTAGGCGCCGAGCGCGCACGATCCGCACCGCGCGTTGGATGACGGCTCGGCGAGCACCGGCCAGCCAGCCTGCTCGGCCAGGCTCAGCAGCGGTGCTGGATCATAGTCGCCATCGCCGCACACGACGAGACCGCGTTCGGCCCACGGCAGCTCGGCAGCCGCGCCGAACCTGGTCCACGGTGCGCCATCCGGCCGCCCCCAGGGCTCATCAGCGGCGGCCGGCGGTCCGTCCGCGAACGGGGCGTCCGGCACCAGCGGCTCGCGCATCGCGAGGTTCAGGTGCACCGGCCCCGGCACGCCGCCGGCGGATCCCGACGCCAGCCCCCAGGCGCGGCAGGCCGCGCTGCGCCAGTACCCGTCCTGCCCGGTCCGCTCTTCCGCGACGCCCACCTCGCAGAACCAGCGCACCGCGGGGCCGTACAGCCGCAACTGGTCGATCGTCTGGTTGGCGCCGGTGCCGCGGAGCTCGGGGGGCCGATCGGCGGTGAGCACCAGCAACGGAACCGCCGACTCGTCCGCCTCGATCACCGCCGCGTGAAAATGCGCGGCCGCCGTTCCCGAGGTGCAGAGCACGGCGGCCGGCGACCCGCTCGCCTTGGCCAGGCCCAGCGCGCAGAAGGCGGCGCTCCGCTCGTCGATCCGTACGCTCAGCCGCAGGTCGCCCGCCTGCGCCCGGCGATGGAACTCGATGGCTAGCGGCGCGCTCCGCGAACCAGGGGCGAGCACGACCTCAGTCAGCCCGCACCTGATCAGCTCGTCGACGAGCGTGGCGGCCAGCGCGGTGGACGGGTTCACCCGAGGAACTCCGCGGCGGCCAGCACCCGCCGACGCCAGGGTGCCGGATCACATTCCCACGCGGCGATAGGTACAGGCTCAACCTCACGTGCACCCACTGCCAGCATCCCGCCTTCCGGCAGCAGCGGCCGGCTCGTGACGTCCCCGGTCAGCAGCTGCATCGTCCCGAGCCCGCAGTCATACCGCAGCTCGGGCAGTGCCGCGGCAAGCGCGACACCCGCGGCCAGGCCGACGGAGGACTCCAGCGCGCTGGAGACGACCACCGGCAGCCCGCATTCGGCTGCGACCCGCAGCGCCACGCGCACCCCGCCGAGCGGCGCGACCTTCAGCACCACGATGTCGGCGGCGCCCGCCGCGCGCACGGCGAGCGGATCCGATGCCTTGCGGATCGACTCATCAGCAGCGAGCGGCACGTCCACCAGCCGGCGCAGCCTGGCCAGCTCATCCAGGGTGGCGCACGGCTGCTCGGCGTACTCCAGGCCGTACCGGCTGAGCTGCCGCAGCATGCTGGCCGCCTGCTCGGTGTCCCAGCCGCCGTTGGCGTCGACCCTGATCCGCCCGTCATGGCCGAGCGCGTCCCTGACGGCGGCCACCCGCTCGAGGTCGTCGCGCTCGCCCTGCCCGCGCTCGGCGACCTTCACCTTCGCGGTCCGGCAGCCCGACCTGGCCGCGATATCGTAAGCGGCCTGCGGCCCGACCGCCGGAATCGTGGCGTTCACCCCGACGGCGCTCCTGACCGGCGCCGGCCAGCCGATCGCCGCCGACTCGATCGCGCTGGCCAGCCACCGGGAGCTCTCAGCCGGACCGTACTCGGCGAACGGCGAGAACTCGCCCCAGCCCGCCGGCCCATGCAGCAGGGCACCCCGGCGCACGGTGATGCCGCGGAACCTGGTCCGCAGCGGGATCGCGAAGGCGCGCAGCGTGGGCAGCAACCCGGCCAGAAGCTCCCGGTGCCCCCCGTTGACCTGACTGCCTTCGACCTGGGTCACGGGCGGCGCGGGAACCTGGAGAAGTCGGGAGCACGCCGGTTGACGTAGGCATCCCGGCCCTCCTGAGCCTCTTCGCTCATGTAGTACAACAGCGTGGCGTCGCCGGCGAACTGCTGCAGCCCAGCCGCGCCGTCGGTGTAGGCGTTCAGCGCACCCTTCAGCATCCGCAGCGCGAGCGGCGACTTCGCCAGCAGCTCACGGGCCCATCTGACGGTCTCGGCTTCCAGGTCGGCCAGCGGCACGACGGTGTTGACCAGCCCCATCGCCAGTGCCTCCTGGGCGCTGTACTGCCGGCACAGATACCAGATCTCGCGCGCCTTCTTCAGCCCGACCGTGGCGGCGAGCAGCGAGCTGCCGTATCCGCCGTCGAAAGAGCCGACCTTGGGGCCAGTCTGGCCGAACACCGCGTTGTCGGCCGCGATCGTCAGGTCGCAGCAGACGTGCAGCACATGGCCGCCGCCGATGGCATACCCCGCCACCATCGCGATGACGGGCTTGGGCGTGCGGCGGATCTGCACCTGGAGGTCGAGCACGTTCAGCCTGCCGATGCCATGGTCGTCGACGTAGCCGTCGTCGCCGCGGATCCGCTGGTCACCACCTGAGCAGAAGGCCTTGTCGCCCGCACCGGTCAGGATGATCACGCCGATGCCCGGGTCGTCCCTGGCCACGGTGAACGCCTGCTGCAGCTCGAAGAGCGTCGTCGGCCTGAACGCGTTGCGGACCTCAGGGCGGTTGATCGTGATCTTCGCGATCCCCTCGGCCGTGGCGTAGCAGATGTCGGTGTACTCCTGTCCTGGAGCCGGCCCGGACGACTGCCAGTCGATCACTTCTCCCCCTCGCTTATGCCGCATGAATCCGCCGATTAACCTTACGTCCGTGACGTCCCGGCCGTTGCACGCGGTACTGCTACCGCCCGGCACAGATGGCGGGCGGTTCCTCGAGGCTCTCGCGGCAGCGCTGGACGGCAGCGGTCCCGCGATCCTGCCGCTCGATTCTTCCCTGCCGCGGGCAAGGCTCGATGAGCTGATCGCGGCGTTCGCTCCGGCCAAGGTGGAGACAGCCCAGGATTTTCAACGGCCCGCAGGGGCCGGTCACCGCAGGCCGGCCAGCGCCGGCCGGAGCGCCCCCGAGGGCCCGGCATCGCCAGGGGTCGCCGATGACGTGGCCGTGGTCCTGGCCACCTCGGGCTCGACGGGGATACCCAAGGGCGCCGAGCTCACCGCCACCGCACTAACCGCCTCGGCCAGAGCGTCGCTGGATAGGCTCGGCGCTGCTCAGGGCGAGAGGTGGCTCTGCTGCGTGCCGGCGCACCATATTTCCGGTCTTGGCATTTTCGTCCGCTCGCTGCTGGCCGGATCCACGCCCGTGGTCCGAGACCGCGTCGATGCCGGGATGCTCGCCAGCGATGCAGGTCAGCGGGGCGGTCGTTGCAGTTATGTCTCGCTTGTCCCGACTCAGCTGCGCAGGCTGCTCGACGCGGGCGCGCCGCTGGCCGGATTCCGCCGCATCCTCCTCGGCGGTGCCGCGGTACCGCGCGGGATGCTGGCCGAAGCCGCTGCCGCTGGCGCGCGAGTAGTCACGACCTACGGCATGACCGAGACAAGCGGCGGCTGCGTCTATGACGGCGTGCCGCTCGACGATGTTCAGGTGGCTAGCGGCGCTGACGGCAGGATCAGGATCCGCGGGCCGGTGCTGTTTTCCCGGTACCGGCTGGCTCCCGAGCTGACCAGCGCCGCGCTCGACGGCGGCTGGTTCGTCACGTCGGATCTGGGCGGCTTCGACGGAGACGGCCGCCTGACAGTGCGCGGCCGGGCAGATGACGTGATCAATTCTGGTGGCGAGAAGGTGGTGGCCAGCGAGGTCGAGCAGATCCTTCGCGGTTGCCCGTCCGTGCGCGACGCGGTCGTCGTGGGGACCCCCGATAACGACTGGGGCGAGCGGGTGACGGCCATGATTATCGCGGCGGATCCGACCCGGCCGCCGAGCCTGGACGAGCTCAGGACCTACGTCGCTGACCGCCTGCCCCGGTACGCCGCACCCCGGGCTGTGGTGGTCCTCGCGGAGCTGCCGATGCTGGCATCCGGTAAGCCCGACCGGCAGCTGATCAGGGATATCGCGAGCAAGGACGCCGACTGAGGCGACCGCAACTTGGCGATGGACGCAACCTGGATATCCCGGCACGCTAGCGCCGCGCGGGAAACAAAAAGACCCGTCGCGCGTTATACGTAGCGCCCGCATTGCACAATACCAAGTGCTGAGCCTCTTGGGTACTGCCGATCGCGGGCCAGGAGTTTGCGTAATTGCTGCGCACATGAACGGAGGTGTCTCATGCCGAGGACTGCAACCGCGCTCCCGGCGCGTCGCGATGACGAGGCCGCTGTGACGTATGTCGACGATCTTGTCCGGCGCGGACGCCGCCAGGGATACCTAATGCTTCCTGAACTGCGGAACGCATTCGAGCAGGCGAACGTTACCCCTGCAGAAGCTCGGGCGGTTTTGCGCGAGCTTGCCGATGAAGGAGTCCAGCTCGGCAACGAGGCGAGTGATCCTTCCGCCGCAGCGCCCGCCGGCTCGGCCGGCCAGGGACATTCTGAAGTGGAGCCTTCCGAAGTGACTCACGCCGTGCCGGTCCTCGCCGAGATCGAGCTTGACGGGCCGGACCTTATCGTGGCCGAGCTCGACGACACCGACCTGCTCGGTGACGTCGGCGACACAGGGCCCGACAGGGACGAACGCGGCCCGTCCGGTCGGCCTCGCGGCCGCAGGGACCGCCGGAAGACGACAACGACGACGACGGCCGAGCTCGCCGCGGTTGCTGACGACGACACCGAAGTGGACCTTGACGACCAGACCTCCGTCATGGGCGACTCGGTGCACACCTACCTCAAGTCGATCGGCCGCACCAGCCTGCTGACGGCTGAGCAGGAGGTCGACCTCGCGAAGCGGATCGAGGCTGGCCTATACGCCGAGCACAAGCTGGATACCGATGCGGACCTGCCGGACGACCTCCGTGCAGACCTTGAGGCGGTGGCGGCTGACGGCCGCAGGGCTAAGGCGCACATGCTGGAAGCCAACCTGCGGCTGGTTGTCTCGGTCGCGAAGAAGTACAGCGACCGCGGCCTGTCGCTACTCGACGTCGTCCAGGAGGGCAACCTGGGCCTGATCAGGGCGGTCGAGAAGTTCGATTACACCAAGGGCTACAAGTTCTCCACGTACGCCATGTGGTGGATCAGGCAGGCGATCCAGCGCGGCTTCGCCGATTCCGCCAGGACGATCAGGCTGCCCGTACATGTACTCGAGATGCTCAGCAAGCTGAGCAGGGTCGAGCGGGATATGCACCAGCGGCTCGGCCGCGAGCCGACCCCGGAGGAGCTGGCGGTCGAGCTGGACCGCACGCCAGACCAGATCGAGGAGCTGCTCCGCACCAGCCGGCAGCCGATCAGCCTGGACTCCACGATCGGCGAAGACGGCGAGACCAGCATCGGCGACCTGATCGAGGACACTGACGCGCCGGAGGCGTCCGAGCTGGTGGACCGGCAGCTGATGGCAGACCAGCTGCGGCACGCGCTTGACGCGCTGACGCCGCGCGAGGCGACGATCATGGCCATGCGGTTCGGGCTGTATGACGGCAACCCGCACACGCTGGACGAGATCGGCAAGGCTCTGGGCCTGACGCGGGAACGGATCAGGCAGCTGGAAAAGCAGTCGCTGTCCAAGCTGCGGCACCCGAGCCGCGCGCAGCCGCTGCTCGAGTACGCCGTCTGATCAGGCGCTCGGTCTGATCAGGCGCACAGCCGCACCGGACCAGTCCTAACTGGCCGACCAGGCCGACTTGACGTCGTCGGCCACCAGTGCAGCCTGCGCGTACCCGGCGCGAGCGGAGTCGGCCCGGCGCGCCGGGTCGAGCACATTCCTTCCGATAGCTCGCAATGCGGCCTTGTCCGGCTTGACCAAGCTCACCCGTGCGCCCGACTCGGCCAGCTTCGCGGCCTGCTTGACCGGGCTCGCCATCGCACCGAAACCAGAGCCGAGCGGCGCGATGACGACCACGCTGCCGCATCCTTCGGCAAGGTCGGCGTTGGCCGCCGATGCAATGCCGCCGTCGATGTAACGGCGGCCGTTGATGGTCACGGCCGGCCAGATGCCGGGTACGGCACAGCTCGCGCCGACCGCGTCGAGCAGCCGCACGCCGCTGGCCGCGTCGAAGACGACAAGGTCCCCGGTCAGGGCGTCGACGGCGGTGATCTGCAACCTCCCGGCAGGCCACTCGGATGTCGTCAGCCTGGACTCGATCACCCGCCGCCGCTCTTCCTCGGACTCGGTCCTGGCGCGCAGTGCCATGGCGCCGACGCGCGCCCGCGCGACGTCCGGTTTCCTGCTGAGGATCATCGCCCGGACATATTTAGCCAGCACGGCGAGGCCCATCCTGGCGTAGACGTCACCCGCTCCCAGTGGCCGTGTCTGCAGCTTGTACAGCTCGGCCAGCCCCAAGCCGGACCTAACGTCGACGCCGACGATGGAACCCGCGGATGTGCCGATGACGAGATCGGCATCGGTCAGGTCGATGCCGATGTCGGCCAGCCCGGCCAATATCCCGATCTCCCAGGCGACGCCGGTTATCCCGCCGCCGCCCAGTACAAGCGCTTTTCC
>WNFD01004258.1_pt1 | contig 14368 bp, 19 predicted proteins | sample 5400491 | NCBI WGS metagenome assembly WNFD01 (sample SAMN13153343, study PRJNA577476) | soil metagenome | isolation source: 120 cm saprolite under Douglas fir tree site 2 hole 2 replicate 2 | place: USA:California | collected 2015-04-18
GTGCCGCTGCCGTCGCCGGAGGCCGCGAGACAACTCGCCAATGTGCTTTCCGCGTTCGCGGACAGCTTGCGGGGCAAGATTGCGTGATGGACGACAGCGGCAAAACGAATGATCGCTTCAGTTGCCTGACCGATGATGCGACCTCTAACCGCGCGGCCGACGGCAGAGGAATTGGGTGCCGTGCAAAACAAAAATAAGTCCAATGATTTCAAAAGCGCGGTTTTCTGACGGTACGCGCGACGGTGCGCGCATTTCGCAACGTATAAAAATTGCGAGTGATCAAAGGGCGTTGTTGTTCCGGGTGCCGCCAGGGTTTGATGGGTCCGAAGCGATGTCGTCCTAAAGACGAAGGCTCTTGAAGTGGCCGGCAATTGGCCGTACATTAGGGCAGGAGAAACCCATGGCGGATACAGCTTCAAGAGTACCCCGCGGCCGGGCCAGGGCAGAGCGCCTTGAGACCCGGGTCACGGCGGAGCAGAAGAGCTTGATTGAACGGGCGGCCGCCCTCCAGGGCCGGACACTCACGGACTTTGTGCTCACGAGCCTGCAGGATGCCGCTCGGCGTGCGATCGAGGAACACCACCAGCTCGCGCTGTCGGTTCGCGACAGCGAGGCGTTCGTCGATGCGCTGCTGAAGCCGAAGCCGGTCAACGGCCGGCTCCGCGACACGGTGCGTCGCTATCGCAAGAGAGCCGGCGTTTGACGCGTGGCTGTCGAGACGGAACAGCTCCGGGTCGAGCCACTGGGTTCAGGCCATGACCGATCCGGGTTCGACAGCGGCGTCGAGCCGCTGGATCGATACTTTCGGACCCAGGCCAGCCAAGACGCGCGCAAGAACATGGCCGCGCCGTTCGTCCTGGTTCTGGAGGATGGGACGATCGCGGGTTACTACACGCTGTCCTCGACATCCGTGCAGCTCAGCGAGCTGCCGGAGCAGACGGTGCGCAAGCTGCCGAGATATCCGCTCGTGCCGGCGACGCTCCTCGGTCGGCTCGCGGTGGATCGGCGCCAACAGGGGAAGGGTTACGGGCGGTTTCTGCTGGCCGACGCCCTTTACCGCGCCGCTCAGAGTGAGATCGCCTCGTTCGCGGTGATCGTCGATGCGAAGGATGACAGCGCCCGCCGCTTCTATGAGCGGGAAAGCTTTCTGCCGTTTCCGGACGAGCCGATGAAGCTGTTCCGGCCGATGGCCGATATCCGGCGGCTGTTCGATGGACCCTAAGCCGGAAGATTTGGCCGAGTTTTTTCGGACCCGGAAAATTGGGTTCGGCCGGTGTCTCGAGCCGACGATGCAATGCGGTGAGCCGGCGATCCGCGCGCATTCGATCCAGAACCGTCAGACCATCGCGCTGCCCAACCCTCCGCCGAAGTCCGTAACAAGCTTCGCCCTGAATATGCAGCGAGCCGGCCGCAGCGCGTGAAGACGGCGGTGGCTCAGCCGCGGGCGACAGCGGCTACCTGTTCCAGGCTGATGCTGCGCACGAGCGGATCGGCATGACGGTGGACCAACTGCCACTCGCCTCCCTCGCGACGGAATACCAGGGTGACCCGCAGCGACCAGTCCTGCTCCGGCAGACCTCCGACCACGGCGCGCTGCCGTTCGATCGCCACCAGCACCGCCATGTTGCCCGACGCATAGGTCCGAACCACTTCCAATTCGGTCTCGCCGGCCTGGAAGAAACGCGACATCGCCGCCAGACGCTCGCTCGAGGTATCGAAGCCGTGGGTGGGCGCGCCGCCGAACGGAGCCATCAGCGTATAGTCCTCGGCGTGCTTGATCCGCTCGAGATAGCCGGTCATGTCACCGCGTATGAACGCCGCGTTGGCTTCGGCGTTGAGCTGGACGAGGTCGGCAATCTCCTTGTCGGTGATACTCATGTGTCCTCGCTATTGAAATAGGATGGCTTCCCCGTGGTCCAGGTTTCGCCCCAGAGCTGACCGCCGCCGTCCACCGTCAGCGTTTCGCCGGTTATAAACCGTCCCGAGGGCGCGGCGAGGTAGACGCAGGCCTCCGCGATATCCCACGGCGAACCCGCGCGCATCGTCGGATTCGAACGGGGATAAGCCGCGCGGGCTTGCGGCGTGTAGACGTTCCAGCCTTCGGTCTCGATCGCGCCGGGCGCCACGCAATTGACGCGGATCTGCAGCGGCGCCCATTCGACCGCGACCGCGCGCGACAATCCGATGACGCCGGATCGCGCCGCGATCGTATGCGCGATGCCGTAGAGCCCGTGTGTGGTGACGACCACGATGTTGACGATGCTGCCGGGATGCGTGTGGTCGCGCCAGCGCTGGGCGGCGGCCTGCATCATGTACCAGGTGCCGTTCAGGTTGGTGTCGATGACCGCGTTCCAGCCCTTCACCGAAAAATCGATCGCGGCTTGCGGAAACTGTCCGCCGGCGCTGTTGATCAGACTGTCGATACGGCCGTGCGCGCTCCAGACCGCGTCGAACAGGGCATTGACCGCGTCCGGCTCCCTGATATCGGCGACGTGGGCGGATGCCTTCAGGTCTCGGCTGGCCAAATCGGCGGCGAGGACGTCGAGGTTTGCCTGATTGCGTCCGACAAGGGCGACATGGGCGCCGAGTCTCGCAAACAGCCAGGCGATCGCGCGGCCGATGCCGCCGGCACCTCCCGACACCACCACGACCTGGTCTTTGAATAGATCGGCCGCGTACACCATGGGATGTGCCGCCAGCTCCGCATCGGTCAGGCCATGCTTTTGCCGATCATCCATTGCAGGCGCTGACCTCTTGCCACGTCCGGCTACCGCCGTACATTAGCCGCGTCACAGAAGTGAAGCATAGAACGAGTTGTCATGCCCGACCTTTCCGCCTTTCCGATCACCGCACGCTGGCCCGCAAAATATCCTGACCGCCTTCAACTCTATTCGCTTCCGACGCCAAACGGCGTCAAGGTGTCGATCATGCTGGAGGAGATCGGGCTGCCGTACGAAGTGCATCTCGTCGACTTCAACAAGGACGACCAGAAGACGCCGGAATTCCTGTCGCTGAACCCGAACGGCAAGATCCCCGCTATCCTCGATCCGGATGGACCTGATGGCAAGCCGCTCGGGCTGTTCGAATCCGGGGCGATCCTGCAATATCTCGCCGAGAAAACCGGAAAGCTGCTGCCGATCGACGCGGCGCGCCGATACGAAACCATCCAGTGGGTGCACTTCCAGATGGGCGGGGTCGGACCGATGTTCGGTCAGGTCGGCTATTTCCACAAATTCGCCGGCAAGGAGATCGCCGACAAGCGGCCGCTGGAGCGCTATGTCGCCGAATCCGCGCGCCTGCTCGGGGTGATGGAGCGACGCCTCGGCGGGCGGGGGTGGATGATGGACGACGAGTACACGATCGCCGACATCTCGCTGCTCGGCTGGGTGCGCAATTTGATTGGCTTTTATGGCGCACGCGAACTCGTGGCGTTCGATAGCTTTGGAAACGTCTCGGCCTGGCTGGAGCGCGGCCTTGCGCGACCGCCGGTGCAACGCGGGCTTGAAATTCCGAAGCGGCCATGAATAAGTCGATGCACCCGCTTGATCATCCGGTTTGGAATGCGCTGACATCCAGCCAACAGGCGCTGGCGGAAGGCGGCACGCTGGCGCGGCGCTATCCTCCGGCCATCGCGCCGTTCGCGGCAATGACGGATATATCCGCACAGAGCTTCGAAGCACTCGGCGCGCTGATGACCGCATCCGACCAGGCCGTGCTGTTTACGCCGGAACCTGTGACCGCTCCCGCGGAGTTCAAAGTTCTCCTCGCCGCGACGGGAGAACAAATGATCGGGACGCCTGCCGAAACCGCGGCAGGCACGGCCGACATCGTCACGCTCGGCCCTGATGACGCTCCAGCGATGGTGGAATTGACCAAACTCACCAAGCCTGGCCCCTTTGCGCTGAGAACCCACGAACTGGGAACGTTTCTCGGAATTCGAGTGGATGGTCAACTCGTCGCCATGGCGGGTGAGCGAATGAAGCCCGCCAATTACACCGAGATAACGGCGGTCTGCGTGCATCCTGCTTACCGCGGCCGCGGTTACGCGCAAATACTGCTCGGCGCGGTTGCCCGCCAGATTCTGGCGCGAGGCGAGATTCCGTTCCTGCACGTATTCTCCGATAACGACTCCGCGATAGCGCTGTATCGGCGGCAAGGGATGGAAATCCGGCGCCGTCTGTGCGTGACAGTGTTGGGAAGGCTCATTTGATGGCTACGATTACCATCTGCGGCATCAAGAACTGCGGTCAGACCCAGCTCTCAGCTCTGATTCCCGGCATGCGGGCGAACTCGCGCATATTGTTGGTGACGACGATCAACCCCTCGCTGCGGGCATGACCACCAATCTGCATGTCGTGCGGGCCGCAGGGCGTTCCCGCCCGCTCCAGTTCTGCCCGAACCTGGCCGTAGTGCGCAGCCGCTTTGACCTCGAACGGCAGCACGTCCAGACGCGCCACGAAATGCTCGATGGCTGTCAGGTTATCGACTCGGCGTGCTGACTTCTCTGCGCCATAGTGCAATTCGCCGAGCGTGATGCTCGAGATACAGAGCTGCTCGGCCAGCGAATTGAACTTCTCGCGCAGGTCCAGCGGATAATTCTTCATCACATAGATGCAGATATTGGTGTCGAGCATGTAAGTGAGCATCAGAGCTGCTCGCGCTCCTCGGCCGGCGGCTGCTCACGTTCGACCATGAAATCTTCACTCGCGCGCGGGCCGCTCTGAAACAGATCGTCCCACCGCTTGCCTTGCGGCACGATCATGCGGCTGCGGCCGATCTTCAAAATGTCGACCTGATGCACGTCTGCCGGAAAAGCAACGGCCTTGGGCAGACGGACGGCTTGGCTGCGATTGCTGGTGAACACGGTGGAGCTTGTCATCGCATCATCTCTATGTATATCCAAGTGGGATATACATAGTCTGGCCATGGGCCCTTTGCAAGGGCTCAAATACCTCCTTCATGAATACGGATGTTCATGGTATGTTCCTATCGCCATTATGGTACTGGCCTGTTTTAACCCCAGTGGCCTAAGTTGAATTTGGGAGTGGCCTAATTTGCTAACGCGCCGTAAATTTTGGTTGCTGTCCGTATGGCGACGCACTTAACGCCGATCGGGGTTGCAGGCGTGTTCGACGTGATTTCAGTGCTTTTCGGGGTCGTGCTGATCACCGTAACGATGGTCCCATCGTGGCGGATTTTGCGGCGCACTGGTCTGTCGCCGTGGTTGTCGCTGCTTTCGTTCGTTCCGATGATCGGGACGATTTTGATCTTGTGGATCATCGCGTACCGCAGATGGCCTAAGGGAAACTGAGACACCACGCCGCCTCAGTTGGCGGCCTCTTCCAGATCGATCTTCAATTCGACCGGCTCCATCGCGTCGCCATCATAGATTTGAGAAACGTTCATTGCGAACGTTCGAAACCATCGGACGCACTGTGTGGCTGGCCATCCCTTTTCGGCGCTGGGGATTTTTCTTTCCATCGGTTGCTTGGTAGCGCGATGAAGAATGCCGGATTCCGCCGAATAGCATCGCGATTCACGCCGCATATGACGCTGCTGTACGGCGATCGCACGGTGGTGGAGCGCTCTATCGACGCGATCCAGTTGACGGTGCGCGATTTTGTCCTGATTCAGAGCCTTCGCGGTCGAGGCAAACATATTCATCTGGCGCGGTGGTCGTTGCGCGGCTAACTTTGCCCGGCAAATTTGCGCGAGGATTGGCTTTGCCCACCACCATCTACGGCATCAAGAACTGCGACACCATGAAGAAGGCCCGCGCCTGGCTCGACAGCCACGGCGTCGCATATGGCTTCCACGACTACAAGACCGAAGGCATCGCGAAGGACAAGCTCAAGCAATGGAGCGACGAGCTGGGCTGGGAAACGCTGCTCAATCGCGCCGGCACCACGTTTCGCAAATTGCCCGACATCGACAGGGAAGGCCTGAACGAGCGCAAGGCCATCGCCTTGATGCTGGCGCAACCCTCGATGATCAAGCGGCCGGTGCTCGATCTCGGCGGCAAATTGCTGGTCGGGTTCAAGCCGGAAATCTACGCCAGGGAAGTGGCGCCGTCGGGCAAATCTCGTTAACCGAATTCGATCACGTCGCCGGCCGGAATGCGGCCCGGTGCGCGATGAAAGAGATCGCGATCGATCACGGTGCGCAGCTTCGCGGTCGGCAAGGTGTCATTGCCCCGCATCAGATTCCTGATTTCAAAGCCGCCATCTTCGCTGATGGTCTTCAGCGATGCGATCAGGTGCGTGACATTGCCGCCTTGCGAGAACGGCAACAGCAGCCGCTCATAGGCGACGATTCGTCCGTAGCTGTCATCGATGCTGGAGATGGTGTAGACGGGGAGGACGCGCCTCAAGCATTCGTAATAGACCGGCATCACGACGGGAACGAGTCGGGGCCCGAGATAGTCGTCGAGATATCGGCCCTTGCCGGTGTAGCCATAGGCGCTCGACATTCGCGTGCCGTCGCTCTCGATCAACAAGCGCGGCGGCGCCTGCGCGGTATCTACGGTGTAGAACACAAGGTCTGGAAGTTCGTCCGCAAACCGCTCGGGCTGGTATTCCTCGATGCGGGGCATCAGTTGCTCACGGGCATAAAGCCGCAGCCAGGTGTTCAAGAGATCACGCTGCTTGATCGATTTGACGATCGTCGGGTTGGCGCTTTCAAATTCCACGGCTGCAATCCGTTCTCAATGCAAACCACTGAACCATCGTCTTCAGGCGCGAACATTCTGTGAAAGCGTAAAATTGCATCGAAATACCGTTAATGGCTGCTTTCCAGGTGGCATGAACCGACTAACCCGGACGTATTCGGTAACCGGCCAAACGCTCCGCTCATGCAATCCAATGACGAATCCGCGCCTCTTAATGCTCCCGGCGGATGCCCAGCTTTGCACCTTGCCTAATCCGCGCCGTTGACGGCATATTCCGGCCGGAGGCGGTAGGTCCGGGACGGGATTTCCAGGGTGTCTGGAACACCTGCCGGTTAAGAAGACCTGCCGGTTAACAAGGATCGGCCACGCACGACGGCAAGTCGGGCGCGAGGGCTGATGGGGGAGATTTGATTGGCCGATGAGTTCATTCTCGAAACCCACGGATTGACCAAGGAATTCGCGGGGTTCTTTGCCGTTCGCGGTGTCGATCTGCGGGTTCGCCGTGGCAGTATTCATGCGTTGATCGGGCCGAACGGGGCCGGCAAGACGACGTGTTTCAATCTCCTGACCAAGTTCCTGAGGCCTTCAGCCGGGCAAATCCTGTACAAGGGCCAGGATATCACGGCGCTGGCGCCGGCCGACGTGGCGCGTCTCGGTCTGGTGCGATCGTTCCAGATTTCGGCGGTGTTCCCGCATTTGACGGCGCTGGAGAACGTCAGGGTCGCGCTGCAACGTCAGCACGGGCACTCGTTCGATTTCTGGCGTTCCAAAACGGTGCTCGACCGCTTCAACGGCCGCGCCCATGAGTTGCTCGACGATGTCGGCCTGAGCGAGTTTGCGACGACGCCGGCGGTCGAGATGCCGTACGGGCGCAAGCGCGCGCTCGAAATCGCGACGACGCTGGCGCTCGATCCGGAAATGATGCTGCTCGACGAGCCGATGGCCGGCATGGGACATGAGGACATCGACAAGATCGCCGCGCTGATCAAGCGCATCTCCGCGAAATACACCATCCTGATGGTCGAACACAATCTGAACGTGGTTGCCGACCTTTCCGACATCATCACCGTGCTGACACGCGGTCACGTTCTTGCGGAAGGCAATTATGCCGACCTTTCCAAAGACGAGCGTGTCAAGGAAGCCTATCTGGGGGCGGGTCATGCCTGATTTGAAAATGGCCAATGCCGCCACCGCGAAGTCCGCAGCAGCGTCCGGCGCCGGTACGCCGGTGCTGTCGGTTCAGAATCTCGAAGCCTGGTACGGCGAGTCGCACGTCCTTCACGGCATCAACTTCAATGTGAACGCCGGCGAGGTGGTGACGCTGCTCGGGCGCAACGGCGCCGGCAAAACGACGACGCTGAAATCGGTGATGGGGATTATCGGCAAGCGCACCGGCTCGGTCCGTTTTGGCGATCGGGATATCATCCGGGCGTCGTCGGACAAGATTGCGCGCATGGGGGTCGCCTTTTGCCCCGAGGAGCGCGGGATTTTCGCCAGCCTCGACGTTCGCGAGAATCTGCTGCTGCCGCCGATCGTGCGCAGCGGCGGTCTGTCGCTGGATCAGATCTTCGACCTGTTCCCCAATCTCAAGGACCGCCTCAACAGCCAGGGCACCAAATTGTCGGGCGGCGAGCAGCAGATGCTGGCGATCGCCAGAATCCTGCGTACCGGCGCGCGGTTTCTGATGCTGGATGAGCCGACCGAGGGGCTTGCGCCTGTTATCATCCAGCAGATCGGCCACACCATCGCACGGCTCAAGTCGGAAGGCTTCACCATCCTTCTGGTCGAACAGAATTTCCGCTTTGCCTCGACGGTGGCGGACCGCTTCTACATCGTCGAGCACGGCAAGATCATCGACGGTTTCGCGAACTCGGAGTTGCAAGCCAATATGGACAAGCTTCACACCTATCTCGGCGTCTGAAACCAATGCAAATATCAAACAAGGAGCCCAATATGAGAAACAAGATTCTCTCTTCGTTGTTGCTGGGCGCCGTGCTGACCTTCGCGGTTGGAAGCCTCGCGCTCGCGCAGGACAAGACCGTGAAAATCGGCGTCCTCACCGACAATTCGGGACTTTACTCCGACCTCGGCGGCGCCGGCTCTACCCTTGCGGCCCAGATGGCGATCGAGGATTCCGGACTTTCGGCCAAGGGCTGGAAGATCGATTTGATTTCCGCCGACCATCAGAACAAGCCTGACATTGCCACCACCATCGCGCGCCAATGGATCGATGTCGAGAAGGTCGACATCTTCATGGACGTGCTGAATTCCGGTGTTGCTCTCGCGGTCAATAATCTCGTGAGAGAGAAGAACTCCATCATGATCAACACCGGCGCGGCGTCGTCGGATCTCACCAATGCCCAGTGCTCGCCGAACACGATTCACTGGGTCTACGATACCTACATGCTCGCCAACAGCACCGGTCAGGCGCTGGTGAAAGCCGGCGGCGACACCTGGTACTTCCTGACCGCGGACTACGCCTTCGGTCACGCGCTGGAGCGCGACACCGCCGCGGTGGTCGTCAAATCGGGCGGAAAGGTGATCGGCACCGTCAAGCATCCCCTGAATTCGTCGGACTTCTCCTCGTTCCTGCTGCAGGCGCAGGCTTCCAAGGCCAAGATCATCGGCATGGCTAATGCCGGTGGCGACACCACCAATACCATCAAGCAGGCGTCTGAATTCGGCATCGTCGCGGGGGGCCAGAAACTCGCCGGCCTTCTGCTGTTCATCACCGATGTTCACGCGCTTGGTTTGAACGTGGCGCAAGGCCTGAATTTCACGGAAACCTTCTATTGGGATCTGAATGACGGGACCCGCGCTTTTTCCAAGCGTTTTTCCGAACGCGCGAAAAACAAGGCGAAGCCGTCGATGATACAGGCTGGCGTCTATTCCGGCCTGGTTCATTACTTCAAGGCGCTTGAAGCAATGGGTGGCAATCCGCATGACGGCGCCAAGGTGGTAGCGAAAATGAAGGAAATGCCGACCGACGATCCGTTGTTCGGCAAGGGCACTATTCGCGTAGACGGCCGCAAGATTCACCCGGCCTATCTGTTCGAGGTCAAGAAGCCGTCCGAATCCAAAGGGCCGTGGGATTACTACAAGCTGATCGGAACCACCCCGGGAGAGCAGGCGTTCAGACCGCTTTCGGAAAGCGCTTGTCCGCTGGTAAAGAAGTAACAACGGTGACCCGCCGGCCTCGCGCCGGCGGGCGCTCGCGGGCATTACAACGGGATTGAGTGCGAAAGATCGATCGATGCAAGCTCTCTACGCGCAGCTTCTGGTGGGACTGATCAACGGCTCGTTCTACGCGCTGCTCAGTCTTGGACTCGCCGTGATCTTCGGCATGCTCAACATCATCAATTTCGCGCATGGCGCGCTCTACATGATGGGCGCGTTCGTTGCGTTTTTTCTTCTGAACGGAATCGATGTTCCCACGATGGCGTCCATATTGAATGGGTCGTGGCTAACTCTGTTCAACGGAATGCCGTTGCCCTTTTTTGGTCCGATAAAACTGCCGCCTCTTGAGATGGTTCACATTGGCATCGGCCTTAATTACTGGTGGGCGCTGGTTGTTGCTCCGATCGTTGTTGGACTCTTTGGCATGCTGCTCGAACGCACCATGCTGCAGTGGCTTTCCGGACTCGACCATCTCTACGGACTGTTGCTGACATTCGGGCTGGCGTTGATCATTCAGGGCGTCTTTCAGAATTACTTTGGTTCATCCGGATTGCCTTACGCGATCCCCGATGAATTGAAGGGCGGCACGAATCTCGGCTTCATGTTCCTGCCGATCTATCGCGGCTGGGTTGTCATCTTCTCGCTCGTGGTCTGCCTCGGCACCTGGTACCTGATCGAGCGGACGCGGCTCGGCGCCAACCTGCGTGCCGCCACCGAAAACCCGACGCTGGTGCGCGCCTTCGGCATCAACGTACCCAGGATGATCACGCTGACATACGGGCTTGGCGTTGCCCTTGCCGCGCTGGCGGGGGTGTTGTCGGCGCCGATCAACCAGGTGCGACCGCTGATGGGCGCCGATCTGATCATCGTGGTGTTCGCGGTGGTCGTGATCGGGGGCATGGGCTCGATCATGGGATCGATCATCACCGGCTTTGCACTTGGCGTGGTCGAGGGACTGACGAAATACTTTTATCCCGAAGCCTCCAACACCGTGGTATTTGTTCTTATGGTGCTGGTACTCCTGGTGAAGCCGACGGGACTGACGGGACGGGCGACCTGACATGACTGCTTTGACCGACGATACCTTACCGGTGTCCCCGCGCACCATCCGCGACGAGATGATCGTGTTCGTCGTGATGGCGGCGCTGTTGGCGATCGTGCCCTTGACCGGCATCTATCCGTTCTTCGTCATGCAGGCGCTGTGCTTTGCGCTGTTGGCCTGCGCTTTCAACCTGCTGATCGGTTATGGCGGACTGTTGTCGTTCGGGCACGCTATGTTTTTGGGCACCGCGGGCTACATCACCGCGCATGCACTGAAGGTGTGGGGCTTTACGCCTGAGCTTGGAATTTTGATCGGCACCGCCGGTGCCGCCGGGCTTGGCGTCGTCACCGGCATCGTGGCCATTCGCCGCCAGGGCATCTATTTCGCGATGATCACGCTGGCTCTGTCGCAACTTTTGTATTTCATCTATCTGCAGACGCCGTTCACCCATGGCGAAGACGGCATCCAGGGCATTCCGCAAGGGTATCTGTTTGGAATTTTCAATCTCGCCAAGCCGACGATACTTTATTACGTCATCCTCGTCGGCTTCCTGTTCGGTTTTCTGGTCATCTTTCGCACCATCAACTCGCCGTTCGGCGAGGTACTGAAGGCGATCCGCGAGAATGAGCCACGCGCAATCTCGCTCGGCTACAAGACCGATCAGTACAAGCTGCTCGCCTACATCCTCTCCGGCACGCTGGCGGGCTTTGCCGGCTCGCTCAAGGTGTTCGTGGCGCAGAATGCCTCGCTTACCGACGTGCACTGGAATATGTCCGGCGAAATCGTGCTGATGACGCTGGTCGGCGGTCTCGGGACCGTGTTTGGTCCAGTGGTCGGCGCTTTCGTCATCATCGCCATGCAGCAATATCTGGCCAGCTACGGACAGTGGGTAACGGTGATCCAGGGCGTGATCTTTGTGACCTGCGTGTTGGCTTTCCGCCGCGGCGTGATCGGCGAGATCGCGCATTATTTCCGGCGGTCGCTCTAAAAGGACCGGTTTCCGGGGCATTTCCGGCCTACAAAGCGGTGGATGACCGGGTTCCGTCGGCGGCTGCCTGCCGCTTTCCCCAGGAAATGGTTTATGACAGTTGCGTGACGGGCCGCCATGGCCTGTCATTTTTCCACAACGATGGACACCAGAGATGCTGCGTTGGTTTCGCGCCTTTCTCCCCAAGGAGGAGCGGTTTTTCGATCTGTTTGCCCGCCACTCCCAGACTGTCGTGCAGGGCGCGCTGGCGTTGCAGGGCATGCTGCGCGGCGGCGAGGAGACGCCGGTATTCTGTCAGCGCGTCAATCAGTTTGAAAATGACGCCGACAATATTACCCGCGAGGTGCTCACCGCGGTACGCCGGACCTTCATCACACCGTTCGACCGCGGCGATATCAAGAACCTGATCACCTCGATGGACGATGCCATCGATCAGATGCAGCAGACCGCCAAAGCCGTCATCTTGTTCGAGGTGCGGACGTTTGAGCCGCCGATGCGCGAAATGGGAACGCTGCTGGTCGAATGCGCCAATCTCGTCGGCCGCGCGCTGCCCTTGATGCAATCGATCGGTAACAACGTCGCCATGCTGACGGCCATTACCGAGGAAGTGACCAAGCTGGAGGGCCGGGTCGACGATCTCCACGACATCGGCCTGAAGGAGCTTTTTCTCAAGCATCGCAATGCCAACACGATGGATTTCATCGTCGGCGCCGAGATCTACGACCATCTTGAGAAAGTCGCCGATCGCTTCGACGACGTCGCGAATGAGATCAACAGCATCGTCATCGAACAGGTATAGGGCAGGGCCGCGCAGTGGATGCCACGCTTGGTCTTCCGATCCTGGTCGGATTAATCGCAGTCGCGCTGCTGTTCGACTTCCTCAACGGGTTGCACGACGCCGCCAACTCGATTGCGACGATTGTCTCGACCCGGGTGCTGCGGCCGCAATACGCGGTGCTGTGGGCGGCATTCTTCAATTTCGTCGCCTTCCTGGTGTTCGGGCTCAACGTCGCCAATACGATCGGCACCGGCATCATCGAGCCCAGCGTCATCGACGCGCAGGTGATATTCGCCGCGTTGATCGGCGCCATCGTCTGGAACCTGATCACGTGGGGATTGGGGATACCGTCCTCCAGTTCGCACGCTTTGATCGGAGGACTGGTCGGGGCTGGGATGGCCAAGGCCGGAATTTCGGCCGCGGTCTGGGGCGGGCTGTCGAAAACATTGGCCGCGATCGTGCTGTCGCCGCTGGTTGGATTTTTGCTGGCGCTGGTGCTGGTCGCGATCGTGTCCTGGGCGTCGGTCCGTTCGACGCCGTTCGCGGTCGATCGCGCTTTCCGTATCCTGCAATTCGTCTCGGCGTCGATGTATTCGCTCGGTCATGGCGGCAACGATGCCCAAAAAACCATGGGCATCATCGCCGTGCTGCTCTACTCGGAGGGACATCTGGGTACGGAATTCTCGGTGCCGTTCTGGGTGGTGCTGGCGTGCCAGGCAGCAATGGCGATGGGTACCTTGATGGGCGGCTGGCGGATCGTCCGCACCATGGGACTGCGGATCACCAAGCTGACGCCGATGCAGGGATTTTGCGCGGAAACCGGCGGCGCCGCGACGCTGTTCATGGCCACCTGGCTCGGTGTTCCCGTCTCCACGACCCACACCATCACCGGCGCCATCGTCGGCGTCGGCGCGGCGCGGCGGGTCTCGGCGGTGCGCTGGAACGTGGCCAGTTCGATCGTCTATGCCTGGGTGATCACCATTCCTGCTTCGGCTGGCGTCGCGGCGCTGGCGTATTGGGCGGTAGCGGTGCTGCGAATAGTCCACTGATTTGGGTTTAGCCGTGCAATTCCTATATGGGGGGCGGTTCCTGCTTGATCCGACCCGGTTTCCCTGCCAAACGCTCGCGCAATGACCGACCTTGCCTTCACAGCCGAATCGCCGTCCCGCTCGCCGCTCGCCCAAGAGGTCGCGCGCCGGCGCACCTTTGCGATCATCTCGCATCCGGACGCCGGCAAGACCACGCTGACCGAGAAATTGCTGCTGTTCGGCGGCGCCATCAATCTCGCAGGCCAGGTCAAGGCCAAGGGCGAGCGGCGCAATACCCGTTCCGACTGGATGAAGATCGAGCGCGAGCGCGGTATCTCCGTCGTCACCTCGGTGATGACGTTCGAATTCGAAGGCCTCGTGTTCAACCTCCTGGACACGCCGGGCCATGAAGACTTTTCCGAGGACACCTACCGCACCCTGACGGCCGTCGACTCCGCCGTCATGGTGATCGACGCTGCGAAGGGTATCGAGGCCCGGACGCGAAAGCTGTTCGAGGTGTGCCGTCTGCGGGACATCCCGATCATCACCTTCATCAACAAGATGGACCGCGAAAGCCGCGACACCTTCGATCTGCTGGACGAAATCGAAAAGACGCTGGCGCTCGACACCACGCCGATGACCTGGCCGGTCGGCCGCGGCCGCGATTTTCTCGGCACCTATGATGTCG
>WNFD01009731.1_pt1 | contig 14368 bp, 13 predicted proteins | sample 5400491 | NCBI WGS metagenome assembly WNFD01 (sample SAMN13153343, study PRJNA577476) | soil metagenome | isolation source: 120 cm saprolite under Douglas fir tree site 2 hole 2 replicate 2 | place: USA:California | collected 2015-04-18
AGCCCGCGCCCGAAGGCCTGCTGGCGCTCTGCCGGACGCTCGAGGCCGCCCCGGCCGAGACGCTCCTGGTGGGCGACAGCACGGTGGACGTTGCCACCGGCCGTGCGGCGGGCGTGAGGGTTTGCGCGGTCACCTGGGGTCTGGGCAGCCAGGAGGCGCTGTCGGCTGCCTCGCCGGACCATCTGTGCGAAACGGCCGCTGACGTCGCGGCGTTGCTCCGGAAGGCGTAGCCGCGGACGACTCGGGCCGATCAGCGCCCGCCTGCCTGCAGGACGGCCACCGCCCGAGCGGCGCCCTTTTTGCGTGGCGCGCGCTTCGAGGCCCGGCGACACTTCGGGCACGGGTCTTGACTCTTTCGCCGCTGCGGGCGAGAGAGGGGCGCGCTTTCGCGGGATCGGGAGGCAAACCCGGTCGTCACCGGCACCGAGGGCGAGAAGGGCATCGACATCCAGAACCTCCGCGCGAAGACCGGCGTGGTGACGCTCGATCCCGCGTTCATGAACACGGCTTCCACGGAGAGCGCGGTCACCTTCCTCGACGGCGAGAAAGGGATCCTGCGCTACCGCGGCATCCCCATCGAGGAGCTGGGCGAGCGGAGCAGCTTCGTCGAGACGGCCTACCTGCTCATCTACGGCAACCTGCCCAACCGCTCCGAGCTGGAGAAGTTCTCCCAGCAGCTCACCCGGCACTCGATGATCCACGAGGACATGCGCCGGTTCTTCGACGGGTACCCGATCACGGCGCACCCGATGGCGATCCTCTCGGCGATGGTGACCTCGCTCTCGTCCTACTACCCGTACGCGCTCAACGCGAAGTCCGACGAGTACCGCGACATCACCATCGCGCGCCTGATGGGCAAGCTGCCCACCATCGCCGCGTTCTCCTACAAGAAGAACATCGGGCACCCGTTCATCTACCCGCGCAACGACCTCGAGTACTGCGCGAACTTCCTGCACATGATGTTCGCGGTTCCGGCCGAGCCCTACCGTCCGGATCCGGTGGCGGTGCGCGCGCTCAACCTGCTCCTCATCCTGCACGCCGACCACGAGCAGAACTGTTCCACCAGCACGGTTCGCATGGTGGGGAGCGCGCAGACCAACCTGTTCGCATCCATCAGCGCGGGGATCTGCGCCCTGTGGGGGCCGCTGCACGGCGGCGCGAACCAGGAAGTGGTCGAGATGCTGGAGGACATCCGCAAGAGGGGGCTCACCGCCCGCCAGTTCATCGACCAGGTAAAGGACAAGAAGAGCGGGCTCCGGCTGATGGGCTTCGGCCACCGCGTGTACAAGAACTTCGATCCGCGCGCGAAGATCATCAAGAAGTCGTGCGACGAGGTGCTGCAGAAGCTCGGGATCCGCGATCCGATGCTCGACCTCGCCAAGGAGCTGGAGGACGCGGCGCTGCGCGATCCGTACTTCGTGGAACGCAAGCTGTACCCCAACGTCGACTTCTACTCGGGCATCATCTATCGGGCGCTGGGCATCCCCACGCAGATGTTCACGGTGATGTTCGCCCTCGGCCGCCTTCCGGGCTGGATCGCGCACTGGAAGGAAATGATCGAGGACCCGAACACCAAGATCGCGCGGCCCCGGCAGGTCTACACGGGGCCCACCGAGACGCACTACGTGCCCCTGGAGAGGCGGGCCTGAAGCGGATCCCATACGTCCGCGCTGTGAAAAGCGCAGCGCCGACCGACGGGCGGCGACTGATTACTCGCGCGCGTTTGCGGCGGCGCCGCGCGTGATGGTCGCCGGCTGCGGGACGGCGGGCGGGGGAACGCGCTTCATCACCGTCGCGAACAGCAGCATGGCCGCGCAGGCGGCGGCGCCGTAGAGCAGCGGGCGCGACGGTCGCGCACGCCACGCCCAGCGCCGCTCGATGCGCCGCTGGTAGGGAAGCGCGGTGTCGTACTCCTCCCATGCGCGCCGGCGCGCTCGCGCGGCGCCCTCCGCGTCGCCCGAGCGGCGCAAAGCGCGCGACAGCAGGTAGTGCCCTTCACGTATTCCAAGAGGGGCCCGACGGCGCCCTTGGCGTCGCCCCGGCGCAGCCGGTCCGCTCCGATCTCCAGCGGCGCGCGGCCGAGGCGGAACTCCGGACCCGCGCCGTGCAGCTCGCGCAGGAACAGCTCGCCTTCCTCGAAACGGCCGCTCCGGAGGCAGGCGATGCCCAGCGGGTACAGCGCCGACAGGTCATGCGGATCGTGCTGCGCGGCCGGGCGCAGCACGTCGATGGCGCGGGCGAACCGGCCCTGCTCGACCAGGATCTCCCCCAGCTCGACGCGCGCGCGGCGGTCGTGGGGGTTCACCGCGATCTGGCGGGCGAGGCGGGGGGCCCGGCGCAGGTTGCGCAGCGCGCGCGCCAGGCCGCGGAGGAGTCCAAAAGAATACCAGTCCGCCACCGCGTAACCGAGGAGCAGCAGGGCCGCGGCGGCCAGCGGATTGCCGGTGATCCACCACAGGAGCGAGAACTGCATCCACCCCGCCATTCCGGCACGGTAGCAGCGAGCGCGATGTGGGCCGCAACCGGGCCGGGGCCCACCCGCGCCTACTCGGGCTTGATGGCAGCCACGACTCCGGTGGTGATGGCCGGCACGTAGGTGATGAGCAGCACGCCGACCGCCATGATGATGAGGAACGGCAGCGCCTTCCGATAGACGAGAGGGAGCGGCTTGCCGAAGCGGCTGGCGCTGAGGAACAGGTTGAGCCCCATCGGCGGGAAGAGGAACCCCAGCTCCAGGTTGGCGAGGAACACCACGCCCAGGTGCACCGGATCGACGCCGAAGGCGATGCCGAGGGGCGCGACGAGCGGGGCGAGCACCACGATGGCCGAATAGATCTCCAGCACGCTGCCCAGGACCAGCAGGAGGAGGTTGAGCGTGAGGAGGAACGCCCACTGGGAATGGATGTGGGCCTGCACCCAGGCGAGCAGCCGGGTGGGCACCTCGGCGTCGACGAAGTAGCTGGTGAGGCCCAGCGCGACGCCCAGCAAGATGACCACGCTGCCGACCAGCGTCGAGGCGTGCACCAGCACGCGCGGAAGATCGCGGGTCGGGTGCACGTCGCGGAACACCGTCACCTCGACGATGATCGCGTACGCGGCGCCCAGCGCGGCGGATTCCACGATGGTGGCGAACCCGGTGCTGACCGCGACGATGATGAGGAGCGGCAGGCCGATGTCCCACTTGGCGCCCCAGACGGCGCGGGCCGCCTCGCGCGGCTCGAACCGCGGTCGCGGCGCCTTGCTGCGCACCCCGACCAGGACGCCGTAGGCGGCGACCAGCACGATCATCAAGAGCCCCGGCACCAGCCCGCCGATGTAGAGGTGGTCGATGGCGACGCCCGCCACGACTCCGTAGAGGATCACCGGGAGCGACGGCGGGAAGAGGAGGCCCAGGCTGCCGGAGGCGGTGACCAGCCCGAGCGAGAAGCCTTCCGGGTAGCCTTCCCGGATCAGGGCCGGGAGGATGATCCCGCCGAGCGCCAGGATGGTCACCCCCGATGCGCCGGTGAAGGTGGTGAAGAGCGCGCAGACCGAGGCGGCCATCACCGCCAGCCCGCCGGGCATCCAGCCGAAGAGCGACTGCGCCGCGCGCACCAGCCGCGCGGAGGCGCCGCCTTCCGCCAGGACGAAACCTGCAACCGTGAGCAGGGGGATGGCGGGCAAGGTGGGCTGGATCACCAGCCGGAACGTCTCCGCCGGGACGGCGGCCACCGGCGTGCCGGCGAGGAAGAAGAGCAGGAGCGCGTAGCCGGCCATCACCACGAACACAGGCGTGCCGAGAAGGAAGGCGACGAAGAGGGCCAGTGCGGCGGGCCACCCGACCGCGGCGGTGTGCCCGTGCAGCAGCGTGGGTCCGTCCGGCGCGGCGAGGAAGCCGTGCCCGCGCATGGCGAGGATCTCCGAGGCGATGAACGGCACCACCGCCGCGCAGAGCAGGTAGCCGGCGATCCGCGCGCGCAGCGTCGGCGCCTTCGCCGCGGAGCGCAGCGCCATCACCGCGAACCCCACCGGCATGATGGTCTCGAACCACCACTCCGGAACGCCGCCGGCCAGCGTGTCCACCCGGCCGTGGTCGGCCACGATCATCTTCACCGAGGCGTAGGCGAGCACCGCCATCACCAGGGCCCCGACCACGTGGCCGTAGCTTCGCGCCGCGGTGCGCAGTCGCTGCGGGAGCATCTCCACCGTCGAAAGCGCCAGATGCCGCTCGGTCGCGGTGGCGAGCATCGCACCCACGAAACCGACCCAGAGCGTCAGGTGCGTGGTGTACGGGATCGCGTCGGGAAGACCCCCGCCGATCGCGCGGCGCAGCACCGCCTCGAGGGTGGGGAGGAGGATCATGGTGAGGACGATCGCGACCAGCAGCCACCGCTCGACGCGCGTGCCGCCCGCCTGCTCCGCGCCGCCTTCCCGCGGCCCCGCCACCGCGGTCTGCTCCTGCAGCACTCGGCCTCCCTCCGGCGCGGCGGCCGGTTCCCGGCCAGGCCGCGAGGGGACGGTTGACATCCCAGCGGCCGTCATTATCACTCTCGGAAATCTTGCGCCCTGCAAAGTTTTCGCCCCTGCTGGCCCTCGCGCTGGCGGCCTGCTCTCCCAAGACCTACGCGCTGCGGCAGGTCGCGGACGCGATTTCGTCCACGGGCGAAGGCAGCGCGCTGGCGCGCGACGACGATCCCGACCTGGTCCGCGACGCGGTGCCGTTCGCGCTCAAGACGATGGAGTCCCTCGCCGATCGACTGCCGGACCACCTCCCGGCTCGCGATGGCCCGCGGGTTCACGCAGTACGGGTACGCCTTCGTGCAGCAGGACGCGGACGAGTCTCCCGATCCCGAGCGCGCCAAGGCGCTGCGCGACCGGGCGGCGCGGCTGTACCTGCGCGCGCGGGCGTACGGCTTCGACGGGCTGCGCATGACGCGCGGAATCACCGAGGATGAGCTCCGGGGCAAGGAGCCGGTGCGCGCGCAGGCGCTATCCAGGACCTCCCGCGAGGACGTGCCGCTCCTCTACTGGACCATGGCGCCGTGGGGGGGTGCCATCTCGCAGCGCAAGACCGACATGGAGCTGGTGGGCGACATTCCCGCCGTGGCCGCGATGCTCGACCGGGCGCTGGCGCTCGACGAGGCTTACGATCTGGGCGCCGTGCACGAGTTCGCCATCTCCTTCGATCCGGGCGAGCTGCAGAAGGGCAAGAAGATCTCCGCGCTGGTGACCTACGCCGAGTCGGTGGCGGGCCCCGCGCAGGACCGCAAGACGTTCGAGGCGCTGCTCCGCGAGGCGCTGCGATTCGACGTGGATGCGCCGCAGGCGCGCGACGAGCGCCTGGAGAACAAGATCGCGCAGCGGCGCGCGCGCTTCCTGCTGGCCCACGAAAGCGACATCCTGTCCGATTGAACCCGAGGAGCTCCATGCACATCCGCGCTCTCGTCCTCGCCTTCCTCCTCGCCGCCCAGGCGCACGCGGCGCCCGTGCGCATCAAGCTGGGCACGCTGGCGCCGCAAGGGTCCACCTGGCACCAGCTGCTCCTGGAGATGGGGCAGAAGTGGTCGCAGGCGTCGAACGGGCAGGTGGAGCTGAAGGTCTACGCGGGCGGCACGCAGGGCAACGAAGGGGAGATGATCCGCAAGATCAGCATCGGACAGCTGCAGGCCACCGCGATCACGGCCATCGGCCTGCACGAGATCACCCCCGAGCCGCAGGCCGAGGACGTGCCCTTCCTGATCGACTCCTACGAGGAGTACGACTACGTGCACGAGAAGCTGCGGCCGAAGCTCGACGACGCGCTGGCCAGGAAGGGATACGTCCCGATCCACTGGGGCGAGGTCGGATTCGTCTACTTCTTCTCCACCGAGCCGTACGTGACGCCGGCCGACTTCTCGAAGGGCAAGATCTTCACCTGGAACGGCGACCCGGCGGCCGAGGCGGCCTGGAGGAAGGCCGGGTTCCGGCCGGTGGTGCTCTCCTCGACGGACCTGATCCCGGCCCTCACCTCGCGGATGGTGAACATCATCAGCCAGCCGCCCCTCTACGCCTTCACGACGCACATCTTCGACAAGGCGGACAACATGCTCAACCTGCACTGGGGCTTCCTCACCGGCGCGACGGTGGTGAAGAAGGACGTCTGGGACCGCATCCCGCCCGAGGTGCAGAAGAAGCTGCTGGAGATCGGCGAGGAGTACGGGGAGCGCACGCGCAAGGACGTGCGCAAGCAGAACGAGGACGCCATCGAGCAGATGAAGAAGCGGGGCCTGACCATCAACCAGCCGGCGGACATCGAGGAGTGGCGCAAGGTCGCGGAGCGCGCGCACGAGGTGATCCGCGGCAAGGTCGTCCCCGCCGCCATCTACGACGAGGTCGTCCGCCTCCGGGACGAATACCGCTCCCAGCACAAACGGTAAGACAAAAAGATCAACGCGGAGGCGCGGAGACGCGGAGACGCGGAGGAGCAGGCTTTTCACCGCCCAATCTCCGCGCCTCAGCGTCTCCGCGTTCGGCTTTTCGCCTTTACCAGCGGGCGGTGTGGTCCTCGGTGACACCCGGCAGGGAGTCGACGTCGACGCGGTCGCCGGCGGGGGTGGTGAGGTGGCCGGAGAAGACGCCGAAGGGCTGCAGGTACTTCGAGACGACGAGCTTCAGGTCCACGCTCTGGGAGCGGTAGCCCTCCGGCTGGAAGGTGAGATCCAGCGATCCGTCGTCGCTCCGGATGCGCCACGGCGCGAGCGGAGCGGACGGTTCGAAGGCGAAGCGCACGGGGCCGACCGAGCAGGGCGCGCCGTCGACCCAGACGGCGTTTTCGCTCGACTGCATGAACCCCTCGCTCAGGTTGAACCCGATCAGCCGGCCTCCCTGGCGCGCGCTCGCGAACGCCCAGCGCCAGGACGTGTCGCGCGCGAGGTAGCCGTGCGTGAAGTCCAGGCCGGCGGGCTCGCCGCGGGCGGCGAACCGCGCGTTCCCCACGCGGACCTCGCCTTCGGCAGCCAGCCCGACCAGCTTCTGGGTGAAATTGAACCGGCCGGGGCCCAGCTTGCAGGCGGCGGTCATCGGCGGCGGCGCGCGGCGGGCATCGAGCGCGAGGTCCAGCGCCACGCCGCCCCACCGCGCCGTGGCCAGGATGCGCCCCCCGCTGCGCTCGATCCGCGCCCCGATCCGCGGACCGGTCAGGACCGCGCGCATCCCGTCGTTCGGCTCGTCGGCCACCCAGGCGAACAGCGGCGGCAGCACCGGGTTCGAGTCGACCAGCACCCGCCGCGCGCCGCGGTCGAAGACCGAGAGGATGCCGCTCGACAGGTAGCCGGCGTCGACGATGGCGAGCGAGATCATCGCCTGCGGCGTGGCGAGGAACAGCGCCTGCCAGCGCTTCTCGACCAGGCGCCGCTCGAGGAAGCCGCGCGCGTATTCTCCGGCGAGGCCGTCGAAGCCGGCGTCGCGCAGCGGGCCCGCCCAGGTGCCCTCCACGGGCGCGCCAGCCTCGACCAGCCGCGCCGGCGGCGGCGGCAGGGGGCGGGGACGTGCCGCCGGATGTTGGCTCGCCTCCGCCATCCCCGGAATGTTCCCCATCGGCAGGCGGTCGGCAACCGGGCACTGCCGCCACCTGTCGAGTTGCCTGCGCTCGGCTTTCGCCGCCATGCTGACCGGCGATGCGCATCCTGGTGAGCAACGACGACGGGGTGGAAGCCGCCGGCCTGCGCGCGCTGGCGGAGGCGCTCCTGCCGCTGGGCGAGGTGACGGTGGTGGCGCCCGATCGCGAGCAGAGCGCGTCGAGCCACAGCATCTCGCTCCACCGGCCGCTGCGCATCGAGGAGCTGTCTCCCTGGGGCGCCGCGCGCCGCTTCGCCGTGGACGGGACGCCGACCGACGCCGTCTACGTGGGAGTGAACCACGTGCTCCGCGACCGCCGGCCCGAGGTGGTGGCGAGCGGCATCAACCGCGGCGCCAACCTGGCCATGGATGTGCTGTACTCGGGCACGGTCGCGGCGGCGATGGAGGGCACCGTGATGGGCCTGCCTTCCTTCGCCATCAGCCTGGTGGGGCGGGGTGAGCCGGACTTCGGTCCCGCCGCCGCGTTCGCGCGGAAGCTGGCCGCCGAGGTCGGCCGGCGCGGCCTCCCGCCCGGAACGCTGCTCAACGTGAACGTGCCGCCGGGCGAGCCGCGCGGCGCGCGCATCACGCGGATCGGCAAGCGCAGCTACTCGGCGGCCGTGGTCCAGAAATTGGACCCTCGGGGACGCGCGTACTACTGGATCGGCGGTGACGAGCAGGCGCACGAGAACGTGCCCGGCAGCGACTGCGACGCCGTGTTCGATCGCGGGCTCATCTCGGTCACGCCGCTGCACCTGGACCTCACGCTGCACGCGCTGCTCGAGGAGCTGAAGGAGTGGGACCTCCCGGGCCTGTCGTCGTGAGCGCTTCGCGCGCCGGCGCCCGGCTGGTGGCGCTCCTCGCGCTGGCTGCGCCGGCCGCGTGCATCTACCCCGGACGGCTGGCGCCGATGCCGGAGCGCGGGCTGCCGCTGGTCACCGGTGAACCGGGGCCTGCGCGCGACGCCTGGGCGGCGGAGCAGGCCGCCTGGGGCGAATCCGGCGGCGTCCGCCACCTCGTGCAACCGGGCGAGACGCTGTGGCGCATCGCGCGGGCGTACTCCGTCGCGGTCGCGGACCTGCAGCGCGCCAACGGGCTCTCCGACCCGTCGCAGCTCGAGGCCGGCACCCGGCTGCTCATCCCCGGCGCGGATCGCGAGCGCCCGGTGCCCCCGGCCGACGCGCCGCAGGCGCGCATGGAGCCGCGCCGCGGACCCCGGGCGTCGCCGGCGCAGATCCCACGGGCGGGCGGGCACGCGCTGGACCCCGCCGCGGGCGGCGAGCCGCTCGCCTGGCCCGTCCGCGGCGTGCTCATCTCCGGCTTCGGCGAGCGCGACCGCGAGCACCACGACGGCGTCGATCTGGCCTGCCCCGAAGGCACGCCGGTGTTCGCCGCCGGGGAGGGCGAGGTGCTGTTCGCGGGCGAGCGGCGCGGCTACGGCCTCCTGGTGCTCGTCGGGCACGCGCACGGCCTGGTCACCGTGTACGCGCACAACTCCGAGAACCTGGTCGTCCAGGGCGATCGGGTGCTCCGCGGGGAGCCGATCGCGCGCGTGGGCCGCACCGGGAACGCGACCGGTCCGCACCTCCATTTCGAGGTGCGCGTGGGCGCGCGGCCTCGCGATCCGCTCGGCTTCCTCCGCTGAAATTCCCTCTAGGGACATCTCCAGAAGTGCCAGCGAAATTCACGGTGCGGCGCGTGGCCGCGCGTGCCAGGAAACCCTTGCGTCGGTGGGGCCACGCTGCTACCAAACGCGCCGGGCTCGACGCGCGAGCGAAGGGTCCCGGCCGTCGGTCCCATCCCCCCCATGGGACCGGCGGCTGTTTTTTTCTCTGAGCCGTGTTACGCGTCGGCCATGGCCTCCCTCGAGCAGGCGCGCGCTCTCATCCGCGACGTCCCCGACTTCCCGCAGCCCGGGATCCTCTTCAAGGACCTGACGCCGATCCTGGGCGAGCCGGCCGCGTTCCACGCCGTGATCGACGAGCTGGCCGGCCGCGTGCGCGGCCGCGGCTTCCAGCGCATCGTGGCGATCGAGTCGCGCGGGTTCCTGTTCGGCGCCGCGCTGGCCGACCGGCTGGGCCTGGGGCTCGCGCCGGTGCGCAAGCTGGGCAAGCTTCCCTACAAGACCGACCGCGTGGAGTACGCGCTCGAGTACGGCACCGGCACGCTGGAGGCGCACGTGGACGCGGTCCGCCCGGGCGAGAAGGTGGTGATCGTGGACGACCTGCTCGCCACCGGCGGGACGGCGGCCGCGGCGCGGCGGCTGGTGGAGAAGCAGCAGGGCAAGGTGGGCTCGTTCTTGTTCGTGGTGGAGCTGCGCGCCCTGCGCGGCCGCGAGAAGCTCCAGGGCACCGAGGTCGAGGCGCTGATCGCGTTCTAGCGAGCCGCGCGGCTGCTTGACCGGCGCCGGCTCGCCTGTTAGCAGCGCGGAGTGCGCCCCCATAGCTCAGGTGGATAGAGCGACGGTTTCCTAAACCGTAGGCCGCCCGTTCGAGTCGGGCTGGGGGCGCCATTTTTCTCCTCTGGCTTAGCTACGTTGCGCGGACCCTTCGGGCCGCCCCACCTCTCAGGTTACGCTCCGTCCCCTCGCTGTCCCCTCACCCCAGAGGGAACGCGGCCCGGGAGGGCGGATGGCCAGCAATCGCGGCAAGGAATGGGTCGGCGGGTACGTGCGGACGGACGCCAGCGGACGGCCCGTCTACGTCATCCGCAAGCGGCTCCCGGGCCCCAATGGGTGCAGCAAGCAATACGAGGTGAGCACGAAGGCGAACACGAAGGAAGCGGCCGCACGCGAGCTGACGCGCTTCATGGCCGACCCGGAAGGCTACCGCCGCGGGCAGGACCCGGACGCTCTCCCGCCGCTGCTGCTGACGGAGGAACTCGGCGGCGCGTTCCTGGCTTTACGCACGCGACGTGAAAAACGTGTCCGTCGGGCACCAGAAAAACCTGCAGCTCTACATGCAGCGGTGGCGCACCGCTCTCGACGGAGTGAACCTGCGCACGCTCGACCTGGGCGCGCACGTTTATCCGCACCTCGGGACCACGGCGCTGGCGCACAAGATCATCGCGCTGAAATCATTTTTCGCGTACCTGCGCGACGGCGCCGGGCTGCTCTCGAAATCCGAGGACAAGACGCAGGACCTGAAGGTGCCGCAGGGAAAACCGGAACAGCAGAAAAGGGTGAAGGCGATCCCGCACGGCGACTTTCTCAAGGTGCGCAAGCTGCTCGACGGCGAGAGCCGCGACGCACTCGACGTGCTCGCGCGGACGGGCTGGCACGTCACCGAGCTGGTGCGCTTCACCAACGGCGGCGAGGTGCTTCCGGTGCGCGACGGTCGCGCGAAAGGGGCGACGCTGCGGCTCCCGCGCACGAAACCCGGTAACCCACTGCTCGTGGAAGTGCCGCCGGACGCGGCGCGCGCGGCAAAGCGGCTGCTCGGGAAGGATGGCCATTTTCGCGTGCGCTCGCGTTCACGCGCCTGCTGAAGCGGAAATGCAAGGCGGCGAACGTGCCGGCCTTCGGCGCCGGACAATTCCGGCACACGGTCGCAACCTGGGCGCTCGAGCCGGCGCGCCCATCGAGAGCATCGCCACCTTCCTGAATCACCAGTCGCCCGAGACCACGCGCCGCTTTTACGCCACGCATGGCGTCCCGGCGCGCGTTCCCACGCTGCCGCTGGCGCCCGTGAAGGTGGAAGCGGAAGCGGCGCAAGCCAAGGTTGCGGCTGGTCGTCTAACAGCTCGCCACAGGGCGTCGAAACGCGGAGGGCCTCTCGCCCGGGTGCGGGGCCTCGCAGCCGGCACACCTCGGATTTGCACCATCCCGTTGCGGTCCGCCAAGCGCTCCGGACCGGCGGATGGCCGCGCGAAATGTTGCGGCGGGCGATGAGCGGCAAGATGATCTGCACATGCCCGAGACGGTCGACCCGACGTCCCCGCCTATCTGGAGGCTTCGCGTCCGACGGTCTCTACGGCCGGCTGCCCTATGGGTTCTCTGCTCGGCCGGGGCAGTCGCCTTTTTCATCGGCATTGAGAGCTGCGCGAATCGACTAGTGGTTGCTGCGAAACTTGAGGAGATCGGCGTCTGGGGTTTTTACGTCGGTATCGTCTTGCGGGGCTTCGCCAACTTTATGCTGACCCCCGTAACGGCCAGCGGCATCGTCGGGCTGCCCGACTGGCTGGACTTCGCGTTGAGCGTGACGATCATGGCGGGTTGGGGTGCCGCTACTTTCGCTGTAGTCCGCCGGCTGAGGATGGCTCACGGACGGTGAACTTTCGGGTCCTTGGGCAGTCCAGGGCGGAACGTGCTGAGCAACTCGCCCGACGCCGTGGCCTTGCGACTTCGCCGCGCGGCTGCGGCTCGTAGTCTAGAGCTAGAGAACCGAGTTCGTCGTGCGCCGGAGGTACTCGAAGTACCGCATGGCGTACGGATTCTCCCGGTCGACTCGTCGCTCGACCTCGGGCCACCAGTTGCCTAATCCAATGTGCCGTAGGAGCTTGGCGTACTGGTGGAACTCGCGCCGAAACGTCCCGGCGACGAGGAGACCGACAACACGCCGGCGGATCCTCTCGACCTGGTCGGGAGAGAGCGTTGTGCCTCGGAGCGCCCGTGCGGTCTTCGCTTTCAGAATCCGGCCGAACGGCATGAGCTGGTCCTCTTCGACGAGCTCGACGCCCAGCGCGACGACGGCAGGGTCACCGCGCTCGATCAGCGGGATGACCGAATCCATGACAGGGTAGATCCACTTCACGTCGCCTTCGGCATGCTCGTGCGGTCGGAGGTCCGCCGGTTCGAAACTTCCCAAGTCGCGAGAGTACGTCCGATAGCGTTCGAGGACGGCATCGCGAGACCAAGCACCCACGCCATTGTAGTCGCGGACCTCCACGGCACCCGATCTTCGGACGACGTGGACAGGCAAGCAATCTCTTGGCAGCCGATTCGTATTAGGCCGGTCGCGACGCTCACTCCCAGAAACGATAGGCGCTCCTCAAGTTCGCTTGGGCGGCCCGGGCCGGAACGAGCTCAACGTCGCGCATCCTCGCGAGGCTCCACCGAGCACGCATCGTGACCCCTCCGACGGCCAGCACCCCTGGCTGGCCCGTCGCCGTCATGCACCGGATCCGGCCGAGCAGATCTCGGACTTCCCGATCGACCTCGTCCGTTCTTTGTGTCACTCTTTCGAGCCAGGGCCCATCAGGAATTGTTCCTCGGCACTCGATGGCGACCGGCCTGCGGTCGCAGGCGGCCCGCCGAGGCTCGGTCACGGCACGTCGAGCCGCCGAACCCGGCAAATTTTTCGCGGCGCGCCGAGACCTCGGGGCACCTGGTCGCGCACCAGGTGGCCGTCGGTTCACGCACCTCTACGCGGCGGGTGAACGACGTCGAGCCTGGATCTCGAGCAAGCGCATGCAGACCTCGTCGAATCGCGGCCCCTGGGCGACGGCTTGGCCGTGCTCCTCTAGCGCCTGCAGGTTGTCGCGATCGGTTCTATCTATCTGCTGCTCTCGATCCTGCAGGTTGCACTGGAAGCGGTAGTAGTTGATACGTCCTCCGCGCAGGTTCAGCATCTCGTCGAGCTGGACGTCGGCGCTCTGCCCATCGAAGATGATGTCGATGAGCGCGGGCGCCCATCCGGCGAGTCCCCAATCCTTCGCCTTGGCGTACGGGATGCGACGGTCCAGATTGCCAGTACCCAACGACACGACGAAGATCTCGTCTCCGGCATGCTGGTCGTGCGCCTCGACCCACGCGCAAAGCGCTGGGTTGTTCGCGTACATCCCCCCGTCGATCAAAGAATAAGTGAAGTTGTCCGTCGATTTCACCTGGTGCGGCGGGAAGTACGTCGGCGCAGCAGAAGTACTCCGCGCTACCTCCCACACGTTGAAATCGTGAGACGCCGGCAAGGCCTTCGCCTGCCAGCTGCGAAAGAAGAACGCACGGCGGCGCTCGATCTCATAGGCCGTGACGATGACGTTCGAGCGGCAATCCTTCAGCCGCGCCTGGCCAAAGTATTTCTTCAGCACCTCGTCGGGTCCGTCCGGCGGGTACTTGGGTCCGTTCAGGCTCCCGATCGCGGTGACCGTATGCCACACGCTGCGGCTGAAGATGTTTCCCCCTTCCTTCTCGTAGAGTGCAACCAACTCCGATGCCTTGAACGGTTGCAGGCCAGAAGCGGGATCCATTCGCGTGAGTCCCAGCGCGAGTATGCCGCCGGTTGAGGTGCCCGCCAGGTAGTCGAAGAGGCTCGCAACTGGTTGCCCGGTTCGTGCCTCCAGCTGCACGAGGAACGTCGCTGGGATGAGACCCCGGATACCACCGCCGTCGATCGAGAGGACCGTGATCGTTGCCATCGTCTCCCCCACGCGAGAAGCGCAATCCTCCATCCCAGGGAGGATTCGAGGCAACATCATGGCGCAGGCATCCAGTTCCGCTCTTGCTCAAGAAGCCACCGGGCGCGACGGACGTCGCGCCTGGAAGGCGCCGCTGCGCTTTTCGAGTGAGGCGTGCTAGACGCAGCGCCGATGCCGGACCCGACCGCCACCCGCCTGCCGGATCCGCGGCTGGTCCCGCCCGCCGTGACGGGCGTGCTGCGTACCCTGCGGGGCGCGCGCAAGCAGGCCTGGCTGGCGGGCGGGGCAGTCCGCGATCTGCTGCGCATCGCCCAGGGCGAGAAGCTCACGCCTCCGCAGGACTTCGACGTGGCCACCGACGCGCTGCCCGAAGAGGTGCAGCGCCTCTTCCCGCGCACCGCTCCCACCGGCATCGCGCACGGCACGGTGACCGTGCTGGCCG
>WNFD01004259.1_pt1 | contig 14366 bp, 14 predicted proteins | sample 5400491 | NCBI WGS metagenome assembly WNFD01 (sample SAMN13153343, study PRJNA577476) | soil metagenome | isolation source: 120 cm saprolite under Douglas fir tree site 2 hole 2 replicate 2 | place: USA:California | collected 2015-04-18
GGCTCTGTTGGCAGGGCTGGCCGTCTCGCAGATCGGGGAGTTTTCCTTCGTGCTGGCGCGCGAAGGCCGAGGGACCGGGCTGCTCTCGGAGGGCCTCTACCAGACCTTTCTCGCGGTGGCCGTGCTGACAATGCTGGTCACACCGTTTCTGCTCCAGAGCGGCCCCGCCCTGCTCGATGGCCTGGAGCGACTGGTCCCCCTCGACCGCCTCCTGCCGGGGCTGCGCCCCGGAAAGATCGCCGTTGCCGAACAGCCGCTCACCGACCACGTCATCGTCGCCGGCTACGGCCTGAATGGGCGCAACCTCACGGCCGCGCTGCGGTCCATCCAGGCGCCCTATCTTATCGTCGAGCTGAACGCACAGACCGTCCAGCAGGCCCGCGCGCGCGGCGAGCCCGCCTTCTACGGCGATGCCACCCGCGAAGAAATCTTGCGGGCCCTCGGCGCGGAGCGCGCCCGGATGCTCGTCGTCGCGATCTCCGACCCGGAAGCGACTCGGCGTATGGTACGCGTGGCACGCGCCCTCAACGCCGGCATGCACATCATCGCGCGCACCCGCTACGTGACGGAAATCCCCGAGCTCAGCCGGCTCGGCGCGGACGTGGTGATCCCGGAGGAGTTCGAGACCTCGATCGAGATCTTCGCGCGCGTACTGGCGCACTACAACGTCCCCCGGTCCGACATCGATCGCCTGGTCGATCAGATCCGCTCGTCCCATTACGAGGCGCTGCGCGGCGGCGACGGCGCCGGGCGCATGACCCTCGGCGCCGTGACGGGCATCCCGCAAATGGCGGTCGAGCGCCTGCGGCTCGTGGCGGGCTCGCCCTTGGTCGGCAAGACGCTCGCGGCCACCGGTTTACGCACCCAAACCGGCGCGTTGGTGCTCGCGGTCGGTCGGGGCGCAGACGAGATCGCGACGCCGGGACCCGACTTTCGCCTCGCGCCAGACGATGTCCTGGTCATCGTGGGTCAGCCGCCTCAGTTGCGGGCGGCGGCTCGGTTGGTCGCGGGTGAGACCGCTGCGTAGGCGCGACGATGACGAGGCCGGGTGTTGCGTCGGCGCATCCCCGAATAGATGCCGAAAACGTAAGGAAATTGGGCACTATCTAGCGAGTGTGTACTCACTTCATGCTGTAGGATCATATGGGATAAACTGCTAGACCAGCACAAGCCCCAAGAAATCAGCCTAACAGCATGGTACATAACGCGTTGCATTTTGCAAATCGCCCAGTTTTACCACCCGAGACTAGATTCCCGCCATGCCAATCCCCCCCCTCTACGCCCACGAGGGGATCCGACACCGGCTGGTAGGCGCCATCGCCTCCGGCCGGTTGCCACAAGCCCTCCTGTTTGAGGGCCCAACCGGTGTCGGGAAGCAACGACTGGCGCTCTGGCTGGCGCAGGCGCTGATGTGCGACGCGGGATTGGGAGAAGGATGCGGGAAGTGCCAGCACTGCAAGCTGGTCCTGAACCTGTCGCACCCCGACGTGCACTGGTTCGTGCCGCTCGAGCTATCGAAGAAGGGCGGCGATGCGGACAAGCAAGTGGAGCTGGTCGAGGACGCGTTGGGGGAGGAGATGGCGGCGCGGCGCCAACAGCCCGTGTACGAGCCGCCATCGGGGTTGGCGAGTCATGGAATCGCCGCGGTCCGGCTGTTGCTTCGACGCCTGGTGCTGACGCCGGCGATGGGTCGGCGCAAGGTGTTCGTGATCGGTGATGCAGAGCGTCTGGTGCCTCAGACGGGAGCAGAAGCGGCCGCCAACGCGTTACTGAAGGCGTTGGAGGAGCCGCCCGCGGACACGGTGTTCATCCTGACCACCGCCGCGCCTGATGCCCTGCTCCTGACGATCTTGTCTCGCGTAGTGCGGGTTCGGGTGGCACGATTGAGCGACAGCGTCGTGGCAGCGTTCGCACAGCAGGAGCTCGGCGTCACAGGACAACGCGAGTTAGCGCAACGAGTTGCACTGGCGGACGGGCTGATAGGCAGGCTCCTTGCAGATGGGGACGGCAGGGCGAGGGGGGCGGACGCCGCGGACCGGTTTCTCGCGGGGGTGGAAGCAGGTCCGGTGCGCCGATATGGATTCGCGCTTGGCCTGCAGCCGTTCCAGGCACGGGGAGGCTTCACCGACATGCTGGACGGCCTGCTCGAACGGTTGCGCGAGCAAGCGCGGGCCGGTGGCGAGACGGAGAAGGTGGTCGAGGCGATCGCCCAAGTCCTCGAAGCGCGCGGCCTCGCCCAAGGGAATGTGAACCCACAGCTCGTGGCGGCCGTATTGGCCGACGACCTGGCGGAGACGGCATGAAGCTGTCGCATGTGGACGAGGCGGGCCGGGCGCGCATGGTGGACGTTGGGGACAAGCCCGTCACGGTGCGCACCGCGGTGGCGGAAGGCGCGATCCGGATGTCGCGCGAAGCGTTCCGGCTGGTGGCCGAGCAGCAGGTGGCCAAGGGCGACGTCCTGGCGGTGAGTGAGGTGGCGGGGACGCTGGCGGCGAAGCGGACGGCCGAGTTGATCCCGCTGTGCCACCCGCTCGGGCTGGACCACGTGGCAGTCGACGCGACGCTGGACGAAGGGCTGCCGGGAGTGCGGGTCAGGGCGGCCGCCAAGGCGGTGGGGCGGACGGGGGTGGAAATGGAGGCGCTCACGGCGGTCTCAGTGGCCTTGCTGACGGTTTACGACATGGTGAAGGCGGCGGACCGGGGGATGGAGATCGAGACGGTTCGGCTGCTCGAGAAAACGGGTGGCACGCGCGGGGACTGGCGGCGCGACTCGGCGGATTGACGGCGGATTGATGGGGCGGTGCCAGTATGGGGACCGCCTGGGCATACAAGAGAGGGCTATGCACACGACAACCCAGAAACTGATGCTGCAGGGAGGGCTCATTCTCCTTGGCGCTCTGGTTGTGAGCAGCATCGGCGGTTGGGCTCGACGCGCCACTGCTGACGATCAGCCGGCGCCGTTGACGGCGCCCGCGCTGATCGGGGAGCTGCGCTCCCTCGAGCAAGCACTCGAAGCGACCCGGGGAGAGCTCGCGGTCGCCCGGCTGCAGCTCGAGCGCGCCAACGCGATCATCGACTACTCCACGCATTACGCGATCGCGGCCGACCTAGCAGCGGCGATTTACGACGTCGCCCTCGCGGAGGGGGTGGACCCGGCGCTCGCCTTCCGCCTCGTGAAGGTCGAGTCGGGGTTCAATCCGAAGGCGCGGAGCAAGGTGGGAGCGATCGGCTACACGCAGGTCCTGCCGAGCACGGCCCGGCTGTACGAGCCCGGCCTGACCACGGCACAGCTGTACGATCGCAGCACCAATTTGCGGCTCGGCTTCCGCTATCTCCGGGATCTGCTGGAGCGCTATGAAGGGAACGCCGACGCGAAGCTGCGCCTCGCGCTGCTGGCCTATAACCGCGGACCGGGCAGGGTCCAGGAGCTGCTGGACGCCGGGAAGGACCCGCAGAACGGCTATGCTGCGGCCCTCATGAAAGGCTATCGTCGAAAAAGCTAACGACGTCACGAGAAGACGTCACGAAGAGGTGTAGCAGAGAGGCGTAGGGGCTGCCACCCTACGCCTCTTTTATTGTTTCTGCGGAATCTTGATCACGTCTCCCGCCCGCAGGACCGATCCCATCGTGAGCCCGTTGTAGTTGAGGAGCGCCGTGAGCGAGACGCGGTAGCGGCGTGCGATCTCGCTCGCGGTCTCACCCGCCCGCACGCGATGGCTGCCCGCGCTGACGCCGGTGCTCGACACGCGCCGGTAGCGCGGTTCCGGGGGCACCGACCACGCCGAGGCGGGAACGACGCGCCCGCTCATCGGGATGATGAGCCGCTGCCCCACGCGCAGCGCGTGCGCTCTGATGCGGGGGTTTGCACCCTCGATCATCGCGACGCTCACGCGATACCGCTTCGCGATGTCCGACAGCGTCTGCCCGCGGGAGACGTAGTGGTCCACGAACGTGATGCGCTCGGTCACGGGCAGGCTGTCGTAGCGCTCCGCTACCACTGTCCCGTGCCCGCGCGGCACGCGCACCACCACATTCCGGCCCGGGGGCGTGACGCCCCGGACGTACTGCGGGTTGAGCTCGAGCAGCGCCGCCACCGTCGTGTCGGCGAGGCGGGCGATGACGTCCAGCCCGGTCGCATCGGGAACGGTGATCTCGTCGAAGGTCAGGGGCGGAAGGGGCTCGACGTCGAAGCCGTAGCGCCCCGGCTGCTTCGCGATCAACGATGCGGCAATGAGCTTGGGCACGTAATCGCGCGTCTCGCGCCGCAGGTAGCGGCGGTCGGACAGCTGAAAGAACGTGTGATCGTCCACCGAGTCCGGCTCCCCTGGCAGCCGGTCGATGCCGCGCTCGATTCGCCCCACGCCGGCGTTGTACGCCGCCGCCGCCAAATACACGCTCCCCAGCCGCTCGCGCAGGTCGGCGAGGTAATTCACCGCCGCTTCCGTGGCCCGGAAGGGGTCGCGGCGCTCGTCCACCCAGGGGTCGACCGTGAGACCGTACAGGCGCCCGGTGCTGGCCATGAACTGCCACATGCCGACGGCTTTCGCCCGACTCACCGCGGTGTTCGAAAAACCGCTCTCGATCAGGCAGAGGTAAAGGAGATCCTCCGGGAGCCGCTTGGCGCGAAGCCGTTCGCGGATCATCCCCTGGTAGCGGCCGAGCCGGGCGAGCCAGATCTCGAACCGATCGCGCGAGTCGACCTGGAAGAACTCGAGGTACTCGAGCACGCGCCGATTCGTGGCGAAGCTCGTGACGTCGATGTCGAAGGTCGGCTCGGCCGACGGCGCCGCGCCGATCACGGCGCGACCCTCGGCGCCGAACAGGCGCTCCGCCTCGCGCTCCACCTCTTCGCCCTTGATGGGCGGCGTCGCGGGCGGCCGGCCCGCGAAGCTGTCGGCCCGAGCGTGCGGGCGATGCAGGCTGTCGAGCACCTGCTGGTCGGCGGCGGAATCCTGCTCGGCCCGGGCCGCGAGCGCGCCGACCGAGTCCGCGCCGCCCGCGGAGGGCCGGAGGGAAAGGGCCGTCGAGTCGGCCCTGGCGGGAGCCAGCGCGCCGGAGCCGACGCGGCGCGCGCCGCCGCACGCGACGCTCAGCGTGCCGCCCAGCGTCGCGCTCAGCAACGCGAGCACTCGAATCCGTGCGGTTTTCGTCATCGCGTCGCGAAGAAGTTCCCGAGTATACGGTTCGTCGCGTTCAACACCGCAAGCGCCGCGCCGCGTGGTGGATCGGTCTCGGCGAGATACGCCCCCACGAGACGCGAGGCGCGCGACTCCTGTCGAGCCGAGAGCGAAACGATGACGACGACGGCATCGAAGGCACGGACCGCCTTGACGCCCAGGAGCTCGAAGCCCATCTGCGGCTGCACCACCCGCTCCAGCGCGCGGACTGTCGCCTCCGCGCAACAGCGCAGCTCACCGGCCTGCGAGATCACTCCATCGGACTCGCCCGTGAACTGCCGTCCGTCGCCCCACGAGAGGACGACCTTGGCGTGACAGCGCCCGCTGGCCAGGCGGTCAAACGCGAAATCCTGGAAGCGCAGCCGCTCGGTCTCGCTCACGCCAGTCGCTCAGCCAGGAGCTGCGAGAGAGCCGTGTCCGGGATGCGCTCCGCCTGAATGAACAGAGACGATTTCGAGCTGGCCTCCAGCGGGTACAGGGTCCAAAACGACCGTTTGGCCCGCTCGGAGGCCGACCGGAAAGACAACACTAGCTGCCATGCCTCGGCGTTCGCCGGGCGTTCCGCGAGGGCGTCCACGTGCCAAACTTGGTCACCGTGGGCGATGACTCTCCATGGCATGCATCACCACCTTGCAAACAAGGGCCCGCCAATATGCTGGCTAACCCCAAGTCCTGTCAATAGTTGAGGGCTGCTAATCCCCTCGGGTGGCGAGCGCCTTGAAGCGCTTGGCGAGCGCTTGCGTGGTGGGACCCGGCTTGCCGGTCCCGATCGACCGGCCGTCCAGCTTGGTCACGGCAACGATCTCGGCGGCCGTGCCGGTGAGGAACATCTCGTCCGCCGTATACAAGTCGTAACGGTTCAGGGGCAGCTCTTCGACCCCGTAGGTCGCTTCGCGGGCGACTTCGATCACGGCATCGCGCGTCACGCCGCGTAGAATCCCCGCGTAGGCGGGCGGCGTCTTGAGCGTACCGTTCGTGACCGCGAACAGGTTCATGCCGCTGGCCTCGGCGACGTAGCCCTGCGAGTCCAGCATGATCACTTCGTCCACCCCGGCCGCGATGCCCTCGACCTTGGCCAGGATATGCGAGAGATAGTTGAGCGATTTGATCCGGGGCGACAGGCTTTCCCGGTGGCTGATGGGCGTGGCGGCCGTGAAGGCAGTGAGCCCTTTCTCATAGCGCTCGGGCGACCAGAGCTGGATCGTGTCCACGATGCAGATGACCGACGGCTTGGCGCACTTGCGCGGGTCGAGTCCCAGATCGCCCACGCCGCGCGTCACCACCAGGCGGATGTAGGCGTCCTCGAGCCCGCTCTTCCCGACGGCTTCTTCCACCAGTCGGTGCATCGCCTGCTTGGCCATGGGGATCTCGAGCCAGATCCCCTTGGCCGAAGCGTACAGCCGGTCGAGGTGCTGCCCCAAACGGAACACGCGCCGGTTGTAGACCCGGATTCCCTCGAACACGCCATCACCGTACAGCAGCCCGTGGTCGAACACCGATACCTTGGCATCGGAGCGGTCGCTGTATGTCCCGTCGATCCAGACGATGGGCGGCATGAGTCCCTTAGCGTGAGTTGGCGACGATCTTGTCCAGCACGGAGCGCGCGAAATCCTTGTCCCAGGTGACGGCGGTGCGCTTGGCAACCACCTGTACCCGGGTCCCGTTCTTGCCTTCCGGCTTGAGCGTGACAGTCACTTCGCGGTCGCCGGCCGTGCCCTCGATTTCCCGCTGCTCCCCGTCATCCCCCTGCTCGACCTGCGATTTCGTTTGGCGGACCTTGAGCTGACCAAATGCCTCGGTAGTGGCGGCGGCCGTGCGCTCGACTGTCGCGGGGACGACCGATTCGACCCCGCGCTGGGTCAGGTAGATGCCGCCCCCCGCACCGGCGCCAGCGGCGGCCACGACACAGCCTGCGAGCAACAGTGCCGCAGGGCTGGCAGCCGCCAAGGACCGGGTGGTATACGACCGTCGCATGCGCAGGAAGCCTCCGAAGGCGGCTAGCAGACTGTCCCACCGTATCTTGCGCGAATATACCTGGCCGAGCGACCCCCCGGCTACCGTGCCTCAAGGTGGTGCGTGTTACCCAGATCACAGATTCTGCGGTCCGGAAGCGCAATCTCTAAGCCATGGAACAGATACTCGGCTGGGCGCGCCTGTGGTTCGCAGCGAAACGGGAGGACGACGCCCAAGCGCCCCTGCGTAACGGCGCATGGTATCCGGTCTTGAGCAGCGGCGCGAACCGGGCGGTGCTGGAAGTGTCAGGCCAACGGGTCGCTGTTTCGCAGGACGCCGTGGAAGTCCGCGAGAAAGCCCCCGACCGGTTTACTGTCGTGTACCGCCCCTACGATGCCCCCAATCCTGCTCGCGGCACACGAGCGGACGCCGGGCGCCGCTACGGGGTGTGTCCCAAGTGCGCGACCCGCATTCCGTTCCGCGGCGGGATCATTCCGTCGCGCGCCACCTGTCATAAGTGCAAGCACGAAGGCATCGTGGCATGGTGGGAAACGGGGTGATAGACGGGCGCCCTGCTCCGCCCTGGTGAACGTGAACGCCCCGCTACAGATTTTTCTAATCGACCTCGCTCCATGAAAGCCTGCCTCCCACTCGCCCTCCTCGTCGTTGGCGCTGCCGCGCTCCCGGGTCAGAGCCGCGCTAGGCGCTTGATCGATTCGGCGTATGCGGCAACCCGCGCCGGACGCCTGGACAGTGCGGAGGCCCTGCTGCGTCCCGTGCTCGACTCTTCGGTCCGTGCCGACCCAGGGGAGCGGGCGTCCGCGTACGTGCTCTACGGCATGGCGGAATTCTTCAAAGGCAGCGAGCCGGGGGCGGCGCAGGCGTTCCATGCGGCGCTGGATCTCCGAATCGATTTGAGAGGCGACTGGATGTTCGGAGTCGACTCGTCCCTGGGGCGGCTGTGGCGGCGCGAGCGTACTCGTGCCATCTGCGGTACGCCGGAGCCGGTGGCCGTCGACTTTCTCACGTCCGATACGGCAGGCGCCGGATCTCGGGACTCGGTTCTCACCGAGAAGCCGCGGGTCCTGTCGGGACCGCTCCTCCGCTATCCCGAGTACCTACGAAGAGCGAGAGTGCAGGGACGCGTCATCGTGGCTGGGGTGGTCGACTCCGGCGGCCAGGCCGAACCAGGCTCGATCAAGATCGTCCAGAGCCCACACCCCGACTTCAGCCGTCAGGCGACCTACTATCTCGAGAAGGCCCGGTTTCGGCCCGGGCGAATCGGCACTCGCCCCGTGCGAGTCTGCATTGAAATGCCGGTGGACTTCAGGCTTCGGGAGTAAGCATGACCCGGCTGGGGATCGAACCCAGGACCTACGGATTAAAAGTCCGTTGCTCTACCAACTGAGCTACCGGGTCGGACGCTCCGAAACCTCGCCCGGGTGCGCGACTTAGACAAGCGGCGTTACGCCCGACGAAGCCCCGCACTCTTTAGGGTGTATGCTGCGCCCTGCCACCGTTCGGTCCCGCCTCCGGGACGCCGCTGCCACCGACCGTACCCTGGTGGAGCGGATGAGTCGAGGAGACGAGCAAGCCTTCCGCGACCTGCTGGCACGCTACCGCAGCACCATGTACGCAACGGCGTATGCTGCTTTGGTCGATCCGGAGCAAGTCGACGCAACCATCGCCGACGCGTTCGCCGAGGCCCGCCGCACGGCGGCCGCGTTTCTCCAGTCGCTCGGCACCGTGTCCGGCTGGCTGACCCACCTCACCCGACTCTGCATCGCCGCCCGACTGCCAATCCACCGACCGCAGACCTAACCACCGCTGCGCCTCCGAATTCCAACCCTCCGCGTGAGGTTCCCACTCTCGAAGTAGATTGGGGACTTCACGAGGAGGATGATGAACAGCGTCGCCCGGCCCCGCCGACTCCTGCTCGCGCTGTACCTCGCGAGCGCCGCGCTCGTTACCGTGCAGCAAGCCATCCTCGGCCACTCCAACAACCTCAGCATCTTTCGCGCAGCGAGCCTCAACCTGTTCGCCGGTCGCGACCTGTACGCCGCGCATCCCGAGCAGCACTTCGACTTCTACAAGTACAGCCCGACCTTCGCGCTGCTGTTCGCGCCGCTCGCCTACCTGCCGTTCGCGCTCGCGTTTCTATTCTGGGCCCTGCTCAACGGGCTGCTGCTGTGGTACGCGCTGGACCGGCTGCTCCCGGAGCGCGAAGCGACCGTCGCCCTGGCGCTCTTGTACCTCGAAGTGCTCTTGGCCCTGCAGTACGGCCAGAGCAACGCACTCGTGGCGGCCCTGATGATCCTCGCGTTCGTCGCGTTCGAGGGTCGACGCGAGCTGGGCGCGGCGTTGAGCATCACCGGCGGCGCAGCCGTCAAGCTCTTCCCACTCGCCGCGCTGTCTCTAGCGATTTTCCATCCCCGCCGGCTCCGGTTCGCCGCCATTTTCAGCGCGGTGCTCGTGGTCGCAGTCCTGCTGCCCCTGGTGGCCGTCTCTCCAGCCGAGCTGCTCGCGCAGTACCATTCGTGGCGCGCCATCGAGGCGAAGGACGCGCTGCTGCGCGGGTACTCGCTGATGCACTACACGCACGCATGGCTCGGCGTGGATTGGCCCAACTGGCCACAGCAGGCCGCCGGCACCGCGCTGCTGGTGCTCCCACTGGCGCTGCGCTCGGACCGCTGGGCCAGCCTCGAGTTCCGGCGGCTGTTCCTGTGCTCGCTGCTCGTCTACTCGGTGCTGTTCAACCACGCGTCCGAGTCCCCGTCGTTCATTGTGGCCTACACGGGGATCGTCATCTGGTACACGAGCTCACCGCCGAGCCGGCTGCGGACGGCCATCATGGCTTTCACGCTGCTCGTGATGGTGGTGCACGACGTGGACGTGGTGCCGCGTTGGGTGAAGTACGACATCCTGGTCCCGTACCGAATCAAAGGGATTCCCTGCCTGGTCGCGTGGTTCGTGATGCAATGGGAGCTCTTCTTCGGTAGCTTTCCCGCGCCTCCATCCACGGCGGGCGCCTGAGCGACGCATCCGGTCAGATTCAGCACGTTTCCGACACCGCGCGATGGGTGGCGCTGTACCGCGCGATGGAATCGGAGCGGCCCGACGCGTTGTTCCGGGATCCCTATGCGCGAAAGCTCGCGGGCGAGCGCGGGGAGCGGATCCTCGCATCCATGCGGCGGGGCCGGTCGTGGGCCTGGCCCATGATCGTGCGCACCGCCGTGCTGGACGAGCTGATCGGCCGCACGATCGCGCGGGACGGCGTCGACACCGTGCTCAACTTGGCCGCCGGGCTCGACACGCGGCCGTACCGGCTGCAACTGCCCTCCTCGCTGCGCTGGATCGAGGCGGACTTCCCCGACGTCATCGCATACAAGCAGGAGCAGCTCAAAGGTGAGCGGCCGGTGTGCGTGCTCGAGCGCGTGGGGATCGACCTCACCGACGTCGCGGAACGGCGCGCCCTGTTCGCGCGGATCGGCGGCGCCGCTCGTCAGGTCCTGGTGGTAAGCGAGGGGTTGTTGATTTACCTCACTCGCGAGCAGGTGGCGTCCCTCGCCTCGGATCTCGCCGCGGCGACATCGTTCCGCTGGTGGCTGATGGACCTCGCGTCTCCCCGACTGCTCAAGATGTTGGACAAGACCTGGGGGCGTGCCGTGTCCGAAAAGGCTCCATTTCAATTCGCGCCCGCCGAGGGTACGCGCTTCTTCCAGCCGCAGGGCTGGCAGGAGGCGGAGTTCCGATCGATGTGGGAGGAATCGCTGCGCCTCAAGCGCACGATGCCGCTCGCGTGGCTGTGGAACCTGATCGGACGGCTGTATCCCAAATCAAAGCGGGAGGAATTCCGGCGCATGTCCGGGATCGTCCTGCTCCAACGATCCTGAACCGAAAGGACCGTCATGAGCGTTCGCCGACTGGCGTTCGCCGACTGGCGTTCGCCAGCCTGGCCTGCGCCGTCGCGTGCAGCCGCCCGGCACCCCACGCCGCCGGCCCGAGCATCGTTACGATCACGGCCACCGATTACGCCTTCGGCGTGCCGGACTCGATTCCCGCGGGGCTCACGACCTTCCGCCTGGTGAATCAGGGAAAGGAGCTGCATCACGCGTCACTCGTCCGGTTGCGCGATGGCAAGACCATCGCGGACTTCCAGGCGGGGATCGCGGCGGCGATGAAGAACCACACGCCTCCGCCGGCCTGGATGGGGTTCGCGGGCGGGCCCAATACCGTGACGGTCGGTGACACGGCGACCGCCACCCAACTGCTCGAGCCCGGATCGTACGTGGTCGTGTGCTGGATTCCGAGCCTAGACGGCGTTCCGCACGTCATGAAGGGCATGATGCATCCGCTGGTGATCACGGGCGGCGCTACACCCGCCGCTGCCGAGCCGGCGGCTGATGTGACGATCAAACTCACGGACTACGACTTCCAGCTGTCCCAGCCGCTGACGGCGGGCAGGCATGTCGTTCGGGTCGAGAACACCGGGGCGCAGGTCCACGAGATCGTGATCGCCGCACTGGCGCCCGGCAAGACGCTGCAGGCCTTCGTCGCGTGGGAAGAAGGGGGGGAGAAGGGCCCGCTACCGACCGGCGAGTGGCTGGGCGGCGTCACGAACCTCGACGTCGGCGGGCACTCCCAGTTCACCACGAACTTCCCGCCGGGGAGCTACCTCTTGCTGTGTTTCTGGCCCGACCTGAAGGACGGCAAGCCGCACATCATGCACGGGATGGCGAAGCAGATCACTATAAGCTAGGACGGTGGAGGTTGGAGGAGGTTAGGGGAGGTCAGTGCCGCCCCCGCACCAACCTCCACCGTCCTCCCCCAACCTTCACAACCTTCACAACCTGCCGTTCAGAACACCCACCTCAGCCCCGCCTGCAACTGGCGCGGGTCGCCGAGCCCCGAGCGGATCGTGCCGTCGAAGTTCTTGTAGTTCGTGCCCGCCGCGGGGTCCTTGAAGTTGTCGGCGTTCGTCACGTTGAAGACCTCGATTAGGGCTTCGAGGTGGCCCCGCGGACCAGCGGCAAAGGGCCGCGAGATCCGGATGTCCCAGGAGAAGTATGCGTTGTCCTTGCGGATCGTGTTGCGCAGCAGGACCCGTCCGGAATCCGGGGCGGCTCCGTCTCTGCAAATCCGGTCCTGAGGGCTCGACGCGCGCTGCCCGTTCCCCACGTTTTCAACACCGCACTGCTCGGACGCTGGCTGCGCCGAGTAGTAGCTCACGCGACTGTTCAGGTAGAACCCCGCCACCTTGGCCAGGAACCAGCCGTTGAGGCGGTGCCGCTGGTCGCGGTCGCTCCAGTTGTATTCCTTCCCGAGTGAGTCCGCCTGCGCGTAGCGGAACGTGAAGGGATCTCGCTCGTTGTCGTCGTCCGCCTTGTCGAACGAGAGGGTGTAGTTCACGTCGAATTGGAAGTTCGGGTTGAGCACGCGCTTCAGGCCGACGGTGACGCCGTTGTACCGGGACCTGGCGCTGCTCTCGACGGTGAACAGCCTCCCAATGCCGTTGGCGCCAGAACTGAAGGGGCTGCCGAACACCGGGTCGGTGCGGTTGACGAACCGGGTCAGGTGGTCGGTGCGCGCGTGAGTGTAACTGATGGAAACGGCCAGATCGGTCGCGATCTGGCGCTCATAACCGACGGTGACGTTCAAGGTACGCGGATTCTGGAAGTTGCGGTCCACAACGTACACGTCGGGCTGGAACGGCGTCCCGGGCGACAAGGGCAACAACCGGTCGAACGCGGGCGGCGGGAGGTTGAAGGGAATCGTGGGGCTCGACCCGAACAGAGTCTGCCCCAGCGAGCCGTTAGTGCTGCGAACGCTGGCCAGGTTCAGAGCCGGAATGCGGGCGTAGTATAGTCCCGCGTTGAAGCGGAATACTTGCTGCCCGTCGGCGTTCGGGTCCCAGGCGATTCCCAGCCGCGGCTGCCACATCTTCTTGTCGGACGGGATCAGGCCGTTCGAAGGGAAGGTGAATCTCCCCCGTGCGTTCACGACGGTGGAGTCGACCCACGGCGAGAAGAACACCTGGGAAGGCGCCGTGATCGGGTCCGGCTCGATCTGGGCCTCCCATCGCAGCCCGTAGTTTAGGGTCAGTTTGGCGGACGGTTTCCACGTGTCCTGCAGGAAGACGGCGAGCTCATTCTGGGTGATCGTCTGCGTGCCCGCCTGCTCCACTGTGTTCGTGCCGACGCCCGACTGCTGCAGATACAGGTTCACCGGGCCGACGATGCTGGAACCGCTACACGTCGTCGAGACGCCGTACACTCCAGTGTCCCCGTTGGCACACTCAACCCAGCGCGGCCCGCTCTGCACGAAGTTGATGAACCCGTACACGCTGTTGAACGCCATCCGCCCACCCGCGAATCCGACGAACACCTGCGTAGTGGAGGTGCGGTTCCACTCGCCCCCGAACTTGATCAGGTGGTTACCGCGGGAGATCGACACATTATCCAACAGCTGCACGCGGGTGTCGTGGTCGTCCCGGATCGGCAGGAAAAATGGCAGCCCGATCCGAAAAGCGTTCGTCTTGTCGATGTCGGTGTCGTGGAACGGCACCGCCGCACCGAAAATGGACGAGACACCGGTTGTGTCACCTAAATGGTTGTTGGGGCCTGTGTAGGGACGCGGCCGGTCCTCGCGCGAGAACTGGAACCGAAGCTCGTTGGACGCGCGGGAGGAGAGGAACGACACGAGGCTACCGTTCACGGCGTGCGAGTGACTCTGCTCGAGGCCGTTGGCGCTGGCGCCCCACGTGTCTACGTCGAACGTGCCGTTCTTCTGCTCGGCCCACGTGTAGTTGTACTTGAGCGACAGGTTGTGGCGGTCCGAAAGACGGAAGTCGAACTTGGCGAGCGCCGCCCGGGCGTTGTTGGTGCGTGAAATCGGCCCAAAGTCGTTCGCCAGTTCGGGATAGCGGCCTGCCAAGAACGTCTTCAGGGAGTCGAGCTGCGGGCTCGGCGGTCGACTCTTCTGCTTCACGTCGTCATAGATCTGCTGGTCGTAGGCGAGGAAATAAAAGACCTTATCCCGCTTGAGGGGACCGCCCAAGGTGAACCCGAACTGATTCTGCGAGAAGTCGGGCTCGAACTTCGTGATCACGCCAGTCGGGGACGTGTGCTGAGGCGAGCCCGAGATCTGGTCGAACTTGCCGAAGTAGTGCAGCGAGCCCCGAGTCTCGTTCGTACCGGACTTCGTGATCACGTTCACGAACCCGCCGGAGGAGCGCCC
>WNFD01020057.1_pt1 | contig 14364 bp, 10 predicted proteins | sample 5400491 | NCBI WGS metagenome assembly WNFD01 (sample SAMN13153343, study PRJNA577476) | soil metagenome | isolation source: 120 cm saprolite under Douglas fir tree site 2 hole 2 replicate 2 | place: USA:California | collected 2015-04-18
GGGTCGAGTGCTTCGACATCTCGCACATTCAGGGAGCGGAGACCGTTGCCTCGATGGTGGTTTGGGAACACGGGAAGATGAAGAAATCGGACTATCGCAAGTTCATCATCCGCACCGTCGAAGGCGTGGACGATTTCGCATCGATGCGCGAAGTGGTCACGCGGCGCTATAAGCGGGTGCTGCAGGAAGAGAAGCCCATGCCCAGCCTAATCCTGATCGACGGCGGATTGGGACAGTTGCACGCTGCGGCCGAAGCATTGGAATCGCTTGAGATCATCAATCAACCCCTCGCCGCCATCGCCAAGCGTGAAGAGATTCTTTACGTTTACGGGCAAGAGCAAGATCCCATCGCGCTCGATCATCACTCGCCGGTACTGCACCTGATTCAACTCATACGCGACGAAGCTCACCGCTTCGCCGTAACTTTCCACCGCAAACGCCGGCAGATGCGCGACCGTTCTACTGAGCTCCTGGAGATTCCCGGCGTAGGCGAAAGCACCACGCGCCGTCTGCTCGAACACTTCGGCAGTTTGCAGGCGGTGAAACAGGCGGACCCAGCGGCGCTGTCAGCGGTAGTAACCCGGGTACAGGCGGAGGCAATCAGCAATCACTTTCGGAAATAACTGATTCTATTGCATAAGCCCAAAGGGTGCGACTGATTCTGCTGAAGTTAGCTCTGGCGCATTCTCTGACGTTCTGCTAAGTTCCACGAATCCGCTCCGGCGGCGGCACCACAAGTGCCATTTGCCGAGCCCAGGAAGCCTCAGGACCGATGATCTCGCCCCGGCATCCCAGAACTACTTCCACTAAAAAACTCTGCCCAGCAGCTGGCAAACCCCTCTAGCGTCTATTTATATCTTTAAGATATTATACGTGCGACCTGCGGCACGCTAAATCATCGATTCTACACGACACGATTTTAAGCATAATTTCAGGATTGAGCTAACTCGTTGATTCCGCGCGCAGCCCGAAAGGATCCCTCCGGGAGCCTCTCAGTGGTTAAGATTCCATGGCCTTGCTAAACTAGCATTCGGACCCCATCTCCAATTTTAGTTTCCATGAAACTCCGTCACTGGATTACCGCAATTGTGCTGCTTCTGCTGATGGCTCTGGCCATCATTGGTCTGGTGCGCACGCGCGAGCAGAAACCGGCTGCGGAAACTGACGAAACGGGCAAGGCGCCATCCAAGCGGCTTCAGGCCCGGGGAGCGGCGAAGCGTCCATTGGTCGACCAGCGTCCACTCCTGACTGCGCGCCGAATGGCCGCCATGGCCTCAACTCCTGAGGAACAAGCGCTAGCGCACGAGGCCGAGAAAGTTGGTGACCACGAAGTGGATCTGGCTTTCTTCGATGCGTTGCGCACCGCGGAGGAAAATCCTCCCCCTTTAAGCCCCGAAGCCAAGCTCCTCGAGGAAAGAAAGAACAAAGCCACTCTGGCGCTTAAGGAGGATCAGGACAGCATTGCGCAGCTAACCCGCAAGCTGGCCACCGCTCCCGAGTCGCAGAAGGACAACCTGCAGGATCAGATCGACGTGGCCAGAGCGCAGATGGATCTCGATCAGGATGAATTGGACGATGCCTCTGAAGACCTGGAGCAGGCAGGCGGAGATCCTCAATCGAAGATCAAGCGACTAAAAGCCGAGCACGATGCCAGCGACCGCAGTAATGCGCAGCCTGCCTCGGCCATGAACCCTCACGAGCAGGACTACAAAGCGCACACCATGCTGGCGGTGTTTCGGTCCTGGAAAGCGCTGCGGGACAAGAAAGCATTGATCGACGAGGCGCGGCAGGAAGCAGTGGTCAAGGCTCAGCGCCTCAGCAACCGTCATGCGATGCTGGCGGCTCAGGTGGAAAGAGAGAAGGAGAGCCGCGGCGTCGCCAAGCAGCAGGCTAAGGGTTTTGCCGCGGGGAGTAAGGCATCGAGCCGCGATGAATCGAAAGCCGGGGCGCAGACCGCACTCGATTCTCTGAAGCAATATAGCCGCGACCAAAAAAATTTGGCGGACCTCGGCCGGCGCGTCCAGGACGAACAGGAACTGAACGACACCTATGCGAGTTGGATTGGGCTGGTCGAAATCCGACAACGCGCCGCCCTGCACAACCTGATCGAAAGTTTTCTTTGGATTGTGGTCGTGGCGCTGGTTGTGTACCTGGCCCACCGTGTGATCGATCGGCTCTTCGGCGGCGTGCATCCTGAGAACAAACGAGTCGACACCTTGCGAGCGGTGGTTAAGTTTGGAGCGGAGGCGCTGGGCGCGATCGTCATCTTGTTTATCGTGTTCGGCATGCCCAGCGAGACCACCACGATTCTTGGCCTTGCCGGCGCCGGTCTCACCGTGGCCAGCAAAGATGTGATCATGGCGTTTTTCGGATGGTTTCTGCTGATGGGGCGCAATGGCATCCGCGTGGGCGACTGGGTCGAGATCAACGGCGTGGGTGGAGAAGTGATCGAAATAGGCCTGCTGAAAACCGTTCTCCTGGAAACCGGCAACTGGGCCGATGCCGGACACCCCACCGGCCGCCGGGTGTCCTTCGTGAACAGCTTCGCCATCGAAGGTCACTACTTCAATTTCTCGACCTCCGGACAGTGGATGTGGGATGAACTCCAACTCACGATTTCAGGGGACCAGGATCCTTACGCCGTGATCGATGGATTGCAGAAGCTCGTTGCCAAAGATACCGAAGCCAATGCAAAGAAGGCCGAGCAGGAATGGCAGCACACGACTACGCGATACCACGTGCAGGCCTTTTCGGCAGAGCCCGCAATCAACGTGCGTCCGAGCGGTTCCGGCGTGGAAGTGCGCGTCCGCTATATTACACGGGCCTACGAGCGCCACGAAACCCGTAAGCGGCTGTACGAGGCGGTGGTGGCGATGCTGCGGGGAAAACCGGCGGAAGTTAAACCGTAGGGATCACACTTCTTCACGGAGCTTCTTGCCGAACTTTGTGCCGAGCGGAAACGACTTCACATTTGTGCCCACTCTAGAAAAACTCGGAACCCTCATTGTGACCGGCGCCAGCCGCGGCATTGGGGCGGCAATCGCGAGACTGGCGGCTGAGCGCGGATTTTTCGTGGCGGTCAATTTTGCAAAAGGCAAGGTCGAAGCGGAAGCGATTGCTCGACAGATTGTTTCCGCCGGCGGGCGCGCCCGCGCGATTCAAGCTGATGTTGCTCGTGAGGAAGACGTCATCCGGCTCTTTGAAACCGCCGAGCGCGAACTTGGAGCGATTAGGGGTCTGGTCAACAACGCCGCTATCACCGGGGGATTTTCGCGCGTGGATGCGGTGAGCGCAAGCGCGCTGGCTCAAGTAATGGCCGTAAATGTAACTGGGGCGATCCTGTGCGCGCGCGAGGCCGTGCGCCGCATGTCAACCGGCCGCGGTGGAACCGGTGGCGCTATTGTGAATATCTCTTCCCGGGCAGCGAAGACGGGATCCGCCGGAGAATGGGTACACTACGCCGCATCAAAGGGGGCCATCGATAGCTTCACAATTGGACTGGCGCGCGAGGTTGCGACCGAAGGAATTCGCGTAAACGCTGTCGCGCCCGGATTGATCGACACCGGGCTGCACGCGGCCAATGGCGAACCGGACCGGCTGAATCGACTGGCAACGACCATTCCCATGCATAGGCCAGGCACGGCACTTGAGGTAGCTGAAGCAGTGCTCTGGCTGCTGTCCCCCGGCGCTTCTTACTCGACCGGGGCCATTCTGGAGGTGGGCGGCGGGCGCTGAATTTCGTCGCCTTGCATCCCAAAGCACATTCTTCCTTCCCACTTCCCACAGACATCTTACTTCAGCTTGTGTGCACGACCTTGACGCGCCATCTGCAGCGCGCCCGCTACCGGCTCGACGACCTGCGGGTTCACATTGACCTGCGGATAGACTTTGCGAATCTCGGCGCAGAACAATCCCCGCACCCTGGTTGAATACCGGAAAACCCCGCCGGCCAGCGACAGCCAAACGGCCAGCGAAGCCGCATCTTGTCCTGTGAACAGTCGGCGAATAACGATTCCTGCCAGTCGCGAGAGTTCCCCGCCCGCCTGCGAGAGCACACGCTGCGCCAAGGCATCTCCCGTATCGGCGGCAGCCAGGATTGCAGGAAACAACGCCGCGAAATCTGGACCGGAGTTGGCTGCCAGCACGAACTCGTCGAGCGAGCGCAGCCTCCAGGCCGATTTCAGGTCGCGAAAAAGAGACAAGGCGGCTGCACTGGCTTGGGAATCTTTTCGCTGGTCGGGGTCCTGATCGATCGCCTGCAACACGCTGGCAACTGCGGTGCGGCCAATCCAATGCGCCGAGCCTTCATCAGAAATGGCGAAGCCCCAGCCTCCGGCCCGGGCAGTTTTCCCCTGCGCATTTCGGCCATAGGCCACTGAACCAGTCCCTGCGATCACGATCACTCCCGCCCCCTCGCCGAAGGCAGCTTCCAGCGCGATCAGCAGATCGCCCACGACTTCGATTTCACTGGCGATCAATTCCGTAACGAGTTTACGCACAACGGCCGCAATCTCGTCGCGCCCAGCGCCGGCGACGCCGATGCAGGCACGTTGTACTTGCTGGGGAGCAATTTTCGCGGTGGCGCACGCCTCGCGAATTGCCTGATGCAGCGACTCACGCGCACGTACTTCTCCCACGCGAGTGATGTTGCTGGGCCCGGCAACTGCCGTGGCGAGCTGTGACAACTCGTCGCCCACTGCGCAGGTGGTCTTGCTGCCGCCGCCATCAATGCCCAGGTAGTAGGCCACGCGTTAGTTTTATCACAGGACATAACGGCTCCATCCGGTTTGACGTTGGGACTCGGGCGGCGGTTCCAGATCGGTCTTTGTTTCTAGAGGCAGTCTATAGAGTCTCACTCGCACGGAATAAGGATTGCCGCCATAATTGAAAATGGATCAAGATGAAGATTCAGATTTCGACACTCGACAATACGGGTGATGTACGCGGATTCGCCTTCAGTGCCCCGATCCAGGCCCTCGACTTCGTAGGACGCATTGCAGACATCCACTTTGCTTCAGCCAGTCCGGGAACTGTGCGGGGAAATCACTATCACTTGGGTAAGCGCCAGGCAGTTATTTTATTTCCCGGTCCGGCTTGGTCGCTGCACTGGGACGAAGGCGAGGGCACGCCGGTGCAGTGCAGCAGCTTTGATGGCAGCGGCGCGGTGATGGTTCTGGTCTCGCCGGGATGTTCGCTGGCGGTGCGCAACGATGGAGATAAGCCCTTGTGGTTGGCGACGTGCTCGTCTAAGCCCTACGATCCCGAAGGCATTGTGATGCGAAAAGTGATTTAGATTCCGGCACAACCCATGGGCCTCGACAAACTCGATCTCGCGATCATCGCGCTGTATTTGGTTGGCATCACGCTATTCGGGCTGCGCTTTCGCAAGCGGCAGCGGTCTTTGCGCGACTATTTCCTGGCTGGACGCGACATTCCGTGGTGGGCCATCGCGCTTTCCATCGTCGCCGCCGAGACTAGCACGCTCACCATCATCAGTATTCCTGGACTTGCTTACGACACGAATTTCACCTTTCTGCAAGTGGTGATGGGATATCTTGTGGGCCGGGTAGTGATCAGTCTTGTGCTGCTGCCGCATTATTTTCGCGGCGATCTCTATACCGCTTATGAACTCATTGAACGCCGCTTTGGGAGCGGATTGCGCTCTCTAACCGCCGGTCTGTTTCTATTGACGCGGGCGGCGGCCGAAGGCGTGCGCGTCTACGCAGTTTCGATTGTCGTTTCGATCGCGCTGGGAACGGGCGAGGTAGCCTCCATCGCAATTATCACTATATTGACGCTCATCTATACATTCGAGGGCGGACTGGCGGCTGTGATCTGGACCGATGTAGTGCAGACAGTGATCTACGTGGGTGGAACGCTGGTGGGGCTGGTAACGATTCTGCATCTCGTGCCGGGAGGCTGGAGCGCCATTCATGCCGCCGCCACGAGCGCGGGCAAGCTGCAGGTATTCGATTTCAGGCCCACGCTATCGATTCCTTATACATTTTGGGCAGGTGTGATCGGCGGCACCTTTTTTATCACGGCTAGCCACGGCACCGACCAACTCATCGTGCAGCGATTGCTCGCAGCCAGAAGTCAGCGACAGTCGGTGACAGCACTACTGACGAGCGGGGTGGCGATTCTGTTTCAGTTTGCGCTGTTTTTGATGGTGGGAGTCATGCTGTGGGCGTACTACCACGTGCCGTCGTCGGCTTTTGGCAAGCCAGACAGAATCTATCCCACGTTCATCGTCAGCCGAATGCCGCATGGAATTTCCGGGCTGCTGATTGCGGCTGTTCTGGCTGCGGCCATGTCGAATCTAAGCGCAGCATTGAATTCGCTTTCGTCGAGCACGATTATGGATTTTGTTCTGCGCTTCCGGCCGCAGCGACTTTTTTGTGGGCGATGGTTCTTTTTGGGTTGGCGGTATTGGCGTTGCAAAGAGTGGGACGCGTGGTCGAGGTGGGGCTCCAGATTGCTTCCGTGGCCTACGGCGCTCTACTTGGAGTGTTTCTGCTGGGTGTGCTGACGAAGCGGGCCAACCAGCGCGGCGCCATGGTGGGAATGCTGTTTGGTTTTAGTGTGGAATTATATTTGTGGGGAACGCACGTCCCGTGGACATGGTGGGTGATGATTGGGACGATGGTTACGTTCGCGGTGGGATACGCAGCCAGCCTATTGATGCGCGAGTAGTCTTACTTAGCGCCTTAGCGGCGCCTTCTGTACCGCGAGCCGCTGGAGCAAACAAAGAAAGACCGCGAAGAACGCGGAGAAGGCCTATGATCTCGTTCTTCTTCGCGATCTCTGCGGCCTTTCTTCGCGACCTTCGCGCTTAAAAGCTTTGGCTTCATCGTGTGACGTATACTGGCACACTTCGATCATGCCGGAACTAACAGAGCGGACTACAACCCGGCCCGAACTCGCCCGCGACCTGGGCGTCAGTCATGCCGCGGCCGTGGTCGTGGGAACCATCATTGGCAGCGGAATTTTTCTGGTTCCCGCCGAGATGATGCAGGCTGTGGGTTCGGCCAAGTTGGTCTATCTGGCGTGGCTGGTGGGTGGGATGCTGTCTTTTTTTGGCGCTCTTACTTATGCCGAACTGGGGGCCATGAAGCCGCAGGCGGGCGGCGAATATGTTTACGTCCGGGACGCATATGGACCGCTCGGAGGCTTTCTCTACGCCTGGACATGGTTCGTCATCGCCAAACCCGCATCGGTGGCGACCGTAGCGACAGGACTAGTGCGGATTCTGGGCACGTTTCCGATCTTTTCATTCTTTCCTAACAATGTTGTGGCCACGCCATTCGCCGTAACTTGGGGCCAGCTTGTGGCTATCGCGGCGGCCATTCTTATTTCTCTGCTGAACTACGTTGGAGTCAAAAGGGCCGGCGAATTCCAACTCGTGTTCACGGTACTGAAAGTAGCGATCATTCTCGGTATCGTGGCCGTATGCTTCAGCGGCGCCGGAAGCGCAACCGGACGAGGCTGGAGCAACTTCGCCGGAACGTTCACCGGAGCCAAGGGCGGGATCGCCGGTTTCATGGCAGCACTGGTAGCGGCGCTGTGGGCATACGACGGCTGGAACGACCTGAACATGGTGGCCGGCGAGGTAAAGCATCCCGAGCGAAATATTCCGATTGCCCTGATCGCGGGTGTGGGTACGGTTGGGGTGTTGTATGTCCTGGTAAATGCCGGGGTGCAGTATGTGCTGCCGGCGAATGTAATTGCGGCGTCGCCCCGGCCTGCCTCCGACGCCGTCGCCCTGATTATGGGACGCATGGGCGCAAGCATCGTCTCTGCCGGTATGGCGGTCTCCATGCTCGTCACTCTAAACGGCACCATCATGAGCGGCGCTCGCGTACCGTTTGCCGTTGCCCGCGACGGATATTTTTTCTCGGCTCTGGCCGAAGTGCATCCGCGGTTTCACACTCCGTCGGCTGCGATCGTTCTGCAGGTAATCATGTCGATCGCTCTTCTGCTGCTGGGAGGAAATTTTCGCCAGCTTTTTTCGCTCGCCATCTTCGCGGAGTGGCTCTTCTACATGATCGCGGGCAGCACCGTCTTCGTCTTCCGCTGGCGCGATCCGGATGCCTCCCGGCCATACCGAATGTTTGGTTATCCCTTTGTTCCGGCTGTGTTTATCGCAGTCGCCGGCGCTCTTCTCTACTACACCTTCCGCTCAGACTGGCCAAACTCCTTTTATGGACTGCTGGTAATCCTGGCTGGTGTACCTGTATTTGCCTGGTTTCGCAGGCAACGTCAGGCGCAGATGGGTCCATAACTGAGACTTACCTTGGCCCTGGCCCATTTTGAACGCAGTCCTAAGAACGATATTCTGTGGTTACTTTCGGTCAAGGGCCGTGGACACGTTTACCCCCTGTCCTTTCTCCCGTAATGTGAAAACTCCAATCCCGGTCCGCTCCCTCGGCCTGGATCCCCTGGAGTTCAAACATGGCTACGTCTCGACAGGGCTTTCATCTCGGCATTTTACCCGAGCGCAAGATCGACCGGCGCGCGCTGGCTACCGGCTACACGTTTCTCGTGTTGATGATTTTGCTTTTCATTAATATTGGACTCTTGTTTCCGGACAGAATCCAGCTGAAGGAATATCGCGTCACTGCATTAATTCCTCTTCCAGCGATGAGGCCGGAGCCCGAGCCGATCAAGGTGAAGCCAGTAATAAAGGCGAAGCTGTTGCCCCCGGCTCCCGTATTCGAACAACCGAGATTGATCGTGCCTCACGAAGTTCATCGCGCCCTGGCTCCCGAGCCTGTGGAAGCGCCCAAGGTGGTGGTGAACCAAGTCGCCGCTCCCCAGTTGAGAATGGCTGCCGCCGGTGGAGCTCGGCCACAACTTTTACACACCGGAGAATTCTCCGGCAGTTCGGTAACTCCAACGGTGAATGCTGCAGTGCAGAAAGTGCAGACCGGAGGCTTCGGCGACCCCAACGGCTTGCAGGGCACGGGGAAGCCGAACGCCAAGCTGTACGCGGCCCAGACTGGCGCGTTTGAAATGCCCGCAGGTTCTGGGCAAGGCAACGGGTCAGGCGGAGCCAAAGGTATTAAGGGCACGGTGGCCAGCGCCGACTTCGGCAATGGCATCGCCAACGGAGGCAAAGGAGACGGCCGCAGCAGTGGGCGCGGCAGCGGAATTTCGACCGGCGGATTCGGATCGGAACAAGTGGTTCACGGCGGTCCGAAGATCGTGCAGGCTGATTCGGGACCTCCTACCAATTCGGTGGAAATCACATTCAAGCCGCAGCCGGTTTACACCGACGAAGCTCGCAGTTTGAAGCTGGAAGGCGAAGTTCTTTTGGAAGTGATGTTCGGCGCCAACGGAACATTGCATGTGAATCGCGTGGTAAAGGGCTTGGGTCATGGCTTGGATGAAGCGGCAATAGCCGCTGCTAACAAGATGCGTTTCAAGCCAGCTCTAAGAAACGGGCAGCCGATGGATTCGACCGCGATCGTGCATGTGTCGTTTCAGATGGCGTACTGAAGTGCGAAGCGTTCGGCAGATTTTAGGCCACTAGATTTGTTTCTTGGCCGTGAATGTGCAAGGCGAATTGAGGCAATCGGTTCACGGAAATAATCGGTTGAAGACGATATCGGTATAAAGAAACCTGGAGAGAGAAAGAGTTATGCGTACTTCGAAATGGATGTTCACAGCCACACTGCTGGTTTCGGTGAGCGCTGCCGCGCAGCAGGTCGTGGAGTCGCAACCACCCGCCCCTGCTTCTACCACGCAGATAACGCCGGGACCGGAGCGTACGGCCGCCGCGCCACCCGCCGCTCAACCGGCGGCTGCGCCGCAAGCGTCTCCGCAGGCCACCGCACCGGCGCCAACTCCGTCAGCCCTGCCTCAACCAATCACTATGGATCAGGTCGTCGATCGCTTCATCGAGCGTGAGCACGCGCTCATGAAGGCGCTCTCCAGCCGCACGCCTGTGGTTGAAACCTATCTCCAGAATTTAAGTGCTGATGCGCAACTTGGCCCGGTCCCGAGCGACGATCATTACTTCCTTGGCCGCATGGATATGGGCGAGACCGTTGACCGCAAGGATTATTTGAAAGAAAAAGATCAGGAAAAAAGCATGCAGACCCGCCTGATGGGCGGCTTCAATAAACTTTTCAAAGTGCAGTACCAGCCCCTCGGCTTTTCCTGGATGGTCTATGCCGACCGCACCGACTTTGACCGGGCGCACTACGACTTCCATTACGTGCGCCGTGAATTTCTCGGCGACGTTCGCTGCCTGGTATTTGATGTCACCCCCAAGAAGACAGCCGGCAAGGGACGCTTCCTGGGCCGTGTGTGGGTCGAGGATCAGGAGTTCAACATTGTCCGGCTCAACGGCACCTACGCTCCGGCGCCGCGAAATTCCTACTTCTTCCACATGGATAGCTGGCGCCTGAACCTGATTCCGGGCTATTGGGTCCCGGCTTACATCTACAGCGAAGAAGGCGACTTCAGCGCGGGCGTGAAGAACAAAACCGCTTTCAAGGCGCAGACCCGCATCTGGGGCTACGATCTAAAGAAAGAGGGCGGCAACGACGAACTCACGCAGATTCGCGTCGACAGCGTAAAAGATGAAACGGGCACGATGCAGGATGCTTCTCCGCTGCAGGCCGAGCGGCAGTGGCAGCAACAGGCGGAAGACAACGTTATCGAGCGCCTCACCCGCGCCGGATTGCTGGCGCCCGAAGGCGATGTCGACCACATTCTCCAGACCGTCGTGAACAACCTGGAGGTCACGAACAATATTGACCTGCCGCGTCCAGTCCGGACGCGCGTGCTGCTCACCGCGCCGCTCGAAACCTTCAGCGTGGGCAATACGATCGTCATCAGCCGGGGATTGATCGACGTACTTCCCGACGAGGCCAGCCTGGCGGCTGTGCTCTCCCACGAACTGGCGCACATCGTGCTCGGCCATAACCTGGGCAGCAAGTTTGCCTTCAACGACCGCATGCTGTTTTCCGATGATTCCACCTACAACAATTTGGGGTTCAAGCACATTCCAGAAGAAGAAACCGCGGCTGATAAGAAGGCTGTGGATTTGCTCAACAACTCGCCATACGCGCAGAAACTCGACAACGTGGGCTTGTTCCTGAAGGCGCTGCAAACCCGTGCATCTCAGCTCAACGCTCTGTTGACCACTCATCTGGGTAATCCGCTGGCACAGAATGGAACGGTTACGCGGTTGTCCGCTCTGGCCACTCACGGTCCGGCGCTCGACAACACCAAACTGGACCAGGTTGCGGCTCTTCCGCTGGGTGGACGCGTGAAGATCAATCCCTGGGACGACAAGGCAGAGATGGTGAAGACGGCTCCGGTCGCCATCACTTCGGCGCGTGACAAAATGCCGTTCGAAGTCACGCCTTTCTACCCGCGTTTGGCACGCTGGGGCGCCTCGACTACAGCGAGTCCCGCGCCGGCCACATCCGCGGCCAACTCACCCACGGGCAACTAAACAAGCTCTACTCCAAGTTGCAATAAGACGCAGGCCGGGATCCGGAATCACCTTCCGGGATACCCGGCCTTCGTTTGTCAGGCTAGTCAACCTTGTTGAGCCTTCGTGTGCTTTGGGGTTGAAGATTTGGAATTCGTCGACGCCTGCCCGGACTTGCCTTTCTTTCCAGGCAGCCCCGCCGGATTCTCGTGCGTGCGTTCGCGAAAGCTTCCCTGCATGCCGGCAGCCAGCGAAACGCTCGACTCGCCGAATTTGTCGCGCAAGCGGTCCGCGACTGCCAGGGCATCTTTCCAGCGTTGCTGCCGGCCACCTTCGAGCAAGTTGATCTGCTCCGCCTGTGCCTCGAATGACGAGGCCTGCACTCCCAGCAATCGAACCTGCCGGCCGGACTTCCAGTTCTTGCGGAACAGTATTCGCACCTGCTCAAAGATTTCGCCATCGAGTTGAGTGGGTGCAGGCAGAGTATGAGCGCGAGTGATGGTGGTGAAGTCTTTATAGCGCAGCTTGAGTTGAATGGTGCGAGTGTAGAACTTCGCTTCCCGCAAGCGGCGTCCCACCATCTCCGAAAGCCGCATCAACGTAGACTCTAGCTGACTCGCATCGGCGGTGTCTTCGTTGTAAGTGTGCTCGTGGCTGATGGACTTGGCATCCGTGTCAGCGCCTACTTCGGCATCAAACCATCCTCCAGCGTCTTCCCCGCGGGCCTTCCCCGCAAGGGCCAGTCCCCACTTTCCGAATCGTTCCTCCAGTTCAGATTCCTCCAGCCGCGCCAAGTCCCCGACTTTGTTAATTCCCAACTGATGAAGATGACTCTCCATTACCTTACCAACGCCGGGAATGGCTCGGACATCCAGGGGCGCGAGAAACTTCGATTCTTCGCCGGGAACAATCCACAACACGCCGTTGGGTTTGGCCTGCGCGGACGAAACTTTCGCAATCAGCCGCGACGAGCCAATGCCAATCGAACAATTCAACTGTGTTTCTTCCTTCATCCGCTGGTGCAGTTTGTGCGCCGCTCGCAGCGGCGGCCCATGCAGCCGCGCTGTGCCGGTCATGTCAAGATAAGCCTCGTCGATGGAAGCCATCTCCACTTGCGGAGAGAACCCTGTCAACACGTTGAAAACTTTCTCCGAGCATTCGCGATAACGCTCCGGATGACCGTCGACAAAGATGGCCTGCGGACAAAGCTTGGCGGCAGTTCGCAGCGGCAGGGCCGAGTGCACCCCGAACTTCCGCGCTTCGTAGGATGCTGTCCATGTCGACGTGAAAGATAGTACGGGCGAATGCCGGAAGGTGAGATGCAGCGGACATGCTAAACGAATTCTAGCAGCCACGCGCAGTGCTCTGAGACAGGCACATATGAAAGCTATAGTGCACAGATGGACGGGCGGCGAGGGAGGAGCTATACTGCGCCTCATGATGGACCGCACCGGGGTTACGTCACGAGCCGTTCTCTTGGGCCATCTAACGATTACAGTTCCGGTGATCGCATTCATTCCGTCCTCAATTTATTTTGGCTTGTACATGTTTGGTCCGTTTTTGTGGCCGTACTACGCATCAGCCGGATTGGCAGTTGGATGGCAACTTTACTCTACGGCCCTACCGCACTGGAAGGAATGGCTAACGAAGAAGGGCGTGGAGCGAGAGCAAACTGAAGAAACGGCGCAACGTGGTGGCCTGATCTGGCCGGGAGCAGCGACTGCGGGGGCTTTTTCCATTCATACCACGGCCGCTGTTATCTGCGGTGTTCACCTCGGTCCGTGGCTGCTTAGTCGCTGGTTCGTCTGGATACTGCCATTGCTCGGGATGTCCTCCAGTACCCCCTCGGCAGATCGCTGGCTTGAGCATTTCGAGATAGTGAGTATTGTTCCTGCGTTGGTGGTGGGCTATGTCGTTTGTCGATATCTTCGGACGCAGGCAACGTCAGCGTGGATTGTGCCCACAGTGATCCTGTGCTACAGACTGTTAACCTTTACCAATCCTCATTCCTCTGTTTTCGCATCAGATCCTTGGTCCGGCTTTTCCTATTACTTCGTGATCGAACGATTGATGCCCACTTTATACAACTTTCGTGGCTCCGATCCAATCCGCGTTGCGTTGCAAATGTCCGTCGTCGCGCCGTTTTATTCCGGCGTGGCATACAGCCTCGGAGCCCTGACTAAGAAGCACCGCGTGCTGGAAAGGCTCGTTAGAAGTTTTCTATCAGTGCCAGAAGCTGAAGTGTTTAGCCCTGAGGAAGCTGGAGTCGAGTGGGTCGGGGACACGAGGAAAGATCCCGCGCACGAAGGTCAGACTCTCACTTAGCCTGCAGTCGCAGGGTTGTAATTGCAAGAACTACACCAGCACCTTTTCCGGCACCGGCGTCACGCCCCTCGCCTGGCGTACTCGTTCGTAAATCTTCCCGTATTCGCGCGCCGAAGCGTTCCATGAGAAATCCTTGTTCATCCCATTGCGCATCAGCACCTGCCACGAAGTCTGGTCACGGAAAGCCTGCAGCGCCTGCTTGATGGTGAGTAGTAGAGCCTCGCCGTTGTACTCCGTGAACTTGAAGCCCGTGCCTTTGCCGGACCGCGCGTCCCAGGGCTCGATCGTATCGTCCAGGCCGCCGGTCGCTCGCACGATCGGCACCGTGCCGTACTTCAAACTGTAAATCTGATTCAATCCGCAAGGCTCATACTTGGAGGGCATGAGGAACATGTCAGACCCAGCCTCAATCTTGTGGGCGATGGCATTGTCGTAAGCCACCTTTACGGCAATTTTATTCGGGAATTGCTTGTTGAGGCGGACAAACATTTCTTCATATTGCTTGTCGCCCGCGCCCAGAGCGACGACGATCATCTCTTCGCGCGCCAGCCGGTCCATGATCTGCGCGATCAGGTCAAACCCTTTCTGCGCCG
>WNFD01015483.1_pt1 | contig 14363 bp, 9 predicted proteins | sample 5400491 | NCBI WGS metagenome assembly WNFD01 (sample SAMN13153343, study PRJNA577476) | soil metagenome | isolation source: 120 cm saprolite under Douglas fir tree site 2 hole 2 replicate 2 | place: USA:California | collected 2015-04-18
TCCAGCCGGGCCAGGGACACGCTCTCCGGCCCGAGACCGGGCGGGTCCGGCGGCGGGATCTCCTCGACCGCGAACTCCACCCCGGACAGCTGGGCCTCCCAGCGGGGCTCCAGCCGGGCCACCGCCTCCAGGATCAGCTCGTCGAACCGCTGCGACCGGCTCCGGTGCAGGGGCACCCCGGGCGGGGCCAGCACGCCGCGCAGCCCGCGCCCGTGCCGGTCCCGCCGCCTGATCCGGGCCCTGTTGTCTCCCTCACCGGTGCGCACAGTTGCCGAGCGTATCCCGCGTGGCGGCCTGGTGCCCGGCGCCCCGGGCGGGGCGCAAAGCGAGACACGATCGTGCAGTGTGCCCCGGGTGGTGGCGTTACCGCCCGCGGATGGGTACGGTCAGCCGTTGTGAGCCACGCGTGCTCGCCCGTCAGGGGCGGCGCTCGCGGGCCTGTCCTGTCCAGGGGGAGACGACCTCCCTGGACCCCCCCGAACGACGTGAGCGAGGTGGGCAGGTGAGTTCCCGGCGCTGCTCGCGGACCGCCTGCAAGCAGCCCGCCGTGTACACGCTCACCTATGTCTACCGTGACTCCACGGCTGTGCTCGGGCCGCTCGCGGCCTACGTCGAGCCGCACTGCTATGACCTGTGCGCGACCCACGCGGACCGGCTCACGGTGCCGCGCGGCTGGGATGAGGTCCGGCTTCCCGTCGACCCGGTGGAGCAGGCCGCCGACGACCTGGAGGCGCTCGCGGACGCGGTCAGGGAGGCGGCCGCACCGCGGTCCCCGGCCGAGCCGGTAGGGCAGGGCGTCGAGGTCGGCCGCCGCGGTCACCTGCGGGTGCTCCGCTCCGCTCCGGTGGAAAGAAGGCCCCGCGGCTAGCAGGGACGAGCAATATTCCGAACGGAAGCGCCATGGCAGTCCCGCGCAGCCCACTACGCTCGGCCCCGCACCCCCTGCGGGTCATGCTCCCCACTAAGCTCTGTGTCCTGGTGCTACGTGCATAGGAAGCAGGACCTGAGTGGGCGAGTTCGCGAAGATATTCAAGGCGTACGACATCCGCGGCATCGTTCCCGACCAGTTCGACGAGGGCGTAGCCGAGTCGATCGGCGCGGCGTTCGCGGCGCTGACGGAGGCCCCGGCGATCGTGACGGTGCACGACATGCGCACGTCGTCGGCGTCGCTCGCGGACGCGTTCGGCCGCGGTGCGGCCGGCCAGGGAGCCGACGTCGTCGCGGCAGGGCTCGGCTCCACCGACATGCTCTACTACGCGAGCGGCAGCCTCGGGCTGCCCGGCGCGATGATCACGGCAAGCCACAACCCGTCCAAGTACAACGGCATCAAGCTGTGCCGCGGCGGGGCTAAGCCGGTCGGCGCGGACACCGGCCTGAAGGAGCTCGAGGAAACGGCGCGGCGCGGCGTCCCTGCCCATGACGGCCCCTCGGGGACGGTGACGCGGCGGGACCTGCTGTCCGGATACACGGCCTGCCTGAAGACGCTGGTTGACCTGTCCGGCATCCGGCCGCTCACCGTGGCGGTAGACGCGGCGAACGGAATGGCCGGGTACACCGTGCCTGAGGCGTTCGACGGGCTGCCGGTCACGACCATCCCGCTGTACTTCGAGCTCGACGGCACTTTCCCCAACCACGAGGCTAATCCCATCGACCCGCGGAACCTGCGCGACCTGCGGCAGGCGGTCGTGGCGCACGGGGCCGACATCGGGCTGGCCTTCGACGGCGACGCCGACCGGTGCTTCGTCGTGGACGAGCGGGGCGAGATCGTCTCGCCGTCGGTGCTCACGGCGCTCATCGCCGTGCGCGAGCTGGCCCGCGAGCCGGGGGCGACCGTCATCCACAACCTGATCACCTCGCGTGCGGTGCCCGAGTTCATCGCCAAGCATGGCGGCACGCCGGTGCGCACCCGCGTCGGCCATTCCTTCATCAAGGCGGACATGGCCGCCACGGGGGCGGTGTTCGGCGGCGAGCACTCCGGCCATTTCTATTTCCGCGACTTCTGGTTCGCCGACTCGGGGCTGCTCGCCGCGCTGCACGTGCTCGCCGCCCTCGGCGGCCAGGACCGCCCGCTGTCACAATTGCTCGCCGAGTACTCCAGGTACCATGCGTCTGGCGAGATCAACAGCGAGGTGCGAGATCAGGCGGCGGCGACGGCACGGGTCCGTGCGGCTTTCCGGCCGCGCACGGGTGTCACGCTCGACGAGCTCGACGGGCTCACGGTCACGACCGCGGACTGGTGGTTCAACCTCCGGCCGTCCAACACCGAGCCGCTGCTCCGGCTCAACGCGGAGGCGGCCGACGAGGCGACCCTGGCGGCGATCCGCGACGAGGTGCTGCGGACCGTGCGTGACACCGCTGCGTAGCCCGTTAGATATCCATAATCAGGGTCACCCTCCCGCGACTGACATGGAGATGCCGTGAAGATCGACGAGTGGCTGCTCGAGATCCTTGCCTGCCCGAAGTGTCACGCGCCGCTGCGCGCGGACGCCGACGCCAGCGAGCTGGTCTGCACCGGCGCGGACTGCGGCCTCGCGTACCCGGTGCGCGACGACATTCCCGTGCTGCTCGTGGATGAGGCGCGCAGCCCGGAGCGTGGCTGATGGGCGCGCCCGCGCAGGAGCTGCTCGACGATGTCGCGCGGCTGGAGGCGGCGGACCCCGGCGGCATGCTCCGCCAGGTCGCGTCGTCCGCGGCGCAGGTGCGGTCGGCGCTGCAGGCGGCCAGCGAGGCCGATCTCAGCGCGGCGATCGCGGCGGTCAGGCCGCGCGCCATCGTCGTGGCTGGCATGGGCGGGTCCGGCATCGCCGGTGACGTGCTCGCCGGTGCCTGCGGGCAAGGGTGCGCCGCTGCGATCGTGTCCGTGAAGGGTTACCAGCTTCCCGGCTGGGTGGGCGCGGCCGACCTGGTGATCGCCGTGTCCTGCTCGGGATCGACGGAGGAGACGCTCGCCGTCGCGGCCGATGCCGTACGCCGGGGATGCCGCCTGATCGGTGTCGGCGGCGCGGGATCGCCGCTGGCCGGCGTCGCCGAGCAGGCACGTGCCCCCTTCATCCCCGTGGTGTCCGCGGGCATGCCCCGCTCGACGCTGTGGGGACTCTCGATCCCGCTGATCGTGATCGCCGAGCGGCTCGGCCTCGCTGAGGTCGGACCGGCGGCGTACGAGGACACGGCGGCGGCACTCGAGCAGGTCTCGCACCAGTGCAGGCCGTCGAGCGAGGTGTTCATGAACCCCGGCAAGATGCTCGCCACCGAGCTCCTCGGCACGCTGCCCATGATCTGGGGGACATCCGCGCTCACCGGGGTCGCCGGATACCGTTTCTCCTGCCAGCTCAGCGAGAACTCAAAGTACCCCGCCGTCTCCGGTGTCCTGCCGGAGGTCAACCACAACCAGGTCGTGACGTTCGACGGCCCCTTCGCCGGGGCGGCGGAGGTCCCGCTCCGGCTCGTCGTCCTGCGTGATTCCCGCGAGCATCCCCAGGTGGCCAAGCGGCGGGAGGCCTCGGTGCAGCTCGCGGCGCGGCGGGGGATCGGCGTGACCGAGCTTGCCGCCGAGGGAGAACATCCGCTGCGGCGGCTGGCGAGCCTCATCCAGCTCATCGACTACGCGACCGTCTACCTCGGGATCGCGGCCGGGCTCGATCCTTCTCCTGTCGCCGCCATCCAGGAGCTGAAGGCCCGGATCGCGTAGCGGCCGGATTCCATGGGAGCTGCCGGAAAGGGTGTCGTCGCCATAAGCAACACGGGCGGTCTGAGGGCGATTTTCGCGGCGCTCGGGGCCAACCTGGGTATCACCGCGACGAAGTTCGCCGCGTTCCTGATCACGGGCTCGGCGTCGATGCTCGCCGAGTCCGTGCACTCGCTGGCCGACAGCTGCAACCAGGCGCTGCTGCTGATCGGGCGCCACCGGGCCATGCGTGCCCAGACGGAGGAGCATCAGTTCGGCTACGGCAGGGAGCGGTACTTCTACGGCTTCGTCGTCGCGGTGATGCTGTTCACCGTCGGTGCCGTGTTCTCGCTGTACGAGGGCGCCCACAAGATCACGCATCCGGCGGAGGTGCACTCACCCGTCGTCGCGTTCGCCGTGCTCGGTGCCGCGGCCGTCCTGGAGGGGTTCTCGCTTCGCACGGCGGTCACGGAGTCGAACCTGGTGCGCGGCCGGAATGGCTGGCGTGCCTTCATCACGCGCACGAAGTCGACGGATCTTCCCGTGGTCCTGCTCGAGGACACGGCGGCGCTGCTCGGCCTGCTTTTCGCGCTCGCCGGGGTGGCGCTCACGGTCGTGACGGGGGACGGGGTCTGGGACGGGGCGGGCTCGTTCTCGATCGGCGTGCTGCTCGCCGGGGCCGCCATGGTGGTGGCCAGGGAGACGAAGAGCCTGCTGATCGGGGAGTCCGCCGCCGCGGAGGTCGAGCGCAGGATCGTGGCCGCGCTCGAGGCCGGCCCGGAGGTGCAGCGCGTCATCCACCTGCGCACCATGCACCTCAGCCCGGAGTCGCTGCTCGTCGCGGCGAAGATCGCCGTGCGTGGCGGGGAAACCGCGGCTCAGCTGGTGCGCGGCATCGATGCGGCCGAGAGCCGGGTGCGGGCCGCGGTGCCGATCGCGGAGATGATCTACCTTGAGCCCGACCTGTACCGGGCGTCAAGGGCAGACCAGACGGACCCGGCGATACGCGCCGTCCGCCGCGGTCGCCGCGACTAGCGAGTGAGTTCCCGCGCGCGGTCAGGGGCGGCGGCGCTGGCTCATCGCCAGCAGGCGGAGCGCCTTTTCTTTCTCGAAGTCGAGCGCGCGGCCGGGCGTGGCGGGAAGCCGCCCGAGGCGCCTGCCGAGGTCGGCCACCGCGGTCCGGACCTGCGGCTCCGCGAGCACTCGCAGGCCGAATGCAAGCGCGGCCGGGTTGATGTCGTAGCGATGCTCGAGTTCCAGTGCCATGGCCACCGCGTCGAGGTCGGCGTCGCCGAACCGGCGGTGCCGGTGCCCGGGAGCGCCGGAACGGCCGGGCCGGTCGCGCACGGGCGGCAGCAGGCCCAGCGTCTCACGGTAGCGGAGCATCCGCGGGGACGTTCCGAGACGCTGAGCAGCCTCTGAGATCCGCACATTGATAATTCTAACACATTCTAGTTAGAAACCCTCTCCCGAGCGTGCGATCTTGGCGTCCCATCCCGTACCGTCGGGGTGTCCGCAGAGCCACGCAGAGTCCCCGCAGAGCCCGCGCTGGCCGCCATCAGGCCCAGTGATGACCAGAGTGACGTCCAGAAGGAGAGCGCATGTCCACCGGACCGGTTCCTTACAAAGTCGCCGACCTTTCGCTGGCCGCGTTCGGCCGGAAGGAGATCCAGCTCGCCGAGCACGAGATGCCCGGGCTGATGGCGATACGAGACGAGTACGCCAGGACGCAGCCGCTTCGCGGGGCGAGGATCACCGGATCGCTGCACATGACCGTGCAGACCGCGGTGCTGATCGAGACGCTCGTCGCCATCGGCGCGCGGGTCCGCTGGGCGAGCTGCAATATCTTCTCCACCCAGGACCACGCGGCCGCGGCCGTGGCGGTCGGCCCGGACGGCACGCCGGACAGCCCCCGGGGCATCCCGGTGTTCGCCTGGAAGGGCGAGACCCTCGAGGAGTACTGGTGGTGCACCGACCAGGCGCTCACCTGGCCGGATGCCAAGGGCCCCGACATGATCCTCGACGACGGCGGCGACGCTACCCTGATCGTGCACAAGGGAGCCGAGTACGAGCAGGCCGGCGGCGTGCCGTCGGCGGCGCAGGACGACCCGGACGAGTGGAAGGTCATCCTCGGCCTGCTCCGCCGGTCGATCACCGCCAGCAAGAGCAAGTGGTCAGGCATGGCCGCCAGCGTCGTCGGCGTGACCGAGGAGACCACCACGGGCGTGCACCGGCTGTACGAGATGGCGCGGGCGGGCACGCTGGCGTTCCCGGCGATCAACGTCAACGACTCGGTGACGAAGTCCAAGTTCGACAACAAGTACGGCTGCCGTCATTCCCTCATCGACGGCATCAAGCGGGCGACCGACGTGCTCATCGGTGGCAAGGTGGCCGTCGTCTGCGGCTACGGCGACGTCGGCAAGGGCTGCGCGGAGTCGCTGCGCGGCCAGGGCGCCCGGGTGATCGTGACCGAGATCGACCCGATCTGCGCGCTGCAGGCGGCCATGGACGGCTACCAGGTCACGACGCTGGAGGAAGTGGCGCCCACCGCCGACATCTTCGTCTCGGCGACGGGTAACCGTGACATCATCACCGCCGGCCACATGAGCCGCATGAAGCACCAGGCGATCGTCGGCAACATCGGCCATTTCGACAACGAGATCGACATGACCGGGCTGGCGAGGACACCCGGCATCCGCAAGATCAACATCAAGCCCCAGGTCGACGAGTGGGCCTTCAGGGACGGCCATTCCGTGATCATCCTGTCGGAAGGCCGGCTGCTCAACCTGGGCAACGCGACCGGCCACCCGAGCTTCGTGATGTCAAACAGCTTCGCCAACCAGGTGATCGCCCAGGTCGAGCTCTTCACCAAGCGGGACCAGTACCCGGTCGGCGTGCACACGCTGCCCAAGCACCTCGACGAGAAGGTGGCCAGGCTCCATCTCGACGCGCTCGGCGTGAAGCTGACCCGGCTCGCCAAGGAGCAGGCCGACTACATCGGCGTGCCGGTCGACGGGCCGTACAAGCCAGACCACTACCGCTACTGAGCTCGTGACCGTCAGCGAGCCCGCCGCCGCCCCGCCCGCAGGCCAGCGCGCCGGCACTCCCGTGAGTGCCGCCGCCCCTGCGGGCGCCGGCCCGGAGCCGGAACCAGGCGCGGGCGCGGCAGCCGGGCCGCGCCGCAGGACCCGGCAGGTCATCCCCGCCGACATCGCCGACCCCGCGCTCGCCGACGCGGGCACTGCCCGTATTAACTGGGCCGAACGGGCTTCGCAGGTACTTCGTCAGGTCCGCGAGAGGTTCGAGTCACAGCGGCCGCTCGAGGGCCTCACGGTCGCGGCGTGCCTGCACGTGACCGCCGAGACCGCGGTGCTTGTCCGGACCCTCCGGGCGGGCGGCGCCCGGGTCTTCCTCGCCGCGTCCAACCCGCTGTCCACCCAGGATGACACCGCCGCCGCGCTCGCGACGCGTTACGGGATCGCGGTGTTCGCCAGGGCCGGAGTGGACCGTCCCACCTACTACAGGCACATCCATCAGGTACTGGACTTCCCCGTCGTCGCGGCCAACGACACCGCGACCATGCGCCTGTTCGACAACACCCACGGCACCGGGCAGTCCGTGATCGATGGCATCCTGCGCGCCACGAACACCCTGCTCGCGGGCAAGACCGTGGTGGTCGCCGGGTACGGTGCCTGCGGCAGGGGAGTGGCCGACCGCGCCAGGGGCCTCGGCGCCCAGGTGATCGTCACCGAGATCGACCCCGTGCGGGCACTTGACGCGGTCCTGGCAGGATTGCGCGTGCTGCCCATGGCGGCGGCGGCGCCGCTCGGCGAGGTGTTCATCACCGCGACAGGCTCCCGTGACGTGATCAGCGCCGGGCACCTGGCAGCGATGCGGGACGGTGCGATCCTGGCGAACGCGGGCCACTTCGACGTCGAGATCGACCTGCGCGCCCTCTATGGCCTGGCGGCCGAAGTGAACGCGGGAGTGCGCCAGCACACTGACGAGTACGTGCTCGCCGACGGCCGGCGGCTGCTGCTCCTGGCGGAGGGCAGGGTGGTCAACCTGGTCGCCGCCGAGGGGCATCCTGCCGCCGTCATGGACCTCTCGTTCGGCTGCCAGGCCCTGGTACTCGGCTGGCTGGCGGCCAACGCCGCAGGGCTGCCCCCCGGAGTGCACGACGTGCCCGGGGCCATCGACGCCGAGGTCGCCAGGCTAGAGCTCGCCGCCATGCGAACCGAGATCGACGAGCCCACCCAAGACCAGCAGGAATACCTGAACTCCTGGCACCACGGCTCCTGAGAACGCCGGGACCGTCGCCCGCTCCCCGCAGTTTCCGCCGGTATGAGGCGGATCGACTTTCTTTATGGTTGCGGAGCGGTCTTCCTGGGGTGATTACGGAGCGGTGCGGCAGCTGGAGAGTTCCCGTCGTTTCTGGTCTTGACAGCCTGCCGGGGCACGGGAGACGCTTCGTTCTGCGGTAGCTGGCGGGGCTTCGCCTGGTTACCGGGACATGCGCGCGTTAAGCGGGTATTAGCGCCTTTCCCTGACGGGGTGTGCAAATGAGCGGTGGTTCTCTTCAGCGTGTCTTAATTCCGCTGATCGCGGCTTCGGCCCTTGTGGCTGCCGTTCTTCCGGCCATTCCGGCTGCCGCGTCAGTCCCGCGTCCTTCGGACAGCGTGACGGGGCTGAGCCAGACGGGGAATCCCGTCCCGGCGCTGCCCGACCCGGCGCAGCCGGGGAGCCTGGCGCCGATGGACCAGGGCGCGTCCGGGGCTGGCGGCGGGGCGGCTGCCGCGGCGGCGCGCTCGGCGGCGGCGCGGCAGGCGCGCGCGTCGGGGAAGCCGGTGACGGTCGGGGCGCTGACGACGGCGACGGCCATCACTACCGCGAATCCCCGCGGGGGGTTCACGCTGACGGAGCATGTGCTGCCGGTGCGGGTGCGCCGCGGCCCGGGGTGGGTGCCGGTGGACACCAGCCTGCGGCGCGGCGGCGGGTCGCTGTCACCGGTGGCGGTGCCACAGGACACGGTCGCGTTCTCCGGCGGCGGGACCGGTCCGCTGGTGAGCATCACCGCGGCGGGTACCCGGCTGGCGCTGTCGTGGCCGGGGCGGCTGCCGGTGCCGGTGGTGTCCGGGTCGTCGGCGGCCTACCGGAACGTGCTGCCAGGCGTGGATCTCGTGCTGACGGCGACGTCGGTGCAGGCGGGCGGGTTCTCTGAGGTGCTTGTCGTGCGCAGCGCGGCGGCAGCGCGGAATCCGGGGCTCGCCGGGCTGGCGATGGCGGTCTCCACGCGGGGAGTGCGGCTTTCGGCGGTGCCGGGCGGCGGGCTGGTCGCGTCGGCGCCGGGGGCGCCCGGTTACTATTCGGCTGCGGTGCCGCTGATGTGGGACTCCGGATCCGTCGCGCTGGGTGGAGCTGCCATCGCTGCGGTAGCCCGTTCAGCACATGCTGTGGGTGCTTTCGTGGCGACGGCGGGCTCTGGGCGCGCTTCCTCGCCAGCCGGCCCGGCGGCCGGGGCGCGGGTCGCACGGGCGGGTGCCAGCGTGACCGGGGATGGCCCGGTGCTGCGGCTGGTGCCGGACGCGGCGCTGCTGGCGTCGGCGTCGACGAGGTTCCCGGTGTTCATCGCCCCGGACTTCAATTACCACCCCGCCGGCGGCGGCGAGCAGCATTTCGAGGAGATGCAGTCGGCGTGCCCGACCGCCTGGAATGAAGACACCACGGATACGGCCACGTACTGGTCGCTGGGCGTGGGCTACGACGATTACAGCGGCGGTGACTGCAACGGGTCCGCCGGTTACGCGACCTCCTATTACCAGCTGGCGGTGCCGCGGGACATCTGGGGCGCGCATATTTCCTCGGCGACGGTGAACGCGCGGGAGACGTATTCCGCGTCCTGCACGGCGCCGGCGGCGGCCGTGACGCTGTCCTGGACCGGGACGATCAATAAGCACTCGGACTGGGCCAACATGCCCGGCGTGATCTCCAACGTGGCCGCCCCGGCCGTGCCGCCTGATACGCACAAGGACTCCAGCGGCAGCTACACGAGCTGCAACACCACCTACGACACGGATACGGGCACCTGGCTGGGCGTCGGGTTCAACGTTCTGTCCCTGATGAGCAAGGCGGCCGCGGACCGCTGGCCGGCCTTCACGTACCGGCTGTGGGACAACGGCGACGCCATCGATACGAACTGGAAGCGGTTCGACCGCGACCCCAACGTGCAGATCGAGTACAACCAGACGCCCTACAAGCCGTCGGGCCTGCAGATCTCGACCGGCGGGGCGGGCTCGGACTGCCTGAGCACCCCGTACCCGTGGGTCGGCAGGCTCGATTCCCCGGTGACCGGCACCACCCTGCAGGCTCACTTCTATGACAAGGACGGGGACACGCAGACGGGGACGTTCCAGTACAAGCAGACCAGCTCGGCCACGTGGACCGGCCTGACCCCGGTCCAGGGCATCGGCAACAACGGGCCGGGCAGGGCGGTGCTCCCGGCCAGCGTGACGAACGCCCTGGCCGACGGCACACAGATGGACTGGCGGGTGCAGGCATCTGACGGCGCCAGCGACGGCTCGGGGACATCGCCATGGTCGGATACCTGTCATTTCTACGTGGAGCCGACCGCCCCGATCCCGCCTAAGGTGTCGCTGCCCAGCCCGGGGACCGACTGCCCGTCGGGGGTGATAACCCCGGGCTGCCAGGTGAGCTTCACGATCACCTCGCAGAACGCGGTGACTGATCCGGCGACCGAGTTCGTCTGGGGGCTGGACAAGCAGCCCTCGTCCGCCAGCCCGCCCGCTGCCTCGACCGTGCACCTATCCTCAGGGCAGACAGTGGCAGCGCTGACGGTGCCCGTGCCCGCCCCCGGCCCGCATTCCTTCTACGTGTACACCAGGGACGCCGCGGGCAACGTCTCGCAGTGGTCGGGCACCTCCGACCCGTCCCCGTTCTCCGCGAGCGCCAGCCCCGCCCTGGCGTATGGCAGTTTCGCCGCGGCGCTGGCGGCCGGGAAGTCGTTCGACAACCAGATGATCTCCGCGAGTTCCGCCACGTCCGGGTCGGCGGACGCGGACGGGTTCGGGAACGCGTTCTCCCCAGCGGAGCTGACGAGCGCGGGCTGGCAGCCCGGCGGGCACGTGACAGTGGACGGGGCGACGTTTACCCTGCCCGGCTTCGGCGCGGGCGGGCCGGACAACCTGCTGGCCGCCAACCAGGTCATCAGCCTGCCCGCCGGGTCGCAGGGCAGCTCGCTGGTGTTCCTCGCGACCGCGACGGTCGCCGAGGGCGCGTCACCGGATGCGGCTGGCCTGTCGGACCTCGGGATACCGGGCCTGACCGCGCCGTACGTGCCGGAGGGGACGGCGGTGACCGGGTATGAGTGCGCGAGTTACACCATCGGGCAGGGCACCTGCCAGGTGCCGACGGGCTCGATCACCTATGCAAGCTCGTCCGGGGCTGTGCCTCAGTCATACTTCCTGACGGTGCCGGACTGGGTCGCAGGGCCGTCCGGGCCTGCCGTGCTTGTGCCGCCTGACCGGCTGACCACGACCGGGCCGCAGGCGGACAGCCCGCGGATCTACGCGTTCGCCGTCCCCCTCAACCCCGGTGCCGCGGTGGCGTCCGTGACTCTCCCCGATGTCAGCTCGGTGATCGGTCTCGGCGGGGGCGGGTACCCTGCGCTGCACATCCTCGGGATCGCGCTCCGCAATACCACGACCGCTACCCCGCAGGTGAACGGCGCGGCTCCGGCTTCGCCGTCCGGCCAGGCGTGGACCGGCGCGTTCGCCTCCCCCATCGAGGCCGCGTACCAGCCGCCCGCGGGCTCGGCGTGGGGAAACCAGACGATCCGGATCGCGGCGTCGCCGGACATCAGCGCCCCGGCCGGCGCTGACGTGCGGATCCGGCTGACGGATCCGGGATTCCTGTCGCAGGACGGGACGGGGCCGCTGCAGATCGGCGCCGCGACCATCGCCTCGCAGGGCTGGATCGCGGCGCCCGCCCAGACCCCGTCCGCCCTGACGTTCGGCGGAAGCGGCAGCACGTCGGTGGCGATTCCCGAGGGCGGCGACGTCTACAGCGATCCGCTGCAACTGCCGTTCGCGGTCACCGCCGGGCACAACCTGCTGATCAGCTTGTGGATCAGGAATGCGGCGCTGCCTGACCTGCCGGAGAATTCCTGGCCAGGCGGCGGCTCGGAATGGTTCGCCCCGCACGGCTCGGCAACGCCGGACCAGACCGGCGATACGACCGGCACTCCGTTCACCGCGTCCGGGTCCGCTGAGTTCGGCGCGGTCAGCGTGCTGGCCGGGGTGGACGTCACCACGCCCGCGGTCACCATAGGCGGCGTCACCAGCCCCGGGGCGCCGACGGTGGTGGTGGCAGGGAACAACCTGACCGACGCTAACTCTTCCCACGCGGTCTCCGATGCGCTGAACGCGCCGAGCCAGCGGATCGCCGGGCAGCTCGCCTCCCAGGGAATCGCCGCCGGGTTCGGGGTGGTCGACGCCGGGATCCAGAGCAACCAGGTGATGGCCGACGGGTCGGCGGGGGGCGGGGTGAGCCTGCTTTCCCGTATTGACCGGGATGTGCTCGCCGAGCCGGATGTCGGCACGGTGATCATCGACCAGGGCCTCGAGGACGTGCTGCGCGCCGGGGCCAGCTCCACGATCGAGGCAGAGATAACCAGCGACGGCTACACCGAGCTGCTCAACCAGCTGCAGGGATGGGGGATCACCGTCATCTTCGCCACGCTGACGCCCTGCTATCGGTACCCGGGGTCCGGGAGTTCCCCTAACGACTCGTGCACCACCAGCGGCAGTCCCAGCGTCGATGTCAACCGCACCGCGGTGAACTCGTATCTGATCGGAAACTACAGTTCCCCGGGCATCTCCTGTGCCACGGCACCGGCTCAACCGTGCGCCTACACGGACGACTTCTCCACGGCCGTCGGGGACACCGCTAGTCCGCAGGGGCTGGTGTCGGCTGATGACACCGGGGATCACGTCAACCTGACAAGTGCCGGGTATGCGACCGCCGCGGCCACCATCCCTTCGTCCGAGTTCACCGCCAACTCCCCGCCTGCGTACTAGGCATCTGCCTGCCCCGTCCGTGCCCCTCCAGTGCCTGTGCGAAAGGCCTGCCATGACCGGCGTCCGATCCTCATTGTCCCGTCCGGGAGTGCTTGCCCGCTCTCGTCGTTCCCGGTGGTTCGCTCTCACTGCCGTCCTGGCGGCGGCACCGCTGCTGGCGGGCATGGCCGTCCCCCCGGGCGGCGGCCAAACGGCGAGCGTCGCCGGCCGCCCGGTGCCGCCCGCGCAGAAGCCGGTGCCGGTCTATCCGGTCCAAGGCCGGACAGTTGCCGCCCCGGCGACGCACGCCTGGAAGCCAGCACCGGTTACCTGGCCGGGCTCCGCAGCCGTGTCCGCGCCGTCCGGGACGCACATCACGATGGCCTCAAGGCAGGCGGCGGCAGCGGCCGGTGTCAGCGGTGTGATCTTCACCGTGTCCAGGACGGCTCCGACCTCGGCGCCGGGCCGGGCGCACGTCACCCTGGACTACTCGTCCTTCAGGTATGCGTACGGCGGCGATTACGCGTCTCGGCTGCGCCTGGTGGAGCTGCCCGGCTGTGTGCTGGCCACCCCGCAGGTGGCGGCCTGCCGCAGGCAGGTCCCGCTGGCCTCGTCCGACAACGTCCAGACGTCGCGGCTGAGCGCCGATGTCACGCTCCCTGGTGCTTCCGGAGCAGCCGCCGGGCATGGCGGGCCGGGTTCCGCCGCACCGGCGGTGATCGCCGCGAACACGTCCCCGTCGGGTTCGGCGGGTGACTTCAGCGCCACGCCGCTGTCGGAGGCGGGGTCGTGGTCGGCGGGCGGGTCGTCCGGGGCGTTCACCTACTCCTACCCGGTCAGCGTGCCGCCCGTTCCCGGCGGCCTGGAACCGAAGGTGAGCCTGGACTACAACTCCCAGGCGGTGGACGGGCTGACCTCCTCGACAAGCAACGAGGCCTCCTGGATCGGGGACGGCTGGGACTACTCACCGGGCTTTGTCGAGCGGAGCTACCAGCCGTGCTCGCAGACCTCGCACAACACCGGGGACCTGTGCTCGTCGTCGAATGACACGACGACGCTGTCTTTGAATGGGACGAGCACGACGCTGGTGCAGGACGGCTCTACCGGTTCGTGGCATCCGGAGGCGGATAACGGGGAGCGGGTGCAGTACACGACCGGGGGGATTAACGGCACGGTGGACGGCGGTTACTGGGTGGTCACGACGACTGACGGTACCCAGTATTTCTTCGGGCGTAATGAGCTGCCCGGGTATGCCTCGGGTGACACGCAGACGCACTCGGCGTGGACGGTGCCGGTGTACTCGGGCAGCGCGTATGCGACTCAGGCGTGGCGGTGGAACCTGGATTACGTGGTGGACACTCATTCCGATGCGGTGACCTACTTCTACCAGACCGAGACCAACTATTACGCCGAGAACGACGGGACCACGGGGTCAGCGGCGTATATCCAGGCGGGGGCGCTGTCGCAGATTTCCTACGGGCTCCGCGCGGGGTCGGTGTACGGGGTGACCCCGGGTGGGGAGGTGACGTTCAGCGCGTATACGAACCGCGGTGGTGATACGCCTACTGACTTGTCGTGTGTGTCGGGGGCGGCGTGTGCTGTGTGGTCGCCGACGTTCTGGGGGC
>WNFD01009707.1_pt1 | contig 14359 bp, 11 predicted proteins | sample 5400491 | NCBI WGS metagenome assembly WNFD01 (sample SAMN13153343, study PRJNA577476) | soil metagenome | isolation source: 120 cm saprolite under Douglas fir tree site 2 hole 2 replicate 2 | place: USA:California | collected 2015-04-18
TATTCGTGCACCTCGCCAGGCGGGTGAACGACGAAGGCGCCCGGGGTAACCGCGACGGTCTCCGCCGGTGTTCGCATGGTGCCGCCGCCGGAATAACAGAAATAGATCTCGGTGGCTTCCGGGTGGCAATGATAGGGACTGATTTGGCCGGGCTCCCAACAAGCGACGGTGACGTCGCCTTCAGCGACTTTCCCAAGGATCTTCTCGACGTGGTGCGTTGGATTCCATTGTTGCTCGCGTTCAAGATTGAAAACGTGCATGGCGTCTGCTCCCGGCAATGTAGAGGCCTTGAGCCTATCGCAAGAATTGCCTGGACAGGAGAGGCCACCGTTGCGTAGCGCCCGGGCGCGTTGATAGAAGGTTTGTGCAGGGCCCGTAGCTCAACTGGTTAGAGCCGACCGCTCATAACGGTCTGGTTGGAGGTTCGAGTCCTCCCGGGCCCACCACGCAGCAACAGGATCGGATATCTAGGGCAATGAAGATTGCCTCATGCTGCCCAGGCGACCCATCCCTCCGAAACGGTGGTACGGCTCAACTTCGAGCGGCTGCCGATGGTAAACTGGGATATTGCTAACGTGAGCTGGCAGAGGATTGTCTCTGCACGTGCGCAATACATGGAATAAGGTAACAACGCGATAATACTGAGACATTGGTCGGCAGTGCATGAAAGGCTTGTTAGCGGGGACGCCCGGCTCTTCTAAGGTCATAACCCTTGTAGTGCGAATCCGCTTGGCGATCATTTGAGGCCTTTGAGATGGCAGGATCGGACGTCGATGGCGAGGGTCTGCTGCTCGTAACCGGGGCGAGCGGTTTCGTTGGCTCGGCCATCGCAGTCGCGGCCCGCAAGGCGGGCTATCGGGTTCGCGTGCTGGTGCGACAATCAAGCCTTCGAACGAATATCCAACCCGATGACGAGGTGGCCATCGGGGATATCTGCGACCGCGCGTCACTGGTCCAAGCGTTGCGGGGTGTCCGCTACCTTGCGCACGCCGCCGCCGACTATCGGCTGTGGTCGCCATCTCCCAGCGAGATCATCCGGACTAATCTGGAAGGAACTCGTTATCTCATGGAGGAGGCGCTACGCGCCGGAGTCGAACGCATCGTCTACACCAGTAGTGTCGCGACGCTCGAATTACAGGACGATTCACCTGCCGTCGAAACGCGTCCGCTTCCGGAGAGCAAGGTCATCGGCCCGTATAAGAAGAGCAAAGTCCTTGCTGAGCGTCTCGTCGAGGAGATGGTGAAAAAGCACCGGCTCCCGGCCGTCATCGTCAACCCCTCGGCGCCGGTCGGCCCCCGCGATGTGAAGCCGACTCCCACGGGACGCATCATTGTCGAGTGCGCCTCCGGCCGTATGCCTGGATATGTGGACACCGGTCTCAATCTCGTCCATGTCGATGACGTGGCGAGCGGGCATCTTGCGGCCTTGCGACACGGTGAAATCGGCGAGCGATACATCCTCGGCGGGGAGAACGTGCTGCTCGGCACTATGCTCGCGGACGTCGCCAACATTGTTGGTCGCCGCCCGCCCACGTTGCGACTTCCAATTGCCGCGTTATATCCGGTCGCGTTTGGCGCCGAACTCTGGGCGCGCTTGACCGGAAAGGCGCCATTCGCGACGCTGGACGGGCTCCGCATGGCGCGCCACCACATGTTTTTCAGTGACGCGAAAGCGAGGCGGGATCTTGGATATACGTCGCGGCCCTACCGCTACGCTATCGAGGACGCGATTGCGTGGTTCAAGCAAGCCGGTTATGTGCGCTGATCGGTTCGCCATTTCGGTTGCTTTCGCGGGGTGTCGTGTTCCATAATTACCCGCTCGTTCTACGACGGAAGCTACGGATCATGCTCAGACATGCATTTGAAGCTGCAGAGCAATCCGAAAAGCATCTAGCTGAAGCATATTGACCGCCGTTGCTCCTCGAAAGAACGTGTATACTCGTTATCGGAAAGTCTTCCGAACGATCTGCAATTGGGCCGGGGGGTATCCAAGGTCCTTGCCGGTATCTAAAAAATAGGCCGCCTTTTTCGGAAGCGCGGACGAAGAATGGGACATGGATTTTGTGAGGGGCACCCGTACCATGCAGAAGGACATCAAAGTCGCCATCGCCGGCGTCGGTAACTGCGCCAGCTCGTTGGTGCAGGGCGTGGAATACTACCGCAATCGCCAAGGCGTTGGGATCGAAGGGGTCATGCGCCACTCGATCGGCGGCTATAACTGTAGCGACGTCGAGTTTGTTGCGGCGTTTGATATTGACAGGCGCAAGGTCGGTCACCCTCTGGAAGAGGCGATCTTCGCAAAGCCAAACTGCACCCGCATCTTCCAGAGCGCCTTACCAGTATCGAACGTCATCGTCCAAGCAGGCCCTGTGCTCGATGGCGTTGCCGCGCACATGGCCGACTATCCCGACGATGCCGCTTTCCGGTCCGCCGATCTCGAGCCGACCGATGTCACCGCCGCGCTGCGCGCGTCGGGTGCCGAGGTTCTGGTGTGTTATCTGCCGGTAGGTTCGGAGCAGGCGGTGAAGCATTACGCCCAGGCTTGTTTGGATGCCCGCGTTGCTATGGTCAATTGCATTCCTATATTCATCGCCTCTGACAGCGGCTGGGCGCAGAAATTTCGCGACGCCGGCGTTCCGATCATCGGCGACGATATCAAAAGTCAGGTCGGTGCGACCATCGTACACCGGGCATTGGCGCGGCTGTTCGCCGACCGAGGGGTTGGGCTCGACCGGACATATCAACTCAACACTGGAGGCAACACCGACTTCCTCAACATGCTTGAGCGGAGTCGTCTCAACTCAAAAAAGATCTCCAAGACCGAATCCGTCCAATCGCAGTTGGACGAACGGCTCGATGCACGGGACATCCACATTGGGCCGTCCGACTATGTACCGTGGCAGAAGGACAACAAAGTCTGCTTTATCCGGATGGAGGGGCGCGGCTTCGGGGATGCGCCGATCGAATTGGAAATGCGGCTTTCGGTACAGGATTCACCAAACAGCGCCGGTGTCGTCATTGATGCGATCCGCTGCGTGAAGTTGGCATTGGAGCGCGGTGAAGGTGGTCCGTTGGAGGCACCATCGGCCTATTATATGAAAAGCCCGCCCCGACAATTCCGCGACAGCGTGGCACGCGAAGCCTGCAACGCTTTCATCGATGGCCGTAACTTCGACCTTCCCGCTGAGGCGGTGCGCGAAGCAAAGGTTGTGGTCCGTCCCGGCCGCCCATAAGTGGGCTTGGAGAGGAAATCGTACTCGCCTGATCTAGGCGAGAGATTTTCTAGGCCGGCTCGGTGCACGGGCGCGTAGCGGATGACGGAGCCAATCGAAACGTTGCTCTTCGACTTTGGCGGTACGCTCGACGCCGACGGGGTGGCGTGGAAGGAACGCTTCTACACATTTTATCGGGCCGAAGGGCTAGATATGGCTGCCGATGCTTTCGCATCCATTTTCTTCGCCGCCGACGATCCGCTTGTTGGAGGCCTGCCGACTGGGACCGGTCTGTCGGGAACAGTTCATGCGTTAGTCGCCAACTTAGAAGCCGAACTGGCGTGCACTGGGGCCGGAACTGACCAATCCGGAAATGTCAACGAACGGACCAACGATAGTCGCGGCCGGCGCATAGCTTCTCGCTTCCTGTCCGAAGCCTCGGCCGCATTCGCACGTAATCGGCCGGTCCTGGAGGCGTTGAAGCAACGTTATCGCCTAGGCGTCGTGTCGAACTTTTATGGCAACCTCGAAGCGGTGTGTCACAGTGCCGGTCTGGCTTCCCTGTTCGCAGCCATGGTGGATAGCCACTGTGTTGGCGCCGAAAAACCCGATCCGGCGATCTTTCGTGCGGCACTCGAGACTCTTCGCGCGGTGCCCGAGACAACTGTGTTCGTGGGAGATTCATTGCGCCGAGACCGTGAGGGCGCTCGACGCGCGGGCATGCGCTTCATATGGATCGCGCCCCTGGAGGTCCAGGCCGTCGAAGCCCAGGCATCGGCGGAGCCGGCCGTTCATGCTACGGTGACTGAGCTGCGTGATCTCATGAAGATCTTTAGATGAGTGCAATACCGGTGTGTCCGATTCAGGGAGGCGTCATCGCCGCCGGCGAGGGGAGCCGCTTACGGGGCGACGGATGTCGCGTCAGCAAACCGATGGTACCCGTCGCCGGACGCCCCCTTATCGACCTAACTCTTGAACGCTTCCGCGCCGCTGGAATTCGCCGTTTGACTATTATTGTCAACGACACAAGCGACGATTGCCGACAATGGCTCCGCGACCATGGCGGAGATTTCGACCTCGACCTGATCGTGCGCTCGACCCCGTCGTCATACGCCAGCTTCCAGATCGTCGTCGGCCGGTTAGCTGATGCGCCAGCAGTGATCACGACGATCGACACCGTCATGCCGGTTAATGATTTTATTACTTTTGTGAAATCGGCTGCCGCCTTCGCGAGCGATGCAGTGGTGCTCGGCCTGACCGACCATGTCGATGACGAAAACCCGCTATGGGTGACGTTGGATGCCGCGGATGGCCGCATTCGGCAACTCGGCGGCAGTAATGGCAGCCACGTGACGGCCGGACTTTATTGGTTGCCGGCGCAGCGGCCGGCGCAGTCCACGACCAGCTTCGCCCGGCTCCGCGACTATCTCGGGTGGCTAGTTGCTGAGCACCAGCCGGTGTATGGCATCGTCCTGCCCCGCGTGTTCGATATTGATCGGGCACGCGACGTCGTGGCCGCCGAGCGAGCGGGGCTCGGTCGTGAGTTGGGAAATACTGGCGCATGAACGCGGCTAAGGCCTGCTTGGGCATCTACCGCGAGATGGCGCACTCGCCTGGGCGTGTCGACGACGACGGCGCAATAATGAAAAGTGTCGGTGACGCATTGGCGACGCGAGGCTTTAATGTCGAGCTTGTCACCGCTGACGCCGATTTCCAGACCGGTGGCGCCAACATATTCGTAATGTGCGAACGTGGTGCAGTGCCGGATGCGATCCGCAACACCTATCGCCACCGCATGGTCGAGCTCTTCGCGCAACACCATGTGCCGGCCCCGGCTAGTCAGATCGTCGCCAGCGACGCGAAGAAGCCGCGACCGGCTGCCGGTGTTTGGGTCAAGCGCTACGATTTCCACGCGACGCAATCCTCTGATGTCATATATGCTGCGTCGGAAGACGGGTGGCACGAGGCGTTGCATCGATTTGCCAAGCGCGGCATCCCGTTCATTGTCGTCCAGGAGCACGTGGCGGGCGACCTCGTTAAATTCTACGGTGTCAGAAACAGCGCGGCGGAGATCGATACCAATTGGTTCGAATGGTTCTATCATCGCGACAAAGGGATGCTTGGTTATCCCTTCGAGGTTTCGTGCTTGCGCCGGGCTGCGTTCAGTGCTGCAGCTGCGTTGGGGCTTGAGATTTTCGGCGGCGACGCCATCATCCAGGCCAACGGTGAACCGATGATCGTCGACATTAATGCTTGGCCCAGCTATGCGCGGTATCGCGATCAAGCTGCACAGGCAATCGCGGACCACCTGACCGAGCGCTTCCAGCGCCGTCCGCGTATCGTAACCACGACGAGGAGTTGATCGATGAACGCACCTCCCCGCAACGTCGCGCCCGTACCGCAGGGCGGCGCCCAACGCCGTATCGTACCCGGCCCCAAATCCAAAGCGATTTTCGAACGCGAGGCCGAGGCAATAGCGCCCGGGTTGCAGTCGATCGCTCTTTATTCACAAATTGTGGTCGACCGCGCCAGCGGTTGCACGATTGTCGACGTCGATGGGAACGAGTATCTCGATTTCATCGCGGGTATAGCGGTTGGCAGTCTTGGCCACTGCCATCCCCATTATGTCAAACGTCTAAAAGAACAACTCGAGCGCGTTACCTTCGGCAGTTTCACGACCGAGACGCGTGCGCGTTTTCTCAATCTAGTTATCGAGCTGTTGCCCGAGGGCCTCACTCACATCCAGCTATTCTCGGGCGGAGCGGAGGCGGTCGAGGCCGCCTTCCGTCTCGCCAAATCGGTCACCAAGAAATTCGAGTTTGTCGGATTCTGGGGCGGGTACCACGGCAAGACCGCAGGTGTTATTGGTCTTCTCGGCGGAGATTACCGCAATCACCAAGGTCCCTTTCCGCCCGGGATGCACCTATCGCCATACGCCAACTGCTATCGCTGTCCCTGGAAGCTTGAATATCCGTCTTGCGGACTCGCTTGTGCGGAGCATCTGCGCAACGTCATCAAGAACGATACGCAGGGCGAGGTGGCGGCGATTGTTCTGGAGCCAATGCAAGGCACAGCGGGCAATGTCATCCCGCCCGATGATTTCATTCATGCGGTACGCGAAATCGCAGATGAATTCGACGCGCTGCTCATCGCAGATGAAATCCTGACTGGCTTCGGTCGAACGGGAACGATGTGGGCCTCTGAACAATTCGGTCTTAAGCCCGACGTCATGACGATTGGTAAGGGTATAGGCGGCGGCTTTCCGCTCAGTGCAGTTGCGTCGTCATTCGAGCGCATGTCCGCCAAGCCGTTCGGAGAACCGAGCGGGAGCTCATCCAGCTACGGCGGAAATCCGCTTGCCGCCGCCGCTGGGCTGGGCGCAGTCGAGGCTATCCTTGACGAGAAACTAGTCGAAAATTCGGCCCGGGTCGGCGCGCTGATGCTCGACGCGCTCAAGGGGCTACAGGAGAAATACCGTTTCATCGGCGACGTGCGTGGACGTGGCCTTATGATCGGCGTTGAAATGGTTGCCGATCGTATGACCAAGGTGCCACTCGATAAGAACATTACCCGCGCGCTTTTTCATGAGGCGCTGGAGCGCGGCTTGATCACGATGTCTTATTCACACGTCATTCGGATTAATCCGCCTTTGGTGATTACCGAGGACGAAGCGATGCGCGGCATCGATATCCTCGATCAATCATTCGCCGCCATCTCACGCCAATTCGGGCTCGAATGAGGTCATGACGCGTGTTGCGCGGCGCATTTATCGGCTTCGGAAACGTCGCGGCGAATGGGCATCTGCCCGGCTGGCAATCTTGCAATGATGTCAGGGTCGTCGCTGCGACAGATGCCGTTGCTGCGCGGCGCGAGGTCTTTCTCGCAGCTTGTCCCGATGGACGATGGTACGAAAGCGTGGACGACTTGTTGTCTCGCGAAACGCTGGATTTCATAGACATCTGCACGCCGCCGGGCAGCCACGTAGCGCTTATAAAACGAGCGTTGGATGCGGGCCTCCACGTCCTCTGTGAAAAGCCATTGGTTACCCGGGTGGGAGATGCGCGGATCGTGGCGGCAGCCGCGGCGCGCGCCGGGCGCACCGTGCACACGGTTCACAATTGGCTGAAAGCACCGATCTGCCGCAAGATTTCAGCTTTGATCGCCGAAGGTGCGATCGGGCCCGTCCAATCCGTCCGTTGGCAGACTTTGCGTACTCGGCCTGCGATTGCTGTCACCCCGGGCGGTGGCAAAAATTGGCGCGTTGATCCAGAGTTAGCAGGCGGTGGCATCCTATTCGATCACGGCTGGCATGCGCTTTATTGCATCATGCGCTGGGCCGGTGCTCCCCGCGGCATTGCCGCGCAGCTCGAAACGCGCCGCTTTCACGAATGGCCGCTCGAAGACACCGCGACTCTTAACCTGGATCTGACTTCCGCCAGCGGCCACGTCTATCTGACCTGGGCCGCCGACGAGCGCTCCAATCATATCGAGATCAAGGGCGAGCATGGCCACATCAATGTCGTCGATGACTCTGTGATCGTCAGATCAGAGTCGAGCGCGCGTCGCTTGCCTTGTCCGCCATCCTTATCCGAAGGGTCGCATCATCCCGATTGGTTCGTCGGGGTGGTTGAGGACTTCAGGAATGCGGCAACAGGTGGCGATAAAGGCAACTTGGCTGAGGCGGTATTGTGTGCCCAGTTGATCGACCTTGCCCAGCGGTCAAGTGCCGCGGGCGGCGTTCGGTTGTCATTCGGCGATTAGGCGCCCGATGTTGTCGGCATATTCGTGAGCCGCTCGCGCATTGCAAGAAATACCAAGAAGAAAAAAAATATCGGTGCGCCAAGGGAGGCTAAAAGCAGAAACCAGTTCGACTTTCCGAATAGCGCAAGGAAAAGCACCAGATAGATAAAATCCCGACGTGACGCGGCGTCGAGCACCCGCGCCAGACGGCGGTTCGGAGCGGTGGTCACCGAGGTAAAGAGTGGGCCGCTGTCGTTTTTGACGCGCATCAACCGCCAATAAACGAAGGTGGCCGAGCTCAGATTGCCGAGGACCGCGGCGGCGCCAAGCAACAGTGGCCACGCTGCGTCGGCTGTCATGCTCCAACCGGCCGCCATGCAGCTAAAGGTGACCATGTGCACAATATTGTCACCCCAGAAATCAAGAACGCCGCCCCACCGCGATTCTTGAAATTTCAGCCTGGCCAGTTCTCCGTCGCACCCGTCCAGGATCGAATGGGCCAATAACAGCAGCGCCCCGACAGTCTGCCAGGGCCAGAGCGCGGATAGAAAAAAGGGCGCGCCAGATAGGCCGACGGCAACCGAAACCATGGAAATTTGATTGGGCGTTACGGCAGTGGGCGCCAGATAGCGCGAAATTTGCAATGACAGGGGCCGCTCGACGTGCCGCGCCATGAAACCGTCGGTGTCCTTGACCAGCCCGTGTAGTAACCGCCGCTCTGCGATACGAACGTCCATCGGGGTCGCTACGACTATCGGGTCGATCCCGACCGGAATTTCCGCTGGCGATCCGAAGCGACGAGTCAGTCGATCCTGCACTGCTGTTAAGTCGTATGCCCCGCCGTCCGTCTGCAGCACCGCAAGCGCATCGGGTACCGCTGCCTCAGTGAGCATGACGATCCGGTGAGGGGACGACGCCCAGGCGGCTGGTTCAATCCTCATCTCGGCCAGCCGTTCGAGCCAATCGGTTTCGGAGAGGACCGCTGCGGGCGCAATGAGGAGCGGCGCAATCTGAGTTGGCACGAGGGCAGAATCGAGGTGGCTCCAATCGGGAATCGTAGCGATGCCCGGTGGCACCGGATGATCTCGCGCCAGAGAAAATATCCTGCCGTAGCCGGCGCGACGTGCAGCTATAATCGTCCGTTGCAACAGATCGAGACCAAGGACGCGTGGGTCACCAGCAAACGGCGGCGCGGTTCGGGCGACGTCGATCGACGCAATCGGAGCCGACAGAAGAATCAAGATTGGTGCGGCCGGCATCGCGCTGCGCGAATTCTCTGGCTGCATGAGATCGGGGCTCAATCTCGACACGGCCTCGGTCTACCTCCAATTAGCTTGGACAACACGTATTGATAAAAGGTGACGAACAGATGCTGCGATCGTATTCTTGTGCAGTCTTCGATGCGAGCCATGTATAAACAAGGAGCTAGGTCATTCCTACTTCGCTGATCGTCGCCGCGTTTTTCGGCTTTATGCTGGTCGTCTATTTGATTGCCGACAGCGGCGCTGGCGAGGTGGCGCGCGCCATGTTGGTCGTCGGTTGGGGGCTGCTCCCGATCACCCTGTTTCATTTAGTCCCACTGTTTTTCAGCGCTCTGTCATGGCGCGAGCTCCTGCCTCTTTCAAGTCGTCCGGATGTCATCAGCGTTACCTGGATCCGATGGATTCGCGAATCCATTAACGCGCTGTTACCGGTCGCCGGCGTCGGCGGCGATGTTGCCGGCGCGCGGCTTGCCCATTTGCGTGGCGTGCCGGGCGCGCAGGCGGCGGCCAGTATGGTCGTCGACACCACGGTAGGAGTGGTGACCCAGTTGGTTTTTGTATTGACCGGGGTGATGTTGCTAGTGATCCGCTCGACCGAGCACACCGCGCTTCTGGTGGCGTGGGTGGTGTTGATCGGCATGGGCGTGTTCATCGTGGCGATAGCTGCATTCGTGCTGGTCCAGCATCGAAATATGTTCGTGATGTTCGCCAAACTGGCTCGCGGCCTGGTGCCTGAGAAATGGCTGTCTAGTTTCGCGGGCAACGCCTCGGCGATCGATGATGCTGTTGTGGCTGTATACCGTAATCGTTTTGCTTTCTTGCGCGCCAATCTGTTGCGCCTCGTTGGATGGGCTGCGGGCACGGGCGAAATTTGGTTGGTGATGCAGTTTCTGGGCCAGCCCCTCGGTGTGCTTGATGCGTTTATCCTCGAAAGCCTCAGCTCTGGCGTCCGTGCTGCAGCGTTCATGGTGCCCGGGGCGTTAGGTGCTCTCGAGGGCGGGTTTGTATTGTTCGGCGCGTTGTTCGGACTGCCAGCGGAAACCGCACTCGCTATCTCCCTGTCAAAACGAGTTCGCGAGCTGATTTTGGGTTTGCCCGGCCTGTTTGTTTGGCACTGGATCGAAGGTCACTATCTCCTGCGCCGGAGCGAGAACAAGGCAAGCTAACCTTCAACGGGCTCCGACGACAGAATGACCACTCTGTGCAGGGTTGTCGTCAATGTCGCTGGTGGCTGGCGAGTCGATGACACTTGGCTGGCCGATCGCCTCGCGCAGTTGCGCCCGACGCGTCTGGTAGTAGCTCGAACGCAGGAAACTGTAGAAGTCGATTGAAGCATCCTCGGCTGCCTTCAATTCGCTCAGCCGGACTACTGCATCCAAAGTCGCGGTGCTGATGGCGACGCCCAGTTGGGTTCCTATCAGCAATCCGAGCGGATCGCCGAAAAGATCAACGGTAGAGCCTACCGCGTCGCGCATTGTCGAGGGCCCCAAATAGGGTCTCACCACATAGGGCCCCTCGGCGACGCCCCAGACGAACAGAGTCTGGCCGAAATCGCCGCTCTCTTGCGGCAGGCCCTCCCGAGTTGCGATGTCGACAACGCCACCGAGGCCAAAGACGGAATTCACGACGAATCGGCCGGCGGTATGCGCAGCTGCATCGAATCGGAGTTGCAGGACATTATTTAAAAAGATGCGCGGCTCTTTCAGGTTCGAATTTATATCGCGCAACCGCTCGCGCAACGGCCCCGGTGTCGCCGCTTTGATGACTTCGGCGGCTGGACGCAGTACCGCCTGATTCGCAGCCAGGATCTGGCGATTCGTCTGTTCGCTGGGGTCGCTGATCGGCAGCGATGAATCCCTGGGCGTGCCAGCGCATGCACTGACCAGTGCCGCCAACCCACAGGCGATCGAGCAAGTGACCCAACCTTGACCGCGATGCATTCCCTATTCATCCCTCTTGAATTTCCGCAAGACGCGTGAGGTCTTCTCGAAAATTCAACGGCCGACGAGCGAGGGACAACCACCGACGCAACGCGCCAATCAGATCGAGCCCCATGCCAAAGCTAGCAGACGGGCACCCGGATGGCCGTGACTTTTTAGCCACAGTCACTCTACTTTTATGAATATTCATAACCCTTTATGAATTGGGCTTATTCTTGCGCTGTGTTGCCAGAAGCGCGGGTTGGAAGAGAACAGCAGCCGAGAGGGTCGTCACGAGCGACAGGGCCATCAGCTTGCCCATGCTCGATGTGCCCGGATGATGCGAGAACCAAAGGCTGCCGAATGCTGTAGCGGTCGTGCAGGCGCTGAAGAAAACGGCTCGCGTCAGGCTCGATTGCAAGAAATTCGTTTCGCCCGAACGCCACGCCATGACGTAGTAGATCTTGAAGGCAACGCCAACGCCGAGAAGCAGCGGCAACGCGATGATGTTGGCGAAATTTAATTGCAACCCGATCACCACGCAGATTTCGAGCGTGACGACGATGGCTACGATGAGAGGTACCAGAGTCAGCGCGACATCGGTCCACCGACGCAGCGCGACGAACAGGATGAGCGCGATCGACACCACCGACCAGAGGCCAGCCTGGAGGAAGGCTTTGACGATAGTCGCGGCGGCCTCGATGATAAAAATCGGCTTCCCAGCGGCCTCGGGTGCGACCCCGCGGACCGCGCTGACGAAGCGGCGTATGGTTGCGTTGTCATTACCGTCACCACTCGGCGTCACTTCGATCCTGACCTGGCCGTCGGCCGAGACCCAAGTGCTTTTGAGCGCTGGCGGAAGATTCTCGATGCTCACATGGTCGGCGGTCAGGAGATCTCTCACCTGGCGGAGCGTTGTTACCAACGGTGCGACCAGAACGTGCTGCGCTTCATCCCGGTCCGCCGACGGTGCCTTCGCCAATGCGGCCAGCAGGTTGGCGAGGCGGCGCGCCTGAATGGCGGCAGGGGTCTCGAGATCACGCGCCGCACTGGACAAGTCACGGGCCGTTGTTTCGATTGCCAGCACAGTCTCGGCCGGCGTCGGTTCGGTATCGATCTTGTCCGGGCTAAGGGTATTCCGCAGGAAAAAGCTTGCATCGTCGATTATGGCGAGCTTCGCGTCTTGATCCTCGGGAACGAAACTTTGCAGCGTCACTACTCGAGCAACCTCCGGCATTGGACGCAGTTTTTGGGCGACAGTCGTGGCTTGGGGAAGATTGCTCTCAAGAATGTCGATCGTGTTCGTGCTTGTATCGGGGTCGCGCATGAGGTCGAGAAGCGTCGAGATCGATTCAGAATCCTGCGCCCGCAAATCGAGCGGATTAAAGTCGAAGCGCAAGCCTGCGAGCAGCGGCAAGCCAAGAATCGTGGCCGCCAGCGTTGCCCCAACAATCCAGTTGCGCCGCCTTTCGAGAAAGCGGTCAAGTGGCGCGAGTGCGGCGTAGCCGATCGGAGCCGGTTCACCCGCTGGCTTGAGCACCGTGAGCAGTGCTGGAAGCAAGGTTACGGTCGTCGTAAGTGCGATGATCATGCCGGTTCCTGCGATCAATCCGAGCTCAGAAAGGCCTACATATGCGGTCGGCAGGAACGAATAGAACGCGGCCGCGATTGAGGCGGCGGCGAGGAAAAGGGGTCTGGCCACCGCGCGCGCAGTGGACATAAGGGACTCATAGAGCTCGAAGAGGGACTCATGGAGCGCGAGGGATGCATGCCGTTCGGTCCGGTAGCGGACGCTGAACTGGATGCCGAAATCGACACCGAGCCCCACGAAGAGCACCGCGAAGGCGACGGAGATGAGGTTCAGCACGCCGACCATCCATAACCCGACAGCGGCCGTGAGAACGAGCCCGAACACGAGACTGACCAAGACGGCCACGATGATGCGGGCCTGCTTCAGCGACAGCCACAGCACAAAGACGACGAGGAGCAATGTCACGACGCCGTTCAAGGCGGCGCCGTCCGCGACGGTGGCGAATTCCTCATCCGAAAGGGCGACTGATCCCGTGAGGCGCACCGTCACACCCTTCTGCGGTGTCAGGCCGAGCCTGGAAGCTGCCTCGCGAATGGCCGCCGTCGCCTTGCGCCCGGGCTGCATGTCTTCGAAGTCGAGCACCGGCTGAATATTCACGAACCGACGAAGCTCTGACGGCTCCGGCGCGCGCGCCGTGATCAACCGGCGCCAGGAGAAAGCCGGCTCCTGTCCTTTGGCAAGGCGTTCCAAGGCATCGGCGATGGCGACGAGCGCGGGCCGAAGATCGTCGAGCTTTGCTTTTCCCAGGCGCACGCCCTCGATCGACTGCGACAAAGTGCGCAGCACGCCGCGCAGCGTCGGGTCGGCGGCCAGGGTGCCGAGGAAGGGCTGGGCGGCGATCAGCTCCGACATATCGCGGCGGACTTCATCAACCGTGCGGAAGAGGATGCCGTTCCGGTCGAAGAACTCGCCGCCGTCGGGCCGGCTGATGGTGCGGATCAAATCGGAACGAGGTGAAAGGTCTTTCACCAACGCAACTGCCGCCTCTTCAGCGGCTTCGGGCGTCGTCGCGTCGACGACGGCGATGATCTGGTCGATCCGTTGGGGGAAGGCTCGATCGAGCCTGATTTCCTGCTGGCGCCAGGGCAGCGAACTCGACAGGAGCTTGTTGCTGTCGGTCGTGATCGCGAAATGGCGCGTGAGATAGCCGGCAGAAAAGATGGCCACGAGCAGGAAGCCGAGGATGACGAGCCAAGCATTGCGGGTCGAGAGGCGTACGGCCTCTGTGATCGCGGTCGTCGTCACCAGGTTGTAGTCTTTGCTCATGGGGTTGTGGCGGAGCGCGTGAATCGTGTTTGGTTGGTAATTGGGTCATGTGTGGACGGCGCCCACGGGTCAAGGGACCTGTTCTATTCTCAGCTTACCAATTGACGCAGCCTCGGCCCAATTCCCAAAACGGTGGTAAGATACAAGCAGTTATGCGACCTGTTGCGCTCATTTTGTGGCCATACGGCGCATTGGAAAGTATGTGAAGAGCCCCTGGCCAAGAGCCCCTGGCCATGTGGCTGGGTCGCCCGTCGGAGCAAGTGGAATAGTCGCGATGAGAGAGTTCAAACGCCTCCTGAGCTTTTTGATGATTTGGACCATGGCCATCCCGGCCGCGGCCCTCATAAGCTCGAGCCCGTTGCAGGCCGA
>WNFD01004264.1_pt1 | contig 14358 bp, 13 predicted proteins | sample 5400491 | NCBI WGS metagenome assembly WNFD01 (sample SAMN13153343, study PRJNA577476) | soil metagenome | isolation source: 120 cm saprolite under Douglas fir tree site 2 hole 2 replicate 2 | place: USA:California | collected 2015-04-18
TTCTGCACCATGTAGTCGAGGCGGGCATGCTTGAGCGGCGCGAACAGGTAGTGCAGGTCGAGCGCGCCGGTCTGCGGCCGGGTCTGGTCGCCGACGGCGAGGGCCGGCGAGCGCTTGCCCGGGCTTGCGAGGGTCGCCCGCCATTCGCCGTCGCGGCCGTTGAAAACCAGCACGCCATCGCCGGTTTTGAGGCGGAGCACGTTGCCGAGATAGTTCGCCTGCGGGCGGGCGAGCGCGACGCTCGTCCCCTCCGCGAGGGGGGCATCGACGTAGAGGCGGGGCGTGCGGAAATCGTAGCGGGGCATCGGGATTGGGGAGATCAGGGCCCGTCGTCGGGCCTCAGAGATCAGAATGTCGAGGGTCGGTAAATGAGCGTTTTGCTTCCGCCGCCGGCTTTGATAGCTTCCCGGCCATCCTCCCCGGCCCTGGATTATCGGCGATCGACCGCCCGTGCCCGGTCTTGTTATCGCCGGATTTAACGGGTTGTTAACGTAGCTCGTTAGGATCGGCCGGGATATCGAGTCGAGGCCGGGGGGATCCAGGGGAAACGATGCCATGATGCTCAGCCGGGCTTTTCCGTTCGCGCTCCTGCTCGCGGTCGCGCCGCTCCAGCCGGCCGCGGCCCAGTTCGGTGGCATGCCCGGCATGCCCGGCTCCCCCGGTGCCCCCGGCATGTCGCCGGGTATGCCCGGCGGCGGGCCCGGAATGTCTCCGGCCATGTCGCCCTTTGGTGCTGCGCCGCAACAGGGGCCGCCCCCGGCCTGCCAGCAGCTCATTGTCTATCGGGATGAGACCCAGAAGCACGGCAAGGCGCTGCAGACCGCCGGCCAGAAAAAAGCCCCTCCCGAGGAGGTCTGCAAGCTGTTCAAGGCGTTTCTTGCCTCGGAAAGCAAGATGATCAAGGGCCTGGAGGAGCTGAGCGCGACCTGCGGCGTTCCTGCCGAGGTCATCACGCAAGTCAAGGCGAGCCACGGCAAGGCCTCGCAGATGGGCAAGCAGATTTGCGACGCGGCCGCGCAAGGGCCGCGGCAGGCCGGTCCGACCCTGAGCGACGCGCTCGGAAGCACCCCGATGGTGCCGGATGCGGCGACGGCGTCCAAGAGCGGGCAGGGGACCTTCGACACGCTCTCGGGCAGTCCGCTCGGACGATGACCGGCGGCGCCGGTCGCGTCGCCGATTCGACCGGGAATTGGGTCGACGGCCTCGCCCCCGCCCCGACCCGCCCCTATCTGCGGCTCGCCCGCCTCGACCGCCCGATCGGCTCGTGGCTGCTGCTGATTCCGTGCTGGTGGTCGGCCGCGCTCGCCGCGGTCCACGCCGGGACGGCGGTCGACCTGCGCCACCTCGCGCTGTTCTTTGTCGGCGCCTTTGCGATGCGCGGGGCGGGCTGCACCTGGAACGACATCGTCGACCGCAATCTCGATGCCCGCGTCGAGCGCACCCGCTCGCGGCCGATCCCGTCCGGCCAGGTGAGCGTTGCGGCGGCGGCCGGCTTCCTCGCGCTGCAGGCGCTCATCGGGCTTGCCGTGCTGCTGCAGTTCAACCGCTTCACCGTCCTTGTCGGCTTCGCCTCGCTCGCCGTTGTCGCGGTCTATCCCTTCATGAAGCGCATCACCTATTGGCCGCAGATCGTGCTCGGCCTCGCCTTCTCCTGGGGCGCGCTGATGGGTTGGCCGGCGACCTTCGCGCGGCTCGATCTCCCGGCGATCCTGCTTTATGCCGGCGCAATCGCCTGGGTGATCGGCTACGACACCATCTACGCCCATCAGGATCGCGAGGACGACGCGCTGATCGGCATCAAATCGACGGCGCTGTTGTTCCGCGAGCGCACCAAGCCGATGCTCGCCGTCTGCTATGCCCTCGCCGTGGTTCTGATCGCCGGCGCCGGATGGAGCGCGGGCGCGGGCCTCGTCTTCGCGTTCGGGCTCCTCGCCTTCGCCGCCCATCTCGCCTGGCAGGTCGTGCGGCTCGACATCGAGGACTCGCTGCAGTGTCTCGCGGTGTTCAAGTCGAATCGCGACGCCGGGCTGATCCTGTTCGCCGGGCTGGCGCTCGATGCGCTTTTGCATTGGTGATCATTGGGTAGCTACATCGCATAGCCGCGGGCGGCGGTGGCGCCTTTCGCCAGATCGGGCCAGGCGGCGGGAGCGCGCGCGCGTTGCGCGGCCTCGGCCGGCGGCAGGCTCCCGTCCCAGTCGCGGGCGATGAAGCGGCAGCCGGTGATGCCGTCGGATTGCGCCGACGCGAGCCACACCGCCGGGGCGGCCATGATCTCGGGATCGAGCAGCATCGGCGGGCGCGGCTTGCCCGGCGGGAAGAAGCCCGGCGTGTCGGTCGGACCGCCCGGCACCAGGATGTTCACGGTGACGCCGGTGCCGTCGAGGTCCTTGGCGAAGCTCGCCGAGCTTGCCTCGAGCGCGGCCTTGGACGCGCCGTAGGCGGACAATCCGGCCGCCAGCATGGTGTCGAAGCTCGTGGTCACGTTGATGATGCGTCCCCAGCCGCGCTCGATCATCGGCGCGGCGGCGAACCGCGCCATCAGGAACGCGCCGATCGCGTTGATCGCGAGGATGCGCCGCCAGGCCTCCGGGTCGGCGTCGTAGAACCTGATGCGGGCCTCGTTGCCGGCGGCCGCGGCCGACATGCTGATGCCGGCGCAGTTGATCAGGATCGCGGGCGCGCCCTGGGTCGCCAGCACGGTGCGAACCGCGCCCTCGCAATCGCCCACTTGCGACACGTCAGCGGCGAGCTTGAGCAGTCGTCCGCCGAACACCGCCTCGCTGCCGAGGCGATCGAGCCCGGACGCGTCGACGTCAACGCCGGCGAGCCGCGCGCCCGCGCCGGCGAGCGCGCGCGCCATCACCCGGCCCATGCCGCTCGCCGCGCCGGTGACGACCGCGACGCGGCCTTCGAGCACCTGTGGTTCCGCCATGATGGGCACCTCCCGCGCCGACGATGTCAAACCGCGGCCGATCGTTCAACCCGCCACGCCGCGCTTTGCCGCGTTGCGCCCGCCGCCGCCGCATTGTTAGCTCCCGGCAGGGGGTGCAGCGGAGGGAGAGCGGCAATGGGACGGGCAGCAGGGATCACGGCGGCGGCGCTCGCGCTCACGGTCGCGGCCGGGAGCGCCGGCGGCGCCGAGGATCAGCTCAAGGTCGCGGTCGGCGGGCGCGGCATCGGCGAGACCTTCGTCACCGAGGTCGGCGACAAGGCCGGCCTCTTCAAGCAGCACGATCTCGCGCTCGACATCTTCTACACCGACGGCGGCGGCGAGACCCAGCAGGCGGTGATCTCCGACAGCGCGCAAATCGGCATCGCGTCGGGCTTCCTGGGAGCGATCGGGGTGTTCGCGAAAGGGGCGCCGGTGCGGATCATCGGCGGCTCCTATACCGGCGGCTCGCAGGTGTTCTGGTACGTGCCGGCGCCCTCGCCGATCAGGACGCCGCACGACCTCGCCGGCAAGACCGTCGCCTATTCCAACAACGGCTCCTCGACCCACGCCGGCGTGCTCGCCCTGCAGAAGCACTACCAGGTGGGCTTCAAGCCGACGCCGACCGGCAACGCCGCCGCCACCATGACCGCGACCATGAGCGGCCAGGTCGATGCCGGCTGGGCCGGCGCGCCGTTCGGCGTCGCCGAGCTCGAGGCCGGCAAAACCCGGCTGATCATGAAATCGTCGGATGCGCCGGAGTTCGACAAGCAAACGAATCGCGTCATCATCGCCAACGCGGTCGCGCTCGCCGCCCGCCCCGACGTGTTCGCGCGCTTCATGCGCGGCTATCGCGATTCGCTCGCTTGGATCTATTCGACCCCCGAGGGGCTCAAGGCCTACGCTACGTTCGCGAAGCTTTCCGAAGCGACCGCCAAGCGCGCGCTCGCGGAATTCTTGCCGCCAAGCGCGGTCGACCCCGATCGTATCTCCGGGATCGAGGAGGTGATGGCCGACGCGGTGAGCTTCAAGTTCATCGCCGCGCCGCTGACCAAGGAGCAGCTCGCCGAGCTGATCCAGGTTCCGGTCCGCCGACCGTAGCCCGGATGGAGCGCAGCGAAATCCGGGGCTTTTGCCGCGCCGCAAGGCCGTCCCGCATTTCGCTTCGCTCAATGCGGGCTACACCGCTTCAGCTGAGTGAAGGATGCGACGCGCGTGCAGCAGACTCCCACCTCTCCCCGCTTGCGGGGAGAGGTCGCGAGCGAAGCGAGCGGGTGAGGGGGACCCTCCACGGCCTGAGTATCTGGAGAGTCCCCCTCACCCCGACCCTCTCCCCGCAAGCGGGGAGAGGGAGCAGACCGAGTTTGCCGCTCGCCCTGACTCCAACTCGCCGAAATCCGATTTAATTTCGCGCGATGATCTCGCGCTCGCCGCAATGCACGGCGGGCGTCGCCGGCATGCGGCCCGGCCGCCGCCGCAGCAGGATCGAGGGCCGCCGCCGCTTGAGCGGGGAACGCCGGCGGCGGCGCGCGATCGGCGCCGCGACGCGGACCGCGCCGAGCCGCTCGAACGGCTCGCGCAGATCGCCGTCGGCCCCGGCGACGAGGAGCGGAAGCGCGAGCGCGCGGCCCCAGCTCTGCCATTCCGCGACGATGTCGATGCCGTCGGCGGCGCGATAGAGCGTGAGCGACAGATCGGGATCGGCGTGCTCGAGCACGACGGCGACGGCGCCGGCGGTCCCGGCGCCCGGCGGCTCGATGCGGATCGCCACCCCGAGATAGGCCGCGACCGGCAGGTTGAGCGCCATCTTGATGCCGCGCAACGCCCGGCGCACCACCACGCGCTCGCGGTGCAGCTCGACCACGCGCAGGTGCTCGTCGGCCGCCCGGTCGACGGCCTCGAAGCGCAGCGGCAGGGCGAAGGGATCGAGCCGCTCGCCGCGGCTCGATCCCGCAGGCACGAGCCTGCTGGTTGTCGTTTGACGCCTCAAAGCCTATCTCCCCTGCCGGGTACGTCCCGGTTCGCTTTCGCCCCGTCGGAGTTCTGCCCCCGATCGTTGCCGCGAGCATGCCCGCAAAAGCTCGGAATCGGCTTAATGTTCCTGGTTAATCCGCGGTGTCGGGGAATGAGACGCGAGTCATGCTTGACGAGAGCTTGCCGCATCCGCTCCAACTGTCGTTCGGTCAAACCAAGCGTGATCCCTCCCGATGTCCTCCCTGCTCGACCAATCCGCGCTGACCGATCTCGCTGAACGCCTGGTCGCGGCGGCGCGCCGCGCCGGCGCCGACGCCGCCGACGCGCTCGCGCTGCGCTCGGTGTCGCTCGCGGTCGAAGTGCGCGAAGGCGCGGTCGAGGAATCCGAGCGCTCCGAGGGCGACGACGTCGGGCTGCGGGTGTTCATCGGACGCCGCCAGGCCGTGGTGTCGACCAACGACGTCAAGGCCGATCCGTCGCAGCTCGCCGAGCGCGCCGTCGCGATGGCGCGCGCGGCGCCGGAGGACCGGTTTGCCGGCCTCGCCGATCCCGATGCGCTCGCGCGCGAGATCCCCGACCTCGATCTGCTCGATCCCGACCTGCCGACCGTCGCGCTCCTGGAGGAGCGCGCCCGCCGCGCCGAGGACGCCGGGCTTGCGGTCAAAGGGGTCGCCAAGTCGGGCGGCGCCTCGGCCTCCGCCGGCATCGGCGGCATGGTGCTGGTGACGAGCCACGGTTTCCGCGGCGCCTATCTGCACTCCGGCCAGAGCGTGTCGATGACGGCGATCGCGGGCGAGGGCACCGCGATGGAGCGCGACTACGACTATTCCGCCGCGCTGCACGGCGCCGATCTCGATCCGCCCGAGCGGGTCGGGCGCACCGCCGGCGAGCGCACGGTCGAGCGGCTCAATCCGCGCAAGGTCGAAAGCAAGCGGGTGCCGGTGGTGTTCGACCGCCGGGTGGCGGGCTCGCTCGTCGGTCACCTCGCCGGCGCGATCAACGGCGCCGCGGTCGCGCGCAAGACCAGCTTTCTCAAGGACCGGCTCGGCGAGCGGCTGTTCAAGCCCGGCATCGAGGTGCTCGACGACCCGCGACGCCGGCGCGGCCTGCGCTCGCGCCCGTTCGACGCCGAGGGGGTCGCCACCCGGCGGCTCGCGGTGGTCGCGGACGGCGTGCTCGCATCCTGGTTCCTCGATTGCGCGACCGCCCGCGAGCTCGGCCTCGCCACCACCGGCCACGCCCAGCGCGGGGTGTCGTCGACCCCGGCGCCGGGCCCGAGCAACCTTCATCTCGCCGCCGGCCGCGAGGCGCCGGAGGCGTTGATGGCGGACATCGCCGAGGGCTTCTACGTCACCGATCTCATCGGCATGGGGGTCAATCACGTGACCGGCGACTACAGCCGCGGCGCGTCCGGATTCTGGATCGAGCGCGGCCGCAAGAGCTATCCGGTGAGCGAGGTGACGATCGCCGGAAATCTCATCGACATGTTTCGCGAGCTCTCGCCCGCCGACGATCTCGAATTCCGTTTCGGCACCAATGCGCCGACCGTGCGGGTGGAGGGGCTCACCGTTGCCGGAAAGTAGTCTCGCCGTCGATCGCGACCGTCTCGCCGATGCCGTGCGCGAGGCAGGCGCGCTGGCGATGCGGACCTTCCGCGGCGAGCTCAGGAGCTGGATCAAGGGCGCCTCCTCGCCGGTCAGCGAGGCCGACCTCGCCGTCGACGCGCTGCTGCGCGAGCGTCTTTCGGCGATCCGCGCCGCCGGCTGGCTGTCGGAGGAGACCGAGGACGATCCGGCGCGATTGCAGGCGACCGACGTGTGGGTGGTCGATCCGATCGACGGCACCCGCGCCTATCTCGCCGGGCTCCCGGACTGGACGATTTCCACGGCGCTGGTGCGGGCGGCGCGCCCGGTCGTCGCCGCCCTCTACGCGCCGGTGACCGACGAATTGTTCCTGGCGACCGCCGGCGGCGGCGCGACCCTCAACGGGGTGCCGATAAAGGCGAGCGCCGGCGCCGCCCTTGCGGGGGCGAGATTCTCCGGGGCGAAGCGCCGGATGGAGAGCCTCGCGGCGGTCGAGCCGCGCATCGAGGTGGCGCCCCGGGTTCCATCGCTGGCATTGCGGCTGGCGCGCGTCGCCAGCGGCGCGCTCGACGGAACCTTCACCGCCCCGAACAGCCATGACTGGGACCTTGCGGCGGCCGATCTTTTGGTGCACGAAGCCGGCGGGGTGCTCACGACTTTGACCGGGGAATCGCTGATCTACAATCGGCCCCATCCGGTTCACGGCGCGCTGGTGGCTGCCGGTCTTGCGCGTCACGCGCTGTTGCTCGACCTCATTCGCGATCGGCTGGCGGAGTTCGCCTAGTCGTTTGATCCGGAACGCTCGAGGGACAGGGCCATGTCGGGTCAGGCTGCACAGGGGCAATGGCTGCATCTCGTCTTCGGCGGCGAGCTCACCGACCTCGACAGGGTCGAGTTCCGCGATCTCGGCAAGCTCGACATCGTCGGCATCTATCCCAACTATGCCAGTGCCTACGACGCCTGGAAGGCGAAGGCGCAGCAGAGCGTCGACGACGCCCACATGCGCTATTTCATCGTGCACATGCACCGATTGCTCGATCCGGCGACGGATCAACACGTCAGGCGCTGACGCCGCGGGGAGAGAGGGCAGTGGTGCCCGAGGGGCTGCCGCTCACGCTCTACGCCTACCGCCTGCTGACGGCGGCGGCGACGCCGTTCGCCTCGGCGCTGGTCTCGCGCCGGCTCAAGCACGGCAAGGAGGACGCCGCGCGCGTCAACGAGCGCTACGGCCAAAGCCGGACCGTCCGCCCGGAAGGGCCGCTGGTCTGGGTCCACGGCGCCAGCGTCGGCGAGCTGCTCGCGGTGGTTCCGCTGATCGCGCGCATCCGCGAGCGCGAGTTCAGCGTGCTCTGCACCTCCGGCACCGTCACCTCGGCCAGTCTCGCCGGCGAGCGGCTGCCGAAGAGCGTGATCCACCAGTACGTCACCCTCGACGCGCCGCTCTTCGTGCGGCGCTTCTTCGATCACTGGCGGCCCGATCTGGCGCTGTTCGTCGAGTCCGACCTCTGGCCCAACCTGATCGTGGCCGGCGCCCGCCGCGGCATCCCGCTGATCCTGGTCAACGGCCGCCTGTCCGAGCGCTCGTTCGACCGCTGGCGGCGGGTGCCGGCGGCGATCGCCGCGCTGCTGCGCTGCTTCGACCTCTGCCTCGCGCAGTCGGCGGCCCATGCCGGACGCTATCGCGACCTCGGCGCGCCCCGCGTCGCCACCACCGGCAACCTCAAGCTCGACGTGCCGGAGCCGCCGGCCGACCCCGCCCGCATGCTCGCGCTCGAGGCGGCGGTCGGCGAGCGCACCGTCATCGCCGGCGCCTCGACCCATCCCGGCGAGGAGACGATGCTGATCGAGGCGCACCGCCGGCTGCGCGCGTCGTTTCCCCGCCTGCTCACGATCGTGGCGCCGCGCCACCCCGACCGCGGCCCCGGCATCCTCGAGATCGCGCACGCCGCCGATCTCAGGGCGAGGCTGCGCTCGCGCGGGGAGCTGCCGGCGGACGACACCGACATCTACGTCGTCGACACGCTGGGCGAGCTCGGGCTGATCTATCGGCTGGCGCCGATCGTCTTCGTCGGCGGCTCGCTCGCGAGCCACGGCGGACAAAATCCGATCGAGGCGATCAAGCTCGGCGCCGCCATCCTGCACGGGCCGCACGTCTGGAACTTCGCCGAGATCTATGCCGCGCTCGACAGCGCGCACGGCGCCGAGCCGGTGACCGACGTGGGCAAGCTCGCCGTGCGCGTGGGCGCCTGGCTCAAGGACGCCGGCGAGCGCGCCGCGGTGGTCGCCGCCGCGCGCGAGACGATCGCCTCGCTCGGCGGCGCGCTCGAGCGCACCATCGCCGCGCTCGAGCCCTATCTCATGCAGATTCGCCTCGAGCGCCGCGAGCGCGATGCGTGAGCCGGCATTCTGGTGGCGCGAGGGCGCGACCGCCGCCCGCCTGCTGGCGCCCTTGGCGGCGCTCTACGGCGCGGTCGCGGGCGCGCGCCTCGCCCGCCGCGGACGCCGCGCGCCCGTGCCGGTGGTCTGCGTCGGCAACCTGACGGTCGGCGGCGCCGGCAAGACGCCGGCGGCGCTCGCGGCGGCGCGCCTGCTCGCGGCGGCCGGCGAGCGGCCGGTATTCCTCACCCGCGGCTATGGCGGAACGCTCGCCGGTCCGCTGCTGGTCGATCCGGCGCGGCACCGGGCCGACGCGGTCGGCGACGAGCCGCTCCTGCTCGCGCGCGCGGCGCCGACCGTGGTGGCGCGCGACCGCGTCGAAGGCGCCGGCGCCGCGGACGCCGCCGGCGCGAGCGTCGTCGTCATGGACGACGGCTTCCAGAATCCCTCGCTCGCCAAGGATGCGTCGGTGCTCGTGATCGACGGCCGGCGCGGCATCGGCAACGCCCGCGTGATCCCGGCCGGGCCGTTGCGGGCGCCGCTCGACGACCAGCTCGCGCGCGCCCACGCGCTGATCGTGGTAGGCCGATCCACCGGCGCCGCCGCGGTCGTGGTCGAGGCGCGCGCGCGCGGCATTGCGGTCTTCGCCGCCCGGCTCGAGCCCGACGCCGGGGCGCTGGCCGCGCTCGGCGGCGCCCGCGTGCTCGCCTTCGCCGGCATCGGCGATCCCGAGAGATTCTTCGCGACGCTCGCCGAGGCCGGCGTCGCCGTCGCCGCGACGCGGAGCTTCCCCGACCATCACCGCTACCGCCGGAGCGAGCTCGCGGCGCTCCGCTCCGCCGCCGCCCGCGACGGCCTCGTGCTGCTCACCACGGAAAAGGACCGCGCGCGGCTCGACGCGCGCGCCGCGCCGGTCACGGCGCTGCCGGTGACGCTCGCTTTCGAGGACGAGGCGGGATTCAAGTCGCTGCTGCTGGAGCGGATTCGTTCGCGGACGGAGCGTAGGATGGGTTGACGCCCGCGAAGGCGGGCGGAAACCCATCGACTCTCGCCAAGACGGCCAGGTCGCGATGGGTTCGTTTCGCTGGCGCTCAACCCATCCTACGGAGCCTTCGGTCCGCGCTCGTCCGGTGCCCGCCGTCGGGTCTCGGGGAAATGCCGCCGCAGCACCGCTTCCGGGCTGGCGTAGGGCTCCTGCAGGTCGACGCTCCAATATTTCAATTCCTCGAGCGGGATCGGCAGCCCGGTCACCGCGCAGCGCACGAACGCGCCCGGCCGCACCACGCGAAAGTCGCCGTCGAGATATTTCACCTCGGCTTCGCCCGCCGAAGGGCGATCGGATCGGTTCAGCACGTCGTCTCTCCGCCGCAGCCGCGCTGCGGATCATCTTGGGCGAGCCGTCGGGTCCCCCGCGTCGCAGCCAAACATAATGATTCGAGCCGGCCCATGTAACCCACCCGATTTCGATTGTTGACGGCGCGAGCGACGGGACCGCACCGGCCGCGTCCGGCGCACTCCGGCGGCCGAGCGGATACTGGCGCCCGGGTCGGCCATATCTGGAGACGCTTGAAAAAAAATGACTACACGACGAACTTAGCGCTTGACTTTGTAACGAAAATCAGGTAGGGTCCGAGCACACTGCCGAACTGTCCCCGGGGCAGGCCGGTTCGAACACCCCGAAATTCTTCTGAAAAACAAGGCCGCAGGCGCGACCCCGCCGTCCCGGGGGCCGGCTGCCGCGCGTCCTGGCGTGTGTCTCTGACGGGTGATTCAGGGCGCGCGTCATTCCGGGGCGCCACCGATCTCGGGCTTGCCCGAGATCGGCACCAACATGTCCAAGTCGGCTACAGCCGACTTGGAGTGCGGCGAGCCCGGAATCAACCCCCGGCCTGTGGCTATGGATTCCCGGCTCCCTCGCTGCGCTCGGGCCCCGGGATGACGGGAAGCGGTTACCGCTGATCCCGGAGCCCCGTAGTCGCGCAGGACGGATCGATCCACTTTGCGCGCTCACGCGCGTCGTCGACGCGCGATGGCGAAAGCCATTACTTCACTTCTTTCCGTTTCCACGTACCACGAAGAATACCGGAAAGCGCAGCCGCCGAGATTCCAACGCGCAAAGCCTTTGGTCCATACGCCCCCGCGCGAAGCCCTTTCCGACATCGAACAGCTCAACCGCGACATCCGCCGTCGGATGGCAAGCCCGGCGCGCGGCTGCGCGCAACTTGGAGGTCGTCATGGCCGACTCGGAGTCTGATCTGGAATTCCTGCGCACCCGGTTGCAACTCGGGGGCGGGTTGCCCCCGCATCATGGTTACGACCCGAACCAGCCGCGGGTCTCGGCCGGCCACCGCGACGGCGGGCAATGGACGAAGACACCTGGCAGCGGTTCTCCCGCGGCGCCGCGCCGCGAGGCGATCGTCGACCGCAGCGGGCGGGAAGCGTGGGGCTCCTACGCCAACACCTACAGGTCCGACGGCACGCTCGCCGAGCAGCGCGTGTTCAACCGCGACGGCAGCCGCATCGTCACGGAATTCAACGTGGCGGGCAGCCCGGGCGGTTGGGACGAACGCCACACCGTCGCCTTCCGCGACGGCAGCAAGGTCACCTTCCAGAACAGCGGCGACGTGCAGGCGATCCTCGACGGCGAGGGCCGGCTGATCAGCGCCGCGGTCTGGACCAAGGATGGCGCCGAAGCGCTGCCGACCGCTCAGCTCGCATTCGCCGGCGACAGCCCTCTCTACCGACTTTTGGCACGGGTCGCCCCGCCGCCACTGGTAGTCGCAATCGCCGCTGCATTGGCGCTCTACACTTGGTTGTCGAGCCGCAAGGATCGGGACAGGACTCCAGTCATTGCGCTGCCTGCGAAGGTGTACCGTCCCGGCACGGCTGAAGAGTCCGAGCCTGTGATGGTGACAAGCTTGACGGAGGCCGAGCTCGAAAAAGCCTGCCCAAACTATCCGACCGTTCAGAGCATGACCGACAAAGCTGCTGTGGAAGCCAGGGTTGACAGAACCGATTGGAGTCCCTCCGGCTTCGGAACGGAGGTGCATAAGCGTGTCGCACGCGCCGTAAACGGCGTCAATCGCGTGACCGGTGAATTCAGATCGCCCAATAATCCGCAAGATCCGAATTTCGTAGCAGAGTTCTCGGCTCTTAAGACAAAGGCGGCGGATCCGAATGCCCCGAACGCGAGATATGGCCAGAAGGGAACGATCCGCGTCGACGTGCTCGAAAATCGTCCGGCGGAGGATACTGTGTGTGTTTACGACATCAAGACGGGCGAGGCGGTCCTGACGCTCCCTCCCATCGCTGAGATCCTGGGGTCCATTCACAAGCACTTTGCAAATGTGCGGAGATTCATCGTCACGGAAGTGAGGCCGCGACCATGAGGGGGCAGAGGATAATGGACGCGCACCGCGTATTCACGCATGGCCGATACATCGTGTGTTCCCGATCGCAATCACGATCTTCACATGAGGGCGCCGAATCCTTCATTGCTCAGATAAGTTGAGATAGCCTGCAATAACTGATCGAATTCGCCGAAGATCGGTGGGGTAAACGTGTAGACCGATCGATCCTGCGCGGTCATCGGTCGACATTCATACGATTTTTTCTTCATCCGGTAATCATGTATGCTTTTCTCGCTATCCCTGAAACTGAGATATGATTCCCAGGCGCGGGGTCCTTGGATTTTGATCGAATGCATTTTCAGCACACCTGGATCGACACAATCCTCCTGAAAGTCCACGATCATGTATCGGCGCCGCCGGCCGTAAATCCGCAATACGTATCGCACTGGAGGCTGCCATGCGCCATCACGCAGCGAGCTTTCGTACGTCAGGATCATCAATTGCCCCTCGGGCAAACGGGTTGCCAGCGTGTATGGTTGAAAATTGCGATGACGCGCTTCGGCCTGCTCGCGCGTGATCGGGTGAAGCAGGCTCATTCGGTCCTGGCGGTCCCACCAATCGATTCCGTATCGTATCTCGCCGGGTTTCCTCGGCGGGTCCTGGCGCCATGTCTGCGGAAATACGAGCCAGGGCGTCGGCGGGAATACCGGATCGGCCGATTTGGCCGCGCGCTTCGATGCCGGCAGCTCCGCCGGAAATGGGGATGGCTCCCAGATTTGCTCGATCTTGTACCCCTTGGCGACCGCCGCTTCCATCTCGCGATAAAAGGCGAAAGCGGCGTCAGTGCCGCGGTCGAGGAGCTCGCGTAGCGTCCTTGCCCGCGCCAACGCCTCCTCGGCAGCCTTCGTTTCGTACCGCCGGAATGCCGTCTCCTCGCCACGGGCGGAGGCTTGACGCGCCTTGGCCTCGGCGAGGCCCTTTTCACGCCCCGCTTCGAGGCGAATGACATGCTCGCGTGCCCGCGCGACGCCGCGCGACAACAGGATCGAGGGGAACAGGTTTTCCGGCCAGAGCCGCTTGCCCCAGCTCGCCTCGAGGAAATCCTCGATTGTCGCGATCGCCCCGAGGACCGGAAAGACTTCGGCAGCAAGCCGGTCGAACAGCATCGGCGCAAAATCAGCACCGTGGATGGCGCCGCTGAAGGCAGCGTTCTCCAGGAAAAGCTCGTTTGGCTGGTAGAGCGGCCGAAGATAGGGACAAGCGCTGCACACCCTCCCCCCGTGGTGCCATCGGAACTCCGCCCCGCGAATGAGATGCCGCACCGGACGGATCAGCAGCAGGTGGTGACCGACCAGCGCCAGGTCGCTCCGCTTTGCCAGCAGCGGCGCCAGCATCCGTTTGAGCACGGTTGGCCCGCGCGGCGACCGTGCCTTCGGCGGCTTCGGCAGGGCGTCGAGATTCTTCCGCGCTACCTCGATCGCATCGTCGACGGTCAACAGCCGGTTCTCCGCCTCGTCGAACACGACGCCGTCGACGAGCCTGGCGAGCGCGGCGGCGGCGCACATGCCGGCGACCGCCTCCTGAAAGTCGCCGCCCCAGCGGAAGCTCGCCCGCCGCTCGAAGCTTAAGTCGACGCCGGCGTCGGCGAATTCCTCGACCGCGGCATGGTCGCCGTAGACGTCGAGCTCGACCCCGGTCTCCTCGCCCCGAAATTTCATCGGCATGAAGCCGCTCTGCTGCTCGAGCGAGCCGGTTGCGCCCGTGATGGAAAACGGAAAGCCGAGCTCCTTCATCGCGCGCGAGAGCGCCGCCCTGCCCGGCAGCCTGCCGCGAAAGAACACGTGGGTTTCCATCGACATGTCGCGAACGCTGTCCTGCCGTTTCGGGTACTCGGACCGACCTCGATCCCCAGTCCAACGATACCGAAAGCCTAGCCTCCGAGTTCGCAGGGCGCAAAGCCGCCAATGCAGCCATGCGCCGACAATTGCCCTCGGTTGGCGGGGGACTGCGCGCAAGCGCTGCCGCGGTCGGCTCGCGACCTTTCCGGACATTGAACGGCTCAAACGGGGCGAGCCGCATTGCGCGCTCAGGCGCGTCGTCGCCGAAGGCCGTCGCTTCATTCAACTCACTGCCAACCACGCCACCC
>WNFD01004265.1_pt1 | contig 14358 bp, 12 predicted proteins | sample 5400491 | NCBI WGS metagenome assembly WNFD01 (sample SAMN13153343, study PRJNA577476) | soil metagenome | isolation source: 120 cm saprolite under Douglas fir tree site 2 hole 2 replicate 2 | place: USA:California | collected 2015-04-18
GCTGCTGGTCGATCACGTGTCGTTCCAGGTCGCGCGCGGCGACAAGATCGGCCTCGTTGGCAGGAACGGGGCAGGCAAGACCACGCTGCTGAAGGTGCTGGCCGCCGAGGGCCAGCCAGCGGCGGGTCGAGTTCAGGGCAACGAGACGATCGGCTACCTGCCGCAGGACACCAGGTCCGGCGATCTCGACGCTGTGGCCACCGACCGGATACTCCAGGCTCGAGGCCTCGATGAGGTGCTGGCCAGTATGCGGCAGGCCGAATCGGGAATGGGCGATGCCAATCCGGCCAAGCGTGATGCCGCGGTCCGCAGGTACGGTCAGCTCGAGGAGCGGCTCACCGTGCTCGGCGGGTACGCCGCCGAGGCCGAAGCGGCGGCGCTCGCGTCCAGCCTGGGCCTGCCTGCGCAGGTGCTGAGGCAGCCGCTGCACACGCTCTCCGGCGGCCAGCGGCGGCGGGTGGAGCTGGCCAGGATCCTGTTCGGCGGCGCGTCCACGCTGCTGCTCGACGAGCCGACCAACCACCTCGACGCGGACTCGGTTACCTGGCTCCGCGATCACCTGCGCGGCCACCGGGGCGGCCTGATCGTGATCAGCCATGACACAGACCTGCTCGAGGCCGTGGTGACCAAGGTATTCCACCTCGACGCCGATCGCGCCGTCCTGGATGTCTACAACGTGGGCTGGAAGGCGTACCTGGATCAGCGCGAGACCGATGCCAGGCGGCGGCGCCGCGAACGCGTCAACGCGGAACGCCAGGCGGTCGCGCTGCAGTCTCAGGCGGACAAGATGCGGGCCAAGGCGACCAAGGCGAAGGCCGCGCATGCCATGGCCAGGCGCGCGGAGCGACTGCTGGCCGGCGTCAGTGCCGACCGTCGGCCAGACCGGGTGGCCAGGCTCAGGTTCCCCGAGCCTGCGCACTGCGGGAAGGTGCCCCTGGTCGCCTGCGGCCTTTCCAAGTCATACGGCTCGCTTGAGGTCTTCGCCGATGTCGACATGGCGGTCGACAAGGGCGCCAGGATCGTCGTGCTCGGGCTGAACGGCGCGGGAAAGACCACCCTGCTGCGGCTGCTCGCCGGGGTGGAGCGACCAGACACCGGTGACGTGCGGGCCGGCCACGGCCTGCGGATCGGCTATTACGCGCAGGAACACGAGACCGTGGATAACGCGCGTACCGTGCTGCAGAACATGCGGACTGCGGCTCCCGACCTGTCCGATGCGGACCAGCGCGGCATCCTCGGCTCGTTCCTGTTCTCCGGCGATGACGTCGCCAAGCCAGCGGCAGTGCTGTCCGGCGGCGAGAAGACCAGGCTGGCCCTGGCGCTGCTCGTGGTCTCGGGCGCCAACGTCCTGCTGCTTGACGAGCCCACCAACAACCTCGATCCTGGCAGCCGCGCCGAGATCTTGTCGGCCCTGCGCCGCTACGGGGGTGCGATCGTGCTCGTCACCCACGACGAGGGCGCGGTGGACGCGCTCCGTCCCGAGCGGGTCCTGTTGCTGCCTGACGGTGTCGAAGACCTCTGGAGCGCTGACCTGGCTGACCTTGTCGCGCTGGCGTGAACCGCGGGACCTGACCGTTCGCATCGGGTGAGGTCATAGATAGGCGCGGTGATGGTTGTCAATTGTCCCGATCTTTTGCCGCCGTGTGGGTAGCCGATCACGGGTTCTTGCGTGATCATGGCCAGATACGCAGTTCGGCAAACGGCAGTCAGCGGCCGCTTCAGTTCTCCGGGAGGAAGGCGTGACCGAGACCCTCAAGAAGGGCACTAGGGTGACCGGTGCCGATCGCACTAGGCTCGCTTCTGACCTGCACAAGCGGTACAGCGCCGGAGAGAGCATCCGGGCTCTGGCCGCATCAACGGGCAGGTCGTACGGATTCATCCACCGGATACTCGCCGAGTCTGGCGTGGCGCTCCGCAGCCGCGGCGGCGCGACCAGAGGCCGGGCCAAGGGGTAAGGCGTGCCGAACAGCCAGGTCGAAACGAGGCCTGGCGGATTGCGGCTCGCGATCGACGGCGAGGTCGCGACCGTAACGCTGGGGCGGCCCGAGCGCAGGAACGCGATGACTCCGGCCATGTGGCACGGCCTCGCCGACATCGGCGCCAGCCTGCCGCCGCAGGTCAGGATCGTGGTGGTGCGAGGTGACGGGCCCTCGTTCTGCGCCGGAATCGACCTGAACCTGCTCACCGGCACCGGTCCAGGGGACGATGAACCGATCGCCAGCCCGGACGACCATGATTTCGACCAGAAGGTGGCCGGCTACCAGGCCGGGTATCTCTGGCTGCGGGATCCGAGTATCGTCTCCATCGCCGCCGTGCAGGGGCACGCGATTGGCGCAGGCTTCCAGCTCGCCCTCGCCTGCGACCTGAGGATCCTCACCGAGGACGCCAGGCTGTGCATGAAAGAGCCTGCCCTCGGGCTGGTACCCGACCTGACCGGCACGAAGCCCCTCGTCGACATCGTCGGCCTGCCGCGCGCCATCGAGCTGTGCCTGACCGCGAGGACGGTGATGGCGGCCGAGGCATTGCTGCTGCGCCTGGCTGAGCTCGTCGTGCCAGCAGCCGAGCTCGACGCAGCCGTCGCCGATCTGGTCGCCGCGCTGCTCGCGACCGACGCCGCCGCGGCCAGGGCAACCAAGGCACTGCTCCAGCAGGCTAGCGGCCGCTCGCTGGCCGAACAGGCGGCGGCGGAACGGCGAGTCCAGGCCGAGCTGATCAGGAACCGCGGCCGCCGTTCGCCGTGAGCTGACCGGGAAGTTCTGACGGTTCTCTGAGGTTGCTCCGGCATGAACTATGGCAGCTGGCACGCGATGCGGTCCTTCTCCCGCGACCGCTCGATCACAGAGCAGCGGATCAAGCCAGGAACTGTCCGCCGGATCATGTCCTATGCGCGCCCGTACCGCCGCGAGCTAGTTCTGTTCCTCATCATTGTCGCGCTCGACGCTGGGATCACCGTCGCGGTGCCATTGCTGCTGCGCGGCCTGATCGACAACGGCATCCTGCCGCGCGACAAAGGCGTCGTGCTCGCCATCGGGGCGGCAGTTATAGGCCTCGCGCTGTTCGATGCCATGCTGTCGATCGGCCAGCGCTGGTACTCGGCCAGGATCGGCGAGAGCCTGATCTTCGACTTGCGCACCGAGGTGTTCCGGCACGTCCAGCGCCAGCCCATCGCGTTCTTCACCAGGACGCAGACCGGCTCGCTGGTGAGCCGGCTGAACAGCGATGTGATCGGCGCTCAGCAGGCCCTGACCTCCACGCTCTCGTCCGTCGTCGCCAACGTGCTGTCGCTCGCGCTCGTGCTGATCGTGATGATCTCGCTGTCCTGGCAGGTCACGCTCGTGGCGCTGGTGCTGATCCCGCTGTTCATCCTGCCTGCGCGGCTCGTCGGGCGCAGGCTGCAGCGGCTGACCAGGGAGTCGATGCAGCTGGATGCCGCGATGGGCTCGACCATGACCGAGCGCTTCAACGTGGCAGGCGCAATGCTGGTCAAGCTGTTCGGCCGGCCCAGGGAAGAGGCCGAGGTCTTCGGCAACCGGGCGGGCCGGGTCCGTGACATCGGCGTGCAGACAGCGATGTACGGGTCGACGCTATTCATCGCGCTGACGCTGCTGGCGTCGCTGGCGACCGCCGCGGTCTACGGCCTAGGCGGGATCCTCGTCATCGACAACTTCTTCAAGATCGGCACGCTCGTCGCGCTAGCCGCGCTGCTCGGCAGGCTCTACGGGCCCATTACGTCGCTGTCCAATGTCCAGGTCGACGTGATGACCGCGCTGGTCAGCTTCGACCGGGTCTTTGAAGTGCTCGACCTGAAGCCGCTCATCGAGGACGCGCCTAGCGCGGTACCGCTGCCCGCCAGCCAGACCGCGCCAGCGATCGACTTCGACCACGTCTGGTTCAGGTACCCGACGGCGTCCGAGGTCTCGCTGGCCTCACTCGAGTCGATCGCGCTGCCCGTACCCGAGCGGACCGACGCCAACGCTGACGTGCTGCGTGACATCAGCTTCCATGCCCCGGCCGGCCAGCTGACCGCGTTGGTCGGGCCGTCCGGCGCGGGCAAGACCACGATCACGCACCTGGTGGCCAGGCTTTATGACCCGCGGTCGGGAACGATCAGGATAGGCGGCAGCGACATCAAGGGCGTAACCCAGGAGTCGCTGCACGACGCGATCGGCGTCGTGACCCAGGACGCGCACATGTTCCACGACACGATCAGGGCCAACCTCAGCTACGCCAAGCCGGGCGCCACGGAGGCCGAGCTGGTGCGGGCGTGTGAGGCCGCGCAGATCTGGCCGCTGATATCGACGCTTCCCGACGGCCTCGACACGGTCGTGGGGGACCGCGGCTACCGGCTGTCAGGCGGCGAGAAGCAGCGGATCGCGCTGGCGCGGCTGCTGCTCAAGGCGCCCTCGGTGGTCGTGCTTGACGAGGCGACCGCGCACCTGGATTCCGAGTCGGAGGCCGCGGTCCAGCGAGCACTGAATAGCGCGCTGGCCGGCCGGACGTCCCTGGTGATCGCGCACCGCCTGTCTACGATCATCCAGGCCGATCAGATCCTGGTCATCGACGGCGGCAAGGTCACCGAGCGCGGGACGCATGAAGAGCTCCTGGCCGCAGGCGGCCTGTACACCGAGCTGTACCACACCCAGTTCGCCAGCCAGGAAAAGGCAATACCGGCTGCCTCGGTGCCGCCTGTCGCCGCGAGCGTTTTAGGAGGTCGGCCCTAAGCGGGGCCGCCCGGAAGGTCCGGGGGCCCGGTCAGATCCGGCGTCGGCCTCGCTCCATGCCGGTGAGGCGCATCAGGATGAGAACGAGTATCGCGCCGAGAATCGAGCCGATGATGCCGACGGTGTGGAACTTGTGGGGCGCGAACCTGTGGTACTCGATCAGATTCCAGACGAACCCGCCGACGAACGAGCCGACGACCCCGAGCAGGATCGTGCCGAAGAAGCCGATCGGGTCCCGTCCGGGAACGAGCAGCCTGGCCAGGGCTCCGGCGATGAGCCCGACCACAAGCAGGACGATTATGAACATAACCATGGCCCGCCAGATACCGCGTTTCTGGCGATCCATGCGGAGCGCGGCGGTATGGACGTGGCTTGGCTGGCCAGGCGGGCTCGGCGGACCGGTCAGCCCGCGGGGTCCGCAGCCTTACCTGGCCCGGCGCGATGCCACACTTGATGCCAGCCATGCCAACTCGCCCGCGCCCCTACATCCTGGTCGTCAACGGACGGAAGGTCCGTCAGCCTGTCTTCGTGATCGGCGCACCGCACTCTGGTGCCGACCTGCTCACGCGCACGCTCAAGCGGACTCCGGGGTTCCACTTCACCGTGGGCCAGCCAAGCGTGCTCAGTGTGGTGTACGCGTTCGCCCGCGCGCCGTCCATCTCTGAAGGCAGGGGACAGGCCGCGGCGAAAGTCCTGCGGGACGCGTTCGCCCAGGCCTGGCAGGTCACTGCGCACGCCTGCCTGACGTGCAGTCCCGAATGTCAGGGCGCGGTTACCAGGCCGGCAGCAGGAACCTGCGTGGACGAAAGGACGATCAGCAGGTATGGTGACGCCAGCCCGGCGCTGATCTACTGCGCGGAAGGCCTGGTGGACGCCTTTCCAGACGCCCGGATCGTCCAGATTGTGCGCGATGGCCGCGCGGTCGTGGCGGCCATGCTCTCCGATCCGCAGGAGCTCGCCTGGTTCAGGCGCGGCGTGACCAACGTCGATTCCGAGTTCCCCAACCCGTTCTTCGGCGTCGAGACCGAAGAAGATCGTGCCGCCTGGCCGGCGCTGTCGGCCGCTGGCAAGTCCGCCATGCGCTGGCGCGGCGCGGTGCACAAGATGGCGCGGTTGCGTAACAGCCTGAGCGCCGACCAGCTGACCACGTTCCGTTACGAGCAGGTCATCACTGAACCGCAGGCTACCGCGATCGCGCTCGCGGCGTTCATTGACGGGAATCTCCCCAAGATCGAGGTTCCGCACGGTCAGAAGAACCCGGAATCCTGGCGGCGCCAGCTCAGCCCGGCGCAGCTCGCTGAGATCGAGAAGGTCGCCGGCCAGCAGCTTCGCAGGGTTGGCTACGGCGGCTAGCGCAACGCGGGCGGCTATCCCGCCATGGCGCGGCGCGAGTGCCGGCGTTCGTGGTTCTCCAGATTCAGCGCGGCGATGATAAGCGGGAAGTGGCTGAACGCCTGCGGGCTGTTGCCGACATGGCGGTGATACCGCGCGTCGTACTCCTCGCTCAGCAGCCCGAGGTCGCTGCGCAATGTGAGCAGACGGTCGAACAGCCTGGTGGCCTCATCCTCCTCGCCGATCAGGTGCAGCGCGTTGACCAGCCAGAAGCTGCATGCCAGGAACGCGCCCTCGCCCCCGGGCAAGCCGTCAACCGATGTCCCGGCCTCGGGCTGGGAGTAGCGCATCAATAGCCCGTCGCGGGTCAGCTCGCGCTTGATCGTGTTGACGGTGGAGATGACCCTCGCGTCGTCCGGCGGCAGGAACCCGACCTCACCCATCAAGAGCACCGCCGCATCGAGCGAGCTGCTCCCGTAGTACTGGGTGAACGTGCCCCGGCTCGCGTCGTAGCCCTTCTCGCACACCTGGGCGTGGATCGCGTCCCTGGTGGCGCGCCACCGCCGCAGCGTCTGCTCGGACGGGAATGCCAGCCCCGCCTCGGCCAGCTTGATCCGCCGGTCGAAGGCCACCCAGGCCATGACCTTGGAGTGCACGAAGTGCTTCGGCCCGCCGCGCACCTCCCAGATGCCCTCGTCTGGCTCCGTCCAGTGCTTCTCAAGGTAGGCAAGCAGCTGGTCGAGCAGGCTGGCCGTATGCCGGTCGAAGCTGTGCCCGGCCTGCCGCGCCAGCATGAAGGTGTCCACGACCTCGCCATACACGTCGAACTGGACCTGCTTGACCGCGTCATTGCCGATCCTGACCGGAACCGATCCCTCGTACCCGCGCAACCAGTCGGCGCTCCACTCGGTCAGCCGGCGCTCGCCGGCCACTCCGTACATGATCTGCACGTCCGCGGCAGAGCCGGCCACGGCGCGGCCCAGCCAGCGGCGCCACGCCGCAGCCTCATCGACGTAGCCGGTCCGCAGCAGAGCCTCGAGCGCCATCGTGGCGTCCCGAAGCCAGCAGTACCGGTAATCCCAGTTCCGCACTCCGCCGAGGTCCTCGGGCAGCGACGTCGTCGGCGCCGCTACGATGCCCCCGGTCGGATCATAAGTCAGGGCCTTGATCGTGATCAGTGACCGCACAACGGCATCCCGATACCGGCCGTGATAGGTGCACCGGGAGACCCAGTCCGTCCAGAACGAGGCGGTCTGCTCGAGGCACTCATCGGCATTGACCACGGGCGCCGCGCCAGGCAGGTGCGAGGGCTGCCAGGTCAGCGTGAAGGGCACCCGCTCGCCGGCCCGGACCACGAAGTCCGCGTGGTGCGCCATCTCGTGCGCGACCAGCTTGACGGGGGTCCTGATCCAGACCGAGTCGGGGCCGGCGACCGCCCAGATCGCGTCGTTGGCCCGGCGCACCCAGGGCACGACCCGGCCGTAGCCGAAGCGCATCGTGATCATGCTTTCCATCTCGACCGCGCCACTGACGCCCTCGACGATCCTGATCAGCACCGGGGTGTCGTCGCCTCGCTGCGGCATGAAGTCGATGACCTTCACCACCCCGCCGACCGTCGTCCACTGGGTTTCGAGGATCAGCGTGTCGTCCCGGTACTTCCGCTCGACCTGCCCGGCCCGCGATGGCGGCCCCTCCTGCACTGTGGGATTCAGCCGCCATTGGCCGTTATGGCTTTCGCCGACGATCGCCGCGAACACGGCATCGGAGTCAAAGCGCGGCAGGCAGAGCCAGTCGATCGATCCCTCCCGGCTGACCAGCGCCGCCGACTGCATGTCACCGATCAGGGCATAGTCCTCGATCAGCGGATAGACGGGCGCGCCGGGCGGCCGGGGGGCGCCGGTGGTCCCTGGGGATTCAGTGGCCCCTGGGGATTCAGCGGCCCCTGGGGATTCAGGGCCCGCGGGGCCGGCCTGCTGCATCCTGTCCCTCCTTACGGGTGCCAGCTCGTTACACGTGCCAGCCTGTCATGGCGATGCGGTCAGGCGCCTAAGCTTTGGACTGTGTCAACCACCCGGGTCCGGCTTGCCGCCTGCGCGGTCGCGGTGGCCGGCCTGGTCAGCGGCTGCGCGCAAATGAACGCGGCGCTGGGCCAGCAGTGGGTGGTCGTGCAGTTCGCATCCAACACCACGCTTGGCGCCGCGCGCCATGCCACCGCGGCCTGCTCGCACGTGCCCGGCCTGCGCCTGCTCCCGGTAAAGCCAACCTCGCCAGGCGGGGTCGTCGGCTCCGCCCGGTTCAACGCCACTCAAGCGAGCGACGCCGACATGGCCAGGCTGCAGCGCTGCCTGCAGCGATTTCCGTCCGTGCAGGGTTTCACCTTGGCCGACGCAGGCGACAACTGATCCAGGGCCGGATCACCGCCCTACCGGTGCCGACAAACCACTGACCTGCTGACGGACGCTTTACCGCGCCTGGCCGCGGAGGCACCTCAAGCGCTAAGGAACTGCGGCCCAGGTTTGGACTTTGATAACTTCCTACTTTTCAGATATAGATATTAGGCTAGTATCTAGATCGACAATCACGGGAGGTTCCTTGATGAAGCGAGCGCTCGTCGCTACGGGGGTGGCAGCCGCGACGGCACTGGCGGCCGGCTGCGCCTCGTCCTCAGCGGCAAGCCCGGCAGCAGGCTCCGACTCAAATGCCCAGGTCGTCCTGCGGCTCGGCTTCCTAACTAACATCACGCACGCTCCGGCGCTGATCGGGATAGCGAAGGGCTACTTCGCCAAGTCGCTGGGCAAGAACGTCAAGCTCGAGGTCAAGCCCTACAGCACAGGAACCCTGGAGGGAACTGCGCTGCTGGCCGGTCAACTTGACGCGGCGTACGTCGGCCCGAACCCCGCGATCAAGGCGTGGCAGACCTCCAGCGGGAAACTGATCAAGGTCATCTCCGGCGCGGCCTCAGGCGGCGCGGCGCTTGTCGTGAAGAAGAGCATCAACAGCCCGGCCCAGCTGAGAGGGCAGAAACTGGCTACCCCCTCGCTCGGCAACACCCAGGACGTGGCCCTGCGCTACTGGCTCAAGCAGCACCACCTGACCGCCACCCAGACCGGCGGCGGCGCTGTCCCGGTCACGCCGATCACGCCCAACTCCGCAGCGGTGCTCCAGTTCAAGTCCGGCCAGATCGCAGGCGGCTGGGAACCCGCTCCCTACGACATCGAGATGGTGCAGAACGGCGGTCACGTCCTGGTCAACGAAGCGTCGCTGTGGCCGAAGGGCCAATTCGTCACGACGAATCTGGTGGTCACCCAGCAGTTCCTCGCTGCGCACCCGTCCGTCGTGAGCGGCCTGCTGAAGGGACAGGTCCAGGCGAACAGCTTTATCCACGCCAACATGCCTGGCGCCGAGGCGGCGGCCAACAAGGAGCTGACCTCGCTGCTCGGCAAGGGCCTGGACCCGGGCGTCCTGTCGGCCGCCTTCAAGGAGATCACGTTCACGAACGACCCGATCGCCTCCTCGCTCGCCGCTGACGCTCAGCACGCCGTTGCCGTCGGCCTGCTCACGCCGGTGCATAACATTTCGGCACTGTACGATCTGGGCCCGCTGAACGCGATGCTAAAGGCGTCCGGACAGCCGCAGGTCAGCTCGTGAACGTGCTGCAGCGGAATGGCGCTACTTCCGACCCGAACGCCCTGCTCAACGGCCAACGGCCCGGCGAGGCTGTGCCGGGCACGGGGCGCACCGGGGGCACCGGTGCTGCCATCCGCCTCACCGAGATCTCCAAGGTCTACGGTCGCGGCCCGGGCGCGGTGCACGCGGTCGACCGGCTCTCGCTGACCGTCGGCGACGGCGAATTTGTCTGCCTCGTCGGCGCGTCGGGCTGCGGGAAGTCGACGCTGCTGTCGATCGTGGCCGGCCTGGACATGCCCAGCGCCGGGCAGGTGGACACGGGCGCGCGGCGGGTCGCGCTCCTATTCCAGGAGCCGGCCCTGTTCCCCTGGCTGACCGCGCAGCGGAATGTCGAGCTGGCGCTGCGAGCCCTGAAGGTGCCGAAGGAGCGGCGCCGGAGGCGCGCCTTCGAGCTGCTGGAGACCGTGCACCTGGGCGACTTCGCCGACAAGCGGCCGCATGAGCTGTCCGGCGGCATGCGGCAGCGGGTGGCACTTGCCCGCGCGCTGGCCCAGGACGCCGACGTGCTGCTGATGGACGAGCCGTTCGGCGCGCTCGACGCGATGACGCGTGACCTGCTGCACGACGAGCTCGAGCGGATTTGCTCGGAGCGCTCGCTGACGGTGCTGTTCGTTACGCACAACGTCAGGGAGGCAGCCAGGCTCGGCGACCGGGTCGTCCTGCTCAGCAGCCGGCCTGGCCGGGTGATCGAGCAGTACGACGTGCCGAGGACCGGGCCGCGGCGGATCGACTCGGCCAGTGTCGCCCAGCTGGCCAGCACGGTAACCGACAGGCTACGGGAGGAGATGAGGCGGCATGGCTAGCACGCAGACCTCCGGTGCGCCGGGCGCCGCGACCCAGACCTCGGCGATCACCGGTCTCGACAGCCTGGAGCTCGGCCCGGTCAGCACCGGCCGCTCGCCTTGGAGGCTGGCCAGGAAGGCGTGGACGGCTATCTGGCCGAAATTGCTCGCGATCGGCCTCGTCCTAGGCGCCTGGCAGCTGTTCTACCTGAGCAACTTCCACGGCGACACCGCCATCGGGCTGGTTAAAGGCCCGGGCACCGGCCTGGCCAACCTGTGGGACCAGCTGCAGCACGCCCAGCTCTGGCAAGCGATCGGGAACACCGCGCAGACCGCCGTCACCGGCTACCTGCTCGCGCTTGTCATCGGATCGGTAGTCGGCGCGGTCGTGTCCCGGATACCGCCATTGCGCGCGGCAACGGGGTCGATCATCAGCGGGTTGCAGACGATGCCGTCGATCGCCTGGTTCCCGTTCGCCATCATCCTGTTCGGCACATCAGTCTCGGCGATCTTGTTCGTCATGGTGCTCGGGGCGGCGCCCTCGATCGCCAACGGCCTGATCACCGGCGTGGACTACACCCCGCCATTGCTACTGCGGGCGGGCCGGACCATGGGCCTGCGCGGGGTCGCGCTGTATCGGCACCTGATCCTGCCGGCCTCGCTGCCCGCCTACCTTGCCGGGCTCAAGCAAGGCTGGGCCTTCGCCTGGCGCAGCCTGATGGCCGGCGAACTGCTCGTGATCATCATCGGTCACCTGTCGCTCGGGATCCTCCTGAACAACGCGCAGGACAACCAGGACCTGAGCGCGGCGATCTCGATCATGATCGTGATCCTCGTGATCGGCATCGTGGTGGACACGATCTTCACCAAGACGGACCTGGCGGTCAGGCGCCGGCGCGGCCTGCTCACCGACGCCCAGCCGGCCTGACGTGGCGATTCGCCCCGGGGCCGGGCCGCTTACCGGGCGGCCGGGGCTCCGGTCAGCACCCGGTCGCCGTGGGTGTAGACGTTCATCGATTCGCCGCGCAGGAATCCGACGAGCGTCAGGCCCGCCTCTGCGGCGAGATCGGCCGCCAGCGACGACGGTGCCGAGACCGCGGCCAGTACGGGGAACCCGGCAAGCACAGCCTTCTGGACGAGCTCGAAGGATGCGCGTCCGCTGACCAGCAGCACGCAGCCGCGCATGGGCAGGCGGCCCTGCCCCAGCGCCCAGCCCACGACCTTATCGACGGCGTTGTGCCTGCCCACGTCCTCGCGGACGGCCAGGAGCCCGCCATCGGGCCCGAACACTCCTGCCGCGTGCAACCCGCCCGTGCTGGCGAACACGCGCTGGGCCGCGCGCAGCGCGTCGGGCATCGACGTCAGCCTGCCAGCCGGGATTACCGCGTGGTCTTGGTTAATGTCCACCGATTGCGAAACGAAAAGCTCGGCGGTACTCGCCTTCCCGCAGACGCCGCACGCGCTGGTGGTCATGAAATTCCTGCGCAGCGCGGGCGTCACGGCCAGGCCCGGGCGCAACTCAACGTCGACGATGTTGCCCGTGCCGTCGTGCCCGGCATGGCCGCAACTCGTCCCGTCGCAGACCTTGATCGAGGCGATGTCGTCAGCCGAACGGACGATCCCCTCGCCGACCAGGAACCCAGCGGCAAGCTCGATGTCATCACCGGGCGTCCGCATCGTCATCGTCAGTGCCTGGCCGGCCACCCTGATCCCCAGTGGCTCCTCGGCGGCCAGCAGGTCCGACCGCTCGGTCAGCTGAGGTTCGCCGTGCGGGTCAGCCATGCGAATCCTGCGCACCCGCCGCCGTGCTGTCCTACCGCTCATCGCCGCTCCCGCCGTCGCCGCCCATACAGGTTTGAGGCTATGCGGGCGGCCACGAGCCCGGCCAGCCGACCGAGCCGCTCAGACGTTGTGTACCTTGCGTTTGTGCAGCACTATGACGTGATGGCGCAGTCAACCAATGGCCGCGGCGGGCGGCACGGTCGTCTTCGCAGGGCCAGTTACCACCACGGCGACCTGCCTAATGCCCTGGCCGACGCGGCGACCGACATGGCGCGTGCCGGAGGGCCCGACGCTGTCGTGTTGCGCGCCGCCGCCAGGGCAGCCGGCGTTTCCGCAGCCGCGGCCTACCGGCACTTCGCTGATCACGACGAGCTGCTGGCCGTGGTCAGGCGGCGCGCACTCGATGCGCTGGAAGCGGCCATGCGGCAGAGCCTGGATTCGGTTACCCCGATGCCAGACCCCGCCCAGAAGTCGGTGCAGCGGCTGCGCGCGCTCGGACTGGCCTATATCAGGTTCGCCCTCACCGATCCCGGCCTGTTCCGCACCGCGTTCTGCCCACCCGAAAAGCAGCGGCCTGACACGGCCGAGCGGATGACGGCCGAAGGGCCTTACGCGCTGCTCAGCGGGGTGCTCGACGAACTTGTCGAGCTTGGCGTGCTTGACCCTGCCAGGCGGGCAGGCGCTGAGATACCCGCCTGGGCGGCGGTACACGGCCTGGCCACGCTGCTGCTCGACGGACCGCTCGCGCTGATCTCCGCCGAGGAGCGGGCCAACGCCATCGAGCGCACGTCCGAGTTCGTGCTGAACGGCCTCCAGGGACCCCAGCGCTAGGACCCGGAGTCCGCGCAGGTACTAAAGTCCAGATCGTCAGCGAGCCGGCCGCGGCGCGCCTGCCTTCGGCCGGCTCGCATTCGTGCCTATCTCGCCGTTGCCAACCTCGCCGTCTCCGAGCTGACCGTCGGAGCCAGCCCTGCCGTCAGAGCCAGCCCTGCCCTCGGAGCCAGCCCTGCCGTTTGAGCCAGCCCTGCCGTCGGAGCCGAAGTTGCCGTTGGAGCCGGCCTGGGCATTCTGGCTGTGCTGGCCAGAACCCGCCAGCGGACCGCCCCGAAGCACGGCGTCGGCGCGGGCGAGCAGGGCATCGACCGGGCTCTGGGCCGACACCGGAGCGAGCCGACGGCGCGGGCGCGCGCGCCAGGCCCTGATCGCAGCGGCGAGTAGGCCGAGGTAGATCACGGCGCCGACCGCTACCCAAAGGTTCCAGGTCAGCAGGTTCCAGCCATGCACGACCATGATTTGCGTCACCTGAGGCGGCTTCACGAACCAGCCGAGCAACCCGCGCCGCGGCACATAGGCCCGCGGGCCGCTGAATTGCCACGGCCAGGCGGCCGTAACGCCCGCGACGAGTACGATCGCCGCCACATACGCGACGCGGGCAATAGGACGCGCCTTCATGGCCAGCCCAGCGAGCATCGCGAGGGCCGGCACGAGCCACACCCAGTGGTGATCCCAGCTGATCGGCGAGACGAGGACGCTGGTAATGCCGACCAGCGTCCAGCCCTGCACTTGACGTCCGGTCCGGCTAAGCATGGCGCCGCCGACCAGGCCGCCGGCCGCCACGACGAGCGCCAGCGGCAGCCACACCGGCTGGGCCGGGGCGACGGTCCCGTACAGCCGCGCCAGCGTGCCGAGGAGCGACTGGTTGACCAGCGAGTGGACGCTTCCGGTCCGGCCGGGCCGCATGAAGTACCCGGTGAGCCAGTACGAGGCAGAGGGCGCTGGCAGAGCGATGAAGCCCGCCACGACCATCCCAATGAACATCGCCGCCGCGATCGCCGCCTGGCGGACCTTCCCGGCGAGCAGCAGGTAGGGGATGAAGAGCAGCGGCACCAGCTTGATCCCGGCAGCGATGCCGATGCCGATTCCCTTCCATCGCCTCGCGTCCGGCCTGGTGAGGTCCCAGACGACAAGCAGCATCAGCAGCGGCTCGATCTGGCCGAGGTACAGGGCCTTCACCACCGGCTCGATCCACAGCGCCAGGGCGCTGACCGCGAGCG
>WNFD01007530.1_pt1 | contig 14358 bp, 15 predicted proteins | sample 5400491 | NCBI WGS metagenome assembly WNFD01 (sample SAMN13153343, study PRJNA577476) | soil metagenome | isolation source: 120 cm saprolite under Douglas fir tree site 2 hole 2 replicate 2 | place: USA:California | collected 2015-04-18
TCAACTCGACCGGCGCGGCTGAGGCTTCGATGACTTTGACGGCCTGCAGGATGACCTCTTGGCCGATGCCGTCGCCGGGGATGATGGCGACTTTCTTGTTGGTGCTCACGGGTCAAAAAGTATCACAGCGCAGTGGCCAGTGGGCAGTGGGCAGTGGGCAGTTTTATCGGGATAAGCTGAAGTGATCACCGGCCACCGATCACTGGCCACTGTCCTGCGACCGGAAGCGCTTCGCTATAATCAAAGCAGGATGGGGATTGCGACACACGATAAGGCGACTCAGGCTGACGCGGCTAGCCCTCGCGGGGATGTGCGGGCGGAGTTCCGCGCTCTGACCTCGGGCTGCGGCATATACAAGCTGGATCGAGCCCACGTGGCGCTTACCGGCTCGGACCGGGTGCGCTGGCTGAACGGGATGGTAACTAACAACATCCGGGATCTTTCCGAGAGGCACGGCGTGTATGCGTTTCTTTTGAATCCGCAGGGGAAAATTCAGGCGGATCTGTATGCATTCAATCGGGGAGAGAATTTGGTTGTCGAGACGGAAAGTTCGCAAGTAGAGACGGTGCTGCAGATTTTCGATCGCTACATCATTATGGATGATGTTGAGGTCGAGAACCTGACGGGGAAGGTTGCGGTGGTTGCGATGGTGGGACCGGAATCGATTGCCACACTTGCGGCGATCGGGCTGGTTGTGCCTGCACTTCAGCCTCTGCAATTTGGCGAGGCAGAGTGGGAAGGCACGGCTGTCACGGTGGTTCGAGGGGACCATCCTGCGGTCCCTAACTACCGGCTTTGGGTTTCTCCGGAAAGCGCTGAAGGAATTTGGAGTGCTCTGGTGCGAACCGGAGCCGAAGAAGTCCATGCGGATGCGTTGGAAGCTCTGCGGATTGGTTGCGGCATCCCGAAGTTTGGCGTCGATATTCGGCAGCGCGACCTGCCTCAGGAAACCGGGCAGGAGCGGGCGCTGAACTTTACAAAGGGCTGCTACATCGGACAGGAGATTGTGGAGCGTATTCGGTCGCGAGGCGCAGTGCATCGTATGTTGACCGGGTTCGAGGTCGAGGGGGTGAGGCCGGCGCCGGGGTTCAGGATTCAGGAAGATGGTAAAGATGTGGCTGAAATTACCAGCGTCGCGAGCGTTCCGACCGAAAGCGGCGAGCGGATTCTGGCTTTGGGATATGGGCGACGAGAAGCGATGGTTCCTGGGAAAGAGTTTGTGACGGACGATGCGAAGATCCGAGTTGCGGGTCTGCCGTTTGACGGGATTTTCCCTGCGAAGGGTTGAGCGCTAGAGACAGCGCGGACAAGAGTGTCCGCGCCACCCGAGTCGAGGAGTTCAATGGCTGAGAAAAAGAATGAGAGCTTTACCGTAAAGGATCGGCGGCTGTTCACTGCTGAGGGCGAATTGCGCAAGGAGACGTCTGAGGAGCAGGCAGGATCCACCGCACCGACACCGGCTGCGGTGTCGCAACCCGCGCCGGGGCCTGAAACAGCTCCGGCTCCGGAGACACCGCAAGGCCCCGGTGTGGCCGAACAGAAGATGCAGGCCGACGCGTACCGCGACTCGTCGGCGGAGATGGACCGTCAAGTGGAAGCGGCGGGGCAATCGGCGAAAGATTTGGAAATTACGTTTGAGCGGTTCCTGGCTTCGCTCTATATGACCGGCATGCTGCAACTGGGATTCATGCGCGAACAGGGCGGGCCTCCACAACTCGACCTGATCGGGGCGCGGCAGACGATTGATTCACTGTCGTTGCTGGCGGAGAAGACCAAAGGGAATTTGACATCTGTCGAGCAGAATTTTTTGCAGAATGCGCTTTACGAGATGCGCATGGCTTATGTGGAAGTCACTAACGCCATCGCCAAAGGCCCGCAGGTTCCGGCTGGACAATCGCAGAAATGAAGGCAATGCTGACGGTGTTGGGGAGCGGCACTTCGATGGGAGTGCCGACGATTGGATGCGACTGCGCCGTCTGCCATTCGGCTGATCCGCGCGACCGCCGTACCCGGCCTTCGGTGATGATCGAATACGGCGGGCGAGCGGTGTTGATTGATACCACTCCTGACTTCCGCGAACAGGCGATCCGAGAGAACATTCGCAGTCTCGACGCGGTGCTTTACACGCACACCCATGCGGACCACATTCTGGGAATTGACGATCTTCGGCCGCTGAGTTTTCTGCACAGGCCTGGGCGCCTGCCGCTGTATGCGCATCCGGATGCCGCCGCGTTTATCCGCAAGATGTTCCGCTACATTTTCGACGCAGACTACAAATTTGGCGGTTTGCCACAAGTTGAAATGAAAACCATCGATAGTGCTCTGGATTTGTTTGGGGCGCGCTTTGAGCCGGTGGTCTTGATTCACGGTGAGGCGGAGATATATGGATTTCGTTTTGGGTCTGCGGCTTATCTGACCGACCACAACGACATTCCTGAGGCTTCGTTATCGAAACTGGAAAATCTGGATGTGCTGTTTCTCGACGCTTTGCGGTACAAGCCGCATCCGACGCATTCGACGGTGGAGCATTCGCTGGAGACGGTGGCGCGGTTGAAGCCGCGGCGGGCTTTCTTTACGCATATTTGCCATGATTTGCCGCATGAGGAAACGAATGCGGCGTTGCCGGAGAACGTGAAGCTGGCTTACGACGGGATGAAGCTGGAGTTTGAGATTTGAGTTTAAGACAGGGCGTGCGGCCCTGGGACAGCCGGGGACGGCTGTCCCCCACGTGTTGATAGTACCCCCGAGCGATACATGCAGGTTTTTCGCAAACTCGATGAGATTCCAGCAGGGTTTGGGCCGTCGGTAGTCAGCGTGGGGAATTTTGATGGGGTGCATCTCGCCCATGTGCGGGTGTTGAAGGAAATCGTGGGCCGGGCGCGAAAGGGGAAAACGGAGTCTGTGGTGGTTACCTTTGAGCCGCATCCTATGCGAATCTTGCGGCCGGATTCTGGACTGAAGCTGTTGACCCCGACGGCTGAAAGACTGCGCCTGCTGGAGAAAACCGAGATTGACGCGGTGCTGCTGCTTCCCTTTACTCGCGATGTGTCTCTGATGAGTCCTCGGGAGTTTGTGCAGCAAATTCTATGTGACCGGCTGCGCGCGGTTGAGGTTCATGAGGGTTACAACTTTCACTTTGGACACAAGGCTGCCGGAGACGTTAGCTTGCTGACTGAACTGGGGCGGGAGTTTGGGTTTGAAGTGGTCGTGGATCAGGAACTGAGGGTGCGCGGTGAGTCGGTTTCGAGCACGCGAATTCGCGAACTGGTGCAGGCTGGCGAAGTAGATCGCGCTCGCGCCCTGCTGGCGCGGCCGTTCAGCATTCGCTCCACTCCGGGGCGAGGACGCGGTTATGGAGCGAAGTACACGGTGCCAACCATCAACCTGAGCCGCTATGAGGAACTGGCGCCGAAGGACGGCGTTTACATCACCCAGACTCGCGTGGACAGCGAATGCTTTGATTCGGTCACCAACATCGGGAACCGGCCAACGTTTGGGGCGGACTCGTTTGCGATTGAGACTCACCTATTGGACTTCCATCCGCTGGAACTCACTCCGGAGACGGAAATTGAGTTGGTGTTTTTTACCCGGCTACGCGATGAGATCAAGTTTGCTTCGATTGAACAGCTGCGCGAGCAGATTGGCCGGGACATTCGCAAGGCGCGGCATTACTTTGGGCTGATGCGGCAGAAAACGGGAGCGGCGGAAGTTCGGCCCTAGTGGGGCAAATAGCCGTCTTCCATGGGAAGCTTTCCGTCCACGTGGACGATCTTTACCCGGTCGGTAACGGAGCGAACGTCCACCAGTCCGACGGCGCCAGGGGTACTTTCCACGATCGCGAGAACGTCCTGATCGGAATCCACAAGTTTCAGCGAGTCGCGATGCTCGGTGGTCCAGGTCTGCAGTTGTGCAGCAGACATTTTGTTCAAGTGCTGCAAGGTGATCATTTCGCCCGGGGACGCGCGATGGAAGACCAGCACGACTGGCCTTCCATCAGGCCACTTTTTGGTCTCCGTGCGAAATACTTTGCCCAACTGGGCGGAGGTCATTTTGTCGACTGCGGTTTCTTTCGAAACCACGACTGCCATATGGTGGGCGAGACATGGAGTGGCCAGCACTAACGCCGAGATCAGCAGCACAATGGAACGTTTCACGCTCTTTACCTCAGGTTGAAGATACTGTGAACGTACAACAGGACGGAAGATAACTTAAGTATCGAAGGGGTGTCGGTTTGTAAAGGAATTGTTAACAGCGGGCTGAAATCCAGCAGCTAAAGCCGAAATGTCTTCCCGGCCAGCCATTGACATCCCGCCCGCTGCAGCGCAACATCCTCGGATCATGAAACTCGCCCTCCAAGCTGGACTACTCTTCTTGATTACGACGACTTCCCTTCTCGTCGTTCGTGCTCAAGCCCCCGCTGCCAACAACGAAATCAAGCGTCCCCCAATTGTCGGCGTCTCGCACATCGCGCTGAATACCGACGATATGGACGCGTCCCGCAAGTTTTATACCGGGATGCTGGGATTTGAAGAAGCCTTCAGCATGAGCAAACCTGATGGCAGCCTGATGCTCACGAACTTCAAAGTGAACGACCACCAGTTCATTCAAGTGTTCCCGGAGCTGAAGTCTTCCGCACAAGACCGGCTGAATCATATTTGTTTCGAGACCACCGACGCCGAGCAGCTTCGTACTTACATGGCCAGCAAGGGCGTCGCGGAAGTGCCAGCGACGACACTCGAACCCGGAAAGAATGGAAGCCTCGCATTTGAAATCCACGATCCGGACGGGCATCTGGTGGAATTCGTCCAGTATCTGCCGGGGTCGCTGTATGCCAATGATTTTCGCAAGCATCTGGGGGCGCGGCGCATTTCAGAAAGAATCATTCACGTGGGCGTGACCGTGAAGGACCGCGCCGCCGCCGACCATTTTTATATAGACATCCTCGGATTCAAGCTACAGTGGCACGGCGGAATGAAAGACACTGACACCGATTGGGTGGCGATGCGCGTCCCCGAAGGGACGGACTGGCTGGAGTATATGCTCAACGTGCACGATCCCAGTCCGCGAACGCTGGGAGTTATGCATCATTTGTCGCTGGGGACACCCAGCGTGAAGGATTCGTACGCGGAAATTCTAAAGCGCGGAATGAAGAACGTTGAGCCGCCGAAGGTTGGGCGGGATGGCAAGTGGCAGCTGAACTTGTATGATCCAAACCTGACGCGCGCCGAGTTGATGGAGCCAAAGCCGGTCGAAAAGCCGTGTTGCTCGCCGATTCTGCCGTAGTTACGGAATTGATCGTGGAGGGACGGAGGCCTGCGCCCGTCGCCAGGTCGCGTGCCCGGTGCTCCTCCACCCGCCCTACACCAGCACAATTCTTGGATGAAACAAGGTCCCAGCGACGCGGGTCGCAATCGCAATCAAATCCCGCTGGCCGGAGAACACCTTAACTTCGCGGGCGCTGGAAAACTCGGCTAGATTCACCGGCATGCCGTGGCGGATTTTGGAGGCGACCTCGTCGTCAGCCGCGACCGAAGGCATTGCCGGCAAAAGCTTGCGTGGGTGCACCAGGATGGCATCAAGGTCCTCGCCGCCGGGCACTCCCCCGGCCCCAGCAAGCTGTTCCAAATCGGCGAGCGTGTGCGCGTCGTCCAATCGAAATTCGGCTACGGAGGTCCGGCGCAACGATTCCAGATGCGCGCCGCATCCAGCGAGCTGTCCCATCTCATGCGCGATGGAACGCAAGTAGGTTCCCGAGGCAACTCGCGCGGCAAAATGGGCCCGCGAATCCTCCAGCTCGAAAATTTCAAACTGTTTGATTTCCACAGAAACCGGCCTGAGTGGGACGTCTTTCTTTTTACGCGCCAGCTTATAAGAAGGGATGCCGTCGATTTTCTTGGCCGAAAAGGGCGGCGGAGTCTGTTCAATCGTGCCTACGAACTTCCCGGACATGTTCCGCACTTGCTCAATCGCGAGGACAAGCTGTTGCGTTTCCCCGACTGGCTCGCCTTCCGCGTCATAGGTATCGGTAGCAAAACCAAACCGGATCACGCCTTCATAGCTCTTCTCCGCCGCCAGATAGAACTGCGCCAAGCGTGTCATATTCCCCAACACGAGCGGGAGAACGCCAGTGGCTAGCGGATCGAGCGTCCCCAGATGTCCGACCGCGCGCTGGCCGATAATGCGCCGCACCCGCGCGACCACATCGTGCGAAGTGAACCCCGAGGGCTTGTCGATGATGAGGACGCCATTCATAGGAATTGAATCAGTTAGCGATTGCGGGATTGAATCATTGACGAACCCGCGGGCGATTGACAGATTGGATCATTGTAGAATGGCGAGTTGGCAAAACGGTTTACGGGTTGAATCAATGATTCAATCCTCCATGATTCAATCCCATGTTCCCTATCCGCGACGACCAGCCCCGCACCACCATACCGTATGTGAGTTATTCCATTATTCTGGCGAATGTGGGTGTTTTCGCCTACGAGTTCTACCTGCGGATCCAGGATCCTAAGGCACTGTACTCGCTTTACTATCAGTTCGGCACCATCCCGCACAATTTCCAACTTGCCTTTTCCGGGGACTCGCAACTTACCGTGCCGGGTGTGTTTTTCACGATTTTATCTTCCATGTTCATGCACGTCTCGGTGCTGCACCTGGTTGGGAATATGTGGGTGTTATGGATTTTCGGTGACAATATCGAAGACCATCTGGGGCACGCGGTCTACCCATTAGTTTATCTGCTTTGCGGATTGCTCGGCTCCTTGGCCCACATCTACGCCAATCCAGACTCCGAGATTCCAAGTATGGGCGCGAGTGGGGCCATCGCGGGAGTCATGGGTGCGTTCTTGCTGCGCTATCCGCAAGCTCGGGTGCAGCTTCTGATTATGTTCTCGTGGCTGGCGAATTTCGTGTGGGTGCCGGCGTGGGCAGTGCTGGCCTTCTGGATCGGGCTGCAGTTGCTGAGTCAAATTCTGACGGACGCGCTCCACAAACAGACGCAGCTGCGTACGGGAGGCGTCGCCTACTGGGCACATTTGGGCGGTTTTTTGAGCGGGATGATTTTGATTAAGCTGGTACCGGGACGCACTCAATACCGCCACGGGGGATGGTTCGCGAAGGATGGGAAAGAGGTCCTGCCGAAGCCATGAGCCTGATTGGGTAATTGTGTAATCTTGTAATTGAGTGATTGGAAGAGCCGGCGATGTTTCCCCGAGAACGTCGGTCTCAATTCCCCAATTACCAAATTATTCGATTCCTAGAGCCTAACGCATGTTCCCTATCCGCGACGACCAGCCCAGCTTCAGCACGCCCTTCGTAAATTACTTCATTATTGCGTTGAATGTGGTCGTGTTTTTGTTTGAGCAGTCGATCGAGTATCAGGATCCGCGGGCATACCTGGCGCTGATGTTTCAGTTCGGGGTTGTGCCCCAGCACATCACCCATGCGCTCGCGGGTACAGGACACGTCAGCCTGGCAGGAGCATTCCTTCCTATTTTAACCTCGATGTTCCTGCACGGCGGCTGGCTCCACATCATCGGCAATATGTGGTTCTTGTGGATCTTTGGGGACAACATTGAAGATCAGCTGGGACATTTTCAGTATTTGCTTTTCTATCTGATCTGCGGATTTGCAGCGGCATCGGCTCATATCGTACTGAATGCCAGCTCAAATCTGCCCACGGTAGGCGCGAGCGGGGCGATCTCTGGAGTGATGGGAGCGTATTTGCTGCTTTATCCGCGCGCCAAGGTGCTGACGCTGGTGGTGCTGATCGTCTTCTTTACCTTCTGGTGGCTGCCGGCTTGGGTGTTTCTTCTGTATTGGTTCGCATTGCAGATTCTGAGCGGAGCGCAAACGGTTGGTCGAGTCGGGGAACACACTGGTGGCATCGCGGTGTGGGCGCACGTAGGTGGGTTTATCGCGGGAGTGATTTTGATCAAAGTCTTTCCGCAGCGGGCGCAACGGCAGCGCTACGCTAGCTGGTAGAACCGTGGTCAGTGGGCGGCGGTCAGTGGGCAGCAAAGCCCACTGCTCAGGCCTCGGACCTTTAAAATCATTTGACCCCTCGTTACTGCCCAGTGGTCACTAATACTGGTCACTGACCACTGCTTATAATGAACCCGTGACTGTTTCTTCTGCCAAGCAACTAGCCTCGGCTGATTTTCCCACCCGCTGGGGACGATTCCGGATACACGGATTTCGACTGGAGTCCGACGGCGGTGCCAAGCCGGAAGAGGCGGTGGCGCTGGTGATGGGTGATGTCCACTCCTCGCCGCCGCTGGTACGAATCCATTCGCAGTGTCTGACTGGAGACGTTTTCGGGTCGCTGCGGTGCGATTGCAGGCAGCAGTTGGAGTTGGCGCTGTCGCTGATTGCCAGTGAAGGAGCGGGCATTCTGATCTATGAACAGCAGGAAGGGCGCGGTATTGGACTAATGCCGAAGCTACAGGCTTACGAATTGCAGGATTCGGGGCTGGATACGGTCGAGGCAAACGAGCGGCTGGGTTTTAAGGCGGACCAGCGCGAGTTTGGATTGCCGGCGGAAATATTGAAATCGCTTGGGGTCCAGCGAGTGCGGCTGCTCTCAAACAATCCTCACAAAGTTGCGGCGCTGGAGCGAGCGGGGCTTGAAGTGGTGGAGCGGGTGCCGTGTGAGGTGACTCCCAGCCCGCATGCGGAGGAGTATTTGAGGACCAAGCGGGAGAAGCTGGGACATTTGTTGCCGGAAGAGTAGCCCCGGCCATTCTGTTCCGGGACAAAACGAATGTCGACGCGCGTCGGTGGCTTGCTTGGGAAAAGACTCCGCCGACATTGCGTCACCGGTGGACTGGAGCCAAGAGATCCGATTGCATAGAGGTGGCCAGTGAAACGAGTCGCCAAGAGCAGCACAGACAAAAAGGTTGCGCGCAAGACGAACAAGAAAGTAGTTCGCATGAATGATCCGATTCGAATCGTTCCTTTGCACCTGCCAAGCGAACTATACCGGCCATCAGCTGGCATTGCAGCTGCTCCCGCAGCACAACTCACCTACCGCGGTGGCCCGCTATTGGACTCGGTCAGAGTGTTCACGATTTTCTGGGGACAGGCGTGGCAGACAAGTCCGAATTCCGACTTGGCGAACCAACTCAACCAGTTTTTCGGGTTCGTGGTGAGCAGTTCGTTAGTTGACCAACTTGCAGAATACGGCGTGCCGGGTCAGACCATTGGGCACGGGTCGTACATCGGCACAGCGGCGATTACCCAGCCCACACTGTCCCATTCAGTCACCGATGCAGCAATTCAGAACATGTTGGAACAGGAGATCAAGAGCAACTCCTCGGTTCCGAAGCCCGACGCCAATACGCTTTATTTCATATACCTTCCGCCGGGAACTGCGGTGGTGCAGGGTGGATCTCGGTCGTGCCAGGCGTTCTGCGGGTATCACGACACCTTCGGAAGTGGGATCTACTACGCTGTGATGCCCTTTCCGAATTGCTCGGGATGCCTGGGCGGCATGACTAACCTGGACGCTTTGACCTCCACCAGTTCGCATGAGCTTTGTGAAGCGATCACCGATCCGGTGCCGGGCCGGGGATGGTACGACGACACCCACGGTGAGATTGGCGATATCTGCGCCTGGCAGACCAAGAAACCTGGGAGTTACACGGTGCAAATGGAATGGTCGAACAAGGATGCGAACTGCAAGTGAAGGCGGCTACGCAAGATCCAGCGACTTGTCCGGCCCCCGCTCGGGCCGTCAGCGATGAGGATGACCATTGGACAAGGCCAGCACCGCTCTCTTCGTGAACACCCGAATCATCTCGCGGCGGTATTCGGGGGTCAGCGCGGAAGTGGTGAGCGGTTTGGCAGTGCGCGCGGCCAGTTCTCCGATGGCTTCGGCGGTGGCTTCATTTAGCTCGCCATTGAGTATGGAATCCAAGCCCTTCACCAGAACCGGGGCTGGATTTACCGCGGTGATGCCTATGCGAATGTCTTCGACATGGCCGTTGGATTTCCTCATCGCAACGGCGACTCCCGCCAAGGGGTAGTCAATTGAGCCGCGGATGCGCAGTTTGCGATAGGTTCCGTGATAGCCGGTTGCGCCGCGCAGGAGAAAGATACGCGTTAGCAATTCTTGCGGCTGCAACTTGCGATGAGTGGCTCCATCACCGGTGTAAAAGTCGCAGAGTGGAATTCTTCGGGTTCCGGCAGCGCTGACAATCTCGATTTCGGCGTCCAGGCACAGCAGTGCTGGAGGGGTATCGGCGGAAAAGGCTGCCCAGCACTTAGTTCCTCCGGGAGCGACGTGGCAGAGGTCGCCGTCTTTCTTGATGCAGAAGCCGCAGGACTTTCTCCATGCCAGCGACTGGTTGTACCAGAGGCAGCGAGTGTCGAGGCAAATGTTGCCGCCGATGGTGCCCATATTGCGCAGAAGGGGGGACGCTACCGTTTTGGCGGCTTCGACCAGGACGGGATAGTGTTCGCGCAAGAAACTCGAGTGCTCGATTTCTGCAAGAGCGGTCAGTGCGCCGATTTCAGTTCCCTGTCCGGTTTCGCGGATTCCTTTCAGCTCGGGGATACGTCCAATGTCGAGGACATGTTCGGGCGCGAAAAGCTTTTGCCGCATGGAGGGGAGAAGGTCGGTGCCTCCGGCGAGAATGCGGGTGTTTTCGTGCTCACGAAGGAAGGCCATGGCCTCCGGCAGAGTGCGCGGGCGGGCGAGTTGGAATTCGGGGAGGCTCATGGAATCTTATGCGGGCCTCGGCGCGGAATGACAGAGAGAGTTGCCCGCGCAAACGCCGGATTCTCATTCTGTTCGCACCAAATCGGCTGGATGCCGCTCCGGGCCCTTGCCTTTGAAACACAACGCGCCGCCGTGCTCGCGGAAATGCGCGGGCGCTGTCGGATCGACGCCTTCGGTTAGGTTCAGTGCTTTGGCATTTCTCTTTGCACGGAGAGCAGCCAGCACACGCTCGGGTGTGAATGGCGACTCGTGCAGGCGGATTCCTACGGCGCCATAAATCGCGTTGGCAATCGCGGGAATGGTCGCGGCCAGCGATCCTTCACTGCATTCTTTGGCTCCGAAGGGGCCTTCGGGGTCGATGCTCTCGACGATGATGGGCTCGACCTCGGGCGATTCGACCGACGACGGGCTGCGGTATTCGAGCAAGCCAGGGTTCATCAGCAGGCCGTCTTTCCAGATCATTTCTTCGGTCAGAGCCTGGCCCATGCCCATCCATACCGAGCCGATGATCTGGCCTTCGACGGAAACCGGATTGAGGGCACGTCCGCAATCGTGTGCGGCCCAGACTTTGTGGACCGTGACTTCGCCGGTGTCTTCATCCACGGTGACTTCAGCGACTTGGGCGGAATAAGAATATGCGGGAGAGGGGCCGACGCCGCCACCTTTATGCTTGCCACCTCGAGCTTCAGGTGGAGGCGCGTAGGAGCCGGTGCCGGTTAGGGCGCCGTGGAAGTCGATGGCGGCGACTACGGCTTCTTCGAAAGTCAGGGAGTCTTTGGGGCCTTCGTCTTTGCGTTTCTGTTGGAGGGAGCCACGGAGGATTTGGTTTTCGACTCGACCAGAGACCGAAGGAATCGCCCCCGGCCGTGTGGGTCGGACACGGTTGTCCGACCACCCTTTGGCGAAAACCTTATCATTACGAAACAAAAGCTCTTCCGGTTCGCATCCCATTTTCTTCGCGGCTGCTGCCGCGATTTGTTTTTTCACTGCCTCGGCGGCACCCAACGTCGCATTTCCAGCCATGAAAGTTACCCGACTGGAGTAGGAGCCGATATCAATCGGCGTGAGGTCGGTATCCGCCGCGATGATCTTTACTCGCCCCAGCGAGCAGCCCAAGACTTCGGCAGCGATCTGCGCCGTCATGGTGTCCGAGCCTTGGCCGATTTCGGACGCGCCGGTATAGACTACGACTCCGCCATCGCGATCGATCTTGATGTTCACGGTGGAATGCGGCATGTCGGATCGAATGATCGAATTGGCGGCGCCGCTGACGTAGTGGCTGCACGCGATGCCCAATCCTCTTCCCCGTGGCAACGCACCTTTGCGATCGTTCCACCCGGAGCGCTCGACAACTTTCTCGATGCACTCGGGCAGTCCATAGCTTTGGACTCGCAGACCATTCACGGTGACGCACGGGGGTTGCAGCAGATTTCGGCGGCGAATCTCGACGGGGTCCATCTTCAACTTAGCAGCAAGTTCGTCCAACTGCGATTCGAAGGCGAAGCGCACGTTGACGGTTCCGTGGCCGCGCATGGCTCCACAGGCGGGCTTGTTCGTGAGCACACGATAACCGTCGTACTGAATGTTCGGGATGTCATAGAGGGCGCCGAGCAGCGCGCCGGAATAAAGAATGGTAACGACGCCGTAGGAGCAGTAGCCACCGCCGTCCTGGATGACGCGGGCTTTGACGGCGGTGATGCGGCCGTCGTTGGTCACGCCGGTCTTGAGATCAATGATGGTGCGCGGGCGTCCGCGATGCGCCCAGAAAACTTCTTCGCGCGTGTAGGTGATCTTCACCGGAGCTTTGGCTTTGCGAGCGGCAATTGCCGCAATGATTTCTAGTGGGATGACTTCGCTCTTGCCGCCAAAGCCTCCGCCGACCAGCGGCTTGATGACGCGAATCTGCGACATCGGCATTTCGAGGACGAGTGAGAGTTTGTGCTGCAAATAATACGGCACCTGGGTTGACGACCAGACGATGAGGCGGCCAAGTTGACCCGTCTGCGAGTCGAGTTCGAAGGATGCCAGCGTGGAGTGCGGCTCCATGGCGGCGTGCGTGACTTCATTGGCAATGAAGCGGGCTTCGGCGACGTGGTCGGCGTCGGCGAAACCTTTGTCGGGATCGCCGAATACGTGGTGATAGTCCTTTTCGATGTTGTGCGGCTTGTTGTCGTGGATGAGGTCGCGCTCGGCCTTCATGGACTCTTCGGGATCGAAGTAGGCAGGGAGGATTTCGTATTCAACTTCGATCAGCTCGACAGCTTTTTCGGCGGTCGCTTCGTCAATGGCGACGACGCAGGCGACGTTGTCGCCCACGTAGCGGACTTTATCTAGGGCGAGCGCGTGTTCGTCATGACCGACGGGGAGGATGCCGTAGGGATTGGGAGCGTCTTTGCCGGTGACGACTGCGATCACGCCATCAAGCTGCTCGGCGCGGGTGCCGTCAATGCGCTGGATGCGAGCGTGGGGATGCGGCGAATGCAGAATCTTTCCGATTAGCATTCCGGGGACGGAAAGGTCATCAGTGTACTTGCCGGCGCCGGTGGTCTTGCCGGCGGCGTCAACCATGGCGATGGATTTGCCGATAATGGAGAAGGTGGTCATGGACATGGACTACTTCTCGAAATTGAAAGTAATCGTTCCATAAATGTTGTCTTCGAAGGCTTGCCGCTTCCTCGTGAAGCGCCATCGCACAGCAGCGTTGACTGCTAGTTCTTGCAATCTCGCATCTCCGTCCGTGGCTGTTGCGCAAAACGGAAGGTCGTGTTTTATGAACACCTCTACGTGCAGCGGTCCCGCGCAGGTGCACAATTCCGGCTTCTTGGGCTGTATGCGAGTCTCTGAATACTTCAGCAATTTGACGGCATCAACCGAGACATACCCGTCGTTGAGCATGTACATTTGCTTAGGACATGTCGAATAGTGTTTGACTTTCTCAGTCTCAGTGCATTGCACAGGTACTGCAACGAGCAACAGCAGAGCAAGGTTCCTCAATTTCCGTTCACCATTCCCTTCTGCTCGGCTTCGATTGCGGCTTTGATCGCCTCATACATCTGGCTGTAGCCGGTGCAGCGGCAAAGATTGCTGCTGAGGGCGGCGCGGACATCTTCTTCGGTCGGATTCAGGTTTGTCGCCAGAAGATGCTTTACGGTCATCATGAATCCCGGAGTGCAAAAGCCGCATTGGGCGCCTCCCCAATCGCCGTAAGCTTTTTGGATGGCGGCGAGGGCGCCGTGCTCGCTGACGCCCTCGACGGTGGTGATCTCCTGCCCTTCGCAACTGGCGGCGAGCAGGGTGCAGGAAAGCATGGGAGTGCCGTCAACCAGCACTGTGCAAGCGCCGCAGGAGGAGTCGTCGCATCCGCGCTTGGAGCCGGTGAGATCGAGTTCCAACCGGAGCGCGTCGAGCAAAAGCAGGTTTGGCTCGATGGCAATCTCGTGCGAGCGGCCGTTGACGCGGAGAGTGAGGAGTTGCTTTTTCATGAAAGAAGCTTTTAGCTCTAGCTTTTAGCCAAATCTCCCGCCTCAAGCTAAAGGCCAAGAGCTAACAGCTAAGAGCTGCCTTTAATACATCGGCACCTTTCCATCCACTCTGCGCGACCAGGCGTCGATTCCTCCAGCCATGGACTGCGCTTT
>WNFD01004425.1_pt1 | contig 14356 bp, 14 predicted proteins | sample 5400491 | NCBI WGS metagenome assembly WNFD01 (sample SAMN13153343, study PRJNA577476) | soil metagenome | isolation source: 120 cm saprolite under Douglas fir tree site 2 hole 2 replicate 2 | place: USA:California | collected 2015-04-18
GTTTACACCGAGGTCGACTGCATCTTCGACACTCGCAACCTGATGTCGGTGTGGGAAAAGGTTCCCCCGGCCGAGCGCGCGATCTTCCCCTTTGACGCTGCGCTGTATGACTGGGAGCACTACTTCCAGGACGTGCACTTCCCGACGGTCGTCCGCATGTCGCGGGCGGAGACGGTGGAGCGCAAAGGCAAGCAGCCGACCGGCAGCACCGCCGTCAAATCCGAGTCGAGCTCGGTGCGCGCGGCGATCGAGCGGCGTAAGGGCCGGAACGACGTGCTCGCCGTCTTCGACGTCGACGGCACGCTTGTCGAAACCAACGTGGTCGAGTACTTCCTGTGGATGCGATTGCGCGCGCAGCCCATCGACGAGTGGCCTGCGTTCATGGCGCAGATGCTGCGCGAGGCTCCGCGGTGGCTCTATCTCGAGCGCCGCTCGCGCGCCGAGTTCCAACGCAGCTTCTATCGGGAGTACGACGGCCTGGACTATGAGGTGATGAAGGCGCTGGGGCGCGAGGCGCTCGACGCCGTCACCCTGCGGCGCATCTACCCGGAGGGCATGCGCCGCATCCGCGAGCACAAGCGGGCCGGGCATCGCGTGTTGCTGCTCACCGGAGCGCTCGACGTCGTGGTCGAGCCGCTGGCGGAGCTGCTGGACGTAGAGGTCGACTGCGCGCACCTGCTGGTCAAAGACGGCCGGCTCACGGGCGACCTGCAAGCGCCACCGCCGGCGGGCGAGGCGCGCGGCACGCTGCTCGAGGAGTACGCCGGAAGCCACGGGATCGTTCTCTCGGAGAGCTTCGCGTACGCGGATTCGCTGTCCGACCTGGGGATGCTCGAGCTGGTGGGAACGCCGGTCGCGGTGAATCCGGACGCGCGCCTTTCGCAAGTGGCGGGACAGCGCGGGTGGCGGGTGGAGCGTTGGAAGATGGCGCCCGGAAACTGGCGCCTGCCGATGCCGGATCCGCGATCGCCTGAGTACAGGGAGGCGGTGAGACGCTAGCCCTTCAGTACGTGCGGTCGATTCCCTCGTATGCAATCGTGCGCGTGGCCGGTGGCCGGCCCGACGTGGCCACGAGCGCGCTTTCGATGCTGCACCTTGGCGACGTTGCCGAGCCTGAGCTGCCGGCTCGCGATTGGGTCCGCGTCATGCCGACCCTGAGCGGGATCTGCGGGTCAGACCTGGCCGCAATTGGCGGCCACGCGTCTTTATATCTCGACCCGCTGACCAGTTATCCATTCGTTCCGGGCCACGAGGTCGTCGGGACGCTGGACGACGGCTCGCGAGTCGTCATCGAGCCGGCACTCGGATGTTTGGTGCGCGGCATCGAACCGCTCTGCCCGCGTTGTACGGAAGGGCGTCCCGGACTTTGTTACAACGTGACCGAGGGCCCAATCGAGGTTGGGCTGCAGACCGGCTACTGCGCCGATACAGGCGGGGGATGGGGAGAGGTGCTGGTGGCACATCCCTCGCAGCTGCACGCGGTGCCCGAAAGCATGTCGGACGAAGCGGCGGTGCTCATCGAGCCGTTCGCGTGCTGCGTGCACGCGGCGCTGCGTGGCGGCGCCGGGAAGGAAGACGTGGTCGTCGTGTCGGGCGCGGGGACGATCGGGCTTCTGACCATCGCCGCGATCAAGCTCTTCACGCCGCCGCGTCGCCTCATCGCGATCGCCAAGCATCCGACGCAACGGGACCTCGCACGCAAGCTGGGCGCGGACCAGGTCATCACGCCGTCGGAGGTTTTTCAGCGAGTGCGATTCGCCACCGGGGCGCGGCGGCTCGACGGCATGAACCGCTCGCTGCTGCTTGGCGGCGCCGACATCACCTTCGAGTGCGTCGGCCGCGCGGACAGCCTGAACGACGCGGTCCGGTTCACGCGCGAGGGCGGGACCGTCGTCGCGGTCGGAATGCCGGGCGAGGAGAGAGTCGACTGGGCGCCGATCTGGCAGCGCGAGCTGACCATCATGGGTGCGTATGCGTACGGTGCGGAGCCGAAAAAGAAGGGCGCGCGCACGTTTCAGCTGGCCCTCGACGCGGCGCCCGAGCTGCACCTTGAGACGCTGACCGGGCCTTTATTCGGGCTGGGCGAATACCGCGACGCGATCGCGTACGCGATGAGCGCCGGCAAGCTGGGCGCCGTGAAGGTCGCATTCGATCTGCGAGGATTGAAAACCTAAGGAGTGGGACCCGAGATGTTGACGAGAGATTTGGCTCACAGGTGGTCCCAGCCGAAGGAACCGCCGAGCAACGCAGGGAGCGCATCCGTCGATGCGCGAGCGAGTAGCGCAGAAGGTGACGCCCGGATGGGGCCGCATGGGGGCCAAAGATTCGTCGACAGGCTCGGGGCCCACTCCTAGATGCCTCGACCGGGTGCCGTAATCGAAGTCGACCGCAACACTCCTCCCGTCCTCTTCCACTACGGCGAGGGGGTCCGGCTCGAGAAGCTCCCGCTCGGTGCGCGGATCGTTTATCCGCCGGATCCGCTCGAGCCGATCGCGCACCCTGAGCGCGCGATCAAGCGGGCCCTGGCCCGGCCGCTCGACGACGACCCGCTCAAGTCGCTGCTGCGCCGGGGGATGAAGCTCACCATCGCCTTCGACGACCTCTCGCTTCCACTGCCGCCGATGGCCGCGCCGGACGTGCGGCAGCTCGTGATGGAAGAGGTCATCGACATGGCGGCCGAGGCGGGCGTGGAGGACATCCACCTGATCGCCGCGCTCGGCCTCCATCGCCGGATGACCGAGGACGAGATCCGCCACATCGTGGGCGAGCGCATCTTCAGCACGTTCTGGCCGGAGCGCCTGTATCAGCACGATGGGGAGGACCCCGAGCTCAACGTCTACATCGGCAAGACTGCGCAGGGAGAGGAGGTGACGCTGCACAAGCGGGCGGCCGAGTCGGACCTGGTCGTCTACGTGAACCTGACCCTCGTCCCGATGGACGGCGGGCACAAATCGATGTCCACCGGTCTCGCCTCGTATCGCGGCATCCGCGCCCACCACAACGTCAAGACGCTGCTCGGTTCGCGCTCCTACATGAACCCACCCGACTCGGCGCTGCACCACTCGTGCATCCGGCAGGGGCAGCTGATCGAGGATACGGTTCGCGTTTTCCACATCGAGACGACGGTCAACAACCACGCGTTTCCGGCGATCGCGAACTTCATGCAGAAGCGCGAGACAGATTGGTCGGGTCAGGACCAGGCGATGTTTCTCGCCATGAAGCAGATGACCGACCTGGCGCCGCCCGCGTTCAAACGGAACATCTTCCACGCAATGCGCGCGCCTTACGGCATGACGACCGTGCAGGCGGGGCAGGTCGACGCGGTGCACGACAAGACGCTCGAGGCGGTGCGCAACCAGCTCAGCGTGCGGGTCGAAGGACAGACCGACATCGTCACGATCGGCGTCCCGTATCTCGGTCCTTACAACGTGAACTCTCCGATGAACCCCGTGCTGGTCGTCTGCATGGGGGTTGGCTACCTGTTCAACTTCTATCGCAACAAGCCGGTGCTGAGGAAAGGCGGCGTGCTCATCCTCACCCACCCTTGCCGCTACGAGTTCGACGCCGTGCAGCATCCGAGCTACATCGATTTCTATGACGAGGTGCTGGCGGACACGACGGACCCGGCGGAAATCGAGACCAAGTACGAGCTGCGTTTTGCCGAAGACCCATGGTTCCGGCAGCTCTACCGCAAGTCGCACGCGTACCACGGCGTGCACCCCTTTTATGCGTGGTACTGGGGGGCGCATGCGATGGAGCACGCGGGCGACATCATCGTCGTCGGCGGCGAGCGCGAGGTCGTGCATCGCCTGGGATTCAAGGCCGCGACCACGCTGGAAGACGCGTTCGAGATGGCGGAGCAGACCGTTGGGCGTCATCCCAGCGTTACTCACTTGAGGATGCCGCCGATCATGCTCGCGGATGTCGAATGAACAGGAGGCTCGCGTTCCGGTAACCAGATGGCACGCATCTTTGTTGGTCTGGTGGCGGTGCTGGCGCTGGCGGGATGCGCGCCGACGGCTCATGCGAAGCCCGTTTCTGCCCAGAGCATCGCGCTCCAGCCGGGCGACGTCGCCGGTCTGCAGGGGTGCGACACAGGCGGAGACATGCAGATGGTGCTTAGCAAGGAAAAGTCCATCGACAAGTTCCTGTATGACCAGAACGCCACCGAATGGGAGCAATGGAAGGCCCAGGGCGCGACCGAGGCATATTTCGCGGTGTATGGCCGAACGGCCGCTGACTGCGGGGTGTTCTCAGCAACAGGCAATGGCGCGCCGCATGGCGGGCTGATGGCCGGATTGGTCGTCAAGTTCAAAGACACCTCGGCCTCGGCTCGAAACTACCGACTCGCCTCTACGTTGCTCGGCTTCGGTCCCAGGGACATCACGTTCATCAAGCTGGTGGGGGGCGTCATCACCACTGGCAGCGACACCGGCCTCGGACCGCAATCGGTGATCGGCACCGCCTCGGCGGTTGGTTCGACCTACTACTTCGCGTTCTGGCAGAACAACGCATTTGATTCGTTTTTCATCGCCTATGACTTGCCGGCTTTCGAAGCACAGGGCGCGGCCGAGAACATCAACCAGAGGATGATCTGACCGTGCCCTGGTACTCGGGCGACGGAGGGTTGAGCGGACTCGCGCGCACGGTGGCCGGAATCGCGAATGACGTCACGCGTGTGCGCCGCGCCTGGCACTGGGACACGCCCCGCCCGCATACATGGCCCGAGCAAGGCGCGGTGGTCCCGGCGCCCGCGAGCGACCTGGGCTGGGCGCGCCAAGAGCCGGTGCGCTCCATCCGCTTCCTGATCCAGCACGGCCTCCTCCTGCCCTTCACGGAGGCGATGGCCCACCCCAAGGTCGAGGGCCGGGAATGGGTCCGCGAGCTGGAGCGGCCGGTGATCTTCGCCGCCAATCACTCGAGCCACGCCGACACGTCGCTGATCCTGCATGCCCTTACCGACCGGGCACGGGACCATACCGTCGTTGCCGCCGCGGCTGACTACTGGTTCAAACGCCCGCTGCTGGGCAACATCGTCAGCCTTTTCCTCAACACCTTCCCGTTCTCGCGAACCGGTGGCGCCCAGGCGCAGCTGCACAGTTCCAGCAACCTCCTCAAATCGGGATGGAACCTGGTCCTGTTCCCGGAAGGGAGCCGCTCGCCCGACGGACGGATCCAGGAGTTCAAGCCTGGGGTCGGCCATCTCGCGCGAGAGACCGGCACGCCCGTCGTTCCGATGCACATCCGGGGCGCCTACCAGATCATGCCTAAAGGCCAGAAGCTTCCGCTGCCCGGCCCGGTGAGGGTGCGTATCGGCAAGCCGATGTCGTTGGAGCCGAAAGAGGGCTCGCGCGAGTTCACTGTGAGGGTCGAGAAGGCCGTGCGCGCCCTGGCGACCGAGCCGCGCCAGCCTGACCTCCAGGGCTCGTGGATCGAGCGCTGGAAGGCGACAAAGCCGCGCGATCTCCGATATGGCGAGTAGTCCGCGGTGACCTACTCGATCGTGGCGTGCGACAAGAAGACCGGCGAGCTCGGAGTCGCCGTGCAGTCGCACTACTTCCAGGTCAGCCCCGCCGTGCCGTGGGCGTTGGCCGGAGTGGGAGCGGTGGCGACGCAATCGCATGTCAACCTCAGCTATGGCCCCCTCGGGCTCGAGCTGCTGCAGGCCGGTTACACCGCCGAGCAGGCGCTCGCCGCCCTGACAGCGGGCGATCCGCGAGCGGAGGTCCGCCAATGCGCCATCGTCGATGCCGCGGGCAACGTCGCTGCGCACACCGGCGCCAAGTGCATCCCGGCCGCGGGCCACACCCTCGGCGACGGCTTCAGCTGCCAGGCCAACCTCATGGAGAAGGACACGGTCTGGGATGCGATGGCCGAGGCGTTCACTACGACCGACGCTCCGCTGGCGGAGCGGATGATGGCCGCGCTCGAGGCCGCCGAAGCCCAGGGTGGCGACATCCGCGGCAAGCAATCGGCCGCGATGCTGGTGGTCGCTGCCACCGGCACCGGCCGTCCCTGGAATGACCGGATGATCGATCTTCGCGTCGAAGACGCGGCCGAGCCGCTGCCCGAGCTCCGCCGCCTCCTGCGCATCAAGCGCGCGTACATGACAGCCGGCGACGCCGACGACCTCGAGGAGAACGGCGACATGAACGGCGCTGTCGCCAAGCTGCACGAGGCCCTGGCCATCGCGCCGGAGATGGTCGAGCTTCGTTTCATGACGGGCACGACCATGGCGAGCGCGGGCGATGTCGAAGGCGGCTGCGTGCTGATCGCAGAGGCGATCAGGAAAAACGGCCGCTGGCGCGAGGCATTGCATCGCTTCGCGGCCGTCGGCCTCGTGCGACCCGAGGTGGTGTCGGCGATCGAGGCCCGCCTCGCCTCGACCGCCCAGCCCCACTAGACTTCACGAGTCTTGGGAAAGTTCAAAAGCCAGCGCCGCGGACCGAGGCGGCCTCCGAAGGCGGCCAAGGTTGAGAAGGACGATGGCGGCCAGAAAGAGCAGGCCGTCGTCATGGACGCGGTCGTTGCACAGGCGCTGCCGAACGCGATGTTCGAGGTCGAGCTCGAAGGCGGCCACAAGCTGATCGCCTACGCGGCCGGACGCATGCGCCGCTACTTCATCCGCATCACGCCGGGAGACCGCATCCGCGTCGAGCTGTCGCCTTACGACCTCACCCGCGGCCGTATCGTCTACCGCTACCGCGAGTAGTGACGGGTCTCCTCGACGCTCTAGGCTCCGCGCGCGTCTTCGACCTCGAGCAGCTGCGCTACGCCGGCGCTCCATCCCACCCGGCGCACCAGCCCGGCTTCAACTACTTCTTGCACCGCCACCACGCGCGGGGAGCGGGGGAGGCGCGCACAGGTGCATCGGGCATCGTCGTCATGCCGGAGCACTCGGGCACACACATCGACGCGCTGGCCCACCAGGCGGAAAACCTCACGCTGCACGGCGGCGTGCACGTCGACGAGGGAATCCAGACCTCGGTGGGATTCCGCGTCCTGGGGATCGACACGATGGCGCCGCTCGTGACCCGTGGAGTACTGCTCGACGTCGCCGGCGCGAAGCGCCTCGCGTCTGAGCATGCGATCACCGCCGACGAGCTCGAACGCACCGCGAAGGCCGCCCGCGTCGAGATCCGCGAGGGTGACGCGGTGCTGGTGCGCACGGGCTACGGTGCGCTGTGGTCCGAGCCCGCGGAATACCTGCGCGGGGCCGGCGTCAGCGCCGCTGGATCGACCTGGCTCATCGACAAGAAAGTGAGCGCGGTCGGCGCCGACAACATGGCCTGGGACGTCATCGGCCCGACCGATCCCGAGCTCGGAGTGACGTTGCCCGGCCACATCCTGCTCCTGGTCCGCGCCGGCATCCCGATCATCGAGAACCTCAACCTCGAAGAGCTGGCGGCCGCGGGCGTGCGCGAGTTCGCCTTCGTCTGCTTGCCCTTGAAGATGCGCGGCGCCACCGGCTCACCCGTCCGCCCGATCGCCCTGGCGTAGCCCGCCGGTCCGTTCGGGCGTTGAATCGGGTTGGATGGTCAATCGCACCACCGCCGGATTGATCGTGTTGACTATGGTGTTGGCGGCCTGCGGCCCCGGAACCGCACGGGCGGCCGCGCCGCCCAGCCCCGTGCCCGCCGCCGCTTCACCTTCGCCCACCGCCGCTCCTTCTGCTCGTCCCACCGAGCGCGTGCTCGACATCAAGATCCAATACCAGGAGCACAACCTGACCTGCGAGGCGGCGGCGCTGAAGATGGCGCTCGCCTACGAGGGCATCGACGTAGACGAGATGACCCTTATCGGCTACATGACCCGAGACGCGCGAGCCGCCGCTTTCGATTCCCACGGCCATCTCGTGGCCTGGGGCGATCCCGCGCAGGGCTTCGTCGGCAATCCTGACGGCCACATCGAGCGCTACACCGGTTATGGCGTGTACGACCAGCCGGTGGCTTTCGCGGCCCTGCTGGCCGGCGCCAATGTCATCGACTACGGCGGCGGTCTGTACGGCTCGCCGATCGCCCCGTCAGAGGTCTACGACGCGGTGCTCGACGGTCACCCGGTCGTGGCCTGGATCAGCAACACCTACCGCACAGTAGGCCTGAAGCAGTACACCGCTTACGACGGGGCCACCGTCTCGTACACGCTTACTGAACATGCCGTGACGGTGATCGGCGTGCGGCCCGACGCGGTCCTGATCAATGACCCCTGGTTCGGCCAGCACTGGCACTCGAAGTCGCAGTTCGAAGCGGCCTACGCGACCTTAGAGCAGATGGCCGTGATCGTCGCCGCCTGAACAAAAAAGAGGGAGCCCCCCAGCGAGGCTCCCTCTTTTCCGGACTCTCTTTTAGCGACGCCCTGCCGTCTGAAAGCAGTCGAGGCAGTAAACGGGCCGAGCGCCCGTCGGCACGAAGGGCACCTGCGTCTGCTTGCCGCAGTTCGAGCAGATCACGTCGTGCATGACCCGCGACCGACCGTTGCCCTCAGACGTCCTGCGGGCCGCCCGGCACTCCGGGCAACGCCGCGGTTCGTTCTGGAGCCCGCGCGACTGGTAGAACTCCTGCTCCCCGGCCGTGAACAGAAATTCCCGCCCACAGTCGCGACACGTCAAGGTCCGATCCACGAAACTCACCGTCTGGCCTCCCCATGTAATCTCGCTTGAGGCCCGGACGGAAAAGGCCGGTCTACCCCTCCAGCGTTGCGGTGGCGATTCTAGCGCGCCAGAACCGGGTTTGGAGAAGGGGCTTTCGAGGCTAGGCCGGGACCTGCACCCGCTCGCGGGCGCCCTGGTCCTCCTGATCGTCCGTGGCCGGCTCCTCGTCGAAGCCGTTTTCGGCCCTGTCGCCGGTCAAAGGCACCTCTTTGAGGAACACCGTCGAGATCAAGGCGACCACGAGGATGGCCCCGGCGAAGAAGTAGATGTCGTGCAGGGTGTCCGAGAGCGCCAGGCGGATCGCATGGACGAACGCGGGAGGCAGCTTGGCCAGCAGCGTGGGGTCGAGGATCGAGTTCGCGCTGCCGCCCTTCGGCAGGCTGTTGACGACCTGTGGCGGCAGGTTGAGCGCTGCGACTCGCGTCGTCAGGTAGCTCGGGAGGCGGTTGGCCAGGACGGCGCCGAGGATGGCGCTGCCGACCGTGCCGCCCAGGTTGCGCCAGAACTGGATCTGGCTCGAGGCGACGCCGAGGTATTGGCGCGGCAGGGCGACCTGCACCGCGGTCAGGTACAGCGGGAAGGTGGTGCCGATGCCGAGGCCGACCACGATCAGGTCGGCGACCACCTGCCACTGGGCCGAAGCGGGAGTGATCTGCGTGAGCAGCCACATGCCGAAGATCATCACGGCGACGCCAAGAGTCCCGAGGTAGCGGTAGTACTTGATCCGCCGCATCACGAACCCGGTCAGGGTGCTGGCGGCGAGCAGGCCGAACATCATCGGAGTGATCAGGGCGCCCGAGTTCGTGGCGCTGATCCCGAGCACGCCCTGGAATACCAGCGGCGTGAAGAGGATCGAGCCGAACATGCCGAACGCGGTCAGGAATCCGACGAGCATGCTGACGGAGAAGGTCGCGTTCTTGAACAGGTGCAGCGGCACGATCGGCTGCCCGACCCGCGACTCGACGAACACGAAGGCGGCCAGCATCACGGCGGCGAGCGCCAGCAAGCTCACGACCGGGGTCGAGGTCCACGCGTGGTCGCGCGTGATGGTGAGCGCGATCAGCAGCGGCACCACGCCTGCGGCCAGGGTGAAGGCGCCCCAGAAGTCGATGTCGCGCCACGATGCCTTCGACCTGACGTAGGGAAGACCGGCCATCACGACCGCGACCGCGACGATTCCGACGGGGATGTTCACCTCGAACACCCATCTCCAGCTCCAGTGGTCGGTGATGAATCCGCCGGCGGTGGGGCCGACGATCGAGGACAGGCCGAACACGCCGCCGAACAGGCCCTGCGCGCGCGCCCTCTGCGCCGGTGCGAAGAGGTCTCCGATGACGGTGAACACGGTGGCGAACAGCACGCCGCCAAAGATGCCCTGGATGCCGCGCGCCACGATCAGCTCGGTCATGTTCTGGGCGAGCCCGCAGAAAGCGGACGCGACCACGAAGCCGATCATCCCGGCGAGCAGGAACGGCTTCCTGCCGAACAGGTCGCCGAGCTTGCCGGCGATCGGCGTCATCGTCGTGGACGTGACCAGGTAGGCGGTCGTCACCCACGCCAGGCGGTCGAGCCCGTTGAGGTCGGCCACGATTCGCGGAATCGCGGTGCCGACGATCGTCTGGTCGAGGGCGGCCAGCAGCAGCGCCAGCATGGTGCCGGCGGTCGCCAGGATCGTGCGGTTGCGTGACAGTCCGTGGGTCATCGGTTGGGTGATCGTTTCGCTCATTTCCCCAGTTCCTTCCTGGCGTTCTCCACCAGCTGTAGGCACAGGTGTCGCAGCTGCGCCAGGTCTTCCTTGCTAAATCCTTCCGCGAGATGGTGCTGGTTCTCGATGCCTTCCTTCCAGATCGATTGGATCCGAACCCGGCCGGCCTCGGTGAGGTTGGCTCGTACTGAACGGCGGTCGTCCGGGTCGGGCACGCGCTCGACCAGACCGTCCTTCTCGAGGTGGTCGACCAGCCCGGTGATGTTGCGCGGCGTGGATCCGAGGTCTGTCGCGAGGTCGCCGAGAGGGGTCGCCCCGCCACGGTGGAGGCGGAACAGGACGCCCAGCCGTCCTTCGCTCAGGTCGTACTGCTCGGCCCAGCGCTCGTGCAGCTGAGAGAGGGCGTGTGAGGCCATCTTGAGCGCGCCCATGGCCTCGATCGCGCTCATATCGACGTCGAGCGAGCCGAACAGCTCGCGCATGCGGACGCTGTAGAGGCGTCCTGAATCGTCACGCGCGAGCTCGCGGGCGATTCTGGGGGCTTCGGCGGGCTTCAAAGTGGTTTTGTTCATATTGAATGACTTCATTATTACTACATACAGGGTTCTCGAGTCAAGTATTCTCCGGCGATGATCGTCGACGCCCACCTCGACATCGCCTGGAACGCCGTCTCCGCGGGCCGCGGCTTCCTTGGGCCGCCCGCACCGGGCTACCTGGTGAGCCGATCGACACTCATAACCAACGGCGTCGGCCTGGTATTCGCAACCCTCTACACCGCACCCGCCCGCGCCGGCCGCTCCATGCGCACGCGGTTCGTCTACGAGAACGCGCACGAGGCGCACATCATGGCCGTCGCCGAGGTCAACTACTACCGCACCTGCGGCCTCCAGCTGATCGGCGACAAGGCCGAGCTGAAGGCTTACGCGAGCGGCTGGAAGAAGGGGCAGCTGGCGGCCGTGCTGCTGATGGAAGGCGCCGATCCCATCGAGGATCCCGCGCAACTCGGCGCCTGGACCGACATGGGCGTGCGCATCATCGGGCCGGCTTGGGGCGGTACGCGCTACAGCGGCGGCACGGGTGCGCCGGGCGGGCTCACCGAGCTCGGCCGGCAGCTGTTGAAGGCGATGCGGCGCAAGAAGGTGATACTCGACTTGAGCCACATGGCTGAGCAGGCGGTCGCCGACGCGTTCGCCATGTGGCGCGGCCCGATCATGGCCTCCCACAGCAACTCGCGCGAACTGGTGCCCGGCGACCGCCAGGTGACGGACCAAACGGTCGCGGAGGTCGCGCGGCGCGGCGGTGTTGTCGGCGTGAGCTTCTATAAGGACCACCTGCGAAAGTCGGGCCGCGCGTCGCTGGACGACGTGGTGAGGCACATCCTCCATCACGCCCGCGCTGCAGGTGGACCCGAGCACATCGGCATCGGCACGGACGTCGACGGGGGATTCGATTCGCGCTACGCGCCCTTCGACGACCTCGCGAAGCTGAAAGAGCTGCGCACGCGGTTGCGGGCCCAGTTCAGCCGCACGCAGGTCGAAGGAGTGATGGGCGACAACTGGCTCGAGTTTTTGGGTCGTTCTCTGCCGGACTAGAGAGACTCGACGAGCTGCTTTGCGCTCATGAAAGCGAAGCCCATCCCGTGGCCGTTGAACCCCGCGCACGTGTAGACGTTCTTCATTCCGTCCACCGGCCCGACCAGTGGCAAGCCTGACTCGGTGAACCCCATGATCCCGGCCCACCGATTCGTGACCTCGACATTCCCATCCATTTCCGCCAGCTTGCGATCGAGATGCTCCTGGATCTCCGGCGTGGGCTCATCGTCAAACGTTCTCTCCGTCTCCAGCGACGTGTCACGCCATCCGCCGATCAGCACCTCACCGCTCAGCAGCTGGCGCCAGTAGCGATAGCCGAAGTGCGAGTACGTTGGCATGTCGCACACCGACCTCGCCAGCGGCGCCGAGGCGAGCATCTGCGCCCGGGTCGGCTGGATCTTCACCTGCGGCAGGAGCTTCGACGTGTATCCGTTGGTCGCGAGGATGACGACGCCCGCCCGGCACTCGCTCTCGCCCGCTCGCACCGTCACCTCTTCGCCGGACGGCACGATCGCCGTGGCCTCGACGCCTTCGCGGATCACGCCGTCCCGCAGCCGCCCGGCGAGCGCTCCCACGACCGCCGCGGGATCCACCTCTCCGTCGCGAGGGTTCACCAAGCGCGCTCCGTCCCACCGCGCCTGGAATCCGTCGTCCTGGAGCAGCTGCGCGGACTGTTCCAGGCGCGCCTGTTCCTCTTCTCCTGAGGCGAACGTCGCGCTGCCGAGCCGGCGGTGCCCCACGTCCGTCCCCGCCACCGCCTCGACCATCCGGTCGTGGTTCTCGTCGGTGATGTGCCACACCTCGCGCGCCTTCGAGCGTCCGAAGATGCGCACCGCCTCCGCGTAGCAATCCGCGACGCCCGCGAGGAGAAAGCCGGCATTGCGCCCGCTGGCCCCAAAGGCAAGGTGGCGGCTCTCGACCAGGACTGCGCTGATTCGCCGCCTGGCGAGGTGGTGCATGAGGCTCGTGCCGGCGATGCCGCCGCCGATGACCAGGATGTCGGTCCGGTCCGGCAGCGCGCCCGGATAGACCTCTGTCGGCGGCGACCAGAAAATCCCCTTCACCGAGGTCAATTCTCGCGTCCGCATAACATTTAGGGCGCAAGTGGAGAGCTACGACGTCCTGGTGATTGGCGGGGGGCTCGCCGGCATCAGGGCAGCGATAGCCGCCGTGGAGGCGAACCCCGGGATCAGCGTGGGGATGGTCTCCAAGGTCTACCCGATGCGCAGCCACACAGTTTCCGCCGAGGGCGGGGCCGCGGCCGTGCTCAGGCCCGAGGACTCGTACGAGACGCACGCCTTCGACACCATCAAAGGCTCCGACTACCTGGCCGACCAGGACGTGGTCGAGGCTTTTGTGAGGGAGGCGCCGATCGAGGTGATCCAGATGGAGCACTGGGGCTGCCCCTGGAGCCGCGAGCCCGACGGCAAGATCTCCGTCCGCCCCTTCGGAGGCATGACCACCTGGCGCACCTGCTTCGCCGCCGACAAGTCCGGCTTCCACATGCTTCACACCGTCTTTCAGACCTCGCTCAAGTACGAGCAGATCCACAGGCACGACGAAGCCTTCGTGACCAAGCTCCTCATCGAGGACTCGCGATGCGTGGGCGTGGTCGCGCTCGACCAGCGCACCGGCCGGTTCGACGCGATCACCGCCAAAGCAGTGATCCTGGCGACGGGCGGACTCGGGCGCATCTACGCGTTCACCACGAACGGCAACATCTGCACCGGCGACGGAATGGCGTTGGCCTATCGCGCGGGCGTCGGGCTGAAGGACATGGAGATGGTGCAGTTCCATCCGACCGGCCTTCCCTTCACCGGCATCCTCATCACCGAGGCGGTCCGCGGCGAGGGCGGCTACCTGACCAACAAGAACGGCGATCGGTTCCTCAAGGATTACGTGCCCAACAAGATGGAGCTCGGCCCGCGCGACATCATCTCCCGGGCCATGGTCACCGAGTTCGAAGCCGGCCGTGGTTTCGAAGGCCCGCACGGCAACTACATGCACCTCGACGTCCGGCATCTCGGCGAAGAGAAGATCGATCGCAAACTGCCCTTCATGCGCGAGCTTGGCCGCGAGTTCGTGGGCATCGACATCGTCCACGAGCCGCTCCAGGTGCGCCCCGTGATGCACTACATGATGGGTGGCGTCGAGGCGGACATCCAACCGCCTGGGCTCCAACTCGCTCTCCGAATGCCTGGTCTTCGGAGCCGCCAGCGGCCGCGCGGCGGCCGAGTACGCCAGCTCCGCCAAGGCAGTGAGCGCCAATCCCGTGGACGCGATGCTGTGGGACGAGGCGCGGCGGGTCGAGGCGGCCTACCTCGAGAAGACCGGCGGCGACGAGAAGATCGGAACCATTCGCGAGGAAATGCAGCGCGACATGGACGCGGGCGCGGGCGTGTTCAGGAC
>WNFD01006529.1_pt2 | contig 14355 bp, 16 predicted proteins | sample 5400491 | NCBI WGS metagenome assembly WNFD01 (sample SAMN13153343, study PRJNA577476) | soil metagenome | isolation source: 120 cm saprolite under Douglas fir tree site 2 hole 2 replicate 2 | place: USA:California | collected 2015-04-18
TGGCGAGCAGATCGCGACCAGCGAGGGCCGGCGGGATCGCGGCTGCCTGGACAGGGGTCGGCGCGGTGTAACCGGCGGCGTCGAGCGCCTTGACGATGAGCGGGTGAAACGAGAATGCGGAAAACGACAACGGAGAACCCTCCAAGCAAGCGAAAGACTGCGAGCCGGCCAGCCGGGTGGCTGCCGGACCGCGCGAAACGACGCTGAAAGCAGGGAGGGAGGCGCTGGACCGTTGCGCACCGGGCGGAAAATCGCGCGGCGCCATGTTCAATACCTCGCTCGAGAGGCTACGGCCCCAGCGATCGAAACGTTAACATAGGGAGTGACTGAGGAGGTTGGAAGGGTAAAAGCGCCGCTCGCGGAGCAGTCAGGCAAGAAATGCATGCAATGATGTCGCGGCTGCCACAGCGAACCGACCGGTGAGGCAGCTCAGCGCGGCGGCTTCATTGCGATATCGAACATGACCGTCGGCAGAATCTCGCGGATGGCATTGCGCATCCGCGCCTCGTCAGGCCCTTTTGCTATAGCCAGCGTCCGGCGCGGCGTCCGCTGCACGACCCGCGCGACAACCTGGCCATCGGCGCCCGCCCCGAGCGACACGAACAAGGTGGCGGGATCGAACCGGGTGAGCTCATGGCGTAGTTGATCGACCCCTGCCTCGGTTTCGAGATCGCGCACCGGGATATCGGCTTCGTCGGCGGCTGTCGGCTCCTCGGCCAACTCGGTCTCGATCGCCTCGACCGGGCGTTGCCGTACCAGCGAGTGGAACGTAACGTCCTTGCCCTCGCCATCGATCCGCGACAGCAGCTCCCAATTCTCGCCGCGTGCCGCGAGTTCGGCGATCAGCGCGAAGAGATCGTCGCAATCGGGTTCGTGGCTGCAGGTGACGAAAGCGAGGCGCCCGTCATGTTCGACAACACGGTCGTCGTTCTCTTCGAAACCGAGGTCGTCGAGCGCATTGTTGAGGGCGCGATGCGAGGCGACAAGCAACGTCATCACGTGCCGCTTGATCTCTTGCCGGGCTGTATCGTCGGTGCTCATGCGAGCCGCCCGGGTAAAACTTTCGTCGTCCTAGCGAACATCATCTCTCATGCCGCGGAAGCGCTCGAAAAATCGTCCGCTCGCGGGATTCCGCCGCAGTGTCAGTCAATGAGCTTCAACGTCACCGCCGACAGACGCCCATCGAGGCCGGGTACGATCTCATATTGCACCTGCTGGCCGGGTTTCAGAGAGGTATGCCCAGCCAACTCGACGGCCAGACGCCGGACCGGCACGACGCTGCCACCGTCCGCTGACTTGATGTAGCCATGGCCCATGACGGGATTGAACCACTCGACTTTGCCTGTCGCCACGGGAGTCCTCCAACACGATGTCAAACGAGGGGAACCTCAGGAAGCGCGAGCGCGCCGGCCGAGGCGAGCCAAGCCCGTCGGATCGACAGGGCCCGTGCTCGAGGTAAATTTACGCCGGCGGGAGTCTCTCCCGCCGGTCAACGACGCGGTGAACGCGGCGCCGCATCCGGCTCGTCGGCGTCCAATTCCGTTTGGCGTGCGCGGTGTGCGATGTCGCCGCGCAGTTCCGCCTGGAGTTCGGCCACCTTCAATTCGAGACTGTGCCGCAGTTCCGGCGAGAGGCGCGGATTGGCCAGCATCGCCCGACATTCCGCGATGGTGCGGCGTGTCTGATCGGGTCCGGTTGGACGCTTCGGAAACTTATAGAGCGGTTCGCGCATTTGACGCTCCCAGCAATCTCGATTTTATACCCTCGGCCGCTTGCGCAACGACCGGCAGAACGGCCGCCCCGCCTGGGCAGGGCGGCCGTTCGCCACTAATCGCTTAGACTTCCCGGAGATTTACAGCCGAGGTCTTGCCCTGCTGGCCGCGCTCCAGCTCGTAGCTGAGCTTTTGACCCTCATTGAGCTGACCGAGCCCGGCGCGCTCAACCGCCGAGACGTGAACGAACACGTCCTTTGAGCCGTCATCTGGCTGAATGAAGCCATAGCCCTTTTGAGGATTGTACCACTTGATCGTACCGGTCGCCATGTCGTGCCTTCCGCAGTGAGTTTTAGGTACCGCCCGCGCAGTATGCGTGTGGCGGATCGAACTTCGACGCAAGTCGGAGAGCAGGACCGACCCCCGCAGCGAGGGAAGGAGAGCAACCCGGCAAACGAGAGCCGATAGGGATACTAATAGGCGCAAAGCGCCGATTTGGCAATTGCCACCTCCGGCCGAGGAGGGCTGGCGCGGCCGAAGGTAGCCGTGGCGCAAGCCTCACAGTTGTTGTAATAACGCTGTGATCTTTCATGTCGGGGGGACACCATGTCACTAGCAGATCTCGTCGCTTCGGTCGCGATCGCGACGAAAAGCAGCGCGAAAAGCGCGCGCGCCGCGGTCGACGCGGTGTTCAACGTCATCGAGAAGACGGTCGTCAAGGGCGGCTCGATCCGCACGCCGCTCGGCACGTTCTCGATGGCCCGGCGCGGCGCGCGTCAAGGGCGCAACCTGATCACCGGCGAAGCATTGAAGATCCCGGCGTCGAAGACCGTGAAATTCAAGGCATCGTCGCCGGTGCGCGCGCGTCTCAATCCCGGACGCGCGAAGAATAAGGCCGTGGCCAAAAAGACGGCGAAGAAAAGATAGGGCGCGCGGCCCGACGTGTTGGCGGTAGGACGGCAATATAACGGCAACGGGACCCATGGGCAGGAACATTAGAATCGAAGTCGGCCAACGCTTTCACCTGGTCGGGAGTCCGGCCGCTCGAATCGGCTCGTGGAAAGTCGCGGCGGTGTTTAAGAGCACCGTCGACGGCGTCGAATATGCGCGGCTCGCCCAGGTCAACGATCCGACCCGCCAAAAGACCATCGCCGTCTCGGCGCTGCTCGACGGGCGCCAGTATATGAGGAGCGCCGCCGGTCCCGAGCTCGAGGCAGCCGACGGGCCGCCCTGACCGGCGAGCGTGGGGTCACGGGCGCAAAATCCTGCGGGTTCGGCAGCGGCGATCGGGCCGGTTCGTCATCCGTCTGCCGCTCCCGGTTGCTGAACCTGGGCTAGCGACACGCGCAGCTTGGCAAGCTGCCGCGGTCGCGGCTAATTTCGCGCGGATCATCCTCGATGCGGCGCGCCTCGATGCGCCGCCGCGTGCAGATTGGAAGCGCAAATGACCGTTTTCCCGCATCGCTTGCACCGTGTGGCGGTGATCGTATCGTCGCTTATCCCGCTCCTCGGCTGCGCGACGCAAGAGCAGGGTCAGCCAACCGATCTTGCGGCACTGCGCGAGGCAATGAATGTCGTCCATGAGCGCTACGTGCGAGACGTCGCGGATGACGATCTTACCCGCGATGCCCTGAAGGGAATGCTGGCCGGACTCGATCCGCACTCCGCCTATATGGACGCCAAGGAATACCGCGAATTCAATGCCGATACGCGCGGCGAGTTCGGCGGCATCGGCGCCGAGCTCGCGCGCGACGGCGGGCGGATCAAGGTGATCGCGCCGATCGATGATTCGCCGGCGTCGCGGGCCGGCATTCGCCCCGGCGACACCATCGAGCGCGTCGACGGCGAAACCGTCGACGGGCTCGATCTCAACGAGGTCGTCGAACGGATCCGCGGTCCGGCCGGCTCGAACGTCCGCCTGACCCTCGGCCGCGGCACCGCCCAGCCCTTCGACCTCGAGCTGCGCCGGGATATCATCCATACCAACGCCGTCAAGGCCGAGCTCAAGGATGGGCGCATCGGCTACGCGCGCATCACCATCTTCAACGAGCACGCGCAGGAGCAGCTGCTCGCCGCCATCGCGCGGCTGAAACGGGAGAGCGGCGGCAAGCTCTCCGGCTTCATCCTCGATCTGCGCAACGATCCCGGCGGGTTGCTCGACCAGGCCGTCGCCGTCGCCGGCGATTTCATCAATGGCGGGCCGATCGTCTCGACGCGCGGTCGCGACGGCAAGGTGAAAAGGCGTTTCGATGCCGAGCCTCAGGGCGATCGCCTGGCCGAGGTCCCACTGGTCGTTCTCATCAACGGCGCCTCCGCCTCGGCCTCGGAAATCGTTGCCGGCGCACTGCAGGATCACGGGCGCGCCACGGTCATGGGCACGCGCAGCTTCGGCAAGGGATCGGTGCAAACGATCGTACCGCTGTCGGGCAAAGGCGCCTTGCGGATCACCACCGATCTCTACTACACGCCGTCCGGACGCTCGATCCAGGCGCAAGGCATCGCCCCCGACGTCGCCGTCGTGCCGCCGGCCGAGCAGCAGGTTTCCGGGCTGCAGCTCAGCCGCGAGGCAGATTTGCGCGGCGCCTTCAAGCCGTCGCGCGCAACTGGCGGATCGTCGGCCGCCGACAGCGTCGAAGCGAAGCCGACGCCGTTCAATCCGAAAGAGGACGGGCTGATCGATCCGCTGATCCTGGGAACCGACAAGGACCATCAGCTTGCCGTCGCCCTCGATGCGCTGAAAAAGGGCAAGGTGGCGATCGGCACCCGGCCGCACAAATGACTGCAGGCAAGCGACTGGCTCCGGGCAATCGACGGGCTCCGGGCAATCGACTAGCTCCGGGCAATCGACTAGCTCCGGGCAATCGACAAGGGCGAGGATGAGAAGGCGATGAACTGGACCCCGCGACGCGAGCGTTTTCGCGCAATCCTTGCCGGTGGACGCTGCGTGCACCCGGGCTCGGTTTTCGATCCGATCTCGGCGCGCATCGCCGAGACTCTCGGCTTCGAGATCGGCATGTTCGCCGGCTCGACGGCGTCGCTGACGGTTCTCGGCGCGCCCGACCTCATCGTCCTCACCTTGAGCGAATTCGCGGCGCAGGCGTACCGCATCTGCCGCGCCGGCGATTTGCCGCTGCTCGTCGATGCCGATCATGGCTACGGCAACGCGCTCAACGTCCGGCGCACCGTCGAGGAGCTCGAGACCGCCGGGGTAGCCGCATTGACGATCGAGGACACGCTGCTGCCGCGGCCCTTCGGTGATGGCCGGGTCCAGCTGATTTCGATCGAGGAAGGGATCGGCAAGATGCGCGCCGCGCTCGCTGCGCGCCAGGACCCGGGGCTGGTGGTCGCCGGGCGCACCAGCGCGCTGACGATCACTGGCACCGACGACGCCGTCGCGCGCGCCCGGGCCTATGAGGCGGCCGGCGTCGACGCGCTCTTCTTCACCGGGGTGAAAATGCGCGCCCAGCTCGATGCCATCGCCGCCGCGGTGCGCATTCCGATCTTCCTCGGCGGCGTCGAGGGCGAGGTCAGCGATCCCGCCTATTTGAGCGCGCGCGGCGTGCGTATCAGCCTCCAGGGGCACCAGCCGATCATGGCCGCGATCCGCGCCGTCCACGAGACGCTGTCCGCCTTGCGCAACGGCACGCCGCCCAAGGAGATCACCGGCCTGCCCTCGGCCGAGCTGATGAAGCTGATGACCAAGGATGCCGACTACACCGGCTGGACCCGGGATTTCCTCGGCGGCTGACCGGCTCATTCCGTGCCACCCGGGCGCTGCTGCGCCACGCGCTGACGTCGCTGGAAGACGCGCGGCGACATCTCGTCCACCGTGCGATGCGCCCAGTCGCGCTCGGCGGTCGTCGCCAGCGCCGCCTGCTGTGCCCGGTCCAGCATCGCCAAGGCCGCGGCGACATCGATGGTGAGGACCTCGCCGTCCCGCACCACCTGCTCGCCGTCGATGAAGACATCGCGGATGGCGCGATCGGATGCCGAGTAGACCAGGCTGCGCAAGGGATCGTGGACCGGCCGCATGTAGGGATGCGTCATGTCGACGAGTGAGAAATCGGCGCGGCAGCCGACGGCGACGCGGCCGAGATCGGGCCGCCGCAGGATGCCGGCGCCACCGACCGTCGCGGCATCGAAAGCCTGTGCCGTCGACGCCGCCCGGAAATTGCCGGTGAGAATCCGCGCGGCGTAGCAGGCGAGGCGCATCTCGTCGATCATGTTGTGCGGGAAGGTGTCGGTGCCGAGCCCGACGACGATCCCGGCCTGCTTGTAGCGTCCGAGCGTATTGAGCGCGATGCCGCGACGCGCGAAGACCGTCGGGCAATGCGCCACCTGCGCGCCCGAGCCGCGAAGCCGCGCGAAATCGTCGGCATGCGGCCAGTGCAATTGCGGATGGTCGTTGAGGAAGATGCCGTGCCCGATCACCAGGTCGGGACCGAGCAGGCCGATGCGGTCGAGCCATTCGATCGGCGTCACGCCATGGCGGCGGACGATCTCGTTGAACTCGACGATGCTCTGGGCGGCGTGCAGCTGGATCGGAATGCCGCGGCGGCGCGCCTCCTGCAGACTTTCCTTGAGCAGCCCTTCGGTGCAGGTCTCGATTTGCGACGGCGCGAGGATGGCGCTCACCCGGCCGCTCGGATGGCGGCGCGCCTCGTCGACGAGCGAAAGCGCGCTGGCGAAGGCGCGCTCACCGGCCTTCTCGTCCCAATGGTATTCGACCGAGTGGCCGTCGCGGGTGCGCCACGATGCCGAGCGGTACATCGGCCCGAGGACTGCGCGGATACCGGGGGCGGCGAGATCGTCGGCCCAACCGGGGCGCGCGCCCGAGAGGTCGACCAGCGTGGTGACGCCGCTCTTCAGAAGCTCGCCGACGGCAACCTGCGTCGCCGCCGTCGCCGCCTCGGGCGCGATCCGGAACACCGGCATGAACTCATAGAGCGAGCTTTGCCCGAGCCGCTCGCTGCCGAGCTCCTCGAGGACACCCTTGTTGCCGGGCTCCGAGGTCGGGTGGCTGTGCACGTTGACGAAGCCCGGCACGATCATGCGGCCGGCCCCCGCGATTGCGCGGTCAGCCGGCCCATCATAAGCCTTGCCGACAAAGATCACTTCGCCGTCGCGGAAGGCAAGATCCGCCTGCTCGAGATAGATGTGCGACTGCTCCGCCTCGTCCCAGGCGACGATCCAGTCGGCCGTGCGCACGACCGTCGTCAATCCGCTCATTTTCTGCCCTCCATCGACCTGCCGACGCCGCATCCTAGCAAGCCGCGGCGAGCGCCGTCTTGGCGAGCGCGGCGAGGCAATCGAGACGGCGGCAGCCCGCAACCGCTTCGTCGGCGATAGCTCGGCAATTGACGCCGAGCCGGCGCTTGCCGCCAATGGGAGCTCGACCGAAATCGCTCGCCTGGGAGGCCTCCATGGATCGCATCGACCTTCGCTCCGACACCGTGACCTTGCCCTCGCCCAGCATGCGCAAGGCGATGGCCGAAGCGCCCGTCGGCGATGACCAATATGGCGAGGATCCCTCGGTCAATCGCCTGCAGGAGCGCATCGCCGCGCTGCTCGGCAAGGAAGCGGCGCTGTTCGTGCCGAGCGGCACCATGGCGAACCAGATCGGCCTCAAGGTGCTGACCCGGCCGGGCGATGAAGTCGTCGTCGGCGACGAGGCGCATATCGTGTGGCACGAATCCGGTGCGGCAGCGGCCAATTCCGGCGTGCAATTCAGCGTCGTCGGCCGCGGCGGCCTTTTCACCGCCGAGGATTTCCGCGCCGCCTACAAGCCGGCGGGCCATATCGTCTTCCCGCCGACCACGCTGGTGACGATCGAGAACACGCATAATCGCGGCGGCGGCGTCGTCTTTCCGCAAGGCGATGTCGAGGCGATCTGCGGCGCCGCGCGAGAGCTTGGCGTCGCCAGTTACCTCGATGGCGCCCGGCTGTTCAATGTGGTGGCCGCCACCAACCGCTCGCTTGTCGAGCTGGCGGCGCCGTTCGACCTCGTTTCCGTCGCCCTGTCGAAGGGGCTCGGCTGCCCGGTCGGCAGCGTCATCGCCGGGCGGGTGCCCGATATCCAGCGCGCTGTGCGCGCGCGGCGCATGTTCGGCGGCGCGTTGCGCCAAGCCGGCATCATCGCCGCCGCGGGGCTCTACGCGCTCGAGCACAATCTGGCGCGGCTGCCAGAGGATCATGCCAATGCCCGGCTCATCGCGGAGCGGCTGGCCGGCGTAAAGGGCGTGCTTCTCGACCTTGCGACGGTGCAGAGCAACATCGTGATCTTCCGCTTGGCGGCGGGCGCGCCGGACGCGGCGACGGTCGTCGCGCGCGCCAAGGAGCAGGGTGTGCTGGTCGGTGCCTTCGCCACGCGCACCGTGCGAGCGACGACCCATCTCAACGTCGCGCGGGAGCAGTGTCGGCAGGCAGCCGATGTGCTCGCCGCGGTCGTCGCCGCGCCCTGAGAGCGGGCTTCCTGTTGATAACAGGAAAAATACAGGAACTCGGTGGTATCTGTCGACGATTACTCCCCTATAGATAGAAAAGCACCGGATACTGGATTGGCCTCTCAGCATGCACATTCATCCGCCCTTCAGGCGGGAAGATATGTCCTAATTGGAACTGACGTCAAGACTTAAATGGATATGACGCAAGGCAAAAGAAAGCCGCCCGAAGGCGGCTTTCACCAGCGCGATCGCAGTTCGATTATACGCTGAGCGCGACGCTACCGCGACGGCGCAGCCGCAACCCGATGCCGCCGAAGCCGATGAGCATCATCGCCCAAGTCGACAGCTCGGGCACGCCGCCGGTCACGCCGCCGCCGCCGGATTGAAACTCACCGTAGACGGAGACGCCGAAGAGCTGGCTCGATCCGGTGGTGATCGTTCCGAGCACGGTGCCGGTCGCGAGATCGACGTCGTAGAGCTTGCCGCTGGCGAAACTGCCGGTCCAGAAGCTCTTCTCGTCGGGATTGAGGTTGAGCGAAAACATTCCGTTGTCATTGAAATTATAGGTCTGGATGATGGCGCCGCTGGTATCGAGCAGAAGGGTGCTCTGGGTGTCGGCGACGAGCACGTCGCCATTCGAGAGGATGCGCAGCGCAAAGGCGTTACTGCCCGGCAGTCCACTGGCGAAATTCGAAAGCTGCCCGCCGACCGTGTCGAAGCGCAGGACCGAGTGGCCCTCCGAGGTGTAGTCGAATGTCGTCTGGTTGGCGTTGAGATCGATCCAGTCGGTGCCGCGGCTCTCGATCGCCACCGGAATATCGGCACCGCCGATGGTATGGATATTGTGTTGCGCGGCGTCGCCGACATAGCCCGTGCCGTTCTTCGCGAACAGGATCGATTCAGGGGAGGAATAGCCGGTCGCCACCGTGCCCTGGAGGACGCCGTTCGCATCGAATTTCGACACCGAGCCGGCCGAGAAATTGGTGACGTAGAAATTGCCGGCCTTGTCCGTCGTCGAGCCGGTGGTGAAGCCGCCGAGGCCAGTGTTCAGGGTCGTGATGAGGGTCCCGCTCGGCTTGTAGACGTTGACCAGACCGCTGCCCACCGACGCGAACACGTCCCCGGTACTGAAGAGTGCGGCGGAAGCCGGGACCGAAAAGACCAATCCCGTTGCCAAGGCAGCTACCGAGGCGATCGAAGCAGATCTTGAAAAGGCCATTGCTTTCACTCCCCTGAACATACGGAGCGGGCGGCATCTCGCTCAATTTCGCCGCGAAGCATGGGAGTAGGCCGAAACTTACATGCTAGCAATGCGCCTTTTAGGAGCAATCGGCCCAATTAATGATCGAGTTTTGTCTACAAATTAACCCTAAAGACGAAGCTGCGGCAAAAATGAGACTCTTCCTCTCGTACCGGGATTTGCCAACGCCCGGATAAGCCATGGCAACGCGCCAGCAGCAATGCCGGGCTCGCGGTCATTTATTGTCCGTCAGCTCGTCCGCGCTCTTGGTGATGAGACAGCGATTGACCTGCCACAGCTCGAGCGAGTGACAGGCTGCGTGCCGCGTTACCGTCTGCGCCGCCCGCTTCGCGTCGTCGTCATTGGCGCACCAGAGAATTTGAGTCTCGACGAGCGAGCCTCGCGCATCGAATTGACAGCACCGATAATGCGGCATTCCCTGCCTCCCGCCGCCGAAGGGATGCAAGGGCGTAACACCGCCAGTGTCGTTTCGGTTCCCTTTTATAGCGCCGGCAGCGGATGCTTCAGCCGGCGTGCATCGGCTTGTGCGCGGGGTGCACCTGCACGCAGCGGTTGGACTGCCATAGCTCGAACCCGTGGCAGTTCCGATCCTTCTTGAGCAGCATCATGACCTGCCGCACCGCCGTCTCGTCATCGCCGCAATCGAGCCGCTCGCATTTCAGCATCGAGCCGTGCGCGTTGAGAAAATAGACACGGTAATCCGCCATGACTCTCTCCGGCACGGTTCGATGAGTAAAGTACTCCTTCTGCGCAACAAGAATAAAAATTCCAGATCTATATTAAACTACAAAATGTCCCGTCTTTCAAGAGGGAGTTCCGTCAATATTTCAAAATGAACCATATTATACTCGAATTATCATTTTTGCGAATTAAGCTATATTTACCATATTGTCTTCAAATTCGTATTTGTAACATTCCTAGGCAACACCATCATTGGCCTTATCCACTAATAATGAGTAATTGACATTCGATTAGCAGACAGCGTAATATGCAATCTAGTCATTGTAGGGGAGGGTCGAGTCATGCCGGGCGTCGTCAGACCCGAGCGGCTGCAGATCATGCTGAACATCGAGGAGCTGAGCGCATTGGACGATTGGCGCTTCCGCAGCCGCATGCCGAGCCGCGCTGCCGCCATCCGCGAACTCCTGCGCCGCGGCCTCGCCGCCGAAGGTTTCGAGGTCGCTGCAACCGGGCGGCCGTCGAAGGGCTTCGGCGTGTTGCCGGAGCGAGCTTCCCGGCGCAGCACCGGCACCAATCGCAGTTAGCCGCTTCTCGCGAGGCGCTGCCCCTTCACTCGCCGCGGCATGAACGCGTGACCGTGTATCGCTGAGCGCGCGGAACACGCGACGCACACCCTCACCCTACCCTCTCCGGAAGGGAGAGGGTTTTTGCGAACGAGTCCTCGACGAAGAGCCGTTCAAAATTCGACGATGCCGCCGAGGGAAGCGAGATCGTCGAGGATGAAGTCGGGGCGCGGGACCGCGTCGTCGAGCGCCACCCCACGGCGATTGATCCAGGCAATGGTCAGGCCGAGCGGCTTGCCGCCGACGAGATCGGTGAATTGCGATTGGCCGGAATGGAAAATCTCGTCCTTCGCCACGCCGGCATTGGCGATGAGATAGCGGAAGAGCGTGCCGTCCGGCTTGTAGCCCTTGGCACGTTCGGCCGTACAGACGAGATCGAAGCTCCGCTTCAGCGGCGTCATGGCGAGGAGATCGTCGTCGATATTCGAGACCACGGCCAGGCTGCAGCGCCGCGACAGGCGGTCGAGCGTGCGGACGACGTCGTCGTACAAGAGGAAGCCCGGGAAGGCATCGAAGTAATAGGCGATAAGCCGGCTGTCGCCGGAAATCCCGAAATGCTCGAATGTGTCGGCGAGCGACTGCTCGCAGATCTCCCGATATCTTCGATATGGCTCCCAGTAATGCGCGATGTTCCGGTGCTCCCAATGCTCCCAGAACGTCCTGACGTCGATGTCGCCGGCACCGGAAGCGGCGAGGATCCGCGCGAAGGCCGCGTAGGAGCTGTCGCGCACGCTGATCAGCGTGCCGAAGACGTCGAACGACATCAGCTTCGGCCGTAGGCGATTACCCGCCCTCTCCGTTGACATCGCGGTCAGCTCCCGGTTGCCGCCTCGGTTGCATCCTTCGTCACCTCACGCGTCGCCGTCTTTGCGAGCCGAAGGCGAAGCAACCCACCATCGGCGCAGCTGGATTGGATCGCTTCTCGCTTCGCTTCTCGCGATGACGATCCGCTACGTACATGATCTCGGAAGCGACCGGTGCGTAGGCGGCGTGGAAGTGCTGCATCGATTTCACCACGACGACCTTCCTCTTGGTCACGTCGACGCCGACATTGGCGAAGCAGTCGAGGCTCTTGCACTGGCTGCGCAGCGTATTGCACACGATGGCGATGCCATTGACCTCGAAGGCCGCCATGTCGCCGACCGGCGCGTAGCTCTTGTCGCGCCCGCCGAAGCTGACCGTGGCGTCACGCGCGAGGCCGATGACGGTGGCCCGCAGATCGAGCGGCGGACCGGAGGTCGGCCCGAGCTTGCCGCCGAGCCTTATGTCGAGCGCCGCGCCCTCGCCGGCCTCGAAGGCGATGCGCACCGCCATCGGGTCCCAAAACATGCCGATGGCGCCGTCGGTGATGCCCTGCTCCAGCATCGCTTGCAGAATGAACGTCGAATCGCTGGCGGCACCGCCGCCGGCATTGTCCGAGACGTCGGCGAGGATGAGCGGTCTCGGCTGGTTGTGCGTCGCGGCGCGCGCCATCGCCTGCTCGAGCGTGGAGTAGCGCGGCTGCGTCTCATGGCGCAGGCGGAAGAATTCCATGCCGAGATCGCGGGCGAGGCGCTCGGCCCTGGCCTTGTCGCCATCGGCGACGACGACGATCTTGCTGCCGAGATCGGCGACGTCGGCCCAGGGAAAGCCGTGCACGATCGATACTGAGAGGATGCCGTCCCTGCCCTCGAGCGCGGCGCATTTGTCGACCAGGCCGCGCATCGGCTGGCGGGTCGTGTGGAAGACGCCGATCGTGCGACAGTCGAACCAGCCGATGACCGGTTTCGTGCGCCCCTCGACGGCGTCGGCGATGAGCGTGAAGACTTCCTCGGCGCGCTCCGGCACGTCGATATGGGGATACTCCTTGAAGAGCACCATCGCGGTGACGTTCTCGAGCTTCTGCCGGCTGACATTGGCGTGCAGGTCGAGCTCGGCGCCGATCGGCACGGCCGGACCGACGACACGGCGGACATGCGCCAGGAGATCACCCTCGGCGTCGTCATAGCCCTCGGCCACCATCGCCCCGTGCAGCGACAGGAGAACCGCATCGACCGGCAGCGCCGCCGTGAGATCGGCGATGATCTCGTCGCGGAATCCCTCGTAGACCTTGCGTACCGTCTTGCCCGCCGGCATCGCGAAGGCGCACAGGCTCTCGACCGTCCGCCATCCCCGCGCATCGGCCATGCGGCGCCAGATTTCGAGGGGCTGGGCGAACATCGGCGCCTTGTCGCCGTAGCTGCCCCTGCGAAAGAGGCAGGTCTCCTTGAAGAGCTGCAGGCCGGTCGGCAGCGATGAGAAGGTGTTGGTCTCGGTACCGAGCGTCGCGGTGAAGATCGTCTTCATGATCACATCCTTCAGGCGAGTGCGAGCTGCCGCATGCAATCCCAATGTCCGGCGGGCGGACGAAATAGGGCCGTGTTCAAGTGTTCTTAAGCTAGTCGTGGTTAAGGTAACTCACGTCGTCGGTTGGTGTCCTTGCGGTTAGGTAGCGCCGGCGGGGCGAGCTTCCCGCGCCTTGCGGGGCGGAAAGAGCCGAGATCTGGCAATGAACATTGGAGTCGGGCCCGGAGGCCTCTTTCGATCGAGCCGCCGGTTCTTTCTCGCCGGCAGCATCCTCAGCCTGATCACCATCCTCGCGGCCGGCCTGACGATCTGGGATCTGCGCGAGGACGCGATCGAGAATGGACGGGAAGACATATCGAATCTCGGTGTCGTGATCGCCGAGCAAACTGCGCGATCCATACAGTCCGTCGATCTTGTCGTGCAGGAGACGCGGGACAAAGTTCTCGCCGCCGGTGTCGAGACACCGGAACAATTCAACCGCCTGATGGCGACCAAGGACACTCACGATTTCCTCGCCGACCGGCTGAAGAACCTGCCGCAGGCCGACGCCGTCGCCTTGGTCGGCGCCGACGGCAGCCATGTGAACTCGTCGCGTAGCTGGCCCATTCCAGATACCAACATGGCCGACCGCGACTATTACCAGCACTTTCGCGAGCATGACGATCCCGGCGTCTTCATCAGCGCACCGCTCAGGAGCCGGACCACCGGCACCTGGACGATCTTTCTCGCGCGCCGCGTCAATGGGCCGCATGGCGAGTTCCTCGGCATCGCGCTCGGCATGGTCGCGCTGCGCTATTTCGAAGATTTCTTTCGGGCGATTTCGTTGCAAAACGAGGGCTCGGTCGCCGTGCTGCGACGCGACGGCGTGATCCTCGCGCGCTTTCCCAGCATCGAGGAGAGGATCGGCAAGACAATGCCGCTGGAATCGGTGTGGTATGGGCGTGTCGCGGCGGGCGGCGGCACCTACCGGTCGGTCGGCAAACTCAGCGGTCTCGCCCGCCTCATCTCGCTTCACCCGATGCGGGATTATCCGCTCGTGATCGACGTCGCGGTGTCGGAGGACGCTGTGCTCCATCACTGGCGCCGGCAATCGACTTACCTCGCCATCTGCACGCTGTGCGCCGTCATCGGTTTCGTTGTCCTCTTCTCGGCGCTTGCGGCGCAATTTCGCCGGCTCAAGCAATCGGAAGCGTCGCTGGCGGCACGCAATCTCGACCTCGAGGACAACCGGGCGCGGCTTGAGGCGCAGACCAGCGAGATCATCCAAACCGCCGAGGCGTTGCACGCCAGCCAGCGCATGCTGCGCGGCA
>WNFD01005979.1_pt1 | contig 14349 bp, 10 predicted proteins | sample 5400491 | NCBI WGS metagenome assembly WNFD01 (sample SAMN13153343, study PRJNA577476) | soil metagenome | isolation source: 120 cm saprolite under Douglas fir tree site 2 hole 2 replicate 2 | place: USA:California | collected 2015-04-18
TTCAACTCGGTCTGAAGGTGACCTTCTAACCTAACCGATTGGCCGGTGCGAGGGAGAATCCGCCCTCGCACCGGCTAACCAACTCGGCAGCAGCGGTTCTCCTCTACAAAGAAATTCATCGGTAGTGCGTCGCTAGTTCAGAGGCGTACGAGGTTCCTAGAATAGATGCGTTCTGCGCCAGCCATTCGGTGAATCGAGTCTGTCCTGTTGGCGATTGCTTGGAGACGAGCAAATTCGCCATTAAGCCTTCGATTTCCTCGCGAGTGAGAATCACGTCGCCGACGATCGGGTTGATGAAGCGCAGCATGCCGAGCGCGAAGAATGGCGGGACATGGATGAGCCGAGTCTTGCTGCGAACGCCAGTTGCAATCAATCGGACAAGATCCTCGAAAGTGAAAATTTCGGGGCCGACGGCATCTAGTACAAGATTTTCTTTTTCCCGGGCAGCACTCACAGCCAGGTCCGCGATGTCTTCGACAAAGATCTCGACAAAGATCGGTTGGATCTGATATTGCCCTGACCCGGGAATTGCGAAAACTGGAAAGTGGCGGGCAAACCAGGCGATGTTGTTGATGAGGATGTCTTCTACGCCGAAAATGACCGTGGGCCGGAGGATGGCATAGGACAGGCCGGAGTCGACGATCGCCCTCTCCACATGAGCTTTGCCTGAATAATAAGGAAGGTGAGAATCGATCGACGGGTTCGCGATGCTCAGATGGACGATCCTGCGGACTCCGGCTTCCTTGGCCGCGTGGATCAGGGCTCTCGAGTTCGCTACCGCCTCATCGAAAGTCGCTCGACCATGACTGAATCGCACCCAATACGAGTTGTAAAGGACCGAGGCCCCTCGGAGTGATCGGACCAAGTTTGCACGATCACCAAAATTCAGGGGCGCGATTTCTACTTGCCCTCCGAACATGTTCGCGCGCTTCGGGTGGCCCGTGAGCGTCCGTACCCTTCTGCCGGCGTTCAGGAGCCGGCGCGTGACGTATTTCCCGGTATAGCTAAATGCCCCGGTGACCACGTCGAATTCGTTTGTGCCGTTCATACCGGCTTCTCGTCATTTTCTCGCGCTATGGAGCACATGCCGGAAGAACATGGCCGGTGATCGGCGAACCAGCGATAGCCAATTTCAAGAATGCGCGGGACACCGGGGAGCTGCGCGGTCACAAAGAGTGGCCAGGTCCACCAAACTTTTCCGGCGAGATACACGATGGCTTCGGCGCCGCCATGGATTTTGCCCTCACTGGTAACAACGCGCATCTCGCGCAACAACTGATCGGGCGGCAACGCGAGAAGAGCTGCGACGCGGGGATCTTGCAACGCGGCCAGGCCGAAGCCGCGCTTCTCGAACGTGCGGCGGAATCGCCGTGCCAGCGAAGTGCAAACAATGCAATCGCGATCGAAGAAGACCCAGCCTCGGGCGGCCTTGCGGCCTTTCGTGTCAGTAATTTCTGAACTAAGAGAAATCATGACCCATTAAAAAAGCGGTTCCCCGCCTCCCTCCGTTACCCGTGCAATAGTTTGCGAATCCCGCCGCGGAGCTTCACCATCCCTTTCATCGCGCTCGGCGAAAGGTTTCGGAATTCCTCGAATAGCGCGCTCATCAGCACGACGAATTCAAGCAGCTCTTCCATGCGTTCCCGGCCGTAGGTGTCGCCCGCGCCCGATTTTTTGGCCTCCGCCACGCATTCCCGGACCACCGCAATTGTGGGGTCAAATTCGCGCCGTTTCCGCTCTTCCAGGATCACGCGGAACATCTCGTACAGGTCCTTCATGGATTCGAAGTGCTGCCGGCGGTCTCCGAAGACCGACACGCTCCGGACGATCCGCCAGCCTTGCAACTCCCGCAAGCTCGTGCTCACGTTGGAGCGAGCCACGGACAAAGTTCGCGCGATTTCCTCCGCCGCGATGGGCCGGGAAGAAAGGAACAGGAGGGCATGGACCTGGGCAACGGTGCGATTGATGCCCCAGCGCGTGCCCATTTCACCCCAATGGAGGATGAATTTCTGGGCAACAAGAGAGAGCGATTTCGGTTCTTCTGTCATTTCAGTCTATACAGAAAGTACAGCATTGCCAGTCATTTGTCAAGCCCATTCTGGTGGGCCAGGAAATTCGGGATTGGGTCAGTTTGCTTGGTAGGATAGACACTCTTGTCTGTCCGGTACGGCATCGCCTGGGCAAGCGCGGACAGGCAGGAGTGCCTGTCCTACTAAAACCTGGCAGCCGGCAAACTGACCACCTGCCGGAAATTCACCTCGGGTGCGGGAACCTGCAAGTGAATAGTGCAGCGCCGGAATCTTCAGGAATTCTTTGTGGGGCGCTGCCGGATACCAGACAGGTGTTTCCGCAGAGCGTCGATGATCTCCTGCCTGCGGCCGTCGGTGATGTTCCTGCGGAGTTCCTCGAGGGCGATGTGAACGACATCGTGATGATGGAGTTCTTCCGGCGCGACTTCATTGCTGAGTTCGAGCCAGATGCCGTGGAGGAGGTCGATTTCCTTGGTGGTCAGCCGCGGAGGGTGCGGACCCAAATAAAATATATGTTCCTGGCCGGTCGGCGAATAGATTTCGAGCGTGAGCTGGGGTCTCGGTACGGGGAGCGATTCCCAGGCCAGGCCCGCCATGCGAGCCTCATCCGGTACCGCCCTCCAGGATGACATGCCCAGCGCTATTGTGGACGACTGCAGATTTTGCGCCGCGCGCAGGATGCCTTCCCACTTTTCCGCCGCGGGAGCGACAGCCAGATGAATGGACTTGCCGCGCTTCTCCGCCAAAGACAGAGCGCGGGTAAACAACTCCTGTTCATTTACGCTGAAGAGGTCTTCCTGCGTGAGTTCATTGCCCCCCGAACCTGCGCGGCCAATCACACGAAGGTGCAGGACCACAACATCCTGCTGGCGGGGATTGATTCGGTCCAGCACCGCTGCCAGATTATAAAGTGCATTGGAGTTCCGGATCATCACGAGCGCGTTCCCGGGGCGAACGCCCAGAGCGGCAGGGGTCAGTTCCCCGTCGGATTCCAGGTTAAACATGTCGAGTTCCGTATGCTTCCCGCCATGTTTCAGAGTGATTTTCTCGGAGATCTCGAAGACGGTAAAAAAGATGATTGTAAATGCCACGCCCGCAATGGTAGCCACTTGTTTGGTGAAGAGATTCATAATGCTCAGGGCAAACAGCGTCACCGTAATCAAACCCAGCCCCACCGGGATCTCCACGTTCCCCACCGAAAAATTAAGGGGCACGCGAAAATCCCGCTTTCCTGGCTGCTTGTACCGTAAGACCAACACCGCCAGCCCCTTCATCGAAAAGCTCCACATCACGCCAAACGCGTATGCTTCGCCCAGAACAAAAATATCTCCGCGGCTCAAGATGATGGTGAGAAGCTGCAGGCCCACGACGAGATTGAGCATTCGATAAGAGGTCCCGAACCGTGGATGCGGGTGGCGGAACCAATGCGGCAGGATGCCGTCCTCGGAGACCCTGTTCAAGACACCATTCGAGCCTACAATCGCGGTATTGACGGCTCCAGCGAGCATCAAGACGCCGACGAGCACAACAAATGCCTGAAAACCCAATCTCAGGCTATAGGGTCCGACAAAACTCATCGACAAACCGCTGATCAGGTTGCCGAAGTATTGGGACCGAATCGCGTCCGGAATGATCATGGAAGCGAAAAAGGAGACGCCCGCGGTGAAAACGAAGCTGTAAATAAATATAACCAGGCCCGCTTTTTCCAGGTTGGGCAGTTTGGGATGCTCGACTTCCCGATAGACCTGAGCCAGCGTTTCCTCGCCGCTCATCGCCAGAACGGAGTGCCCGAGGCCGATGAGGATCCCAATAATTGCGATGGTATGCGGCAAGCGGCTGAAGCGCAGCCAGCCAAGGGCTTCCGGGGCAAACGTGAGATTGGAGGGCGTGGGCAATGGCGGGAGATGAGCGCCCCGCACCCAAACGGTCAAGATGCACCAGGCGATCATCACGACCACCATCACCGTGGTCACGTACATGATCCGCAGCGCTTTCCCGCTGGACTCCGGAATTCCCTTGATATTCTCCCACCAGAAATAAATCGTTACCGCAACGGCAAACGCGGCCGAGGTGGAATTGATAGGAAGCGCAAGATTGACATGCAAACGGCCGAACAGCTCATTCAGAAATCCCGTCAAATATTGCCCCGCGGAAACGCCGCTGATGGGCCCGGTCAGGATGTAGTCGAACATCAATGCGGAGACTGAAAATTTCGCCAGCGTGCTGCCCATCGCCTCTTTGACCACACGGTAGACGCCGCCGCGCACGAACATGCTGCAGCTCTCGATATACATGGACCGCACGGCATACGCGAACAGCATGATGCTCAAGATGAACCAGGGCGCGGCCTTCCCGATGGCTTGCTCGGCGATAGCGCCGGCGTAGAAAGCGGACGACCCCAGGTCGTTGAGTACGATGGCGGCCGCCCGCCAAAAAGAGATGAAGGACAACATGGCGGTCGTGGCAATGACGACCTTTGGCAGACCGGGTTTCTGAGCCGCGATCGACGGCTGTGGGGAGCTATTGGTGGGCATAAGGACTTTAGGTTGGTATCCGCTTCGACGCCGTCACAGTCGCGGGAACATTCTCCTTTGGGGGCTTGACCAGAAATCGATGCCTGAAAGCATTGAGCTAAACTCAACCGTGCAATCGGTGAGGTAAGTAAATACGCAAAAATTCATAAGGAAGTCATAAAGGTCCGCCATTTTTTATGAACCCAAACACGGCGCACCGAAAAGCCCTGGCGATGGATTTGGGCAATCTGTACTAAGAGTTCGGGTGAGGGTAGATAGCGGTGGTTCAGTCTTGTGGACTAGCGACGACGTGAAGGTCCCATGCCTGACAGATCTGGCGCATCCGCCGAGCGAGCGATGGGAGCCCCGATAGGGCCCGTGGGTATCGGCCCCTGCGAGGAAGAATCCGCTTCGGGCTCACCGTGACTCTTACGGCCGAACATGCGCGTTGCCCACTGCTTGGCGTCTTCCATGTAGATGTAAACGACCGGTGTGAGGAAGAGCGTCACGATTTGCGAGAAAACCAATCCACCAACCACCGAAACGCCGAGCGGCCGCCGCGCTTCCGCGCCCGCGCCGAAACCCAGCGCAATCGGCAGCGTACCCATCAGTGCCGCCATCGTCGTCATCATGATGGGGCGAAACCTGACCAGGCAGCCTTGGTAGATCGCGTCGGCCGGACTCTTCCCTTCCGTCCGCTGCGCCTCGAGCGCGAAGTCAATCATCATGATGGCATTCTTCTTGACGATGCCGATGAGCATGATAATTCCGACGAAGCCATAAATATCAAGACTCATATCGAGCATCGGCGAGACCCAACCCCTGAGAGCAGCCATGTGGAAGAGGTACAGCGTCAGAAGCGCGCCAAAGCCCGCGGACGGCAAGCCCGAAAGAATCGTGATTGGATGGATAAAACTCTCATAGAGGATGCCCAAAACAATATAAATCACAAAGATGGCCATCACGAGCAGCATGCCAAGACCGGAAAGCGATGATTGAAAGGCTTGCGCCGTGCCTTGGAAAGCCGTGCTGATCGTCGGGGGGAGCGTGCGCCTGGCCAAGTCATTGATCTCGGACACGGCATCGCCGATGGAAGTTCCTTGCTTCAAGTTGAAGGACATGGTCGCGGCAGGCAGCTCGCCCAAATGATTCACTGAGAGCGGGCCATAGTTGTCTGTAAGCGTGGCGACAGCGCTAAGAGGGACGAGTTGGCCGGTCTTCGATCGCACGTAAAGCGAGGCAATGGCATTGGCGTCGCGCTGGTATTGCGGCTCGAGCTCCAGGATGACCTGGTATTGATCGTCAGGTGCAAAGATCGTCGAGACTTGCCGCTGGCCATACGCGGAATACAGGGCTTCTTCTACTTGGCTGGCCGTGACTCCCAGGGCCGAAGCATTGTCGCGGTCAATCGTTACGTTCACCTGCGGGTTCCGGATCTGGAGATCGCTGGTGACATCGACCAGGCCCGGCAAAGCGCTCATCTTCCTCTGGAAGTCCTGAGCCGCCTGGTAGAGGGCTTTGATATCCGCGCCTTCCAGGGTGAATTGGTACAGGGCCTTGCTTTGCATCCCGCCGATACGGATCGGCGGGTCGTTTCGCATGAACACATTCATGCCGGGCACGACGGCAAGTTTCGGGCGCAACTCCTGGATGACTTGCTCAACCTGCGGCCGCTCGGCGCGTGGCTTCAGGCGAACGCTGATTATCCCTTGATTCATCGTTCGAGAATTCGATCCCACTTGTGACATCACATACTCTACGTTCGGATCGCTCTGTAAAATCCGGTTAACTTCCAACTGGTGCTCCACCATGGTGTCAAACGAGATGCCCTCAGCCGCCTCGGTGGTGATATTGAATTGATCAATGTCTTCGCTTGGCAGAAAACCTTTCGGGATCACCATGTAGAGATACACAGTGCCCACAAGAAGGGCAGCCGAGGCGGACATCGTGGCGAGTTTGTGCCGAAGCACGACCTGCAGGCAGCGGTCGTATGCATGCGTGAGCCGGTCCTGGATGCCTTCGAAGAAATTAAAAAGGCGGCCGTGTTTTTCTTCGTGAGCAGGTTTGAGGAAGCGGCTGCAGAGCATGGGCGTGAGCGTGAGCGAGACAAATCCCGATACCACGATCGCCGACATGATCGTCACCGCAAACTCGTGCAGCAGCCGGCCCAGAATGCCGTTCATGAACAAGACAGGGATAAACACAGCCGCGAGGGACAACGTCATCGAAAAAATCGTAAAGCCGATCTCCGCCGACCCATTGATCGCCGCATCAAATACGTTCTCTCCGAGCTCGATGTGACGGACGATGTTTTCCAGCATGACGATCGCGTCATCCACGACGAAACCCACGGAGAGCGTCAGGGCCATCATCGAAAGGTTGTCCAGCGAATAGCCGCCTAGATACATCACCGCAAACGTGCCCACCAGCGAGAACGGCAACGCAAGGCTCGGAATGATCGTGGCCGACAAGTTCCGCAAGAACAGGAAAATAACCAAGATGACCAGGAAAAGCGATAGCTGCAGCGTGAACTTCACGTCCTGCATGGACCTGCGGATTGTGATCGTGCGATCCCCGAGCGTGTGCATCATGACGGCGGGAGGGAGTTGGGCCTGCAGCCCGGGGATCAACGCCTTCACGTTGTCCACCACTTGCACTGTGTTCACGCCTGGCTGCCGAAAGACGACAACCCAAATCGCACGATCCTTACCGTACCAAGTCAGGTTTCTTTGATTTTCGACGTCGTCAATCACTTGACCGAGCTCGGAAAGCCGCACGGGAGAGCCGTTACGGTAGGCCACGACCAGCTTCTCATAATCGGCTGCGCTGAAGAGTTGACCGCTAGCCTCCACAGTTGCTGTTCGCTGGCGTCCCCAGAGGGCGCCGGTGGGCAGGTTCACATTTCCGTCAGTAAGCGCCTGCTGAACTTCATCAATGCCAATCTGCCTTGTAGCTAGGGCGTGCGGGTCCATTTGAGCGCGCACGGCATATTTTGATTGTCCAAATATCTCCACCCTCCCCACTCCGTTGACCGTCGAGATGGACTGCGCCACAAGAGTCTCGCCGTAATAGTCCACCTTCGACATCGGCAGAGTCGACGAGGTCAGAGAAAGGTAGAGAACGGGCGAATCGGCCGGGTTGACTTTATTGAAAGATGGGGGGGCGGGCATGTCTTTCGGCAATTGACGCCCGGCTTGCGTGATCGCTGCCTGAACGTCCTGAGCGGCGCCATCGATATTTCGCTCGAGGCTGAACTGCAGGGTGATGGAGGTCCTGCCGAGGACGTTGTTCGAGGTCATTGAATCGATGCCGGCGATAGTGGAGAACCGCTTTTCGAGGGGCAACGCAACCGACGCAGCCATGGTATCCGCGTTCGCACCGGGGAGAACAGCCTGGACATTAATTGTTGGGGAATCTATGGTCGGCAGGTCGCTGACCGGCAGGGACTGATAGGCCACAATCCCGAACACCAAAATTGCCAGCACCACCAGAGTAGTTGCTATGGGCCGCCGAATAAAATGTTCAGGAATGCTCATTGTACAAGCCTCTGCGGAATCCGTTGAGACACTTTTGGGTTCATCAATAAACTGTTAATGACGCCCCGGCGGATCCGCGGGGGCCGCCTCGGTGACGCCGCTCTTAATTTCGACTCTTGCGTTAGGCTCCAGCCGCGTCTGACCATCCGTGACAATCGTCTCGCCCGGTTGGAGGCCCTTCTCAATAACAGTTTCTCCATCGATGGTACGGACCGGCACAATCATTCGTGGTTCTACCCTCTTGTCCGGCCGCACGAGATACACAAACGAGCCCTTCTCTCCCTCCAAAACCGCCTGGGCAGGGACGACGGTAGCGCCGGCTTGTTCGGAAAGGGTAAGCACGATGTTGACGTATAGCCCCGGCCAAAGACGATTCTGCGAATTTGTGAATGTGGCTCTCAGGTGAATGGTTCCGGTTGTCGGATCCACCGCGTTGTCCACAAACGCGACGTTCCCCCCTTCGGCAGGGCCGGTATCCTTAGGCACCGTGGCCTTGACGCGCAAGGTTCCCTGGCCCATATATTTCTTGATATCCGGCCAAAACTGCTGGGGGACGGCGAAATTCACAAATATTGGATTGACCTGATTGATGACAACGATAGGGACGTCGGCAACTTTCACCAAATTGCCCGGTTTCAACATCAAGGCGCCGGTGCGCCCATCAATCGGCGAATAGATGGTGCTGTATTCAAGGTTCAGTTCTGCCGTCTTGATGGCGGCCTCGTCGGCACTCACTATTGCCTCGGACGCGTCCGCCGCACTCGTGAAGGATTCTACTTGCGAGGCTGGCACGATGCCTTCCTGCAGAAGCTTTGAGTAACGCTGCGCCTGAAGGCGGTTGTTCGCTGCCGTGGCTTTGTCGCGGGCAAGTGCGGCCTTTGCTTGAGCAAGGGCAGCCTCATAGGGCCGCGGGTCAAGGGTGAGCAGCAACTGCCCTTTGCGTACAAAGTCGCCTTCCTTGAAGTGAACATCCATGAGCTGACCGGGAACCTGCGCCTTGATCGAAACAGTTGAATACGCCTCTACGTTGCCGACTGCTACCACTTCAACCGGCATGGCCTTTCGAATAACCGTTCCGACAACCACAGGAATTGGGGGTCGCGGCTGCGGGGCAGCCTGTTGCTTGGCGCAGCCAGAAGCCAGCACGCCCAGACCGGCCAATGCGGTGGAAGCAAGGATCCACCCTGTGCGGCGCCTGCATCCTTTCAAATTCGTATGAGACCTGATCATAATTTTGCAATCACCTGTCCGAATCGGCGTACGCGTCCCTGCGATTCCGCCTTCGGTAAAGTGTTAGACGCCTGTCGGACGACGCAGGTTACAGCCGGACGCACGTGGGCGGCTACAAGGTCCTGCGATCACAATACGTTATCGTGTATTCCGCCTGAGGAGGCGCCCGCCCAAACTAAGGCTGAACCCGTTCGGGTAACGATTCCTTACGCACCCTTTTAGCGAATTTGGCAGCTTCCACTGGCTGCGAAGGTCGACGCGGATCGCGCTCTACGATGCAGGAACTTTGCCCGGCTGCCCGATCAGGGTCGCAGGATCGGCGCCCTTCTTCGGCCGGTACTTCTGGGTCCTTCCGCCGAAGGTCTCGGCCGCATACAGGTTCCCGGCCGGATCAATCGAGAACTGGTGCACGCCCCAGAACGCTCCGGGGAACGACCCATAGGTGCCCCACGAATACAGCAGCTTCCCATTCAAGTCATACTTTAAGAATTTGTTCGAAACGCCGTCGGCGACCCATAGAAACTGATCGGCCGTCATCAAGATGTCGTATGGGGAGCGGACATTGTCCCACTCGTCGAGGTACTTTCCATTTTCGTCGAAGATCTGGATGCGGCTGTTCGAACGGTCCGCGACGTACAGCTTGCGCTTTGCGTCGATTGCGATCGAGTGCGGCAGGTTGAACTGGCCGGGACCGTTTCCCTTCTTGCCCCACGTCAGCAGGTACTTGCCGTTCTTGTCGAATTTCACCACGCGTGTGTTTACATACCCGTCCGTAATGAAAAAAGTGCCGTCGGGTAGCCATGCGATATCGGTTGGCCGGGCGAAATGCTTGTCGTCGTCTCCCCGGACCCCGTGCTCCCCGAGCGTCATCACGAGCTGTTTGCCATCGTGTGTAAACTCAAAAACCTGGTCCACTTCGTCGTCGACGATCCATACGTGCTTTTCGGGATCGTACGGGCTAATGCGCACTTTGTGCGGACCGCGCCCTCCGGCAAACAGTTTGTCCCACTGCGTCCAGGACTCGATCAGCTTGCCGTCGGCGTCGACGATGAGGATGCAGTTCTCGAGGCGCGGCTTTCCCTGCGTGGCCGGCTGCCCGAATGCACCGTAGCCTCCCGTGTAGCCCTCGGGGGCCTTCTCCGGCACCGGAAGCTCGCCGCGCTGGAGAAGGATGACTCGATTGGGAGTCTCGGCGAAGACTCCGCCCTGCGATCCCCACGTCCATCCAGGATGTCCGAGCGTATGCGGCCAGCCCTCGACGACTTCGTACGGACCTGTTTCGCCTTCGCCGCCCTTCTCCTGGGCAAGCGCGGCGCCGAAAACGGCGCAGGCCGCAAGGATCATCACGCCCAGCACGGGGCGAATTCGCAAATTGTGTCTCATTTCAGCCTCCTACTAGAAAAATGTTGTTGGCCCGCGGATTCCCGAAAGGATTCAAAGTCCACATCAATCCGCCAGAAGCGCTTGGAGTTGCTCTCACGCTTTTATATTGATCTCCGATCATCTGTCCACATAAATATTCACACTGAAAGAACTCCATTCGGCGCCGTTCGTCGCGTACTGGCGGCCGATATTCAATGCAAGGATTTGCGATTTTCATCCCCCGAGTGACATCGAGTGATGTATGCTAATTGATTCGGGCAGTCTGCAAGTCGCCGACGCGCCACTCGCCCGCCAAAGCAGCGCGGCGAGCGGGGAGCCATCACTATCCGCCGCCGCCGAAGCGCTTTGGCGGAGGAGGCTGGCGACGAAGCGTAGAGCCTGCACCCACATCGGAGGGAACTATTTGCTCCGATATCTTGATGTGAAAGGCGCTGTGCGTTTTTTTGCCCTTTGTGTTTTCCTTTCGATTGTTATCACAACCGCGGACACGAGCGCCACGCCCCGCGGCGCAGCGGCCGGAGTTTCTGCCACGCCTCCGGTGATCGTAGTTGGCTTTTTAGGCGGCTTTGTCAAGCATGACAATCCTGTCCATAGTGAAGTTCAACTGGCCGCGCGTCTCCGTAAGGAGTACCCCGCCGGAGTCGATGTAGAGACATTTGAAAGTTATCGCGGAGCAAAAGCCCGCCAGAAAATCCTGGAGTTGTTGGACGCGGACCATGATGGAACTCTATCCGTGGAAGAAAAACAGGATGCGCGAGTCATTCTCTACGGGCATAGCTGGGGCGCGTCGGAAATCATCACATTGGCGCGTAAGTTGAAAAAAGACGGCATCCCTGTGCTACTGACGATTCAAGTGGATAGCGTCTCCAAAATAGGGCAGAACGACGAAGTGATCCCGACGAACGTTGCCCAGGCCGCCAATTTCTATCAGCCGAACGGGATCGTGCACGGCGAGCGCGAGATTCGTCCCGCCGACCCGGCGCACACACGAATCATCGGAAATTTCCGTTTCGACTATAAAACGAGTCCTTATACCTGCAATGAGTACCCCTGGTTTGACCGCATATTGGCGAAGCGCCACACTCAAATTGAATGCGATCCGAAAGTGTGGGATCAGGTGGAATCCCTGATCCGCTCGAATATTATATTAGCGGGCTCCCCTTCCGAATTCACGGTAAACAAGTAGAGCCCGATTCTGGCGAGCTTTTATAGAACCCGAAAACAAACCCTCCGACCCCTCGAAAAATCACGAGGGATCGGCCACCCGGAAGATCAAAACCGCCTCAAAAGGTGGGCCACCCGCCCGTTCTTGGTCAGAAATGTCGAGCGTAATCGACCAGCTTCCAAAGAGCGCCCACGAAGAGCAGTAGCCCAGCCACCCTCAGAGCTAGCCCGCATTTCTCAAACAAAAATAGAAAAAGGCTGTCGCTTCATGGCATAACTCTTTTGTCTAGAAAGAAATCTTGCCAAGAAGGAGAACAGCCTTATGAGCACAGAGTGTAGCCAGTTTATCTTCGGATTTCATCCTCAAAAGCGACGCGAGATCCGGGCGCAGTTCGACGGCGGAGCGATCACCAGCGACGGTGGTGGGCTGCTGCTCCGGGAGGTTGAGAAGCGGGTCAAGATCCTCCGTCAGTTTGCCGCCTGCTTCACGGATTATCGGAATCCGGACCTGATTGAACACCCGGTGGAGGAGTTGGTGGCCCAGAGAGTCTATGGTTTGGCCCTGGGATACGAAGATCTGAACGATCACGAGGAGTTGCGGAATGATCCTTTGGCTGGACCACGGAGCCGTGGACCGGCTGCTGGTGGAGGCCTTTCTGCAAGCCCACCGAGAGGAGCCCAAAGAAATCATCCTGGACCTGGACGCGACCGACGATCCGCTGCACGGGAAGCAGGAAGGGCGTTTCTTCCATGGCTACTATGGTCACTATTGCTATCTGCCGTTGTACATCTTCTGCGGCGAGTTCCTGCTGTGTGCGCGGTTGCGAGCATCGAACCTCGATGCCGCGGCAGGAAGCGTGGATGAGTTGCAGCGCATCGTGGCACAGATTCGTTCCGCATGGCCCCAGGTGCGCATCGTGGTGCGGGGAGATTCGGGATTTTGCCGCGAGGAGCTGATGGCTTGGTGTGAAGCAGAAGGCGTGGATTACCTGCTGGGACTAGCGAAAAACGAACGTCTGAAGGCGGAGATCGCCAAGGAGATGGGGGAAGCCCGAACCCAGTATCAACAGACCGGGCGTGCCGCCCGGTTGTTCCAAGAGTTCGTCTACCTGACGCGGGAGAGTTGGAGCTGTGCGCGACGGGTGGTGGCCAAGGCCGAGCATCTGGAGAAGGGCGAGAACCCGCGGTTCGTGGTGACGTCTCTGAGTCGAGAAGCATGGCCAGCGCAGGAGTTGTACGAAGAGCACTACTGTGCACGCGGTGACATGGAGAATCGCATCAAGGAGCAGTTGATGCTATTCAGCGACCGCACCAGCACGCACTACCTGCGCAGCAATCAATTGCGCCTGTACTTTTCTTCGATCGCCTACGTGTTGTTGCAGATGCTGCGGCGATTGGGGCTTCAGGGAACGGAGTTGGCCAAAGCCCAGTGCTCCACCATTCGCCTCAAGTTGCTGAAGATCGGCGCACTGATCCGCATCACGGTACGGAAGGTGTGGATTTCGCTGGCCGGTGGGTATCCCTACGTCGACCTCTTCCGGCTAATCTATGAAAAGCTGTGCGCCGTGCCTCTAAGGGATTGAAAAAGAACGATCCCCCATCCCTCCTTTCTCGGCTTTGTCACGGACGGCGAGGTATGCACAGAAACGTCTTCCCAGAGGACAACGACTACTGCTCGAAACGAAAAACGCGGAGAGCCACGAGTAGCGCCACGCAAAACTCTCTCACCAGCCCCAGACTGCCCACATTTATTTCTTTTCTGCCAAGCTGTGAGACATGTGGGCTAGCTCCACCTTGCCCTGAGCAGTGCCGTGATCCCATTTGCGGAAAATTACTGGCCGGTCGGATTCTGCGGTGGCTGCGTTCCGTCTGGAGGATTTGCCGGAGGCGGCGTGCCTGTGGGAGTTTGTCCAGGAAGAGGCACGCCCGGGGCTGTGGTGGGCCCGGTGGGATTGTTTGGATTAGCGCCGACGCCCTGTTGGCCCTGGCCGGGGATCGCGATCTGCTGTTGAGGATTCCAGATGAACTCCCAAAGCTCATACGTATTGCCACCATCGTAGACGCGCAGCGATGATTGCTTCACTTTGCTTGCGACACCAATAATGTTTCCACCGATGACGGCGCCACCCAGTGGCTGCGGCTGGGAATCCAGGCCGTTGTTCAACGGTTGTCCGGTTTGGCCAGTCTGGCCGGTCTGGCCCGGTATGCCGCCTGGGCCGCTGGAGGTTGCGCCGGGACCTGAGGCAGGCTGCGCGCCCAGGCCGAAAGGCGTCGCTCCGCCCGGGAGCGTAGGGGTCATAATCAAACTCTGCAGCAAACTGGTGCGGCGGAGGCTCCCAATTAACTGCCCGTTCGGTCCGACGTAAATGAACCGCCAGCTCCCGTCATCCTTGTTCATGGGTTCGGTGTAGGCCTGACGGAGAAAACGGACTCCATTGGTTTGCTTAACGAGATCGTCGACCTTCGTCGGATACTTCCCGAATTTTCGGAAGT
>WNFD01010914.1_pt1 | contig 14347 bp, 9 predicted proteins | sample 5400491 | NCBI WGS metagenome assembly WNFD01 (sample SAMN13153343, study PRJNA577476) | soil metagenome | isolation source: 120 cm saprolite under Douglas fir tree site 2 hole 2 replicate 2 | place: USA:California | collected 2015-04-18
CCGTCCAGCCTGGATATCTTCGACCAATCCAGGCTTGATGAGCGCCTCGTGGCCAGCAAAGAGACGCAGCGGAATATTGTGGCGATCAAACTCTTGCTGTAGCTGATTGACTCGCTCCTGAATCTCTGTTGCTGAGCGTGGCAGAAATTCATCGTTGTAATGGGGTGTGGCAATAGCAGTATGAATACCCTCTTGTACCAGCACTCGTGCCAGCGCAAGGGATTCTTGCATTGTCTCTGGTCCATCATCAACGCCAGGCAAGATATGCAGATGCGTATCGATCATGTTCTCCTACCTTGTAAAGGCCCAGCGGCAACCGGAAACTCATCAGCAAGCATAGTTCACTCCCAGACTCATATCTTCCTCCAAGGATTGAGTGAGTGTCGCTACCTGCTTATTGCTGGACAGCAGGCCGCCCGATTTACCTATCATCACTGCACATGATGGCAGCGTCATTTGCAGGTGCAACTGCCACCGTGTACCAGCTTGCCGTTGAAGTAAGTACTGGTAATGCCAGCCTTTTGCATCCTTGGTGGCTGCAGTTGGTACCGTCCACACCAGGGTGATGGTGCGGGTTTGGCCGTAGGAGAGCGTGAAGAAGCCAGCCCATACCTCACGGCCAAAGGCTTTACTTGTGCCACGCAACTGCCATCCATCCTGCTTATGTAAGAGGCTGCCGGGTGGCACATAGACACGCACATAATCGCGATACAGGGATGAGCCGCCGTAAGTTGGGCCTTTCATCGTCCACGCATAGCTGATGGTGGTGTGATGATTGGCGTTGCCCTCTGGATCAATGGTCACCTGGTCGTACATTGTACTAGTGATAAATTGGTTTGCTTTGTTGGGAGAGATGTTGGCATCCACGAGAAAGAGACTGTCACCACCCGGAGCCTGGATGGCAGCATCAAGATGGTAACTGTGGAGGAGACCTTCTGCGATGCTGGGGTTGAGATAGATCTGCACATCCTTTGAATGCAGCGAACTAGCCAGCAGTTGCAGCAACCTGGGCAGAGATGAAGGTGGAAGCTGGTGGAGGCGTGCCAGAAAATGCTCTGCCAATAGAGCTGTAAAGCGTTTACGCACCGACGAAAGTCCATCGGGCGAAGGATTACCTCCGTTAGCTGTATCCCCTGCTCCGATCTGGTAATAATGGATGCGATCAACCAGGTTTTGCGAGGTTATGGTCTCATGATATTCTGGAACAGTGATGGGGCCAGTGATTCTAAGTGCCTGCTCAATCAAGGCGGGCGTAATGGCGATTACGCCCTGAATATGAAGCTTGCCGCCTTCGCGTGCATAGTTCAGTTCAGCGTAGCGGGCTGCTGTTGGAAAATCTGCATCGAGGTTGGAGTCACGAAGACCCCAGCTCGGCGCCAGGTCGAACCAGGTATATGCCGATGGGAAAGGGATAACATGGCCCGCAGCATTATAAGGCTGATCAAGCAAGTACGTATCTGTGATGTGAGCGGTCGTTAGTCGTCCTCCTGAAAGAGTGGCAATGCCATAATTGCCAATAAAGCCGCCACCAGGCCTCAGTTCGGTCGAATCAAGCACCTCAATGAGATAATTGGCCGGTGTACCAATGCCAAGAAGTGTAGGGGCGACAGGGAGAAGCTGTTCTACAGTCTTAAGCCACGTTTGGAGTAGTGGTATATCCTTTCGGAGGGTGGCGAGATATTTGCCGAGGCGCGGGTCAACCTGCAAATCACCTGGCTGCAAGTGAGCGATCTGGTTAACGACCAGGATAAGTGTCGTCTTGACCTGGCGAAAATCTTTATCTATGAAGGCGAAGTCTGCCATTGTGAGGCCTTGTGCGTGGGTATTTAATGGATCATGAAACCTGGAGATGATCAAATTCAGGAGATCGCAACCAGTTACCCCTACTTGAGATAGCTCAATGGCTACAGGCAGCAAGTGTAATGCAGCACGCAAGCGAACACCATATACGGGGATGGATGTGCTTATGGCTGGCAGTGTTTTTAAATCGTTATCGACCTGCACAAAGGAAGTCAATCCGGCAGCGAATTCATGTTGTGCTTGTCCAACCCTTTGGGCATCAAAAGGGTTTCTGGGCAATGCTTTCAAAAGGGTCTCAGCTATTCGCAGGTGTTGCACACCCATTTGTGCTAGAGATAACTCATGGTGGTAGCTCGCATTGTACGTCTGATACCCAACAACCGAAACTCCTGAACCAACTACGCACAAGAATACAAGGATGAGAATAAAGATGTAAAACTTCTTTGACTTTTGCCTTTTACCCTTCATAGGTTGTTTGTTTTTCATATTCATATTGCCAGTCTTACCAGTGCGGCATTCCACGTTTCCCGCTTCTCCAGCGCCTCCTGTGCTGCTGCCAACACCCGCACTACCTCTAAGCCAACACCGCCGTGGGCGCGTGGTTGTGTTCCCAAACGAATAGAATTAGCAAAATCTTCACACTCCAGCCGCAATGGCTCAATCCAATCAATGTGCGGAATAGTGATCTCACCAAAGCGATACGAGACCACGGGGTCAGCGTGAACATCCGCCCCTTTGTTATAAATCTTCAGCATCTCAGCCGGGTTGGTGTCGTCATAGACTACCATGCGCATATCGCCAATGACTGTCACGCGGCGAATCTTGCAGGGATGCAGCCAGCTGACATGGATATGAGCCGCCATGCCATTAGCATAGCTCAAATCGAGATGGGCAACATCATGTATCTGCGATTGGATATGAGCATGGGCCTGCACCCTGATCTGCTCCGGTTTTTTACCCAGTAGATAAAGCAAGATCGAGATATCGTGCGGAGCGAGATCCCAAATCACATTAATATCACTACGAAATAATCCGAGATTGACTCTTTCCGCTTCGATACAGAAGATTTTTCCCAGGGCTCCGCTCTGTATGAGTTTGCGCAGTTCATTGACAGCGGGATTGTATTCAAACGTATGTCCCACCATCAAGACACGTCGTTGCTTTTCTGCCAGTGCAACTAGTTCTTCTGCCTCTGCAACATCGGCAGTGAGCGGCTTCTCGACGAGGACATGTTTGCCATGTAATAAGGCTTCTTTGGCAAGTTGATAGTGCGTTCGTACAGGCGTTGCGATGACCACCCCATCGACATCAGAACGAAATACATCCTCTGGTAGCGTCGTAGTCTTAGCCCCTGATTGGTTTACCCTCAGCGATGCCAGCCGGTAAAAGTCTGCGTCTGCTACCATGGTTACCATGGCATGGGGCAAGCTATCCAGATTCCGTGCAATCTTCGGGCCCCAGTATCCCCAACCAATGACCCCAAAACGTAGATCGGTCATTTCCATCATGTCCCCCAACATCTTTCGTATCTGGGGATCTCAAGTTATACGCCCACCGTCGGCTATTAACTTGAGACTCCCAACACGACGCTTTTCTTAACAGCATTGACAACTAACTGTCTCTGTTCAGCAGTCAGTTCTGGGTACATGGGCAAAGAGACGATCCGATCTGATAAAGTCTCAGTCACGTGAAGCATGCCACGCACATAGCCATAGTGGGCGCACGCTGGTTGTAAGTGAATAGGCGTTGGATAATGGATACCTGTTGCTATTCCTTCTTGATCCAGGACTTTACGGAAATGGTCGCGTCCTTGCACCTGAATAACATAGTAACAATAAACATGGGTTCCCCATGGTTGAACGAATGGCACTCCTATTTTTAGCTCTCGAAGTTGCTCTGTGTAGAACTGTGCATGCTCCTGGCGAGCAGTATTCCATTGATCGAGGTAGCGCAGTTTTACACGCAACACTGCTGCCTGCAGCTCATCTAAACGGGCATTGACCCCCAAGATATCATGCTGGTAGCGTATGCGTGAGCCGTGATCGCGCAGCATACGGAGGTACTCCGCAAGTGCTTCATTGTTAGTTACACAAATCCCTGCCTCACCATACGCCCCTAGGTTTTTACTGTAGTAGAGGCTAAAACAACCGATGTCTCCCAAACTCCCAACCCTCAATCCTCGATAGGTAGCACCATGTGCCTGAGAAGCATCTTCAATAACTCGGAGACCGTGCGAACGTGCAAAATCCAATACAGGCTGCATTTCGACTGGATGACCATAGAGATGGACGGGGATAATGGCACGAGTGCGAGGGGTCAGCGCAGAGTCGAGTTGCCGCCAATCCATAGTATAAGTGAGCGGATCGATATCGACAAAGACAGGGGTTGCTCCTACCAGAGCAATTGCTTCAACCGTAGCAATAAAGGTGTTGGATACAGTGATAACCTCATCACCAGGACCAATGTTGCAGGCTCGAAGAGCCAAAGCGAGCGCGTCAGTCCCCGAAGCTACTCCCACCGCGTAATGACATCCACAATAAGCTGCAAATTCGGTCTCGAAAGCTTGCAGTTGTGGGCCGAGGAAAAGCTGCATGTTCTCGAGCACTTCTTCAAAAACAGTCATAATCTCAGGTTTGATTGTCCGGTATTGTGAGCCTAAGTCTACCAAGGGAATCTTCATGAGTAACATTACTCCTCGCCAGTATAGTATTCTAGAATACCTTATAGACTGAAAGACAGGAGGAACCACTTCCTGCGAACTTCCTATCAGCAATCATACAAACTAGTGTTTTGCTATTTGCTTCCACATTTTTTATTATATACAGCCAATACGTCAAATATATATAAATTTCAGATTCGATGACGCAAATCTTTACAAGTATTTCTTCCTCTCCCGTTCACCTCTCGAAGACCTTCAAAAGGCAGTGGAACCACTTTCCTTTCAGAAAAAGGACTTCATGCTTTGCGTCGGGGAAATATAAAAAATCTGCTTCATCGAATCTAAAAATTTACATACTTATATCCATACCGGTACTTTCTGGTGATTGTGTCCGTCTTAACAATAGTGGATATAGGTAGAGTAATTGGTTATAATCAGGTTAAGAAAAAATAACAAATCATTAATTCAGGTTAAGCTTTCTTAACAGCGCTATTTTTGATACCCCCCAACATACAAGGTACGCAAAAATGAAAGCCGGGAAAGAGGACAGAGTACTATTTTTTAGATCCTCTGTAAAAACAAGCGATTTTTCCAGAAATAACCGACTTTCTATAAAATACTTTCATTTAATACACTGATAACATATAACATGTGCTGTGGCAGTATGTCAATGGTCGTGTAAAATCTCGGTGTCTGGTTGGTCGACGGAGCGGGCATCGTAAGTTTGTTGATGTGAACAATATCAGCAACACTACCTCCTTTGACACCCTTCACAGATGTGATAATATATATGCATCTTTTTCCATTTCTGATAGTTTGCTTCCTTGTATAATTGAGTTAGGATAATGCTTGCTATGCCTCTAGGAAAGGAGAGGAGTTATTATGAATAAAGACTTAGCACTTATCGGCAGGTATGAATTGCAACGGTCATTGGGGCGTGGGAGCTTAGCTGAGGTCTGGAAGGCTTTTGATACGCGGTTGAAGCGCTCTGTTGCCTTGAAGTTACTCCACTCCGATCTGCACGACCCTAACTTCATCACACGTTTTGAGCGCGAAATGCCGGTTATTTCCTCTCTCGGCCATCCCAACATTGTACAGATTCTTGATTACCAGGTCTTTCGCCCTAGAGGATCGGATAATCTGAAGGCTTACATCGTAATGAACTATGTCAAGGGGCGGACCCTTGCTGACTATATTCGTCACACAGCGCGCGCGGGACAATTTCCTTCTGCTGCCGACATGGTTCATCTCTTCATGGCCGCCGGTGTAGCTATCGACTACGCCCATCAGCACGGAGTGATTCACGCCGATATTAAGCCCAGCAATATCTTGCTGGATAGACAATACCTGCTGCGGAATCCGATGGGCGAACCCAAGCTCACCGACTTTGGTATAGCGAAAATGTTCGCGACAAATACAGGTAAGTTCAACTCCCAGTTTAGTACACCGCTCTACATCGCGCCAGAGCAAGCTCTGCACTACCCTGCTGGCAACGAACTTAGTGATATTTACTCTCTTGGTGTTATCCTCTATGAAATCTGTACTGGAAGGTTGCCTTTCGAGGGCGAGAGTAACTCTGATATCATGATGCACCTTACCAGCAGTATGCCGCCTTCACCTGCCTCGATTAACCCGAGCATCTCACAGGCCGTATCGGATGTCGTTCTGCGCAGCCTGGCTAAAGATCCGGCGGAGCGCTTCGCCAGCGCACCTGCCATGATAAGAGCGCTGGCACATGCTCTCGCTGTCCCAATCCCTGGGAACCTGGGCTGGTTCATTGCTCTGTCGGATCATAATGGTGTGTCACCTGTGCTTGATCCGTCCTCCCAGGGTGAACGAGCGGATCTCGATACGTCCGCCGCTTCGCTGGAGAGCATGGATGAACCAGCCGAGCAGAAGGCACCCTGGTCGTCGCCAGCCAACTGGTGGTCGTCTCGAAAATCCCAGCAAACGACAGTCGAACAACCTGCCCCTGTCCTTCCATCCGAGCCGCCGTCTGTCGTGCGATCAAAGACATCCCAGCAACCGGCAGTCGAACAACCTGCTCCTGTCCTTGCACTCGAGCCGCCTGCCGCGCCATCCGGAAAATCCCAGCAGCCAGCAGTCGAAGAACTCGATGTCCCAATCCCTGAGCACCTGAGCCGGTTGATCTCTCTGTTGGATCATGATGGTGCGTCACCTATGCTTCATCCCCCTACCCAGAGTGAACGAGCGGATCTCGATACGCCCACCGCTTCACTCGAGAGCATGGATGAATCAGCCGAGCAGAAGGCACCCTGGTCGCCTCCGGCCTCTCCACCTGCAACGATACCACTTTCAGATCAGGATGGTGAGTCACCTGTGCTTGATCCGTCCTCCCAGGGTGAACGAGCGGATCTCGATGCATCTACCGCTTCGCTGGAGAGCATAGATGAACCAGCCGACCAAAAGGCACCCTGGTCCTCATCAGCCAAGTGGTGGTCGCCTCGAAAATCCCAGCAGCCGACAGTCGAAGAACCTGCCCCTGTCCTTGCACTCGAGTCACCACCTGCCGCGCCATCAGGAAAATCCCAGCAGCCAGCAGTCGAAGAACCTGCAGCTGTTCTTGCACCCGAGTCGTCGCCTGCCGTGCCATCAGGAAAATCACAGCAGCCAGCAGTCGAAAAGCCTGGGCCCGCACCTAAGCTGCCGCGTGCCCCCAGCTCCTGGAAACTCGGCTCCTTCCGGTCTATTGTCCGCAAGCCAGCGGCAGAGAGGCCTGTGTCTGTGCTTCAGAAACACCGGCCCACGTCCGCCCGCTCGATGGCAGGAAAGGTGCATAACGTGCCAGTGGCGGTTGACCTGAAAGGGAAGGACAAGCAAAGGATACAAGGCAAACGGCAAAAAGCACGAAGGCCCTACTTTGTCGCTTGTGCTTTGTTCCTCTTACTTTTAGGTACGGCCGGTTCGCTATTCTCGCTCAATGAGTATCAGACCTATAATGCGAAATATCATGCTGATATGTCCTTGGCGCGAGAAGGGATACAACACTTGCAAAGAGGTGTGGCGCTTCTTGAAACGTTACAGCAAAATCCTCTCAATGCTCCTACTGTTCAAAAAGCTCAGCATGAGTTTACGGCGTCCTTGATGATCTTTAGCCAGTTGGACAGTGAGCTGAAGTCGTTGCCACAGATCAGCCTATCTCTCCCGACGTATGGTGCTCGCCTGAGCGCTGCATTACATCTCTTGCCCATCGCCATCGAGGTGTCTCAAACCGGAGTGATCGCTTGCAACACGCTGGATTTGCTCATTTCGAGGTTCCACAGTCCATTGAATACGCGAGCACAGGGCCTCATGAAGGCAGATCTCAGCGTCATAAACCAGAATTTTCAGCAGATCAAGACGATACTCAACCTGGTCATTGGCCAGGTCAATCGCTTACAACCAGGAGATTTGCAGCTCGACCCACGCCTTAACAAATTAGTGAACACGTTCCATAAAGATATACCAGCACTACAATCACAGCTCGATGTGGCTGAGCAGATCCTCCCACTTGCCCCGACAGTCCTCGGCATTGGTACGCCCACAAACTACCTCATCGAAGTGCTCGATTCGAACCAACTGAGTCCAGGCGGTGGCTTTATTGACAGCTACGGCACCGCCACTTTTTCAGGAGGGCAGTTAACGGCTGCTCACATTACGGATGTTGACTTGCTCGATCAACCGTTTGAAGCTGCCGGAGGTCAGATTCCTTTTCCAGCCGCCTACAGCTGGTTTGATCTAGCGCCAACCTGGAGTTTTCGCGATTCCAATCTCGATGCAGACTTTCCGACAGCGGCTCGCTATGCTGAGCTGACCTACAGGCAAGAAAATGGCAAAGTTCCAGTTCAGGGGGTCATCGCCGTTACACCGGCATTCATGGAGGGTGCCCTTGCCATTACCGGACCCATCGACGTCCCTGAGTATCACGAGACCATCACTGTACAGAATCTGGTTGCTCGTATCCACTATTACCACTCAGGGCCGGGCAATCAAGAAAATTTGTCACAGCCTAAAACTTTTATCCAGGCGTTGGCCGATCATTTTCTGCTCCGTCAGCGCCAGCTCTCACCGCCAACTCTCCTGAAGTTCTGGCAACTAATGATCAGTTCGTTGCACTCAAAGGACGTACAGATTTATCTCAATTCAAGTGCAGCAGAGCATCTGCTCCAAAGCTATCATGTGGATGCGGCCATTCAATCACCCGCTAATGACAGCCTCTTTGTCGTAGACACGAACATGGGCGCAAATCAAGTGAATAGCCTTATCACCAATGTGTTGAATGACCAAGTCACCATTGATGGAGAAGGCAACGCTGTTCATCACACGACCCTGCGTTATGCCTGGGTACTGCCAGGGCAGAACTACGGTTCCTCCCTCTACCCACGCTCTCCTCTGGTCAGACCCGCACCATCACCCTGGTATGGATGGTCCCTGGTGCAGCAAAGAAGGGCACAGGCGGTTGGGATTACCAGTATATGATTCAACGCCAGGCAGGCGCTCAGTGGACGCTGCACCTGCAAGTAACGTTACCATCCTGTGCAGAAAGGATCACTAAGCTGGGGGGACTGGTATCCAGTAGCCCACAGGCGATGACGCTCACTCAATTACTGGACGGAGACATGAATATTGGCGTTGACTATACCTGCTAGCAGGGCAATCGCATCTAACTGGACTGGGTCAAGACGCGCTCAAGGTAGTCGGTGCTCCAAGCGGATCTGAGGCGTTTGGCTTTGACGCGCAGGCGAGCCGATTGCTCGACAACCTGTTGGGCAATCGCCGTCTGCGTTCCCATGGCATCGATGGTTACTATGCACACCGCTAGCGCCAACTGCCGCAGCAGCAACGGGTTTGTGGGCACGTGTCGTATCCACTCATTGCTGACCTGGTGGTCTTGGTGGCATCGGTATCGTGGGCCTGCTTGGCACGTGCCCATTTTGTAGCGCTGGACTTGCGGGCACATATGGAACATGACCATTTTGCTTGTTCATGCTCTGGTCCTCTTCTTCAGCCTGATAGGAATAGTAGTAGGAATAGGCGCTGTCTTTGCGACTCTGGCGCTGCTTGTTCACGACGCAGCCCAGCACGTGGCTTCCTGCCTGCGCCAGTAGTTTTTTCGCCTGCTTGAGGTTCTTCTTTTGAGCCCTTGTGATATCTACCACAACGAGAACTCCACCTACCTTGGGCGCAAGAATGTTCGCATCCGACAGGCCGAGCAGCGGGGGCGTGTCGAAGATGACCACCTCGGCTCCGCTGCTTGCAAGTGCTATGAAGAAGCGCTCCATCGCTTCCGAGTCAAACAATTCAGGTGGGTTCGGCGGCAATGGCCCCGCGGGCATGACCAGCAGATTTGGTATGTCCACTGCATACATGTACGAATTTAGAGAAAGGCTGGGAGGAAACGGCGTACTTGATTTAAGGATGGACGACGGAAGGGCAGTAAATTGAAGCTCAGCACAGGCCACGATGGCATTACTCAAGCCCATTTTGCCTGGGGGAAGATGAAATAGCTTGCTTACGCTTGGACGGCGCAGGTCCGCATCGATGAGCAGCGTTTTCTTGCCAGCCCTCGCCATAAAAATGGCGAGATTGGCGGCAATGGTGCTTTTCCCATCTTGTGGAATTGCACTTGTCACCATAATCGAACGCAGGGGCTTTTTTACCACCGAGAACCCGATATTGGTACGCAAAATCCGGAAAGACTCAACATTCGTACTGTGCGGTGGTGGGTTCACCAGAGCTTCGTTCTTGAGCTTGTCCTTCTTAGAGGAATCCTGACGCCAGACCGTCGCCAGGACTGGCCAATCGACTACCTGGGTCAGAGCCTCTTCAGTACGGATGCGCGTATCCAATTGCTCAAGCAGAATCGCAAGCAGCAGGCCATTGAGCAAGCCAATCAGTAGTCCAACGGCAGTATTGGTAAGCAGGTTGGGCCGCGTAGGGCCTGAGGCGGGGTGTGCCGACTGAGCAATGCCCAGGAAACTACCACTCTGTGCCTCTGTCAACTCAAGCTGGGCTAACAGGGCCTGCCACTGCGTATAGTGCTGCTGCAAACCAGTCAATTGTGTTTTCAGGACACTGATCTGCCCATCGTTGCCCTTCTTTGTCCGTAGTGTAGCTATCTGGGTGGTGATCGTATTAATTTGCTGTTGCGTTTGCGTGAGGTCTTGCTGAATTTTTTGCTGTGATTGTGCGTTGTGTTGCTGGGTTTGCAGGGTTTGTTGTTTGATCAATGTCGCGGCAATGTCGTTTGCCAGCGCTGCCACCCGCGTCGGGCTGGTATCCAGGACATCGATCTCAAACAGTTGTGTGTTCGGTTTAACCGTTGTACTCACATTTTTTGCGAGCTGATCGACCGAGAGCCCTGGATAGTGCGAGGCCACCTCGCGCAGCACTGGATCGCTGATCGCCAACTGTGCCTCTGTCTGCACAAGCTGGTCACTCGCTTCCCTTGAGCAGCGCTGGGCCTCGGCTGCTCAGTCGGCGCCTTCGCCCTGACGGAGCAAAAAGCTCCGTTCTTTGAGAAGTGCCATTTTAGATAGTTTTTAGACTGCATTTAAATTGCTTGTGCTTCTTTCGTTCTTCTATCTGCAATTGCTTACTTCAACAGATATAACACATGATAACGTATTATCCCGACTACACCCCAGCTATCAAATCTATCACAATTATGATGATTTGGCTTTGAAGAGGAAAGGTATACTGTGATTCGACGAGCAAGCTATATTGTTCGTCTACTCCTCCCACAAGTCGGCTCTTTTTTGATTGCCATTATCAGTTTGGGCCACCCCAATGATCTGCCTGATGAATTTCGGCATGATCCACTCCAGCGGCCACTTGAGTACTTTTATGGGTAGACATCGGTCCGGGCAGCGCTTGAAGTCCCAATCTCAAATACTGCAGGTCTACATATCCACTCATACCATCAGGAAATGCTCCTGCTTCGCTTCTTACTTAACAGTGAACGCAACAGGAACATATTCTCTACAAGTCAAGACCTCTTGCCCACCATAATTGCTAAGATCCATGTGGAAGACACCATAGACGCGCTGCAGGAAGCGAGAATGAACCTGATTGCCAGGGACCACGTATCACCGCTTGCAAATCTGTGATACTTACCTGCTCAAGAAATGATGGTGTTCTATAGCGTTTTGAGGAATAACCATCCACCCACTTATTCTTAGCTTTGTCGTACCACCTATGGTAGGCTACTCCCACCCTGTATTCATCAAAATGTACTGGGAGAACTGTCATCCCTTGCAACCAGTAATATACCTTGCCGAAATATAATGCATGCAAGTATTTTTCCCAGTAGAGAGGTGTATACCGTTCCCCTTCCTTCATATCATCAGCACACGGCGGCATCCACAGGACATGGATTCGCTTCGCAGCATATATGCGTGTGCGTCGCGCTATATGCTCCGGCGAAAGGATACTGCGCTGCATCTCAATTGCTACAAAGACATCTTGGAGGCGGAAACTCACGTCGGGCTTTATGCCTCCGAGATGGCGTTCCACCATCAACTCGGCCACTTGGGGGTGCGCTCGCAGCGCTTCGTAGATTGCAAACTTTGCAAGCCAGTGCTCAATACTTTCCCCTTTTCCAGTCATGCATGCCGATGGGGAAACATGCGCAAAGTGATGTACGACAACCGATCCCTTTTTAACAATCACCCCTTGCCTGCATTCTGGACAGGCGAACGGACCATCTTGTTTCATTGCCTCCCAGGCAACTACTTGCTTGCCAAATCTATTGTATGCGCTTAACATCGCTGTCTCGCCTTCCTTTCTGGAGTATGCTGCCTATTGCGGATCTTTCATGTTGTAGGTTTTTGTCTCTTTAATGCCAGGTAGAGCATTATCGATCGGCAAAACCTGCATCCATTCTTCTGGAGTACAAAAGAAAGTAACACGCTGAGTTCCTTCGAGAATCACCCCAACCTGTGTATCCCAATTGCGCCACAATTTCCCTTTCCCCTTAGGAGTCGAAACAAATCTGACTCCCCGGAGACGTTCCACATGCTCCGGTTTCATTGGAGGGAGATACCCTGATGCCCCGCGTGTTGGAAACCCACATGCAATGAGGTACTCATCTGTCATTTCGGGGTCGTTGTATGGCCAACTATGCGGGTCAAGGCACTTGTACTCGTCTTCCTGGAATGTCATGCCCTTCTGCTTATCTGGGGCAGAGGGAACAGACAGAAATGTGATAGGTTGAATCTGCTCAATATCTTCAGGGCCATCAAAGTAGACCAGTTCTTGCGTTGCATCCAAAATCACTCCAGCTTTATGCGGCCAGAGATGGATTACGACCCCGGTCCCTTGGCGCGTGTAGACGTAGTCGAACAATTGTAACTGGCGCCGCTGAATCCCTTGCTCACCTGTGGCACAACTTGCTCTCTGCAGAGGTGCAGGAGCATTATCAGTTGTATCCAAGGTGATTTCAGAAGGAATACTTCCTTTCGCCCTATCCTCAGGAGTTTCCTGATTCCCTGCCATAAAAGTTTCCTCTTTCTCTCAATCCGTGGCATCCTCAATATGGTACAGCTCCTGGAGAATTTGAGTTCTCGAGTGAGGAGGAATGATTACGCTTGATGCCAATCTTCGGTAGGCACGAGATGATCTGCTGGTGTCCATTGCACTTGAGCATCTCTACATAACGGGGCATGTTGCTGCGCGTGGGATAACTTCGATACAGCACCGTCATCAGTGCCATCACTGTAATCAGTAGCATCATCGGAGCAGGGAGGAAATTCTTTGACACACTCAGGAGCATGATTACTGGAGGATGCAAAGTAGAGATTCTCAATATGCTGGATCTCATGCCCCTCTTCCATTTTGCGAAGCAGCGACCGGATTGTATGATAGTTCTTGCCCAGCGTTTCAGCTACCTGCCGTGGAGACATTCCATCAGGTGCATGCTTAATGAGCAGCTCGAGAATTTCCTGACGCTCCTTGGTTCGTGCGATCTGAACTGCATTGCCGACAAGTGTCCACATGGCCGTCCTTGGGTCAAAGATGAGCGTGAGGCGTTGTTCTTGTTCGATATCCCGTCCGGTCACGTACAGGGTCGCCTCTTGCTGGCCACGCTCACGTTTGAGGATCAGGATGTCATCGACGGCACCCGAGATTCCGATTGAGCCACTGATCTCATCTAGTAGATCATCAGCACGCATCTTCCGTAGATGATGAATCACGAGGATACAGATGCGATAGGTATCAACGAGCGATTTAAGTGGGACCAGAGATGCGTAGTCATCCTCGTATTGCGAACGTGTGCTGCCTGTCGACCGCGGTGAGATCTTTGCCCATGTATCTACAATCACAAGCCGCACCGCTGGGTGTGTTTTCAGGTATTTTTCCAAATGCGTAAGTCCTCCCTGACCTAGTCGTGGCCACCGCACCTCAAATGCGATACCTGACGGAACAGTACTCATCGAGGCAAGCAGCTGCTTTGCGCGTGCCTGTAATCGGCGCTCGGTGTCCTCCAATGCCATGTACAGCACCTCACCCTGGACAACGGGTATTTTCCCAAGCGCAACTCCGCCAGCAGCAATGGCAAGCGCGATGGCGATGGCGAGCCAGCTTTTTCCTTGTTTGGGCTTACCTGCTAACAGGATTACTCCCTCTGGCAAAATGCCAGGCACGGCCCAGCGCACAGCCGGCAATTCCTTCGCAAGCAAGGCCTCTAGGCTAAAAGGCGCAGGGATATAAGCCGCCGATGAACGTGCCAATGGCAGGGCTCTAGTGGAAATAGAGAGTGTTTCAGCTTGATGAGCTGTTGTGGATGTTCTGGTAGTATTCAATTTAATTCAGTCCTCCTTGCCAGGTTCATACTCAGTCCTTGTGATGGCTTCACTAACAACTTATCCGAAAACCGATAGAAACGTG
>WNFD01007456.1_pt1 | contig 14344 bp, 10 predicted proteins | sample 5400491 | NCBI WGS metagenome assembly WNFD01 (sample SAMN13153343, study PRJNA577476) | soil metagenome | isolation source: 120 cm saprolite under Douglas fir tree site 2 hole 2 replicate 2 | place: USA:California | collected 2015-04-18
AGAGGATGTGCGCGAATCAGCTTGAGGCTGTCTCTCCACATCAGCAAACGGTATTGAGTGCCGGGATCAGCGGTATTGAAGACTGTCAGAGCTCTCCGCTGGTTAATCCAGTGCACACCAACCAAAGTGACGATGATGAAGCCGACCAAGATTCGGACGATAGTCTTGCGCTCAGCGCGCATCAACGAAATCAGCAGAGCACCGGCCAGCAGACTTACTAGAGAAATACGCGTCAAAGTCAGACCTACAGCCACGGTGATTGCCAGAAATGCGAGACATAGCGCCACGCGCGCCCCGGTGCTGACGTCGCCGCCTGCGATACATAATCCCCAGACCAATAGCCCAATCAGCACCAGGACTTCCGAATAGGGGAAGTAATGCTTGAGAAGATGACCTCTAACTAGTTTGAGTCCGGGCTGCGATAGATAATCTTCCAGCTCTTGCCGACGCTGAATCAAAATCTTGAAATGTTCCAGCGGAGCGAACCGTGCCGCCAGAAGATGCACCTCGGCATCCGCTGGCACTTTACGCAACTTGGTAAACAGTTGCCCAGCGGTCAGCGTGCGCTTGCCATTCACTTGCTGAATAATGTCGTCAGGCTGCAAACCAAATTTTGAAAGTGTTGTACCGGGGACCCCGGTCGCTTCCAGTTTGACTCCTATTCCAACCGTGTACTGCCATCCCGTGTACAACACGGCCAGGCAGCAACCGGCGATTAGCAATCCGGTCAAAATCCTGATCTGTCGCAGGCTGCTGACAGTCTGGGGCAGCAGCACTGCGATGAATAAAAGCGTCACAGTTCGCATTCGGCCCCAACTCATAAAAGGTACGACGGAGAACAGGGTGGAAATGAACGAAAGTGACAAGAACAAAAACAGTGGAAGCGCCAGCGGCTGACGATAGAATCGGATCCTGCCGGTGAAGATCTTTACCAACCAAATGGCGGTCGCGGCACGGAAAGCATTGGTTGCTCCCTTAGTGGTGAGAGGTGCACATACGGCAATCGCAGCCAGGCAGATAAAAATGGCCACGTCGATCCAGTTAGTCCACTTTGACGATACTGCGGGAGCAGGAGATTCGGACTCGGACAACGAAGCAGACTTCAACATGAGTGAAACCGGCGGAGACTGACGCAGGGTATTCTAAATAGCACGGCGCAAGATATTACACTGTATCGCGTATGCTATATTCTCAAATCGCTCGAAGATTGACTTCCTAGATGTTTTCTCGTTTTTCGCGAAATATTGCTTTCACCTGCGTCCTGAACGATGTCGCTGCGACAACAGCGGCCTTCGTGCTGGCCTTCCTGATTCGACTGTGGGCTGGGCAGGATGATTGGCAACGTGCCGGTCCCATCCATTTGTTTCGCCTCTATCTCCCGGTCCTGCTGGCAGCGGTGGTGATTTTTCCACTGTTGGGCTACATTCTGGGCGCTTATAAGCAAGTTGAACTGCGCCGGCCGCGCGAAATTGCTACCGACATCGTCAAAATGGCGGCCCTTGGGCTGCTCACGTTATTTTCCGCACTATTCCTTCTGCAAGGTCACTTCGTCAGCCGAAGCTTTCTGTTCCTTTTCGCCGTTCTGCAATTCCTATTGCTCGGAACCAGCCGTTGGCTTCTGTTAATTGGGGGAACGTGGCTGCGATCGAGGCCGGAGCAGAGACGGCATTTCATCATTGTCGGAAGCGGCAACGGGGCCGCTGAAGTCGCCACATTATTGGAAGCAGGAGAACGTTTTGGCTTGAGCCTGCTGGGCTTTATACACATCGGAAATGAACCGCCAACATCGCCGGCGGGCTTACGTCGGGCCTATTCCGTGCTCCCTAAAGAACAACTTGTGAAGATGTTACACAATCGCATAGTGGATGAGGTTGTGTTTGCGGTGGAGAAAGAAGAACTGCTTGAGCTGGAACCCCTAATGCAGCAATGTGAACAGGAGGGAGTACGCATTCGCATTCAGCTCGACTTTCTTCCCAAAGGTTTCTCTCACATTTTCGTGGAACACTTGGCGCACGTTCCTCTGCTTACTCTTGCCAGTACTCCGCAGAATGACTTCGCCCTCTTGTTTAAGCGTACCGTCGACGTCATCCTCTCCATCTTGTCTTTAGTTGTGCTCTCTCCGCTCTTTCTTTTCCTGGCCCTGCTGGTAAAACTGACTTCGAAGGGTCCTGTGCTTTTTAGACAGATCCGCTGCGGTCTCGGAGGAAGACAATGTACGAAGCTGGGCCGTTGGATGCGAATGTTCAGCATGGATGAATTACCGCAGCTCTGGAACATCTTACGCGGGGACATGTCATTGGTAGGTCCAAGGCCGCCGCTGCCGCAGGAGGTCGAACAGTATCAACCCTGGCAGCGTCGACGGCTCCGTATGCGCCCAGGACTTACTTGCTTGTGGGCTTTGGAGGGACGCAGCCAACTTCGGTTCGAGCGACTGACGCGGCTTGATTTGCTTTACATCGATAATTGGTCGGTTTGGCTGGATCTCAAGATCCTGATTAAAACTATTCCCACCGTACTCTCAGGCAGAGGAGCTCATTAAAACGACGATCTTTCCTATGCCCATGGACCTACTGCTTCAGCCATGATTTCCGTCCTCATCACCACCTACAATTCAGCGAGATTCCTTGAGCGATGTCTGGAGTCGGTTCGGGCACAGACGTATCATCCCGTGGAATTGATCATTGTGGACAACGCTTCCACGGATGGAACTCGAGACATACTCGCAAAGTACGAGGGCCAGGCCAGAATTGTTTATAACCAGGTGAATACTGGCTTCGCAGCGGCTCAAAACGCGGCTGCAAGACTGGCGAATGGAGAGTGGCTGCTATCACTGAATCCGGATGTTGTCCTTCATCCCGACCTTCTTGCCGAAGCCGTGGCCGCCGGCGAGGGACATTCCGACGTGGGCGCCGTTTGCGGCAAGCTGCTGCGCTGGAATCCTGGGGCGGCCTCTGAATTCACCAAAATCATCGACTCGACTGGGATCTACTTTCTTCGCAATCTCCGTCACCTGGATCGGGGTGCGGAAGAGTTGGATCAGGGGCAATTTGAAATGCCGGAATTTGTTTTTGGAGCCACCGGCGCGGCAGCGCTTTATCGCAGTCAAATGCTACAAGACATTGCTATCGAGGGAGAGTTTTTCGACGAGCAATTCTTCGCCTATCGCGAAGACGCGGACCTGGCCTGGCGTGCTCAATTGCTGGGTTGGCAATGCCTTTACACTCCCCGAGCCGTGGCATGGCATGTGCGCCGCGTCACGCCCGAACGCCGCAAAGAGCTACCACTGGCCATCAATTGGCATTCCATCAAGAATCGTTTTTTGATGCGCGTCAAAAATATTTCACTTCCCCTATACGCCCGGCTGTTTTTTCCTGTGACATTCCGGGACGCGCAAGTCATTGGCTATTGCTTGTTAGTTGATCGACGACTTACGTCAGCATTAACCGCAGTCTGGAAATTGCGGCACGATCTTCAAAGGAAGCGACAAGCGATTCAATCGCGACGCCGGGTCTCGGACCGCCAACTCCTACGCTGGTTTTTGCCTAGTCCAGCGCGATCACACAGCCCTTAAGGCGCTAGCGAAACATCCCTTCGAAAAGCTGCTCATACTGATCGACAATTTTCTCCCAGTTGTAATTCTCTCGTGCAAAGCGCTGCGCTCGTTCTCTTAATCCGTCGACCTGCTCAGGTGACGCGATCAACTGACTCAATTTCTCCGCCAACTCACGTTGCTCTGGGCGAAACGAAATCCCGCATTCTCCGGTCGTTTCGTGGTTGGTAGGCGTATCGAGGTAAAGAATGGCATTAGGGGCCGCCATCGCTTCCACCAGCGCGGGATGGACGCCGCCAATTTCCCCAGCGAAGACAAATAGCCCGGCATTATTTTGCAACTTCCAATAATCATCGCCGTAGATCGGACCTGTAAAGATAACCCGATTATCAGCCATGGACTTCAGCTGCTGCACGTAGGCGGGCCGATAAGGATTTCCTCCAACGACCACCATAGGCCAATCGGTGTCGACGTCGCGGTAGGCCCGAATCACGAGCTCGGGGTTGTTCTCCGGTTCGAGCCTCGCAACATATAAGATGTATCGTCGGCTCGATAATCCAAAATCGGAAAACTCACTGTTGTCAGTGCGGACAGGTTCGGCGCCATAAGCAATCATTTCCGATGTCTTGTGATAACGTTGGCGGAAGTATTCACGGATTGTGCCAGCGTCGGTAACTAAACGGGTGGGAGTAAATGCCGCCAGCACCTCACAAAAATGCAAAAACCATTGTCCCAAGAAATTCCATTTACGGCGCTTGCGATCTAATCCATCGACGTTCAGGGCGGTAGGTTTGCCCACCAGACGGGGGATCCACGCCATCGGACTATTGGCAACATTGCAAATCAATAACACGTCCGCATCGGTGAACAGTACATGCAGCACAGAAAGAAAAGTATGAAACAGGGTATCGAAATGCTTATTTGAGATAGTCGGAAGAATGATTCGTCTGATTCGGTGATCGAAGTCATCGTCAGGTTTTACGAAAGGCTTCCTGCAATACACCGCTACTTGATGTCCGCGTTGAACCAAACGTTTGGCGAGCTGATCGGCGAGCGTCTCAAACCCGCCGTAGCGGGCGGGGATACCGCGCGTGCCTAAAATTGCTATTTTCATTGCTGGAGAGCGGTTCGAAAAATCCGGAGGGATTCCTCGACAACTCCGAAATTAACTGACAAACGATCCGACCTTGTGGCTTTTGTTCTCGGTCTCACCGCTGCCGCCATGCAGACCATAACGCCACAGAACATGGGTATAGGCGCGCATGGCTTCGCTCCTACCCACGCCGCTTGGTTGAAACCCTGCCAGCGACATCAAGGCACGCAGGATGATTCCGATGATTAGACCAAAACGCAAGATGGTCGTTTCGCGATGACTGTGATGTTTCGCGAAGTAGTGCAACATATTGCGATACCAAAACACCTGTCGATCGTAGAAAGAAAGCTGATTGACGCTGTGTCCGCCACTGTGAATAAAGACCGCCGCTGGACAATAAATAATTTTCCAGCCGTGTAGACGCAGACGGCGGCAGAAGTCCACGTCCTCGAACCACACGGGATAGAAAGTTTCGTCGAAACCACCCAAGCTTTCCCATACGTTGCGCTTTACCGCCAGGCAAGCGCCAGCAGGCTGCTCGATTTCCTGAAGCGAGCCATGGTCGAGGTCCAGACATCGGTACTGCCGATTAAGCGGGTTTTCCTTCCAAAGCCGGTTGAGGAGAAGTACTTCCGCTAACATGCGGCCGAGGGTTGGAAATCGCCGGACATTGAAACCCAGGGCCGGGGAGCCATCCACGGCGACCAGCATTCCAGTTGCGCCTCCGACTCCATCCTGCGACAAGGTCTCCGCGAGTCTACTTAGCGATCCGGCCGTGACGATAACGTCTGGGTTTAGGACGAGCAGGACTTTTCCGGTTGCCATCTTTGCGCCTTGGTTGAGTGCGGCGGCAAATCCGACATTTGCGGGGTTCGACACAATGCGTACATCCACTCCACTTTCGCGGGCCCGTTGGATCGTGGAGTCAACGGAAGCATTGTCAATCAGGATAACCTGCCATTCTGTTTCGCCAGCCAGCGCTTTCAGGCAGCTCGCGATGTTCTCCTCAGAATTGTATGTGACAATGATGACGGAGCCGGCATGCATTCTGGGATGAGATTATAACTTCCAGGTTTAGGTCTCGCTTCCCTCCAGACGCCAATCTAAAGATAAAATAACTGCCATTATCGGGTTAACGGCCAATGTCTACAAGAATCCAGAGCGGTACACGCGGCGACAGCTGCTTGCGGCAGAAAGAGTATTCATGATCGAGTTTGCACGAGATACGTACCGATACCGGGAACTTATTTGGGCCCTCGCCCTTAAGGAGCTCCGTGTACGCTACAAGCGTTCGTTACTGGGTTTTTTCTGGGCATTGCTCAATCCCGCGCTGCTGATGATTGTGCTGACATTGGTTTTCGGTACGATCATGCGTTTCTCGATAGATCATTACGCAGTTTTCCTTCTCAGCATGCTGCTGCCATGGACTTTTTTCTCCCAAGCGATGTCATATTCGGTGGATTCTGTCGTCGGTAACGGCCCACTGTTAAAAAAGATTTATGTAGCGAAGCTGGTTTTTCCGGTGGCTGCGATTGTTTCGAATGTGGTGAACTTCCTGCTCTCGCTGATTCCCTTGGCGCTTTTGATCGTACTATTACGTTTCCCGCTACACTGGACATGGGTCTACCTCCCGGTCCCAATGCTCGGACTCTTCCTGTTTACGCAAGGAGCCGCGTTTTTCTTTGCGACCGCCAACGTGTTCTACAGGGATGTCAGTCATATCGTTCAGATTTTGCTCTCCGCCTGGTTTTATTTTTCCCCGATTATCTATTCGCTTGATTTCATACCCGAGAAGTATCGCTGGCTTTTTCGCCTGAATCCGATGCTGTACGTCTTGAATGGTTTTCGGCTCAGTATTTATTATGGGCAATTGCCGTCTTTGTATTCAGCCGCGCTGTCCCTGGGTTGCGGAATCGCCGCGTTGATGATTGGGTTCTCAATTTTCCGGCACTACCAGAATCGTTTCATTTATTACATCTAAGTACGTCGAATGAGGGAGGCTGCCGTCAGAGTTACCTTTGATAACGTTGTTCAACGGTTTCGAATCATTCAGGAGAGGCCCGATACGCTGCGCGAAGCCTTCGCCAAGTTTCGGCGCCGAACCAGCTACCATGATTTCGAGGCACTGAAACATGTCTCCTTCCAAGTCGCGGAAGGACAGATGGTCGGCATCATCGGTCGAAATGGTTCGGGTAAGAGCACCATCTTAAAAATCATTGCGGGGGTGTACATTCCCACCAGCGGTGAAGTGGCCGTCAACGGCAGCATCGCGCCACTGATTGAATTAGGTGCAGGCTTTCATCACGAGCTGACGGGTCGGGAAAATATCCTCTTGAATGGACTCCTTCTCGGACTGTCCAAGCGCGATGTAATGAAACGCGAATCTCAGATCATCGAGTTCGCGGAATTAGGTGAATTCATCGATGTGCCGGTAAAACAGTATTCTTCCGGCATGTACATGCGACTAGCCTTCGCGATTGCGACCGAGGTCAATCCTGACATTCTCCTTATCGATGAGATATTGGCTGTGGGGGACGGAGAATTCCGGCGCAAATGCTTCGAGCGGATCGAGCAATTTCGGACTCTGGGCAAGACCATTCTCTTTGTATCGCATGATCTGGGCAGCGTCCGCCAGTTTTGCGACCGGGTCTTGCTGCTTCATGGAGGTGAACTGATTGAAGATGGCTGTACGGATTTCGTAATCTCGCGTTACGAATCACTGTTATCACAGCATGTTGATAGCCTGCGGACACAGGCCTGGTGATAGCTGGAAAAGTAGCACTCTAGTAAAGTCGCTCCTGCCGTTTCATGTTTCCGAAGCTTCCCACATTGCTCAAGTTAAAGCTGAAGCGGTATTGATTCTCGTTACGCACCGCACCGAGTGCGAAGCGCCGATATTCCATACTGACTCCGCAGCAATCCCAGTTGTAGCTCGTCTGCACGGCGCTGTACTGCAAAAACCCGACGTCAGCATCGAAGCCCACCGCGCCTGCTCCGCTCAGGCCGCGCTTGTTGGGAGTACCGTATGCCAGCAGGATCCGAAACTGATGAAAGTGGAGCGGGCTCGAAATATTATTGGAAACCAGATTCTCTCCCGGGACTCTCAGATATACATCGGCACCTCCGAATGTGATTCGCCCTAGCTGGTAGTTGACCAGCGCGGTGCTGGAACTGATTCGGCTGCTCTTGAAGTCGTAATCCAAATCCCACTCAGCATCTACGTGAGCTCTCGGAGCGATCCGCAGTCGCGAAATCAAAGGCGATAGATGTCGCGGACTGGTAAGAAAGGCAATGCCGGTGAGGTCGGCGGTGGTCGTGAAAACATTGCGGCGACCGTCAACCAGCGCTCCACCGAATGTGGTATCGAGGAAGTACTTCTGACCCAGTTCCCAACTGACGAGTTCGCGAGCCTCCGGTCCCGAAGGGCAAGGCACAGCTTTCACCGCTTCGTCCTTCTGCTGCCCTAAGGCGGAATCTAGTTCGGGTGAATCCTCCGCAGATCTCAAAGGATCCGGTGTGAATATCTCGCTGACCGTGCCGCAATTGCTTGAAGAACTCGAACTCTTCTTGGAGTAAAGGCGGTTGACGACCCTATACTCGACCTCATCGGTATTGCTGAGGATATCGCGCTCGTCGAAACGAAGAATATTCGGGAAGTTGTTGACACCCACAACCCGGCGATACACCGCCTGGGGCTCGAATACATGCTTAAGTTTATGGCCTAAGAGACCTCGATTGAAGACTCGCTCCAGCGATGGCGGGCGAACCTCAACAGAAGCCTCGAGAGCGCGACGATTGGTTAGATCATTGGACGCTACCCCAACCCCGCTGGTAGGCAGGAGTCGCTGAGTGTAAAAAGTGTCGCGGACCCCCAGCTCCGGGCGAAGCGACCATCCCCGAAACAGCAAAGGTAGAGACATTGTAGGGACAAAATCGAAACGCCCGACCAGAGGCGCCGTACGAAACGAAGGCTCACTGCGCGACAAACCCTCAGCGGCGACGTCCATGGATAAAAACAAGGGCGATTGGCTTACCCGGTGGTCCAGGCTTGCATATTCGAAGGTGGGCGCATGAAAGATCACAATTCGATCTGCGTTGTTAGTGCTCTCGAAGTTCTCGTAACGTCTTACCGCGGCGTTATAGAAAACTCCTGGGGATGTCTTGGTCAAAAAGAGATTGGAAATAGCTTCCGAAGACACGGTTTGCGTGAACACTTCATTGAAGGCGAGCCGAAAAATAAAAGAACTCAAATAATCAATATTGGCCACTCCACGGAAGCCGTCGCCGAACCTGGCTTGTGCATTGAGGTGAACTTCCTGACCACCCTGGCTCACCTTGGGTGTTCCAATTCCCCGGTCGGCAACACCGAAGAATCTCAAGTCTACGAACGACCTATCGCTGGGTCGAGCTCGGAATAGGGCGTGCTGAGCCCATCCACGTTGCGAAAAGTACTCCGCTCCCAGCAAAACATCCGTACTGCGGTTGATGGCCCAGTAGAAGGAATCTCCGAGGATGGTGCCTTTCGTGGAAGAGCGCCCCAAATTAGGGATCAGGAATCCAGATTGGCGAGGCTGGCGCTGAAGCGGATGGGTGGCGATAGGCAAAAAAAGCACCGGAACGCCTTTGACACGAAAGGTGCTGCGATAGATCACAGCATTGTGGCCAAGTTCCATGACCACACGATGAGCGTTAAATTGCCATTTAGGATGCGGCAGTTCGCAACTCGTGACCGTGCCGTCATGCACGATATAGTGATCAGGACCAGTTTTTTCCACTAACTTTCCTGTGAACGCGAACGGACTAGTGGAGGTTAGGATTAAATGATGCAGCACCGGTTTTTGCAGACCGATGGTCCCGACCACGTTGTAGAAAAGTCCTGTCTCATTGCGAACGTTGTATACGGCCTTGCTTGCTTCAATGTGCTCATCGTTCGGACCGCCATTAAGCACAACGTGGCCGTCGAGGTGGGTTTCCCCGGTATCGGAGTCATAGGTGACTTCATCGGCCCAAAGAATGAAGGTGCGATAGGAAATCCTGCTGCGAACGTGAAGCTTAAAAATCGGCCCATCCTTTTCCTGCTTCACAGCACAAATATTCACTTCGTCGCTATTCGTACTGGCGGGCGGCGAAGGGGGACAGACCAACTGCGCGGTAAGGGTGGATGGCATGAGGAGATGAGCTCCGAGTATGACCGCGGCCAGAACTCTACAGCGGAAGATGCTGGCAAGGGCCGGAACGCTCTCAAACATCATCGTCCTTGCTGCCTGGATCGCCAGAGACTTTCCTCAGAGAAGAAGCGTTCCATGGTCATAGGGTGATTGTCTTGTTGTGGTAGAAGGAATCGCGACTTTCATCCGATATTCCTCAGAACGCTTTTCAGATTCTACAATAGCGTCGGCTAGGAAACGGGCGGGGAAGGGGTTGAGTCTTGCAGTTGAGTATCGTCATTCCGACTCGAAATCGCGCCACCAAGCTAGAGCGCACGCTGCAAAGTCTCCTCGCTCAAACCGTTCCGCTCCAGGATTTCGAAGTTGTTGTGGTAGACAATGACAGCAGCGACGACACTTCCGAGCTGCTGCGCCGGTTTGGTGCAAGTTTTCCTAATTGGAAATGCTTAAAGCAGACAAGACCTGGAGCTGCGGCCGCAAGAAATTCAGGCATTGAAAGTTGCAAAAGCCAGATTTTACTTTTTCTCGATGACGACGTTATTGCGGAGCCAGATCTCGTTCAACAACACCTCAACAGCCATCTTCTGCATCCGGGCTCCGCTGTCTTGGGATACGTGCGCAATGGGTGGAGCGAAAACGATTCTGCCTTTCACTGGATCATAAGCCATAAAGAATTGATTCACTCCTTCCAGTTTCCCGACTCGTTGAACGTGCCGTTCCAACATCTGTACAGCTGTAACGCGTCCGCCCCCCGAGGTGCACTGCTGAAGGCCGGGCTTTTCGACGAGCGCTTTGTGGGAGCAGCTTTCGAAGATACGGACCTGGGCTACCGGTTGACGAGATCAGGTTGTCGGTTAGTCTTTAATCCGCGTGCGACCGTGCTACACGACCCCATACTGTCGCTAAAATCATTCTCGCAGAAGCGCTTGGACGCTGGCAGTGCTTTGCATCAGTTATTGAGCAAGCATCCTCAGCTCGAAGAGACCTTGTTGCCATCCACGTGGCGTCGGATTTTGCGCTGCTCCCTGGGTTGGATCGCATCCCCACTGGCCTTCACCTTCGAAGGACGAGTACCTTTTGCTCCTGTACTGCTGCCGCTATTAGGTAAGGCATGCGGGTACCACTTTGAATATTTGTTTTGGACTGGCTACTATAGAGCAGCCCGATTGGAAAACAGAACAACTGAGACTGCGGTTTGCAGACCTGCCAGTTGAATCCATGCCAAGGACGTTTCTTAATTTTGGACAATTGTTTAAATCGTGGTGAGCAGTAGCGGGTATCATGCGTGCGTAGAAGTGCTGTGAGTGCCCTAGGGTCCGAAACACGGCGATTTTGTCAGGTCGATTTTTACGATGAGGTGAAGTGCCAAGGTGCTTTCGGTCATTACCTACGGTAGAAACGATAACTACGGTTTCAACCTCCACAAACGAACCGCCTTTGGCTTTAATTGTCTGGCGGAGACGCTGACCGACGAGGATGAAATCCTGTTCGTGGACTATAACACCCCCAGACATTTGCCAACGTTGCCTGAATTCATCTGGGACACACTCACGCCGAAGGCGCTTAGTCTTCTCAAAGTTATCCGCATTTCGCCCGAGATCCACGAACAGATTAAACGAGATTCTCCGTTAAAAATCCTGGAGAATGTGGCCCGTAATGCGGCAATAGTGCGTTCCAACCGACTTAACCATTGGGTCCTTTCGACCAACCCCGATGTACTGTTGGTGTTGGCTTCCGGCTGGCCTAACATGGCAGCCCTGCTGCGAAGCCAGCCTGACAGCTTTTATGAGATGCCGCGTTTCGATATTCCGGAGAGCGTCTGGTCCGCATTGCCTCGCGGCGAGCCGCGGAATAATCTTCATGTGCTGCGTGATTGGCTGGTGCACAATAAAGCCGCAATTGCCGAAACTGTCCCCGACTATCGTTTTCAGAAATTCCTCTTGTTTGACGCACCTGGGGACTTTCAATTAGCGCCTCGCGAATATTTCTTTCGCTTACGCGGTTTTGACGAGTCAATGAACCGGTATCTTCATTCCGATTCAAACCTCGCGAAACGAATGTGGCTGCTGAATGGGGAGCGCACCGATCACCTTCTCGGCCATCTCTGGATTCTCCACCAGGACCATTACTTGAGCGGCGAGTGGGCAAACAATGTCGGCACGATCGTTCACAATGACTACCATGGAAAAGTGCGTCTGCAGACCCAAATCGAAGCAAATGATTCTGATTGGGGCCTGCAGGGACTGAGTTTGCCGATGTTCTCACTGGGGCAACGCGCCGAAACTGGAAGCCGGTTCTTTTCCCCACTCAACGTGTCAGTCAATGGCGGCCTGCCACTGAGCCGCGAAGTAGATTGGGGGTTGCAACCTCTATACCGACTTTGCCACTACGAACCGGAAGTCGTTGCGCTCTATGTCCGGGAGTTGCTCCTGATCCTTCCGCCTGAGTCGGTCATTTGTTACTTGGGAGAGAACTCTGAAACTCTGCGGCAACTTACCCGCCGCTGGCAGGAGATTTCCCCGGCGTCGACCGTAGCAGATCTTCGGCGAAATGAGATACCCGCCGAAAAGCTCACGCCGGACGTGCTGCTAGTGGATTGTTACTATGAGCGCTCGAGCGAGTGGGAACAGCGCCATCGAACCTTTCAACAGCAGCTGCAAGGTCAATTGGCCAGAGGACGTATTCGGCAGTCCGAAATGGATGAGGAACTGACCCGCTTTACGGATAATTCCGACGAACAACAATTACGCAACCGGCTCCTCGCTATTTGGGAAAACTATCTTTGCCGTATTCAAGCGCGGCCAGGAATGCATATCGTGTTGATAGGATGCAATAATTATGCAGCACATTTTTTTGCCTTTCAGGAGACGTTTGCGAAGCTTTGCGCCGAACGGGGCGACGATAGAAGCTGGTTATCGAGGTGGCACGGCTGGTATCAAAAGTTCAAAGTTCGATTACAGGTCGATGCAGCCCCTAACATTTTCTTGAAGGCCGCTTGGGGCTTACGCTTGCTCAAGCGCAGGGCCTTCCGCAAATACACTGGACACGAAAGCCTGATGGGATATCTCTATTTCGATCATTTCATGCGTAATCGCGGCCGCCTTTTGAAAACCCTAAACCTCCGCACTCTGTACGTACATCATCGCCTGCGAGCCGCACATTCCCGGTTTTGCGCAATTCGAACGCTGGCAAGGCAAAGAAGTGCTGGAGATCGGATGCGGCATTGGCACAGACTCCTGCAATTTTGTACGCAGGGGGGCTAACCTTACCGTGGTCGAGCTCTCGACCGAGAGCGTGTCCATCGCCAGGAAAAGGCTTGAGCTGTATGGTCTAAATGCCAACTTAGTCAATGGAAACGCAGAGGAATTGGATCAACTGCTGCCTCCGGATCAGAAATTCGATCTCATCTATTCATTCGGGGTAATCCACCACACCCCGTACCCTCGGAAAGTGATCGAGGCCATCGCCAATCGCCTCAAGCCTCAAGGTGAACTGCGTTTGATGCTCTATGCCCGTTTTTCCTGGAAGGTATTGTGGATCTATCTGCGATACATTTGGTTCGAGCCCTGGAATTGGCGCCGCCTGCCGGCGAAATATTCCGAAGCGCAAATCGGATCCCCCGTCAGTTATGTTTACTCCTTTCAGAAAGCGCGCGAACTGCTTCGCGGCTTAAAGATCCTGGATATGTGGAAGGACCACATCTTTCCTTACAGAATTCCTGACTATGTGCAATATAGATATATTAAAAACTGGTATTTCAAGTGGATGCCAGAAGGGTGGTTCCGCTGGCTCGAGAGAAAACTAGGCTGGCACTTGCTCATAGTGGCCAAACTTCCGGCAAACGGAAGCGACGACAGGGCGTGAAAGGCAGTTTGGTGTTTGTTGTCCGATCCCGTCTGAGGCACGGTGAATCTCTTGATTGCAAGCGGTCAACTTGAAGTGAAGTCCGATCCGCAAAATAGATCTGTGTCTCAATTGCAGCCCGTCAAGACACTGCTTGGATTTGATTTGTTGCTTAATCCAAGCGACTACTTCAGCTACTTGCTAATACGTGACGGCATATTTGAGACGCCAAGGGGATACCTGCATCGATGCCGGTTCCCACGTTGGCTATTACACCTGCTTTCTTGCCCACCTGGTTGGCGAGTCGGGCCGAGTGTATGCATTTGACGCCAACCCCGAGGCATGTGATGCGGCAAAGCGCAATCTTTCACTCAACGGAATGACCTGGGCGGAAGTCACTAATATCGCCTTATCTGACCATGAAGGCTCATTGTCCTTTCATGTCTCAAGCGACGAACAGACTGGCCTGAGTTCCGTCGGATTAATCCCAAATTTCAAGAAGACCATTCATGTTCCTTGCGGGCGACTGGAAACGTCGTTGGACAATCGTGGGATTAATCATGTACGCCTGCTGAAAATCGATGTGGAGGGTTCCGAAGAAATGGTGCTCTCTGGCCTCGGGCGCTTTCTAACTGATCACCTCACCGATTTCATTCTCGTGGAGCTTTACGACGAGCGTCTGCAGGTGAT
>WNFD01004276.1_pt1 | contig 14342 bp, 8 predicted proteins | sample 5400491 | NCBI WGS metagenome assembly WNFD01 (sample SAMN13153343, study PRJNA577476) | soil metagenome | isolation source: 120 cm saprolite under Douglas fir tree site 2 hole 2 replicate 2 | place: USA:California | collected 2015-04-18
TCATCCGGGTCCGTCCTGCCGCGAACCTGTTTCAACTGGAGGAGGTCCTCATCATCACGGGCACCCAGCCCGATCTGTCTGCGCAGACGAAGAAGGATCTGGCCGTCGGGGCCGCTACAGCAGAGGCTCAGGCGGAGGCCGCCAGAGTCGCAGCGGCGGAGGCTGCAGCGAAGTCCGCGGCGCAGATTGTGGCTGACCGGCTACCCAGTCTCCACGACCCGAACAACCCTGATTCGACGACCGAGCCGGCTCCGGGCGCCACGACCCCTGCCAAAGTTCCGGCCGTGATCCCCAAACCGCTGCCTACGCTCCACTCCGATCGCTACACTCCGGGGTCTACCCCGTCTGCCAGTTCACTGACGCCCGGCGGTGCAAACGGCACTGGAGGCAGTGCCGTCGCTAGCCCTGAAAGCGGCACTGAGAATCCACCGGCGGCCACTCCGAAGCCGGCGGCTCCGAAGAAAGCACCTAAACCCACAACGCCACAGCCGGAGAGCCAGCCCAACTAAATGGCTACCCACAGCTACACCTCACGCCGAGAACTCGAGCAGCACAGCTTCCCCCCTGCCGTTGCGGTGCTTGTGCCCATCGCGGCCATTGTGCTGCAGGCTCTTCTGCCGAAGCCGTTTCCACGTCTGGCCATCCTCGATCTCCCGTTGATCGTAACCATCTTCTTCGCCGTCTCCCGCCGCAGCCCCGTCGCCGGAACTCTCACCGGCGCTGCCATCGGCCTGTTGCAGGATGCCCTCACCAATCAGCCGATCGGCGTCAACGGCATGGCCAAATCTGTCATCGGCTACATTGCCGCAAGCATCGGCATCCAGATCGACGTCGAAAACCTCACGACCCGTCTGCTCATCAACTTTGGCTTCTCCATCCTGAACAGCTTTCTGCTCTTTCTCATCAACCACCGGCTCCTCGGCTTCCCGGGCTTCCACGTTCTCTGGGTGCACGAGATTATCCGCGCCTCCGTCAACACGGTCGTGGCCATCCCGATCTTTCTTCTGCTCGATAACACCAAGCGTGCCGACTAAGCCGCGGACCAACCGTCTAAACTGGACACAGACATGGAACTGGGCCCACAATCCGATCTGGCCGCCTTTGGACCCAATGGCAAGGCTGAGAAGCTTCCCGCCGGAAAGCTGCACGCCGCGCAGTACCTCGTCGCGGCCGTCCTCGCTGTTCTGATTACAGGGCTATGGCGTCTGGAAGTGGTGGGCGCGGACAACTTCCGTGCCCTCGCCGAGGCTAACCGCATTCGCAAGGTCCCCGTGCTCGCGCCGCGCGGACGGCTCTTCGACCGCGAGGGGCGCCTTCTCGTCGATAACTACCCCTCGGTCTCCTGCTACCTTCTGCGCGAACAGGTCAAGGACCTCAACGCCGATCTGCCGCTCATCGCCCAAGGTCTTCACATCCCGGTCGAGCAGATCCAGGCCACGCTGCGCCGCTTCCAGATCGCTCCCAAGTACCAGCCGATTCCGCTGAAACAGGACATCACGCCGGACGAGCAGGCCTTCATCGAGGCTCACCGCAACGAGCTGCCCGAGCTTGAGACGCTCGACGAGCAGCGGCGGCTCTACCCGCGCGACGGCTTCGCCGCCCATCTGATCGGCTACGTCGGCGAGATCTCGGAGGAGGACCTCAACAAGACCAAGTACTCCTTCTACCAGCCCGGTGACGTCGTCGGAAAATCCGGCGTCGAGGCGACCTATGACGCTCTCCTGCGCGGAGAGGACGGCAGCCGCGACATCATCGTCAACAGCCACGGCAAGGAGCTCGGGCACCTCGGCCAGACGCTGGCGAAGCCGGGACAGGACCTCCGTCTGACGATCGATCTTGACGTCCAGATGGCTGCCGAGAAGGCCCTCGAAGGGAAGGTAGGGGCGATCGTCGCGATGGACCCGCACACGGGTGAGATTCTCGCGCTGGCCTCGCGTCCGACCTTCGATCCCAATCAGTTCTCCGTGCGCCTCACCCGCAGCTACTGGAACGAGATCCTCAACAACCCCGACCATCCGCTGCTCAACAAGGCCATACAGGCTCAGCTCGCACCGGGCAGCACCTTCAAGATCATCATGTCCGTGGCCGGCCTTCAGGAGAATCAGGCCCAGACGATGCATGTGATGTGCAGCGGCGGAGCATCGTTCTACGGCCACTTTTTTGCGTGCGACAAGCATCACGGCATGGTTGACATCCATAACGCCATCCCCTGGTCGTGCGACACCTACTTCTATACCCTCGCCAATAAGCTGGGCATCGATACCATCGCCCGCTACGCCACCTCGCTGGGCTTTTCCCAACGCACCGGTATCGACCTGCCGGATGAGGTCTCCGGAACCATGCCCTCCACCGCCTGGAAGATGAAGAACTTCCACGAGAAGTGGTACGCCGGTGAGGTCATCTCCGTCGGGATCGGCCAAGGGGCTGTTACCGCCACGCCGTTGCAGCTCGCTCGCGCTCTCAGCGGCATAGCCTCCGGTGGAGTTCTTCGCCGTCCTCATATAGTTTTCCCGGACGAAGTACCCGCGGAGGAACTCTCCGCGATTCACGAGACCTTCCCCGGCTCCGGTGATGCCACAATACCGCTCTTCCCCGAGAACTGGCAGATCATTACCGACGGGATGGCGCAAGCGACGACGCCGGGACCATTTAATACGGCTGGCGCCTCCCATCTTGAGGGAATCGACTTCGCCGGCAAGACCGGCACCGCGCAGGTCATGAGCCACGACGCCCTCGCCCGCAGCGGCGGCGGCCACCACACCGTCCCCAACGCGTGGTTCGTCGGCATGGCTCCCAGACGCAATCCGGACATCGTCGTCGCTGTCCTCTGGCAGAATGGCGACTGGGGCTCGAACTCCGCCAGGCTGGGTGCCCAGGTCATCGACGCCTTCGTCAACAAGCAGCGCAAGCGCGAGAACAACGTCCGCATCGCGGAGACGCCTAAGGTGGAGACGACCGCGTCGGCTGTAATACCGTCTGCTGCGCCTCCAATAAATCCGAAACTCCAGTAAACTGATCCGGTTTCGATACTCGGGTTAGGTCTCGAGCTATCATTTTCGTATCCAACGACATCGAGGCCGCCTCATGAAGCTTGCGCCCCTCCGCGCTCTCCTTACCTGCTCGACACTTCTGTTCGCCGCCCTCCTCCCCGCTCAGGACCGCGCGCCTGCAACGCCTCTCATCACCCACGATCCCTACTTCAGCATCTGGTCGAATACCGACGAACTGACCGCTTCCAACACGCGGCACTGGACCGGGAGCCCGCAGCCCATCACCGGCCTTGTCCGCATCGACGGTAAGCCCTATCGCTTCATGGGGCACGACCCGCTCGAAGTTCCTGCGATGCAGCAGACCTCTCGTGCGGTCACCCCAACTCACACACGCTATGCGTTTCAGGCTGCGGGCGTCACGCTCCAACTTGTCTTCTTTACTCCCACGATCCTCAGCGATCTCGACATCCTCTCCCGACCCGTCACCTACATCACATGGACGGCACAGTCTACCGATGGAGGCTCCCACGACGTCTCCGTTCTGCTGGATGTCGACCCGATCGTGGCGGTGAATGAGCAATCCCAGCCAGTCACCTATTCGCGAAATCAGACTGCAACTCAGAACGTGCTCTCTGTAGGCTCCCGTGACCAGAACATCCTCAGCCGCTCCGGCGATAATCTGCGCATCGACTGGGGTTACTTCCATCTTTCCATTCCGAAGAATGAGCAATCGAACCTCGCTATCGTCTCCCAAGCCCGCGAGACCTTCGTCAGTACCGGCCAGCTTCCTGCCGCTGACAACATGGATATGCCCATCACGGCAGGGCGTCATAGTCCACACCTCGCAGCGGTTCTGCCCTTTGGCAGCGTTGGCGCGCAGCCTGCCGTCCGTCACGTTCTCGTCTCGTACACCGAGAGCTACGCGATCCAGTATCTGCAACGAAACCTTCGACCCTACTGGCAGCGAAACAACCTGCCCGTAGCCCAGATGCTTGACGATGCCGAGTCACAGTACGCCGCCCTGGAAGCGCGGGGCACCGCTCTTGACTCCGAACTCACGGCCGACCTCATCAAGGCCGGAGGCGAGCACTACGCAGCAATCTGCATCCTCGCGTACCGGCAGGCGATGGCGGCTCACAAGCTCGTCGCCGATACCGATGGCAGCCCCTTCCTCTTCGCCAAGGAGAACTTCTCGAACGGAGACATCGCCACCGTCGACGTCCTCTATCCGTCAGCTCCGTTCTTCCTCTTCTTCAATCCGAAGCTGCTTGAGGCGCAGGTCCTGCCTGTTCTCGAGTACTCCGCCCTGGCCCGCTGGAAGTTCCCCTTCGCGCCGCACGACCTCGGCCAGTATCCGCTGGCGAACGGACAGGAGTACGGCGGCGGCGAAAAGACAGAGGAAGATCAGATGCCCGTCGAAGAGAGCGGCAACCTGCTCATCCTCGTCGACGCTCTCGCCCGCGCTGAAGGCAATCCGCACCTCGCCGAACGCTTCTGGCCGCAATTGACGAAGTGGGCGGAGTTCTTGAAGGAGAAGGGGCTTGACCCGGAAAACCAGCTTACGACCGACGACTTCGCCGGCCATGTGGCCCACAACTCCAATCTCTCCATCAAGGCCATCGACGGCCTCGCCGCCTACGCTGATCTCGCCCATCTGCTCAAGAAGGAGTCCGTCTTCCGGGAGTACCAGGCTACGGCCAAAGCCTACGCAGGGAAGTGGGTCACCATGGCTCAGGAGGGCGACCACTACAAGCTCGCCTTCAATAGCCCCGGCACCTGGAGCCAGAAGTACAACCTCGTCTGGGACGAGCTGCTCGGCTACAACCTCTTCCCGAAGTCAGTTCGCGAGAGCGAGGTGAAGTTCTACCTGACGAAGCTCAACCAGTACGGTCTGCCCCTCGATAGCCGTGCCGACTACACCAAGCTCGACTGGGAGCTCTGGACCGCCACTCTCGCCTCCACGCCCGAGCAGTTCAAGGCAATCGTCGACCCCATCTATAAATGGACCAACGAGACGCCCACCCGCGTCCCGCTGACGGACTGGTACGACACGAAGAACGGCAAGCAGATCGGCTTTCAGGCCCGCAGTGTCGTCGGCGGAGTCTTCATCAAAGCCCTCGCCGACAAGACCCTCACGGAGAGATGGCGTAGCAAGGCCATCGCGAACCGTTGATCGGTTCATGACCGGGTCATCAGCATCCTCGAGATTAAATCGGCTGCGCTCCGCACCAAGTTCCACGGCTTCGACCAGAAGCAGATCGGCTTCCTCGTCGCCGGCATCGTCCGGATGTCGCTGATCGACTACCACCGGCTTTTCGACGTTGTCCACTACGTCTGAGAGAATTCTCCCGTGAACCTATACCGAGCCGCCCTTGCCCTCATCGTTGCTCCGTCTTTGCTGCTCGCAGTCAGCTACGCCCAGACAGCGACCCCACCGCAGCCCAGCGCACACAACGCCATTGTCAACGGCTACCAATCCCAATGGTGGAAGGAGGCCGTGGTGTATCAGGTCTACCCGCGCTCCTTCAAGGACTCGAACGGCGACGGCATCGGCGATCTTCCCGGCATCACCTCCAAGCTCGACTACCTGCAAAAGCTCGGCGTCAAAGTCATCTGGCTCAGCCCACACTTCGACTCGCCGAATGCCGACAACGGCTACGATATTCGCGACTACCGTAAGGTCATGACCGAGTTCGGCACCATGGCCGACTTCGACGCGCTGCTCGCCGGCATCAAGCAGCGCCACATGCGCCTCATCATCGACCTGGTGGTCAACCATAGCAGCGACGAGCACAAGTGGTTCGTCGAGAGCCGCTCGTCGAAAGACAGCCCCTATCGCGACTACTACATCTGGCGTCCCGGCAAGCCGAACCCCGCCAGTCCCACGGGCTTCGATCCGCCCAATAACTACCCGTCGTTCTTTTCAGGCTCTGCCTGGCAGTACGACCCCGGCACAAAGGAGTACTACCTCCACTACTTCGCCGTGAAGCAGCCCGACCTCAACTGGGACAACCCGAAGGTCCGCGCCGAGGTCTTCGACCTGATGAAGTTCTGGCTTGACAAGGGGGTCGATGGCTTCCGGATGGACGTCATCCCTCTCATCTCCAAGCGCGCCGGTCTTCCCGATCTCACCCCGGAGGAGCTTAAGAACGTAGGCAAGGCCTATGCCAACGGTCCCCACATGCAGGAGTACCTGCAGGAGATGAACCGGAACGTCATGGCCAAGTACGACGTTATGACCGTCGGCGAGGCCCTCGGCATCTCACTTCAGCAGACCCCGTCCATAGTCGACGACCGCCGCCACGAGCTCAACATGATCTTCAACTTCGACGCCATTCGCATCAACCGCGAAGGCAGACAATGGAAGAGTTGGACGCTGCCTGAGTTCAAGGCCATCTACGCCGAGCACGCAAGCAAACTGGACGTCCATAGCTGGGATACAGTCTTCCTCTCGAACCACGATAATCCCCGGCTCGTCTCCAGTTTTGGCGACGACTCTCCCGCCTTCCGCGTCGCCTCTGCCAAACTCCTCGCCACCATGCTTCTCTCCCTCCGGGGAACGCCCTTCATCTACCAGGGCGATGAACTCGGCATGACCAACTATCCGTTCAAAGCCATCGGGGACTTCGACGACATCGAGGTCAAAAACGCCTACAAGGCAGACGTCCTGACCGGCAAGGTGAGTGAGCAGGCCTATCTCGCGAATCTGCGCCACATGAGTCGCGATAACGCCCGCACGCCCATGCAGTGGGATGGCTCCTCAAACGGAGGATTCACCACGGCCCCCAAGGCGTGGCTCGCAGTCAATCCAAACTATAAGGAGATCAACGCCAAAGAGGAGTTAGCCGACCCAGACTCCATCTACAACTACTACCGCAGGATGATCGCTCTCCGGGACCACACGCCCGCCCTCATCTATGGCGACTACAAAGATATCGACCCCCAGAACAAGGCGATCTTCCCTTACACCCGAGTACTGGGCCAAGAGAAGTACCTCGTCATCCTCAATCTCTCCAGCGATCCTGTCTCCTACTCGTTGTCGGGAGGGCTCAAAGCCAGGGCAATCGTCATCTCCAACCTGCCCACCGCTGAAAAAGACCTCTCCAACCTCAAGCTCAGAGCCTGGGAGGCAAGAGTCTACAAGCTGGAGTAGGCTGGGCCATGCAGTGTGCGATGCTTCGTCTAAGATAAAAATCAGCCATCATGCCCCGCCTCTCCTCCTACCGCGACTTCGACTGGGTCCTCCTCGGCTTCGTCCTGCTGCTCTCGCTGATCAGCGTCCTCGAGATCAAATCGGCGACGCTCCACACCAAGTTCCACGGCTTCGACCAGAAACAGATCGGCTTCCTCGTCGTCGGCGTCGTCCTGATGTTCTTCATTTCGCTGATCGACTACCACCGGCTCCTCGACGTCGTTCACTACGCTTATGGCATCAGCATCCTCTCGCTGATAGCCGTGCTGGCCGTCGGAACGAAGGTCCTGGGGGCGCGCCGCTGGATCAAGGTCCCCGGCGGCCACTTCCAGCCCTCCGAGTGGATCAAGCTGGTCCTCATCGTTGCCGTAGCGCGCTACTTCTGGGGGCTCGCGGGCAGGGAACTGACATGGAAGGACATCGCCAAAGCCTTCGCCCTCGTCTGCGTCCCGATGCTGATGGTGCTCAAGCAGCCTGACCTCGGCACCTCGCTCACCTACTTGCCTATCCTCATCTGCGGCCTCTTCCTCGGCGGCATCAAGTTCAAACAGGCTGCCATCATCCTGCTCGGCGTGCTCCTTCTCATCGGCGGTGTCTGGAAGACCGGCAAGCTGCTGAAGCCGTACCAGAAGGCCCGCCTCACCAGCTTCATGAACCCGGACGAGGACCCCCGCGGCTCCGGCTACCAGATCCGGCAGTCCCTGATCGCTGTTGGTTCCGGCGGAATCTGGGGCAAGGGAACCAATCGCGGCACCCAGACTCAGGGCGACTTCCTCCCCATCCCCTATACCGACTTTATCTTCGCCGCCTTCTGCGAGGAGCACGGCTTCATCGGCGCCATCGGCATCCTCCTGCTCTACTTCCTCATCCTCATGCGCCTGATTCAGAACGCTCAAACCGCCTCCGACCTGCCCGGTTCCTTCATCATCATGGGGGTCGTCGCTGTCATGCTCTTCCAGATTGCGGTCAATATAGGCATGGTCGTGGGCCTGATGCCAGTCACCGGAATCCCGCTTCCGCTGATGAGCTACGGCGGATCGTCGATCCTCTTCAGCTTCCTCGCGCTCGGCATCGTCATGAATATCCGGATGCGCCGGTTCGTGAACTAGGACTCATTCCCTAAGTGGTTCATTTCAGGATAATTTTCCCTTTCGCTGGCCCATGCAGCGACTTTAGTGCAATACTAGGTGCAGCACCTGAACGGCTGTAGATGCCTGTCAGTGTTTTTATCCCGCTACACCAGGCGCGAGGTCGCCGGTACGCGGCAACAAAGACTTTTTAGAAGAAAAGGCCGGCCAGCCAGAGATTACCGATCCGTTGGCCGGACAGGTTTCAGGGAATGATTGCATCCGGATGGCGAACGGCCCCGCCTCAGAATCCAGATTTTGATTCTGACGCTGTTTTGGTCACAAACTCCCGATGCCTGCTGTCGCTTGAAGCATCCCCCCGTGGTCCCGATCTCCATTTTGTCGCCCTGTCCACGCTCTTCCAGAGTGTGGACAGGGCACATCTCACACCGGTCATCGCTCACGCAGCTTCCGCATCCCGTACCCTGTCCGCACCCACGGTGAGCCTCACCTAGCCCAGCTAGGCGAACTCCCGGTTGTTCTCTGTCTCGTCTGCCGCTCGCACCTGGAACCAGGTCGGGCAGAAAGAGCAGAGTAATGTCAAAAGAAATTTATATATCCAGCACGGCCCATGAGACGCGTCTGGCAATCGTAGAGAACGACTCGCTGGCCGAGATCTACTACGAGCGCGAAAACGAATACACCCTCGCCGGCTCCATCTACAACGGTAAAGTCACCCGCGTTCTCCCCGGCATGCAGTCCTCCTTTGTGGACGTCGGCCTGGAGCGCGACGCGTTCCTCTACATCACCGACTTTATGGAAGAGGCCGGCGACTCCGCCGACTTCGACACCACCGGCAACGGCGATCGCGCCCCTCGTTCCGAAGGCCGTCGCAACCGCGAAGCGCCCACCCTCGAAGGCGCGATCGCCAGCCCCTCCGAAGACTCCGGCACCCGCTCCTCAGAGCGTGGCGACCGTGGGAGAGACCGTGGTGGCCGTGGCCGTCGCGACCGTCGTGACCGCGGCGGCAACCGTGAACGCCAGCCCTCTGTGGAAGGCGCCCAGCCCCTCGAACAGACCGATATCCCTGAGGCCGACTTCGGCCGCCCCCTCGCCTTCACCCCCGAATCCGAAGACGCTGCCATCGAGCGCACCGACGGCGCTGACATCGGCGAAGGCGCTCCCGGCGCCGATGGCAGCCGCCGCTGGCGTGGCCGTCGTGGCCGCCGCCGTGGCCGTGGCGATGGCCGGCGCGACGAATCCCCGCAGGTCTCCAGCCCGGACTCTCAGGCCGGCTTCGCACCAAACGATGCGCAGGACGACTCGTTCGATATCGACGGAGCCGCCGAACGCCCCGTCTCCAAGGAGACCGCACCGATTCCCTCAGCCTACCCCGCGCCCGGCGCCGGGCAGGAGAACACCGGCCGCCGAGATCGCGGAGACCGAGGCGACCGTGGTGGGCGCGACGACCGCAATCGCAACGACCGCGGAGACCGTGGCGGCCGTGGCCGCGATCGCGACCAGGACCAGCGCTCTCGCGTTCCCCGTGGCTTCGCCCCCAGGACCTCCTTGTACGGCGTAGACAGCGCCTCCGCCTACAACGAGGCCCCCGAGTCCGGCGGCCCAGCCCCGGAGCCCATCGTGCTCCCTGGCGAGTCGCTCTCGAAGTACCGCAAGGGCGGCGAAGAGCCGGCAGCAACTCCCAAGGCCGCCGACGCAACCGACGCAACTATCATCATCCCGCAGGTCGCAAGCTATGCCATCCCCGAAGGCTGGGACGGCGGAGCCACGCTTCCCGGTGAAACGCTCTCGCGCCACCGCCGCTCCGAGCCGCGTCAGGAACTCCGCAACAGTCCGGAGCCCCGTGCGGAGGTCATTCAGGAGCCGGACGGAGTCAGCGTTGTCGAAATTCCGGAAGAACAGCCCGAAGTAGCCGAGGCCCTGCATCCGGAGCTGGCCGCTGCCGCCCATTCTCACCACGAGGAGCCGAAGCCCACAACTCCCGTCGAGTACGAGCCGATCGAAGCCTCTGCCTCCTACCGCGTAGATCCTGTGGCTCCAAGCGAGTTCCGCCAGAGCGCGCCAACGATTGAGCCGCCCGTGGAGACGCAGCCGGAGCACGCAGCCGACCAGCCGGCCGCAACCCAGTTCGAGAGGTTCGACTGGCAGACTGACGCCGCTCCAGTGGCTCACGAGCTCACCGACATCCACGCCACCGGCGAGATGGTCTCCGAAGCGCCCGCTGTCACGCCGCAGGAGACCACCGAGGCCTCCGCTCCCATCCAGCACGAGACCGCCATCCTCAATCCCGTCGAGAACGCCATCGAGGACGGTGCCCGAGCCTTCCATCAGGACTTCGTCCCCGGCGCCGGTGAATTCGAAGAGGAGATCCTCGACGAGGAGGACTTCCCCACCACCCTCCACGCCAGCTCCGTGGAAGAGCTCGACGATCTCGACGAAGAGGAGACCCTCGAAGGAGCCGCCGATCTCGGCACCATGATTCGCGAGATGTCCATCGATCAGATCACAAGCTCCAGCATCGAGCCTGACGAAGAAGAAGATTTCGAAGAAGAAGACTCCATCGACGACCGTACCCTCGATGACATCGAGGACGAAGACGAGGACCTCGATGAGACCGAAGGGTCCGACTCCGATTCCGATTCCGATTCCGACGACGATCTGGTTCGGGAGGGATTCGCAGAAGGCGCCGAACTCACGCCGACCAACGGCTTCGACCACACTCACGCCGTTGCACCCTCGCCCGATCGTTCGCGCGATAGCGACCGTGGCCGTGGCCGCCGCGACGGCCGCCGTGACGGACGCCGCGGAGATCGTAGTGGCCGTGGCGATCGTGCCCGCCTCACCGGTGGAGCAGGAGACCGTGAGCGCAGCAGCGGAGGCCGTGACCGCCGTGGCGGCCGCAGCTCCATGCAGTCGACCAACCTCCCGGCCATCAGTGAGCTGCTCAAGCCCGGCCAGGAGATCCTCGTGCAGATCGCGAAGGAGCCCATCGCCAAGAAGGGCGCGCGCATCACATCGCACATCGCCCTTCCCGGCCGCTTCCTCGTCTTCATGCCGACGGTCAACCATACCGGCGTCTCGCGCAAGATCGAGTCCGACGGCGAACGCCGCCGCCTCAAGGAGATTCTGCTCAGCGAGAAGGGCGAAGCCGCCGGCGGCTTCATCGTCCGCACCGCAGCCTCGGGGGCCAGCGAAGAGGAGCTTCGCAGCGACCTCCGCTTCCTGCTCAATCTGTGGGCCGACATCAAGCAGCGGTCTGAATCATCAAAGAGCCCGGCGCTGATCTACCACGACCTCAACCTCGTCGAGCGCATCCTCCGCGACCAGGTCACGGACACCTTCTCGGCCATCTGGGTCGACACCGAGACCGAATACGAGCGCGTCCTGCGCTTCCTGCAGCGCTTCCAACCGTCGCTCATTCGCCGCGTCAAGCTCTACACCAAGGAGACGCCGCTCTTCGAGCAGTTCGGCATCACCGAAGAGATCAACAAGGCCCTCCGCAGCAAGGTGTGGCTCAAGTCCGGCGGCTCCATCGTCATCAACCAGACCGAGGCTCTCGTCGCGATCGACATCAACACCGGCAAGTTCGTCGGCAAGACCGCTCGCCTCGAGGACACCATCGTCAAGACCAACCTCGATGCCATCCCGGAGATCGTCCGCCAGATTCGCCTGCGCGACCTCGGCGGCATCATCATCATCGACTTCATCGACATGGACGAGCGCAAGAACCGCAACCGCGTTATGGCTGCGCTCGAAGAAGAGCTTAAGACGGATCGCGCTCCATCGAAGGTTCTTCAGTTCAATGACTTCGGTCTCGTCGCCATCACTCGCAAACGCGTCAAGCAGTCGCTCGAGCGCACGCTCTCGACCACATGCAACGTCTGCGTCGGCACCGGCATGGTCAAGTCGCCCGTCACCGTCTGCAACGACATCTACATCGAGATGCGCAAGATGCACAAGCATCTCGACCGCGGCGACGTCATGCTCCGCGTCAACCCCGAGGTCGTCAAGCAGCTCAAGTCGCCGGGCACGCGCTGGCTCCAGGAGATGGAGGAGATGGTCGGCAAGACGATCCTCGTCAAGTCCGATCCCGCCCTCCACCCCGAGCAGTTCGACATCCACTAGACTGATAACCGAACCGCTCTACGGGCATCCCCGCACCGTGCAGGATGCCCGTAACCATTTTTGTCCTCAACAAAAAGTCACTGCTGGCAGTGATCCAAATCGCCATTTCGAGCGTCTTACACAACAACAGCAAATCATCAGGGTTCAAGCCATAGAACCTCACAGCACCAAGGGAGCTATCGGATGTACAAAACGGTTAGAAGGAATCGCCTCTCCATTTTTATCGCCCGCTCAACCGCCATCGCTGTCTTCTCTGCCGCATCTACCTTTGCCCTATACGCCCAGCAGTCGGCGGGTACTACTGCACCGCTCCCTCCCATCAGTCTGAAGAAGAGCCTTGCTGCACCGCTGAACCTCTCCGTGCCAGACGATCTCAACTACAGCAGCAGCATCGGCGCATCCGAGATGGCATCCGCGGAGCGCTTCAACCTCAGCGGCAGTGAAGAGAATCAGCCGCCTCCCCGCCGCCGCTACAGTCGCCGCCCCAACTACAACGACAGCAGGCACAATTCCGATGGCTCCAATAAATGGACCTTTGCCGTAGGCGGCGGCTTCACCCTGCCCACCGGCGGAACCCACAACTATGCGACGCCAGGCTGGAAGATCCAGGTAGGCGGCGGTCGCAACTTCAACAAGACCCTCGGCGTTCTGCTCCAGTTCGATTACGACCGCTTCGGTATGCAGACCAGTACTCTCAACAATCAACTCGCCCTCTATAACAAACTCGGAGCCGGTCTCTCCCAACTCGGCGGCAACGTCCACGACTGGTCCTTTACGCTCGACCCCATCGTCAACTACTACACCTCGGACACCTTCGGAGCCTACGTTATTGGCGGTCTCGGCTTCTACCACAAGTACACTACCTTCACCACCAGGGCGACCGGCACATGCTTCGATCCCTATTATGGCTACTATCAATGCGTGGCCAACCAGCCGATCGACTGGTACACCAGCAACGCCTTCGGGGTGAATGGTGGATTTGGCTTCACTTACAAGCCTTCACGCTTTGCTGGGGAGAGCTTCTATGCGGAAGCGCGCTACGTCTGGACCGACAATCAGCCCCGTCCTTATGACGTCAGCGGCACCACTGCCTACTTCAACGCATTCACCCCGGCCAGTGCACGGACGACGTACATTCCCGTCACCTTCGGCATACGCTTCTAATCTCTCTTCAACCTAAACGCAAAAGGCCCGGCAAGCTGCCGGGCCTCTCCACATCACCGCATCGATCCCCTAGCGCAGTCGAAGAACATATCCTGCCCCTACCCCAGCCAGGGAGAAGAGGCTCATCAATATCTGGTGTCCCAACCCGCGCTGCCGCGCCTCCCACACATTCGTCCACAAGACGCCGATCAGTATCCCCGCGAGCACTGTGCCCACGATCCACGGATGCATCCCTGCAACCGCAGCCGTTGCATACGCACCCGCCGTGACGCACACCAGCCACAGCAGCACCTGTAGAAACTTATACCCACTCTTCAGCCGGTAGTTCTCTGCCACCCACCCAGGCCTGGCCGCAGTGATGCCAAGAGTCGCTACCAGCGACAACCCAACCGTCACGACATATCCAAGGAGCAGCGCAAACGCAATCAACGTGCCAGTAATCATGGGCTCGCTCTCAACGCCGCATGGCCGCCTCTACATCCGCAGCTTCATGCGGAAGATTTGAGATCAAGTCTACCAGCTGGCCCTTTTCATCCACGTAGAACACATCCTCGATCCTCACGCCGATGCCCTCTTCCGGCAGATAGATTCCCGGCTCGATCGTGAACACCATCCCCTTATTCAGCGGCTTAGTATAGTCCCACGGGTCATGCACGTCGATACCCACCAGGTGCCCGAGCCCATGCACCATGTATTGCCCCAGCGGCTGTCCATGCAGATCCTTGCCATGCGCATTCACGTAGGCGAACGCCACCTGATCCAGCGAGTCGGCATCCTTATGCT
>WNFD01004283.1_pt1 | contig 14334 bp, 14 predicted proteins | sample 5400491 | NCBI WGS metagenome assembly WNFD01 (sample SAMN13153343, study PRJNA577476) | soil metagenome | isolation source: 120 cm saprolite under Douglas fir tree site 2 hole 2 replicate 2 | place: USA:California | collected 2015-04-18
AAGACGGCGGCCGCGCGCTGATGGGGGGGGCGCGCCCTTCCTTCATATATCGGCTCAGTATCGGGCTGGCGCACCGCGCCCTGCCGTTCGCGGCGCGCTTCGACAAGAAGCTCGCCCGCGGTCTCGATGCGCGCCGCGGGGTGACCGAGCGGCTGGCGGCTTGGGCGCGGGCGCACCGCGATCCCAACCGCCCGCTGCTGTGGGTGCACGCGCCCTCGGTGGGCGAGGGCCTGCAGGCGAAGCCGGTGCTCGAAGCCGTGCGCGCCGAGGCGCCGCATTGGCAGCTCGCCTATACTTTTTTCTCTCCTTCCGCCGAGCGGCTGGCGCGCACCCTGCCGGTCGACGTCACGGATTACCTGCCACTCGACCGCCCGGCCGAAGTGAAGAGCGTGCTCGACGCGCTCCAGCCGGCGGCGCTGGTATTCTCCAAGCTCGATGTGTGGCCCGAGCTCACGCTCGCGGCGGCACAGCGCGGTGTGAAGCTGGGCCTCATCTCCGCCACGGTCGCGCCGCACAGCTCGCGGCTGCGGTGGCCGGCGCGCGGCTGGGCGGAGCCCGCATACCGCGCGATCGAGCGCATCGGCACCATCAGCGAAGCGGACGGCCGGCGGCTCGAGCAGCTGGGCGCGCGCCCCGGGGCCATCGAGGTGACGGGGGACACGCGGTACGACAGCGTCGCCGAGCGGGCGGAGCGGTTCGACCGCTCGCGCGATCCGTTTGCGCGCCTCGCCATCGCGCCGGCCGGCACGTTCACGATCGTGGCCGGCTCCACCTGGCCCTCCGACGAAGCGGTCGTGCTCCCGGCGTTCGTGGACCTGCTCGCCCAGGTGCCCAGCGCGCGCCTCGTCCTGGCGCCGCACGAACCCAACCCCGACCACCTCGCCGGCATTGCGCAGGCCGCCGCGCGAGTCGGGTTGCCCCGCCCCGTCCGGCTGTCACAAGTGGAGCACACGTCCTCCGCGCCGGTGATCGTCGTGGATCGTGTGGGGATCCTCGCGGATCTGTATGCCCTCGCTGACGTCGCGTTCGTCGGCGGCGGCTACCACCGGGCGGGACTGCATTCGGTGCTCGAGCCGGCGGTGTTCGGGGTGCCGGTGGCGGTGGGCCCCCATTGGCACATGAGCCGCGACGCGACGCTGTTGATCGAGCGCGGCGGCGCCGTGGCGTTGAGCGCCGACGGCCGGCACCAGCTGCACTCCCAATGGCTCGTGTGGCATCACGACCCGGGAGCCCGCACCAAAGCGGGTGCGGCCGGGAAGCGGCTGGTGCGGGAGGGGCGAGGCGCGGCAGAGCGCACGACAGCGCTGGTCAAGAAGCTGGTTGGGGGAGGTTGAGGAGGTTGGGGGAGGCTAGAGGAGGGTGTTCCGCAGACGTCCCAACCTCCTCTAGCCTCCCTAACCTCCCCTAACGTTCTACTGTCCCACCACCACTCCTTCGAACGTTACGGAGCGCGGCACGACCACCCCCAGCGTCAGGCCGGTGATGAGCAGATCGCTCCAGCGGCTCCGCACCTTGACGCGCAGGTTGGTGATGCGCGCACCGGTGCTGACCTGCCCCGCCAGGACGTCCTCGACATTCGGTTGCGCCACCTGCACCAGGCCCAGCAGCATGTAGACCGCGTGCTTCGTCACGCGAAACGGCGTGCCCGAATCCGGCCGCTGCGCGCTGCCGGCGAGCGAGACAGGAACCCCGAGGTGGCTCGCGTCCAGCGTGAGCGCACAGCCGCTCAGCGTGAGGGCCAGCACGAGGACCGACCCCCGCGAAACGAGAAAACGGATCACATAGCTCCTGGAAACGGACGGGGCACGCCGGGGAATGGCGCGCCCCAAAGGTAGCGGCTTGCGTCCGGGTTGTGAACCCAGCTTACGGCCCGGACGGCCGGAGTCCGATGCTGGCGCCCATCCCGAACACTCCGTGTGTCTTCCCGTCGCCGAACTTTTCTGAATCGTAGGCGAGGTGAATTCCGACCGGGCCGAACCCGAGGTTGCCGCCGATCACCCACCCGAAGTTGGTCTCGTGGTCCGGCGCGCCCGGCGTCACGTTCGCGTAGTGGTGATATCGCATCCCGGGCGAGACGTATGGCTCGACGCTCACGACCGGCGTGGGCACGAGGACGCTAACCCCCACCGCGGCGACCCCCATGGTCTGCACCGGCACAGTGGTCGTGGTGGACGTGATCTCCATGCTGTGACCGCCACCCAGCTGTAGGTTCACGGCGACCGGGATGAGGCTGCCGCCGATCAACCGGAACGTGGCCGTCCCGCCGATGGTGGTTATGCGGTCGCTGACGAGGTCGGACTTCCAGGACGACACCCCGCCCGTCAAGGTGAAGACGCCGGCCCCGAGCGCGACCCGGCCACCGAAGGTGTTCCCTCCCCCCACCGCATTGTTCGGCTTGGTGTAATCCCCGTAAATCGTGAAGCCCGAACCCGCGTTGGGGTGGTTCCACGTCGGCTCGCCCAGCCACTGGGCCGCAGCAGGCGTCGCTAGCAATACCAATCCGAGTGTCAACGCTGCGCGCTTCATAGGTACCCCCTGAACGTTGGGAAAAAACCGTGGGGGACCAGGGCGCAAGGTCCGACGGAGATGCGGCAACTGTAAGAACCGCTTCCCGGCCAGTCAATACTGTGTCGCTATGCCGCAACCGCGCGGCCACCGGTTGTGGAATCCGGCTCACATCCCAAGCGGTAAATGGAAGTCCACGTGTGCTCCCACGCCGAACACGCCTCGGCTCCCTCCGCCCGAGCGTCGCTCGTTGTCGTAGGCGAGGTGTACGCCGACGAGGCCGAAGCTCAAGTTGGCCCCGAACACGTACCCGAACTGCGTGGTGTTCACGCTGCCGCTCTTGCGATACCGCAGGCCCGGAGAGAAGTAAGGCTCGATGCTGATCCCGGGTGTCGGCAGTGGCACGCTGAACCCCAGCGCGCCCGTCACCGCGGTCCGGGCGGGTGTGGAATTGGCGGAGTCGGTGCGAGCCGCGCCGACCTGCAGGTTCAGGGAGAACGGCAGCAAGCTGCCACCAATCAGCCGGAACGCCGCGTTCCCGCCGATGGAGGTGAAGCTCTCGGTGGCGAGGTCGGGCTTCCAGCTCGCCACGCCGGCCGTCAGGGTCAGCGTGCCGATGCCCAGCGACGCGCGACCGCCCCACGTGTTGCCCTTGCCGTAATCAGCGTTCGGGTGTCCGTAGTCACCGCTGATCGTGACCCCGGTCCCGCCTTTGGGACTGTTCCACACCGGCTCGCCCAGCCACTGCGCCACGGCGGGCGTGACCAGCAATGCCATCAATCCCAGCGTCAACGTTGCGCCCTTCATAGGTACCCTCTCTGCAACTCGGTTTTGGTGAACCAGTAAGCCGCGACTCGGCCGTACCGCTGAAGCGGCAAGTGCAGGCCCGTTTACGGGCAGATGCCGAGCCGCGAGTTCACTCGCGCACCACAGGCGGCGTCACATGAGCCGAGCCAACGGTAGGAACCGCGTCCCGGCAAGTCAATCGTGTGTCGCTCTAATGCACCCACACGGCACCAATCGACACGCCGGTGAGCGGCCGGTCGCCCAACCCGCCGGAGATGCGCGCGTCCAAAACACGCGACAGCCGGAAGTCCGCGCCGACGCCGAACCCGAACACCAGATCGGACGGAAAATCGCCGACGATGAACGCGAACGTCGGCTGCACGTACGGCACGATGCTCACGGTGGATCCCTGCGGATCGATGCGCCGGCCGAGCGACAGTCCGGCCGGGATGATGAGCGCCGAGCCGCCGCTCACCAGGTTGGCGCCCGCGCCGACCATGAGCGCGCCGTCCAGCGGGAAGTCCACGGTGTGCGTGATCACGCGCTGGCGCGCCTCGACGCCGGCGAGCACGACGGTCTTGGCACCGCTGCCGGGGTCGAAAAACCCGCCGCGCAACCCGATATCGAACTTGCCGTGTGCGTAGCGGTACACGCCTTCGAACGCGGTCCCGCCCCCCTCCGGGAAGCTGAAGACGGCGCCCAGCTCGGAGCGCTGGAACGCCCGATAGGGCGCATTGAACGACGGTACACCCGTCGCCTGCGCCTCGGCCGCTTGGGGGAGGGCCCCTGCCAGCACCGCGACCAACACCATCACCTCACGTCGCATTTTTTTTCTCCTTCGCTTCGATTCGGGTCGACGTGAGTCAGGTACCCAGTGGGACGGCCATCGTTCCCCGCCCCCCAAAGCGACGCGGCCCGCCCACGAAGTGGACGGGCCGCGACAGACAGCCGAATCAGAAGCGAACGCCACCCGTGAGGATGAACGTCTTACCACCACCCACTTCCCCGCGAGCCTCAGCGAACGGGGTGAGCGTGCTGCCCTTTACTTTGAACGTGGTCCCGCCGAGCAGGTTCAGGCCGGCTTTCGTGTCCGAGGTGCTGACGGTCGTCGTCCCGACGGTCGCCTTGCCGCTGATGTGGGCGATGTTCAGACCCCCGCCGGCGTAAGGACCGAGTGAGCTCCGAGCCGGGACGCGGAACCGGTACGCGACGTTGCCGTTGATCTCCCAGTAGTGCAGGCTAGTAGTACCAGCCGGCTTGCTGGGGAAGAAGTAGTCGAACGAGACGATGCCATCGAGCGGCGTCCTGGGAAACAGAGACTGCAGGGGGAACACGCCCCGGCCGCCGATCCCGAAATCGACATCGCTGCTCCAGTTGAGCTGCACCCCGAACGACGGGCGGTCCGCACGGGAGGCCGCGGGGCGGGCGGCCGGGCGCCGCTGAGCCGCGAGCTCTGCCGGGACCAGCCCGACGGCGGCGAGGAGCAGGATACTGCCGATCAGCTGCCGCATACAAAGCCTCCGAGGAAGTGTGAGGGGCGCAGGATCGTTTCAAGACCGCACATCGCTAAAAGCGACGTGCGGATCTGTCAAGCCGCCTCGACCCGATCGGCCACGATCCGGACCGCATCGCCCCCCCCCACCACCTGGAGGAATCCTCCCGCCACGCGAAACCGGGTCGACGCACTCCCCTGACGCACCTGCAACACACCCGTTCCGAGCAACGTGAGGAACGCAGCGTGCCGCGGCAGGATGCCTACCTGGCCGTCGTACGCCGGCGCGACCACCGCGTCGGCGGCCCCATCGAATACCGCTTGCTCGGGCGAAACGACGGTGACGTGCATCACTCAGCTCGTGGCCAGACGTTTCGCCTGCTCCAGCGCCTCGTCGATCCCGGCCACCATGTAGAAAGCCTGCTCCGGGAGATGGTCGAACTCCCCGGCCACCACCCGCTCGAAGGAGCTGATCGTGTCCTCGAGCTTCACGTACTTGCCCTCGAGCCCCGTGAACTGCGTGGCCACGAAGAACGGCTGGGAGAGGAAGCGCTGCACCCGGCGCGCGCGCGCCACCAGCTGCTTGTCTTCTTCCGAAAGCTCGTCCATCCCCAGAATCGCGATGATGTCCTGAAGGTCTTTGTAGCGCTGCAGGATCCGCTGCACCTCGACGGCCACCTTGTAATGACGCTCCCCGAGGTACTGCGCGTCCTGGATGCGCGACGACGACGCGAGGGGATCCACGGCGGGATAAATGCCGAGCTCGAAGATCTGACGGGACAGCACCACGGTCGCGTCCAGGTGCGAGAACGCGGTCGCGGGTGCCGGGTCGGTGAGGTCGTCGGCCGGGACGTAAATCGCCTGCACCGACGTGATCGAGCCTTTCTTGGTGGAGGTGATCCGCTCCTGCAGCTCGCCCATCTCGGTGGCGAGCGTCGGCTGATAACCCACCGCCGACGGCATCCGCCCCAGCAGCGCCGACACTTCGGAGCCCGCCTGCGTAAACCGGAAGATGTTGTCGATGAACACCAGGACGTCCTGGCCCTCGACGTCGCGGAAGTACTCGGCCACCGTCAGGCCGGTCAGGCCGACCCGCAGCCGCGCGCCGGGGGGCTCGTTCATCTGGCCGTAGATGAGCGAGCAAGACTTGAGCACGCCGCTCTCCTTCATTTCCAGGTAGAGATCGTTGCCCTCCCTGGTGCGCTCGCCCACGCCGCAGAACACCGAACGGCCGCCGTGGCCCAGCGCCACGTTGTGAATCAGCTCCTGGATGATGACCGTCTTCCCCACCCCGGCGCCGCCGAACAGCCCGATCTTGCCGCCCTTCACGAACGGGGCGATCAGGTCGATGACCTTGATCCCCGTCTCGAACACCTCCGTCTTGGGCTCCAGGTCGACGAACTTCGGCGTCTCGCGGTGGATCGGCCAGCGCTCGGCGTCGGGGGGAATGGGATCGCCTTCGTCCACCGGCTCGCCCAGCACGTTGAGGATGCGGCCCAGTGCCGCCTGGCCCACCGGCACGGTGATCGGCTTGCCGGTATCCACCACCTCCATGCCGCGCACCACGCCGTCGGTCGACGTCATGGCGACGGCGCGTACCTGGTTGCGCCCGATGTGCTGCTGCACCTCGGCGGTCAGCCGGATCGACGGTGTGCCCCCCCCGCCCCCCCCGCCCCCCCCGCCATTGCCGCGGTGGTCGATCACCACGGCATTGTAGATCTCGGGTAGATGCTCCGGCTCGAACTCCACGTCGAGCACAGGGCCGATGACCTGGACGACTTTGCCGACGTTGTGCTGGGTCTCGGCCGCCGGCTTGGTAGGCACGTTCTTCGTTCTCGTCGCCATCGTTCCTCAGGTGTTAGCTGTTGGGTGCTGGGTGCTAGGGCGTTTCACCCTAGCCCCTAGCCCCTAGCCCCTATCCCTTCAGTGCTTCCGCCCCGCCGACGATCTCCGCCAGCTCCTGGGTGATCTGCGCCTGCCGGGCCCGATTGTACGTGCGCTGCAGTAGCTCGATGATTTCGCCGGCGTTGTCGGTGGCGTTCTTCATCGCCGTCCGCTGCGCGCCGAGGAACGCCGCCGCGGTTTCCACGAGCGCGCGATACAGCTGATTGCGGACGTAGAGCGGCAGCAGTTGCTCGAGGATCGCTTCGGCGGACGGCTTCAGGATGTAGTTTGCGGCCCGGCCGCCGGACCGGGGCGGAGTGATCGGAAGGACGCGGAGCCTCGTGGGCGGCGTCGACACCGCACTCTTGAACTGCGCGAACACCACCTCGACCGCGTCCAGGGCGCCCGACTCGAACTGCGCCATCAGCGGCCCGACGATCTCCGCCGCGTGCTCCGCCTTCGGCTTGTCACCGATGTCGGTCCGCTGCGATGCCGCCGGCCGCTTCGCGAACCGGAAGTAGGTGATCCCCTTCTTCCCGATCAGATGGAGGTCGATCCCCACGCCTTCGGCCTCGAGCTGCTCGATCCGGTGCCGCGCCTCGCGAATCAGATTGGCGTTGAACGCTCCGCACAGCCCGCGGTTCGCGGTGATCACCACGAGCGCCACCCGGTGATGGGCGCCGCTCGTCCCGGAGGGCTGGCGCAGCAGCGGAAACCGCTCGGCCAGCTCCGGCGCGTACAGATCCCCGATCACCTCGGCGAGGGCGGCCGCGTACGGCCGCGCCGCGACGACACGGTCCTGGGCGCGCTTCAGCTTGGACGTGGCCACCAGCTCCATCGTCTTGGTGATCTTGCGCGTGCTCTGGACCGACTTGATCCGCCGGCGCAGCTCGCGGGTCTGGGCCATCAGCGAGCGGCGATCTGCTTGTACTCCGCCACCGCCGCGCGCAGCCGGGCGGTGAGGTCGTCGCCCAGCACCTTGCGGGTCCGGATCTCCTCGCCGATGTCGGGATGCTGCGCCGCCATGAAGTCGCGGAATCCCTGCTCCCACGCCCGGATCTGGTCCACCGGGACGTCGTCGAGATAGCCGTTGGTCACGGCGAAGATCACCATGACCTGCTGCTCGACGGGCATCGGCTGGTATTGCGGCTGCTTCAGCACTTCCACCACGCGCCCACCGCGGGCGAGCTGCTTCTGTGTCGCCTGGTCGAGCTCCGAGCCGAACTGGGAGAACGCTTCGAGCTCGCGGTACTGCGCGAGATCGAGCCGCAGGCGCCCCGCCACCTGCTTCATCGCCTTGATTTGCGCGCTGCCGCCGACGCGCGACACCGAAATGCCGGGGTTGATCGCCGGCCGCACGTTCGAGTAGAACATGTCGGTCTCGAGGAAGATCTGCCCGTCGGTGATCGAGATGACGTTCGTGGGGATGTAGGCGGAGATGTCGCCCGCCTGGGTCTCGATGATGGGGAGAGCGGTGAGCGACCCCGCGCCCATCGGATCGGACAGTTTGGCCGCCCGCTCCAGCAGGCGGCTGTGCAGATAGAACACGTCGCCCGGGTATGCCTCGCGTCCGGGCGGCCGCCGCAGTACGAGCGACAGCTGGCGGTACGCCGCGGCCTGCTTCGAGAGGTCGTCGTACACGCACAGCGTGGCTTTCTTCTCGTCGTACATGAAGTATTCCGCCATCGCGCAGCCCGAGAACGGCGCGATGTACTGCATCGGGGCGGGCTCCGAGGCGGACGCGAGCACGACGATCGTGTAGTCCATCGCGCCGAATTCCTTGAGCTTCTCGACCACGGCCGCGACGGTCGAGCCCTTCTGCCCGATCGCCACGTACACGCAGGTCACCCCCGCGCCCTTCTGATTGATGATCGTATCGATGGCGATCGCGGTCTTGCCGATGGCACGGTCGCCGATGATCAGCTCGCGCTGCCCGCGGCCGATCGGGATCATCGAATCGATGGCCTTGATCCCCGTCTGCAGCGGCTCCTTCACCGGCTGTCGCTTGATGATGCCGGGCGCGACGATGTCCACCTTGCGGGTCTTGGTACCGTGGAGCGGGCCCAATCCGTCCACCGGTCGGCCCAGCGCGTCCACCACCCGCCCCACCAGAGCGGGGCCGACGGGCACCTCGAGCACGCGGCCGGTGCGGCGCACCTCGTCGCCCTCGCGCAGCACGAGATAGTCGCCGAAGATCACGGCGCCGATGTTGTCTTCTTCCAGGTTCAGCGCCTGGCCGGTCACTTTCTCCCCGGTCTCCGAGGAGGTGAACTCGAGCATCTCGCCGGCCATGGCAGAGGTGAGCCCATAGATCCGGGCGATGCCGTCCTTCACCTCGAGCGCCGTGCCGACCTCCCGCACGTCGATCTCGGCCAGATCGGCTGCCTGGATTTCCTTGAGGAGGATCTCTTTGAGCTCGCCGGGTCTCAGGATGGAATCGGTGGCCATGGGGTCAGGGTTGGAAGATTGTGAAAAATATCACATGAACGGGGAACGCGGAAGTCGGAATGCGGAACAGTAGTGCAACGTCGTGCGTGGGACGACCCCACCGTGCTGTTCCGCGCTCCACGTTCGCACTTCCGCGTTCAGAGTCTCGACCGCGTCCTTCCTCTTATGAACCGCTGTAGCACCCCCCGCGGTCCCACGCTCCGCAATTCCTGTGGCGTCGTTCCCGCCACCCGCCGTGCGGCCCCCGCAAGGTGGCTGGTCGACGCGTAGCCGAGGATGTGCACCACCGCCCGCACCGTATACCCGGGATTGCCCAGCAGATCGGCGGCGCAGGCCGTGCGGGCGAGGTCGATGACCCGCTTCAGGTTGGGTGCGCCCCCCGCGGCGAACTCGCGCGACAGGTGCTCCCGCGTCACGCGCAGCGCCGCCGCCACATGACCCGTCTGCGTGGGGAAGCCGACCCGGCGGAGCACCTCCTCCCAGGCGGCCAGCTGCAGCCGGTCGGTGAGGCGAAGCAGCTTGGGCGCGTCGGCGAGGGCCGCGCGCCGGGCTACCTGCGCCGTACGAGCCGCGATCCACTCCCCCGCCACCGCGTTGTCCACTCCTTCGACCAACACGCCGGCGAACCCCGCCGCCCCGCAGGCGGCGAGCAATGGGCCGTCGTCGGACCGCACGGCCGACAACACGAACATGGGGATGCGGGGGAATCGCGCGGGCAGCGCGAGCGCGGCCGCGGGCGCCGTCTTCACATCCAGCACCACCGCGTCGACGAGGCGCTGGTACAGGAGTCGCTCGACGGCCGCGAGGTTGCGGCACAGCCGCACGCTCCCCGCGTCGCGCGGATAGCCGCGCTTCACCGCGCGCCGCGGCTCGGCTCGAGGGCTGAAGACCGGTACGACGGCGGTCATGCGGACTGCTCCGGGGCCGCGCCGTCCACCACGTGGGCGAGCGCCTGCACCATCGCCGTCGCCTGCTCCAGCACCTCGCGCGCGTTGTCGTAGGAGATCGTGCGGCGGGCCTCTTCGGAGCTGTACCACGCGCAGTCGGTGATGCCTTCCTCCATCTGTGGCACACACTCGCCGCGCCTCGACTCGAACAGGAAAAAATGGCAGAACTTGTGGATCGTCTTGCCGCGGAATCGGAAGTACCAGTCGATCACACGAATCGGGCCGTGCAGCATCAGATCCTTGAGCCCCGTCTCCTCGGCCACTTCGCGGCGCGCGGCGGCCGCGGGGGGCTCGCCGGGCTCGAGGTGGCCCTTGGGAAACCCCCAGTTGCGATAGGAGTCTCGGATCAGCAGGAAACGCGGCTCGCCATCCGGGCCGCGCCGAAACACGACCCCGCCGGCCGAGGTCTCGCGCTGGGCGCGGCGTTGCTTGCGCTTCGGGTTCCGCATCTCGCTAAAAGACGCTGAACGAGAAGTACTTCCGCGGGTTCGCCTGGATGTCCGACAGGAGCTGACGCAGCTGGATCATGGTGAGGGTGGTCTCGCGGTACAAGGTCGAGTCCGACACCAGCAGGCCGAGCGTCCCGCTGCGGTTCGCAATGCGCGACATCACGCTGTCGGCGGATACGAGGACGCGCACCAGACTTTCCTGGTTCTTGTGAGCGGCGTTGAGCAGCTCGCGAAAGTCCTGGGACGCCGCCTGCAGATTGGCGCTGGTCGTGGCCGAGTTGTTGAGGATAGTCGCGAGCTGGCCCTGGTTGGTGGCGGAGTCTACCCGGCCCAGGGCGGTCTGCACGTTGGTCGCCGCCTTGGCAAGCACGTCCGAGCCCTGACGCAGGTTCGAGCCAACCGAGCCGATCACATCGGCCTGCTCGTTCACGACCCTCGAGAGCCGGTCCGCGATCTCGCCGAAGTCCTTGATCGATCGCCGCAGCTCGGTCACGGCCGTGGAGTCGAATGCGGTTTGGATGCGGTTCGACACGGTCGCAATGTCGCTCGCGATGCGGCTCGCCTGCGCCGTGAGCTGGCCGATGTCGGGGAGCGTGGCGCCCGGCCACTTGCTGCCGCCCCCTCCGGCAGCCTGCGCCTCCGCGATCGCCTGGCGGATGTTGGGATCGTTCGGGAGCTGGTCGACGGGCACGAGCGAGGCAGCCCATTCGCCGAACAGGGACGCCGACGCGGCGATCACGGCCGGCCGGGGCGGGGGCTGGACGCCGGCGTAGATCTTGAGGTCCGCTTCCACCCAGTTGCCGGAGGCGAGGCGGATCGCCTCCACCCGGCCGACCCGCACGCCCCGCAGCACCACGGGGTCGCCCACACCGAGCCCACCCACCGTGCGGAACCGGGCAGTGTATACCGCTTCCGTGCGGCCGAGATGCGCGCCCGAGAGCCACAAGGCGCCGCCCACCACGACCGCGAACGCGGCGATCACCACCAAACCGACGGCGAACTCGTTCTCGCGCTTCACGCGGGGCGTCCCTCGATGAACTGCCGGACCACGGGGTCCTCCGTCTGCTGGATCTGCGCCACGGTGCCCACCTGCCGGAGCTTGCCCTCGTACAACATGGCGATGCGGTCGCCCACGGTATAGGCGCTCCGCATGTCGTGCGTCACGACGATGCCCGTCACGCCGAGATGCTCGCGGGTCCGCACCATGAGCTGATCGATCACCGCCGACGTCACCGGGTCGAGGCCGGTGGTCGGCTCGTCGTACAGCAGGTAGCGGGGGCGCAGGGCGATGGCGCGCGCGATGCCCACCCGCTTGCGCATCCCGCCCGACAGCTCGGCCGGATACTTCTGCTCCGCCCCCGTCAGGTCCACGACCGCCAGCGCCTCGCGCACGCGCTCCGCGATGTCGTCGTCGGAGAGGTCGCGCCGCCGCAGCCCCAGCGCGACGTTGTCGAACACGCTCATCGAATCGAACAGCGCGGCGAACTGGAATACGAAGCCGATGTCGCGTCGCAGCGCCATCAGGGCGTCGCGCTCGAGCGTCGACACGGCGCGACCGTCAACGATGACGTCGCCGGCATCGGGCTGCAACAACCCCACCACGTGCTTCAGCGCCACGCTCTTGCCGGTGCCCGAGTAGCCGATGATGACCACGGTCTCCTGGTCCGGCACGGTGAGGGTGAAGCCGGCGAGCACCGGCTTCGCGCCGAAGCTCTTGTGGAGGTCCTGGAACTGGATCATCGCAGCAGCACCAGCGCCCAGAACGCGTCCAGCACGAGCAGCAGTACGGCCGAATAGACGACCGCGCGGGTGGTGCTGAGGCCCACACCCTCCGCGCCGCCGCGCGTCGCCAGCCCGACCACGCACCCCACCAGCGTGATCGTGAACCCGAAGGTGGCGCTCTTGAACAGGCCGAACCAGGTGTCCTTGAAGCGGTAGAACAGCTTCAGGCCCTTGATGAATTCCGGCGTCGTGAGGTCGAGCAGCGCGAGGCTCGCGAGCCAGCCGGTGACGATGCCCGTCAGGATCGCGAGCGCCACGATGATGGGAAACATGGCGGTGCCGGCGAGTACCCGGGGCAGGACGAGGAAGCTCTGCGGGTCGTACGCGAGGGTCTCGAGCGCGTCCACCTGCTCGGTGACGCGCATGGTCCCCAGCTCGGCCGCCATGCTCGCTCCGACGCGCCCGGCGAGCGCGAGCCCGGCCAGGACGGGACCGAGCTCCAGCATCATCGTCTTCCCGACCAGGGTGCCGACGAAGTAGAGCGGGACCGTGTTCCTGAACGTGTAGGACGCCTGCAGGGCGAGCACGACGCCGGTGAATGCGGCGATGAACAGGGCGACGGGGAGGGAGTCCACGCCGACCCGTCGCAGCTGGACGAGCGTCAGCCGCCCCCAGACGTCGACGTCGGGGACGGCGCGCGCCAGGTCCCCCATAAAATGGCCGAAGCGACCGACGGCCTTGACGGCCTCGACGGTCCTTCGGCCGATTCGCTCGATCACGGGCCTAAGGTAACGTCACCCGTTGCGCGTTGCACGTTCCACGACGGCGCCGAAAACGACGAAGGCCGGCGGTTCGCGCCGGCCCTCGTGCAACGTGTAACGTGAAACGTGTAACGACTTACGCGGCGAAGCTCGCGAGCGCCTTCCCCACGTCTCCATCCCGCAGCCGCTTGAGTGCCCGGTCCCGCAGCTGGCGCACCCGCTCGCGCGTCACGCCCAGCATGCCGCCGATTTCCTCGAGCGTATGCTCGCGGCCGCCGTCCAGCCCGAAGTAGAGGCGCAATACCTTGGCGTCGCGCCGCTGCAGCGTGTTCAGCGCCTGTTCGATCTCGTCCGACAGGAACCGGTCCATCGCCTGATCTTCCGTGTCGGGGAGATCCTCGGCGATGAAGCGCTCGATCAGCGAGCGGTCGCCGTCGGGATCGAGCGGCGCGTCGAGCCGGACGTCGCCCGTGTTGAGCGCGGCGAGCGACTGCACCACCTCGAGCGACAGCTTGGTGGCGTCGGCAATTTCCTCCGGCGTCGGCTCGCGCCGCAGCGTCTGCCGCAGGAACTCGGCCGTGCGGACGATGCGCGACAGATCGGCGGTGCGATTCAACGGCACGCGCACCGTGCGTCCCTGGCGCGCGAGCGCCGCGAGGATCGCCTGGCGGATCCACCACACGGCGTAGGAGATGAACTTCACCCCCTGGTCCGGGTCGAACTTCCGGGCCGCGGTGAGCAGCCCGACGTTCCCCTCGCCGATCAGGTCGGTGAGCGGCAGACCGCGGTTCTGGTACTTCTTGGCGACCGAGATCACGAAGCGCAGGTTGCGCTTTACCAGCTCCTGCATCGCCTCCTGGTCGCCGGCGCGCACTTTCCGGGCGAGCGCGATCTCCTCCTTCTGAGTGAGGAGGGGCGTCTTCGACACCTCGTGGAGGTACTGGTCGAGGATGTCGCGCTCGTGCTCATGCGTTCCGAGGCCGGAGAGCAGACCCCGACGACGGCCACGCTTCTTGGCGGGCTTCGCTTTCGCCTGGGGGGCGGGCGCCGCCGCAGCGGCCGCGACGACGCGGGCCGCCGCGCGGGGCTTCGCCCGGGCGGGGGAGATGGTCTTCTTCCGTCGGATGTGCTTGGGCATGTCTTTATTCCCGGATCACCCTGTGATACCGGACACAGGCCAAAAAGTTCGCGTGAGGGCGGAAAAACGCTTGACACCGCCATAACGTCCCGATAAGATGCCGTGTTCCCGCCGGAACGCGTTTTGCGGGGCCCAATATAACGGGGGCGTAGCTCAGTTGGGAGAGCGCGTGAATGGCATTCACGAGGTCAGGGGTTCGATC
>WNFD01010876.1_pt1 | contig 14330 bp, 13 predicted proteins | sample 5400491 | NCBI WGS metagenome assembly WNFD01 (sample SAMN13153343, study PRJNA577476) | soil metagenome | isolation source: 120 cm saprolite under Douglas fir tree site 2 hole 2 replicate 2 | place: USA:California | collected 2015-04-18
CCCCCCGCCCCCGGGCGCGGCCGGCGTCACGTTGCGTACGTCCACGTAGAAGTTCGGATCCACCCGGAACGCGGCAGCACTCGGCAGCGACACCGCCTTCGTTTGCCACTGTTCCGTGGGGTGAATCAGGGTGAACTCGCTGCCTGCTAACGTCACCTTGAGCGGCATGTCGAAGCCCGGCACGACGTTCGTCCAGTGATACGACAAGGTTGCGCCAGCGATCTTGTACTCAAACACCGGGATCCGGTTCGTGCGCAGGTACTGATCGAACACCTTCGAGAGGTCCGCCCCGCCTCCGGCGTGCTGGCCGATGTACTCTTCGATCTGCCGGCCCATGACCGTCTGGTGCCAAAAGGTCTGGTTCAGCTCGCGCAGGATGCCGCGCCACTTTTCGTCGTCCCCCACGATTTGGCGGATCGTATGCAGCATGTTTCCGCCCTTGGGGTACATGTCGCCCGAGCCCTGATCGTTGACGCCGTAGGTCCCGATGATCGGCCGGTCGTTGCGGATGCCGCGGCGCGTGCCGATCACGTAGTCCGCCCCGGCCTGTTTGCCGAAGAGACATTCGGTGTAGAGGTTCTCCGCGTAGTTGGCGAAGCTCTCGTGCACCCACATATCAGCGAGGTCCCTCGTCGTGATGTTATTGCCGAACCATTCATGGGCGCTCTCGTGCACAATGATGAAGTCCCATTTCATCCCCAACCCGGTGCCGGAGAGGTCGCGACCGCGATAGCCGTTGCCGTACCAGTTGCCGTACGCGACGGCGCTCTGATGCTCCATGCCGCTATTGGGGACCTCGATGAGCTTGTAACCGTCCTCGTACCACGGATACGGCCCGAACCAGTGCTCAAAGCACTGCAACATCGACTTGGCCTGGGGGAACTGACGCCGGGCCGCCTCGAGGTGATAGGTGAGCGGCCAGAAATCCAGCGTCAGCGGTCCCCGCTCCCCTGCAAGGACGTCGCTGTAGTGCTCATAGCTCCCTGCCCCGACGGCGATGGCGTAGTTGTTGATGGGATTCACGACGAACCACTCGAACGTCGTCGTTCCGTCGGGGTTGTGCGTGGTGCTGCGCAGACGGCCGTTGGAAACGTCCAGCATCGGATTGGGCAGGGTAAGTGCGACACGCTGGCTGTCGGGCTCGTCGGCCTGGGTGTCCTTGTTGGGCCACCACACGCTTGCCCCCATTCCCTGGTCTGTCGTGACGACCCAGGGACGGCCCAAGCTGTCGGTGGTCCAGGTGAATCCGCCCTGCCACGGCGGCCGCTTGGCCACCTGGGGTTTGCCGTGGTAATAGACCGTGAGCGTCTTGCGATCGCCCGGAGCCTGCGGGGTGACGAGGCTCGCGAAGAAGGCGTTGCCCTCCCGGCGGAAGATGACCGCACGGCCGTCCTGAACCATGCTGTCCACTTCCAACGGGACCATCAGGTCGACCTGCATTTCAGGGGTCGTGGAAGGGATCTCCACGACACGATAGGTGATGCCGTTGTAGCCGCGGATGCTCGAGTCGGCCGGGCTGATCGCGACGTGGAGGTCATAGAACGTCACGTCCCACCACGCTCGCGCCGGTGTGGTGAACGACCCCCGCAGCGTATCGGCCCGGGTGAACGTGCGGGGAGCCGGCTGCGGGCTCTGGGCCGGGGCGCGCGTGAAAGGAGCGACCAGCAACGCCGCAGCCATCAGAATGCGAGGGGGGGAGGGGGGGGGACAGCGTCCGGTCACAGGAGCGTCTTGGGATCGACTAGCGGCAGGCCGAACGCCTCCGCGACGCCGGGGTAGACGACCTTCCCTTCGATCACGTTGAGGCCGAGGAACAGCGAGGAATCGTCCTTGCAGGCGCGTTTCCAGCCCAGCTTCCCCAACCGCTTAGCGTAGGGGAAAGTGGCGTTGGTGAGCGCCAGGGTAGAGGTCCGCGGCAGGCCACCCGGCATGTTGGCGACAGCGTAGTGGATAATCCCGTCCACGATATAGGTCGGGTTCTCGTGGGTCGTCGGCTTGATGGTCTCGATGCAGCCGCCCTGGTCCACCGCGACGTCGACGATTACCGAGCCCGGTTTCATGAGCTTCAGGTCGACGCGCTTCACCAGGTTGGGCGCCTTGGCACCAGGGAGGAGCACCGCGCCGATCACCAGGTCGGCCTTCCGCAGTTGGTCGAGAATGTTGTGGCGATTCGAATAGACTAGATCGACGTTCGCGGGCAAGACATCGGAGAGATAGCGCAGGCGGTCGAGGGAGATATCGAGCAGGGTGACGTGCGCCCCGAGGCCGGCGGCCATCTTGGCCGCGTTGGCGCCGACCACGCCGCCGCCGATGATCAGCACCTCGGCTGGCAGCACGCCCGGCACGCCGCCCAGCAGGATGCCGCTGCCGCCGAACACCTTCTCCAGGTATTTGGCGCCCTCCTGCACCGCCATACGGCCGGCGACCTCGCTCATCGGGGTAAGCAGAGGCAGCTCGCCGCTCGCCAGCTGCACCGTCTCGTAGGCGATGGCGATGGCGCCTGACTTGATCAGCGCTCTGGTGAGCGGCTCGGAGGCGGCGAAGTGGAAGTAGGTGAAGACCACCTGGCCTTTGCGCAGGTGCGGCCACTCGGACTCAATCGGCTCCTTCACCTTCAGGATCATCTCCGCCTTGGCCCAGACGTCGGCAGCGTTCGGCACGATGGTCGCTCCGGCCGTCTGGTAGGAGGCATCGGGGAACCCACTGCCGAGGCCTGCCCCCTGTTCCACCAGCACCGCGTGACCGTCGCCCGCGAGCGACTCCGCTCCGGCCGGCACCAGCGCCACCCGGTTCTCGTTGGTCTTGATCTCCCTCGGGACGCCGACGATCATGCCCCCGTGACGCTGCATCCGGCCCAAGCCAGACGGTCGTCTGACGCTCGGGCGCCAAGAACTCTGCGGCAACCGCCGCGACGTCGTCGGCGTTGAGCGAGGTCACCGCCGCGACCATCTCGTCCAAGTTGCGATACGGCTCGCCGTGGACGGCGAGGCTCGCCAAACGATACATCCGGGCTGTAGGACTCTCCAGCGACAGCATCAGTTGCCCTGCGGTCTGCTGTTTTGCTTCCTCGAGCGCCGCTCCCCGCAGGCCCTCGCGGGCGAGCCGCGCGTACTCCTCGCGGATGGCGGCTACGGCCTCCGCTGCACGCGCAGGCTGCGTCCCGACGTACGTACCGACCACGCCCACTCGCCGATAGAAAGACGAGAAGGAATAGATCGCGTACGCGAGGCCCAGCTCCTCGCGGATCCGCTGGAACAGCCGGCTCGACATCCCGCCGCCCAGCAAGTTGGTCAGCACCATCAGCGGGTACTTGCGACGGTCCGCGAAGGGCACCGTGTCGGTGGCGAGGACGATATGCGTCTGCGCCGTGTCCTTGCCGAACCGCGCCTCCCGTCCCCGCTCGGCCGGTGTCGCGCTCGGGTGCGGGGGGGGTCCTTCCGGCGCCCGGGCGACGTTGCCGTCGTCGAACCACCCCTGCGACGCGAGCAGCTCGAGCATCCGCTCGTGCGTCAGGTTGCCTGCGGCCGCAATGACGCAGTTCCCGGGAAAGTAGGCCCGAGCGTGCAACCGGTGCAGGTCGTCGGTGGAGAGGGCGCTCACCGTCTCCCTGGTGCCGAGGATGGAGAAGCCGTAGGGGTGGCCCGGCCACAGCGCCTGCGAGGAGAGCTCGAACACCAGGTCGTCGGGCGTATCGTCGACGGTACTAATCTCTTCGAGCACCACCTTGCGCTCGAGCTGGAGGTCGGCCTCCCGTAGCACGGGGTGGCGCACGATGTCGGTCAGCACGTCGATGGCGCGCGGCAGGTCGGCGTCGAGGACCCGCGCCTGGAAGGCGGTGGTGTCGCGGGAGGTATAGGCGTCGAGCGAGCCGCCACGCGCTTCCAGCTCCAGCGCGATTTCTTGGGCGGTGCGCCGCTCCGTCCCCTTGAAGACCATGTGTTCGAGCAGATGCGACACGCCCATCTTGGGGCGGGGCTCGTGCGCGCTCGCGGTGCGCACCCAGATGCCCAGAGCCGCGGAGCGCACATGGGCGACACGCTCGGTGAGCACGGTGACGCCGTTGGGCGCGGTGGTCTGGGCGATGTTCGAGTCGAGCGGGACGGTGTCCATCGTCCGGGTTAGCGCTTTTCGAGCAGCGCCTTTCGGGACAGCCGCATCCGACCGCGCTCATCCACCTCGAGCAGCTTGACCTGCACGTGGTCGCCCTTCTTGACTACGTCCTCGGTGCGCTCGGTGCGGCCGTGCTGCAGCTCGGAGATGTGGAGCAGCCCTTCCACGCCCGGCAGGATCTCAATGAAGGCGCCGAAGGCCGTCGTGCTCTTGACGACCCCTTCGTACACCTTGCCGACTTCGGGCGTCTGGATCATGCCGGCGATGATGTCCCGCGCCCGCTCGCCACCCTCGCCCACCGCGGAGATCGTCACCAGGCCGTTGTCGTCCACGTTGATCTCGGCGCCGGTCTGCTCCTGGATACTGCGGATGATTTTCCCCTTGGGCCCGATGAGGTCGCCGATCTTGGCCACGGGGATCTGGATGGTGATGATCCGCGGGGCGTACTTGGACAACTGCGAGCGCGGTTGCGGGATCGCCTTGTCCATGATGTCGAGGATGTGGAGCCGGGCCTTCTTAGCCTTGTCCAGCGCCTGGCTGACAATCCCGAAGTCGAGCCCCGCGATCTTGATGTCCATCTGGATCGAGGTCACCCCGGTGCGCGTGCCGGCGACCTTGAAGTCCATGTCGCCTAGGTGATCCTCGGTCCCCAGGATGTCGGTGAGCACGGCGACGCGCTCGCCTTCCTTGATAAGGCCCATGGCCACGCCGGCGCAGGCGGCCGTCATCGGCACGCCGGCGTCGAACAGCGCGAGCGAGCCACCGCACACCGTCGCCATCGAGGACGAGCCGTTCGACTCGAGGATGTCGGACACGATGCGGATAGTGTAGGGGAACTGCTCGTAGGGAGGCAGGATCGCCTGCAGCGCCCGCTCGGCTAGGGCTCCGTGGCCCACTTCCCGTCGCGAGGTGCCCCGGATCGGCTTCACCTCGCCGGTCGAGAACGGCGGGAAGTTGTAGTGCAGCATGAAGGACTTGGTCACCTCCTGAGCCACGTCGATCGAATCGATCCGCTGCTCGTCGCTCACTGTCCCCAAGGTCACGGACACGAGCGCCTGCGTCTGGCCGCGCGTGAACAGGGCCGACCCGTGGGTGCGCGGCAGCACGCCGACTTCGCAGCTGATCGCGCGCACCGTGTCGAGATCGCGCCCGTCCACCCGCTCGCCGCGCGTTAGGACCTGCTCGCGCATCGTGCGGTACTCGATCGCCTCGATGGCGTTCGCCACGTCCTTCACGTTGTCCGGGAACTCGGCCGCAAGCTGCTCCTGGATCGTCGCCTTCAAAGCTGCGAGCGCCTGCGCCCGCTGCGCCTTCTCCGGCAAGTTCAGCGCCTCGGTCACGCGCAGCTCCGCGAGCGCTGTCACGCGCGCCACCAGCTCCGCCGGCGCTTCCGCCGCGGTCCACTCCATCTTCGGCTGCCGCATGTCCGCGATCAGCTCTTCCTCGGCCTCGAGTAGCTCGCGGATGCCCTTGTGGGCCACCTCGAGACCATGGACGATCTCCGCCTCGGTCAACTCCAGCGCCCCGCCCTCTACCATGACGATCGAGTCGCGCGAGCCGGACACCACTATGTCCACGTCGCTGAACTCGAGTTGCTGGAACGTCGGGTTGAGAATCCACGCGCCTTCGACCCGGCCCACCCGCACGGCGGCGATCGGGCCGCTCCAGGGCACCTTCGAGATTGACAACGCCGCCGAAGCAGCCGTCACGCCGAGCACGTCGGCGTCGTTCTCCTGGTCGGCCGAGAGAACGTAGATGAAGACCTGGACCTCGTTCTTGAACCCCTCGGGGAAGAGGGGACGGACGGAGCGGTCGGTCACCCGAGCTGAGAGGATCTCCTCGTCGGAGGGACGACCTTCCCGCTTGAGAAAACCGCCGGGGATCTTCCCGGCGGCGTAGCTCTTCTCGCGGTATTCGACCGTCAACGGGAAAAACGGTAGTGTGCTGAGGTTGTCGGAGACGGTGACAGCGGCCAGCACCACGGTGTCACCGTACTGGATGAGGCAGGCTCCTGCCGCCTGCTTGGCGAGCCGGCCCGCTTCGAGCTTCAAGGGGCGGCCGGCAAAACTGCGTTCGACGTGCTTCACCATTGCGCCTGACTAGAGCACAGGAAAACACGCCGAGCGCCCCGGTGCTCTTCCCGGGGCGCCCCGCGCGACGCCTTGATCATCTAGTGGCGGAGTCCCAGCTCGTCGAGGAGCTGCCGATACCGTGCCAGGTTGGTCCGCTTCAGGTACTCCAGCAGGCGGCGCCGCTGGCTTACCATCTTCAGTAAGCCGCGCTGCCCGTGGTAGTCCTTCGCGTGCACCCGGAAGTGATCGGTGAGACTGTTGATCCGCTCGGTGAGCAACGCGATCTGAACCGGCGTGGAGCCCGTGTCCTTCTCGTGCTGCCCGTACTTCCGAACCGGCGTCGTCTTGTCGTACATGACCCAGAGTTCCCTAATCGTTAGTAGCGGCGTAAGTTAGAGGCACCCCGACCCTTTGTAAAGCCCAATCTGTGACCCACGCGCCAACCGATCTCGTCGGCCACTCGCTCGGCCCCTACCAGCTGGAACGGCTGCTCGGCCAGGGCGGCTTCGCCTGGGTGTTCGCCGGTCGCGAGGCCGACGGGACACCGGTCGCCGTCAAAGTGCTGAAGCCGCGGTATGCGGGCGACCCACAGTTCGAGTCGCGCTTCCGCAACGAGGCGGAGACAGCCGCCCACCTCGAGCACCCCAACATCATTCACATCCGCTCCGTCGGCAAAAGCGGCGGCAACGTCTACTTCGCCATGGACCTCTGCGCCGACAGTCTCGGCGCGCGGATCGCCCGCGAGGGACCGCTCCCCGAGGCCGACATCGTCCGCCTCGCCCTTGACCTCACGCAGGCGCTCGGCTTCGCCCACGCCCAAGGCGTCATCCACCGGGACCTCAAGACCGACAACGTGCTGATCCGCTCCGATGGCAGCGCGGTGATCACTGACTTCGGCATCGCCCGCGCGGTCTCGGGCTACGTGGCATCGACTGGCGTCAACATGACGATCGGCACGCCACATTACCTCTCCCCGGAGCAGGCGCAGGGCCGGCCGCTCGACCAGCGCGTTGATTTCTACGCCCTCGGCGTGACGCTGTACAAAGCCGCCACCGGCGACGTGCCGTTCACCTCGAACGACTGGTTCGAGCTGGCTCGGATGCACGTGGAGGATCCCCCGCTGCCGCTGCGCAAGAAGCGGACGGACCTGTCCAAGCGCTTCGAGCGAGTGGTTCTCAAGTGCCTCGCCAAGCACCCCGACGACCGTTACAAGAGCGCCGCAGAGCTCCTGGGCGAGCTGAAGGAAGTGTCGGACAAACGACGGGCGACGGTCGAGATTGGCGCGGCGCCGATTGGCACACAGGCCCAGCTCGTCATCACAGGGCAGCTGCGCCGGGGGGCGCGGACGCCGTGGCTGCTGATCGCCGGCGTGGGGGTCGGGCTGTTGATCCTGATTGCCCTGGTCGTCAAGCTGATGCGCTGAAGAGCCGGCGCACGGCATCCCTGAGCCGGCCGACGATGCCCCGGCGCGGCTTCGCGTCTCCAGTCTCTCGCCCAGATGCTCCGAGCGTCGGCAGGACCGCCTCAGCAGCTCGTTTCAAGTCGCCTTCGTACTGCTTGGGGAACGGTCGCTCGGTGAGCTCGACCGCGAATCCGGGCCGGGCTGCTGTCCCAGCGAGCCGTATGACACCCGGGTGAGCCCGCTCAATGACGTCCATCAGGGGCTGCCAAGCTACCCGCTTCCCGCTACCCGTTTCCTGGTAGTAGGCCGCCGCGACCACGGCGACGACGCGCTCGGCCGGGACGCGCCCCGCCACGTAGGCCTGGAGCGTCGCCCTAATGGCCGAAGACACTGTTGAACAGACGAACCAAGTCGTTGGACGTCGCCAGGAGCATCAACCCGAGGATCAACACGAATCCCACCTGGGTGAGACGCACACGCAGCGCCAGCGACAACGGCCGGCGGCGGATCGCCTCGGCGACGAGAAACACCAGCTGTCCACCGTCGAGAATCGGCACGGGAAGGAGGTTGAGCACGGCGAGGTTGACGGAAATGAAGGCCATGAATGTGAGGAACACTTCCCACCCAGCACGCGCCGCTTGGCCCGACTGCTGACCGATGGCGATCGGGCCGCCCAATTGACGTAGCGACAGCTCGCCGCTGACGAGGCCTTTCAGGAACGACACAATCAGGCCCGCGGAGGCGGCGGTATTGCGGGCCCCAACCCCAACCGCACCGAATAGGCCGAACCGCTGGTGGCTCACCGGCGTCACCACGCCGATCCCGGCGAACCCGTACGCAACCTCCTGCTCGGTATGCGAATCCGGTCCGTAGCGGCGTTCCGGCACGACGACCACGGACACCGCCCGCCCGTTGCGTACCACGTTCACGTTCACGGGACGGTGAACGCTTGCCCGGATGATCCGAGTGAACTGCAGCCACGACTCGACCGTATCGCCGTTCGCGCGGACGACCAGGTCACCAGCCTTGAGGCCCGCCCGATCACCCGGGAGTCCGGGTTGCACCGTCTCGATGCGTGACGGGAAATAGAAGTCGATCGCGCGGATCACGGCACCCCGAGCCTCCTGAGCCCTCGGCACATCGACCATCAGAGGTGACGCTCGCCCCGCGACCGTGATCCGCAGCGGCGCCGGGAGCGTGGCGAGCTTCGCCTCCATGTCCTCCCATGTCGCCACGGAGTCGCCGTTGATGGCGACGATCCGCTCCCCGCGGCGCAGCGTGCCCAGCGCCCGGGCCCCTGGCGGGAGCAGCGAGGACCAGACGGTGTCCACTTGCGTCGTGTTCGTCCGGCTCACACCCACGGTGGCCGCGAGCCCGGTGTAGACCACGAACGCGAGCACGACGTTCATGGTGACGCCAGCCACGAGCACCACAGCGCGGGCCCAGAGCGGTTTCTTGTCGAACGCCCGCGCCGGGTCGACCGGGATGTCCGACTTGCCCCCTTCGACGCTCCCGGTCAGTCCCTCTTGTTCTTGTTCTTCTAGCCCGGCCATCTTCACGTAGCCGCCGATCGGCAGCCAGGAGAGCCAGTACTCCGTCTCGCCGCGGCGCCATGCCAGGAACGGGCGCCCGAAGCCAAGCGAGAACCGCAACACCTGTATCCCGACTGCTTTGGCAGCGAGGAAATGGCCAGCCTCGTGTACAAAAATCAGCACGCCGATGACGACGACGAACGCCGCGACACTCAGGAGCACGCGGCCTCCCGGGCCAGCCGCCGCGCCGCCGCATCGGCCGCCAGTACGCCCTCCAGCATCCCGGCATCGCCCGCCCGGAGAGCGGCCCCGGCGAGCACGCGGTCAATGATGTCGGCGACCTGTCCGAAGCGGATGCTGCCGTCCAGGAACAGCTGCACGGCCACCTCGTTCGCGGCATTGAAGACTGCCGGGGCAGTGCCCCCGGCGCGCGCCGCGGCCCGCCCCAGGGAGTAGGCGGGAAACAAGTCCGGCGAAACCGCCTCGAAGGTGAGACTACCTGCCGCCACGGGATCGAAGCGTCGCGTGCCCGCGTCGGGGACTCGCTCGGGGTGCGTCAAGGCGTACAGAATGGGGAGTTCCATGGTCGGGAAGCCCACCTGCGCCAACACAGAACCGTCCACGAACTCGCAGAAGGCGTGCACAATCGACTGGGGATGCACCACGACCTCGACCTGATCGTACCCGACGCCGAAAAAGAAGTGCGCCTCGATTACTTCGAGCGCTTTGTTGACCAGCGTAGCTGAATCCACGGTGATCTTTTTGCCCATCTTCCAGGTGGGGTGGCGCAGCGCCTCTTCCACCGTGGCGCTCGCCAGTCGCTCCGGAGTCCAGGTGCGGAAGGGCCCGCCCGACGCTGTGAGAATGAGGCGCGCCAGCTCGCCGGACCGCCGACCCGTGAGGCACTGGAGTACGGCGCTGTGCTCGGAGTCCACGGGGACGATCTCCCCCCCGCCCTCGCGCGCCGCGCGGGTCACCAGCTCGCCCGCCATGACAAGTGTCTCCTTGTTCGCGAGCGCCACCCGCTTGCCGGCCCGCAGTGCCGCCAGCGTCGCCTCAAGCCCGGCCGCGCCAACGATCCCGTTCACCACGATGCGCGCGTCAGGATGAGTCGCCGCCTCCACGAGGCAGTCGACCCCCGCCCCCGAGCCAGGATTCCCGATTCCTGACTCCCGTCCCCCGCCGTTCACGAGCCCGACGTAGGCCGGCCGCCATTGGCCGGCCTGGCGGGCGAGCAGCTCCCCGTTCGAGTGCGCGGTGAGGGCGACGACGTGGAACCGCTCCCGTTGCCGGGCGAGCACCTGCAGGGTCGAGCAGCCGATGGAACCGGTGGACCCGAGAACCGCCACACCGACGCTCATACGATTCCGAACAGCTTATACAGGCCGGCAGCCGAGGGAATCACGAAGTACAGGGAGTCCAGTCGGTCGAGTACGCCCCCGTGACCGGGGATCAGAGCCGACGAGTCTTTCACGCCGACCTCACGCTTGAGCAGCGACTCGGCGACGTCTCCCACCTGTCCGGCGACCGCCAGGACCACGCCCACCGTAGCCAGAACCCAGACCCCGAGGTGCACCCCGACCCGCGGCAGTATCAGCCGCCCGATCAGCAGGGCGGCTACGATTGCGCCCGCCGTGCCGCCGACAGCGCCGGCCCAGGTCTTCCTGGGCGAGAGCACGGGCGCGAGCTTTGGGCCGCCGAGTAGCGTCCCCGCCGCCATCGCGCAGGTGTCACCGATCCACGTGAGCGCGAGCGGCAGCAAGACCAGCCAGGTGGCCGGCCAGGCTAGCGCGGACGTACTTCCCCCCCCCCCGTGTCGGATCGCGATCAGGAACGACAGTAACCCCGAAGCGTACAGCGCTCCGAAGACGGTGACGGCGACGGTGCTGAGGGGCCGCGCCTCCGGGCCGCGTGCCATCGCGCTCACCATCACGAGCATCAGCCACACGGCGCCGGCGTACAGCGCGGGCGCCGCCCACGGGCGCTCGGAACCCTTCGCCCAAAAGGTGGCGAGCGGAATGGCGGCGGCGGCGGCATAGCCCACCAGCCGCAGCGGCGCGATGCCCTGGCGTCGCGCCAGGTCGTAGACCTCCCGCGTGCCGAGCACGCCCAGGACAGCTACGGCGGCGGCCAGTGGCCAGCCGCCTAGGCGGATCAGGCCCACTGCCAATGGAATGGCAATCGCCGAAACGGCGATGCGCTGCGCCAAATTGCTGGTCATTATGCCGTGACTTTGCCGAAGCGTCGCTCGCGGCGCTGGTAGTCGAGGATGGCCTCGAACAATTGGCGGCGCGTGAAGTCGGGCCAGAGCACGGGGGTGATGTGGAGCTCGGTGTACGCCAACTGCCACAGCAGGAAATTCGAAAGGCGCTGCTCACCGGATGTGCGGATCAGCAGGTCGGGATCGCGCCAGGGGGCCGTGTACAGCTGCTCCTGGACCGCCGTCTCGTCGATGTCCTCCAATTTGGTGAGCCCTTTGAGGACTCGTTCGGCGAGCAGCCGCGCCGCCCGCGCGATCTCGGCGCGCGACGAATACGAGATGCACAGGTAGATGCACAGGTTCAGCGACAGGCGCGTGCCCTCGCGCGTATCGCGTTCGACGCGCTCAACAGCTGCTGCGGCACCAGGTACGAGGCGGCTGCGGTCGCCGAGCACGTGCACGCGCACCCCCTGATCGCGCAGCTCCGCCACCTCCCGCGCGATGTACTCCTCCAGCAGGTCCATGAGCGCTGAGATCTCAGTGGGCGGCCGCTGCCAGTTCTCTTCCGAGAACGCGAACAGCGTGAGCACTTCGACACCCGCCTCGATCGCCCCCTCCACGATCTCGCGCACCGCGCTCATACCGGCGCGGTGCCCCAGCGGGCGCGGCAGGTGCCGCTCGCGCGCCCACCGCCCGTTGCCATCCATGATGACGGCGACGTGGCGCGGCACCGCGCCCCCAAGACGGATCTGTGCGAGGAGGTCGTCGTCCACGTCAGACCTCCATGATCTCCGCTTCTTTGGCTTTGACGAGGTCTTCCAGGAGCTTCAGATGTTCGTCGTGCACCTTCTGCACGTCCTTCTCGGCGTGCTTCTGGTCGTCTTCGGGGACGTGCTCGGTCTTCTTGATTCGACTGATCGCCTCGGTGCGGGCGCGGCGCACGCCGACGCGTCCCTCCTCGGCGAACTTGTGCACCACCTTCACCAGCTCCTTCCTCCGCTCTTCGGTGAGCGGCGGCAGGGGAATGCGGATGAGGTTGCCGTCGTTCGAGGGCGTGAGGCCGAGATCGGAGGCCAGGATCGCTTTCTCAACAGCTTTGAGGAGACTCTTGTCCCAGGGCTGGATCGTCAGGAGCTTGGGCTCCGGCGCGGCGACGCTCGCCACCTGGTTCAAGGGCATCTCACTCCCGTAGGCCTCGACACGCACGAGGTCGAGCAGCGAGGTGGTAGCCTTTCCGGTACGGACGGTGGCGAATTCCCGCTTGACCGCCTCCACCGCCTTGTCCATCGCTTGCTTCGCCTGCTTGAGGTGATCTGCGAGCGTGGTCATCGCACGATGGTGCCGACGCGCTCGCCCGCCAGCACTCTGGCAGTCGCGCCGGGCTGGTTGATGTTGAACACCACAATGGGCAGTCGGTTCTCCTTGCACAGCCCGAACGCGTTCGCATCCATTACGGCGTACCCCTTGACCAGCGCGTCCTGGAAGGACAGCTCGGGGATGAACCGCGCCTTGGGGTCCTTCTTGGGATCGGCCGTGTACACGCCGTCCACGTTGGTCGCTTTCATGAGGACCTTGGCCTCGATTTCCAGGGCGCGCAACACCGCCGCGGTATCCGTGGAAAAGTACGGGTTTCCGGTCCCGCCCGCGAAAATGACCATCCGGCCCTTCTCCAGGTGACGCACTGCGCGGCGCCGGATGTAGGGCTCGGCGAGCTCTTCCATGCGGATCGCAGTCATCACGCGGGTGTCGAGCCCCTTCTTCTCCAGAATGTCCTGGAGCGCGAGGGCGTTGATCACGGTGCCGAGCATCCCCATGTAGTCGGCGGAGACGCGGTCCATCCCCTGCTCACTCGCCGTAGCGCCGCGCAGGATGTTGCCGCCCCCAACGACCAGGCCCAGCTGCACCCCTCCCGCCGCCACCGCCTTGAGCTCCTCGGCGAGACGGTCGAGCACGCCGAAGTCGATCCCGGCGTCCCGGCCCCCAGCGAAGGCTTCGCCGGAGATCTTCAGCAAGGCGCGGGGGTAGGCGAGCGCTGCCGCCACTCAGGCGACCCCGAGCTCGAAGCGGGCGAAACGGCGCACCTCGACCTTTTCGCCGGTCTTGCCGGCGTAGGCCCGCACCATGTCGCCGATCGTGACGGTGTCGTCCTTGATGAATTTCTGCTCCAGCAGGACGGTCTCCTCGTAGAACTTCTTGAGCATGCCCTCGACGATCTTCCCCCGGATGGTCTCCGGCTTCTTTTGCTCGACCATTTGCGCCTCGAAGATGCGCCGTTCCCGCTCCACGACGTCCGCCGGCAGATCCGTGATGCGGACGACCATCGGGCGGGCCGACGCGATCTGCAGCGCGACGTCCTTGGCGAGCTGCCGGAACTCGTCGGTGCGGGCGACGAAGTCCGTCTCACAGTTGAGCTCGACGAGGACCCCGACTCTGCCGGTGAAGTGAATGTAGGCTTCGATCAGGCCCTCTCCCGCGGAGCGCTCGGCGCGTTTGTCCGCCTTGGCGGCGTACTTCACGCGCAGCAGATCCGCCGCCTTGTCGAGGTCACCCTCGGCTTCTTCGAGTGCCTTCTTACAGTCCATCATCCCCGCACCCGTGCGGGCGCGGAGCTCGGCCACCAGTTTCGCGGTAATGGTTTTCTTCACGGTCTCCACCTCAGGGTTCTCCTCATCAAAACGCCGCCCTCGGGCCGGGGGCCGGGAGGGCGGCGGTCAGTTCGTCACGCGCTTCCGAGGACCGGATCAGCCCTCGGTCCCCCCTCCTCCAGGGATCTCACCTCCGCCGCCTCCCGCCGCCGGTACGTCCTCGCTCTTGAGCCGCGCGGCGATCGCTTCCGGCTTCGGCCGCCGCTTGCGCCGCGCCGGCTTCTTCTTGCGCTCGCCCGCCACCTCCGCCTCGACCCCTGTCTCGGTCGAGTAGGTCACGCCCTCGCCTTCCTCCCCCGGCTCGCGCAGCGGCTGCTGGCGCCGGGCCTCCCCGATGATGTCCGATAGCGCGGCCGTGATCAACGACAC
>WNFD01004288.1_pt1 | contig 14329 bp, 11 predicted proteins | sample 5400491 | NCBI WGS metagenome assembly WNFD01 (sample SAMN13153343, study PRJNA577476) | soil metagenome | isolation source: 120 cm saprolite under Douglas fir tree site 2 hole 2 replicate 2 | place: USA:California | collected 2015-04-18
CACGATCTGCGGGCCGTCCGAGATGCCGCACGAGTGCTCAGCGTGCACCAGCGTCACCTTGATGCCTCCGACGTCGATGGTGCCGCCCTGGTTGCCGCCGATGAGCGTCTCGCCTTCGACGCCTTTGGATCCGAGCCAGCTCGTGATCTCGAAGTTGCTGACGATCTTGGGCTTGGTCGCGCGAGCGATCTCGAGCGCGTCATGGATATGGTCGAAATGACCATGTGTGATGAGCATGAGGTCGCACTTGTCGACCTTCTTCAGCGCCTCAGGGGCAACCGGGTTGCCCATGACCCACGGGTCGATGATGATGTCCTTGTGTTTGGCGCTCCGGACCTTCCAGGTGCCATGCCCAACCCAGGTGAAGCTGACATGAGAGTTGAGCGGCATCGGATCCTCCTAGCTCGTTGACGGAGAGCGGAAAAGCCGATTCTCCCACAGGCCCAAGACGAAGACGGCGATCCCGGCCAGCGTCCACAGGTTGGGGAAGAAGAGGTCGCAGGGCGGTCGCACGAAACCGAGAAGGAAGATGCCGAGCAGCGCCAGCGTGATACCGCGCCGCTGCTCGACGGCGCGCACAGCGAGCAGAAGGATCAATGGCAGCAGCGGCAGCCACTGGTATGGCCACACCTCATTGGGGATGAGCGCGCCGAGCGCAAAGCCCAGCGACATGCCGTAGGGCGGATTCCATCCGCTGCGCCATGCCGCCCAGACCGCTCCGGCGACGAACAGGATGGCGCTGAAATAGGACAGGAATAGCGCGAGCCCCGGCAGTTGGATCGGCGATGTCACCGAGATGTAGCCGTTGCCCCAGGGCTGCTGGTACGTCTCCCCACCGAGCGTGCGCGTGAACAGCGTGCGAACCGAGTCGTAGGCGCAATCGGAGTTGTGAGAGGCGAGCGATGGGATGAGCACGTGCTCGTAGTAGTGGAGGGCGCCGCCGAGCCCCAGCGGGATGAAGCTGACTGCGGTGACCACGATGAGGACGGCGCCGAGGGACAACGCATAGCGGACGCGGTTGGCCGGACGCGGGCCGATGATCATCGCCGCAGGGAAGTACTTCAGCGATGCGGCCAGGCCCCCGACCGCGCCCGCCAGCGAAGGCCGTTTCGCTTCCAGCCAGATCGACGCGGCCGCGCCCAGCATCAGGACGCCGCCGCGCTGCCCGGCGGCGACGTCCGCGAAGAGCGGCGGGAAATAGGCCGCGACCAGCCAGAAGATCGGGACCGCCAGCCGGTGTCGCGGGGCCAGCACGAGGTAGACGAGCACAAGGCCGGCGAGCAGGGCTGCGCCGTCGAGCACCGTCCAGACCTGCACGCCCACGCTCTTCGGCAACAGCGCGATCGGGATGGCCAGGATCGCCACCGGAGGCGGGCTCACGAACGCTGCGAGGCCGCCCGGCGGCGCGATGACGTGGGTGCTCGCAAGATATGAGGCGGCTGCGTCGTACATCTGCGCCGGATCGGTGAGATACGCGTGCGCTCCTTCCCACATCCCCTCGGTATCGGGGCGCCGAGGTACGAGTGCGGTCAGGACGACCAGACGGATCCAGAACACCGCCGCGAGGGCCCAGTAAAAGGCCGGGCGCGAGAACAGGTCGACCGCGGCTCGGCGCAGCGCTCTCAACTAGTCGGTGGGGGGCAGGGAGCGGCCGCGCCTGCCGTCGCGCACGAGCCAAACGGGATCTTTGAGGAAGGTGATGAACGCCTGCACCGAGGCCGGCAGCCGCCGGCGCCGCAGGTGGACGATGTGCCAGTCGCGCCGGATCGGAAAGCCCTGCACCGCGAGCTCGACGAGCCTGTGGCTCGACAGCTCCAACGCGCAGGCATAACGTGAGAGCACCGCCAGCCCGAGTCCCGACTCGACCGCATGCTTGATGGCGCCGTTCGAGCCAAGCTCCATGGCGACATTCAGCCTGGCGCCCGCCTTGCGGGCCGCCTTCTCCAGCGACCAGCGGCTCCCCGAGGCCGGCTCACGCATCACGAACGGCTGGTCGGAGAGGTCCTTGAGGCTGAGCCGGCGCTTCCCCGCCAATGGGTGGCCCGCCGGGGCCACGACCACGAGCTCGTCACTGAGAAATGGAAGGATCGCGAGGTCCGAGTCTTTGAGCGCCGGACCGACGACGGCGAGGTCCAGCTCGTTGCGCAGCACCTGCTCCTGCACGCGGGCGCGCGTCCCGATCTCCAGCGAGATGACGAGGCCCGGATGCAGCTTCTTGAATGCTCCGAGCGCGGCAGGCAGCACGTATATTCCAACCGTCGTGCTCGCCCCCACGCGCAAGTTGCCGCGCTTGATGCCACGCATCTCCTCGAGCGCCAGCGCCGCCTCGTCGAGGACGTCCAGGGTTCGCCGCGCGTAGCCGTATAGCACCGTTCCCGCCTCAGTCAGCTGCACACGTTTGCCCAGACGATCCAGCAGCGGCAATCCGAGCGCCTCTTCCAGCTCTTTGACCTGGTAGGAGACGGACGGCTGGCTGAGGCGCAGCTGCTGCGCGGCGAGGCTGAAGCTCCTGAGGTCGGCCACGGCTTTGAATGTGCGCAATTGACGCAGCGTCATCGCGTGGTCGAGGTCGAGCTGCGGGCCGTACTCGGGCACGGCGCCTACGATATGCGGTATGGCCTCCCGCAAGCCAAAGAGCCTGTCACCAGTGCGCCGGACGACGCCGATAGTCGAAGGTGTCGAGGCGCCGGAGCGCGGACCCGCGTCGGTTTCGGAGCAAAAGATCAACCAGTACCGCAAACGCAGGTACCAGGCACTTCACGCCGAGAACGAGGCGGCGAACAAGCGCCGCGCCAGGGGCCTGTCGACTGCGCGCGAGCGCATCGAGACGCTGGTGGACGACGGCACGTTCGTGGAGCTCGACCTCTTCGCGACGCACCGCGCGTACGGCTTCGGCATGGAGGATCGCCGGATCGCAGGCGACGGCATGGTGGCCGGATTCGGAGAGATCGACCGCCGCCCGGTCGCGGTCTACGCCTATGACGCGACCGTGTACGGCGGTTCGCTGGGCGAGGTCACCGCCGAGAAGATTGTCAAGGTCCAGGAGCTGGCGCTTCGCAACCGCGTGCCGATCATCGGCATCAACGACTCAGGCGGCGCGCGCATCCAGGAGGGCGTGGTCGCCCTGGCCGGTTACGCGGACATCTTCTATCGCAATGTGCGTTCTTCTGGCGTGATCCCGCAGATCAGTGTCATCGCCGGGCCGTGCACCGGCGGCGCTGTTTACTCGCCGGCGATCACGGACTTCATCTTCATCGTGGCCGGCCAGGGGTACATGTTCATCACGGGGCCGGAGGTGATCCGGGTGGTCACCGGGGAGCATGTCAACTTCGAAGAGCTCGGCGGGGGCGACGTGCACAACGTGACCTCCGGCGTCGCGCACTTCCTGCCCAAGACCGAGGAGGAATGCGCGGCCGGCGTGCGGCGGCTCCTGTCCTACCTGCCCTCGAGCAACGGCGAGAGGCCGCCATACCTGCCGACCACCGACGACCCCGAACGCGCGGACCCCGAGCTGCAGACGATCGTGCCCGAGGCCCCGAACAAGCCTTACGACATGCGCGAGCTCGTCGCCCGCGTGCTCGACGACCGCGAGTTCTTCGAGGTGCAGCCGTTCTTCGCGCCGAACATCATCGTCGGCTTTGGGCGGCTTGGCGGGCACGTGGTGGGCATCGTCGGCAACCAGCCAAAGGTGCTGGCGGGCGCCATCGACATCAACGCCTCGGTGAAGGCCGCCCGATTCATCCGCTTCTGCGACGCGTTCGGGATCGCCATCGTCTCGTTCGTCGACGTGCCGGGCTATCTACCAGGGCGCGACCAGGAGCACGGCGGGATCATCCGGCACGGCGCCAAGCTGCTTTACGCGTACGCGGAAGCGACCGTGCCCAAGCTCACAGTGATCACGCGCAAGGACTACGGCGGCGCGTACTGCGTCATGTCGCCCAAGCAGATGGGCGCGGACCTCAACCTGGCGTGGCCCACGGCGGAGATCGCGGTCATGGGCCCGGACGCGGCCGTGAACATCATCTACAAGCGCGACCTCGCCTCGGCGCCGGATCCGGCCGCCCGCCGCAAGGAGCTCGTGGCCGAGTACACGACGCGATTCGCAAACCCATACGTTGCCGCTGAGCGAGGCTACATCGACGACGTGATCGAACCGAGCGAGACGCGCCGGGCTCTGATCAGGGGCCTGGAGCTGGGCTTGCGCAAGACGGTCGAACGGCCGCCCCGCAAGCACGGCAACATCCCTCTGTAAGAACTCAGCCGCTCGCGGGCCTCGGTGCAACAGTCGACAGCGAGGAGCGTCGCATCCGTTCCGACTTGCGGCAGAACTCATCGACGGTGGCGATCAGCTCGGCGTGTGACCACGTGAGCGGCGACACGGACAGAGGGGCGCCCGTGTTGGGGTCGAGCTGCTCGGAGAGCAGGCCGCCCGGGATCTGGTGGGCCACCACCCAGTTGATGATGTCGCGCGCGGGCTTCAGGTCGTGCGGGGTCTTGGCCACCGCGATGTACCACTGCGCGATCCAGAGCGTGCTGATGAACCATGGGTTGCCCGGCACCTTGCGCGTGTCCGGCTCGACCTTGAAGTAGTAATCGTCCTTGTAGCGCGCGAACCCGCCTGCCGCGGCGTTGTTCGCGAGCTGCTCGCGAATGGCAGCCATCGTCTCGGCGATGCGCGTCTCATCAGCGGCGTACATGCCGAATCGCCACAGTCCGGAGATGGCGCTGTCGATGACCATGTCCACGGTCATGGTGCCGTCCTCTTCGACAGCGATGCGCCGGGCGAAGCGGCCCAGCTCCGGAGAGTAGAGGTGCGTGTCGGCTGCCTCTTTCAAGCGTTCCGCGGCGTCGCGGTATCGCGTGGAGGCCGCGCCGTCGCCGAAGAGCTCGGCAAAGCTGCGCGCGGCGTCGAGGCCTCCCCAGACCGAGCCGACGGTGAACGCATGCACCCCCCACCTCTCCTCCCATAGGTCCCACGAGGGCTGGATCAAGCCGTTGCGCGTGTCGACGTAGGACACCATCCAGTCGGCCGCCGGCACGATCAGCGACGTGTAGAGGCCGACCACGAAATCGAGGTTGCGGTGGAGCCGGTAGTGCTGCCACAACGCCCAGAGCACCAGCCCCGTCTCATCCTCCTGTATGGGCAGTGTGCGCGCGCCCTGCGCATCGACCCACGGCAGCCATGAGCTCCCAGGATTGCCGTACGGCGTGTACTTGTGCAGAAAGAAACCTTCTTCGACCAGCGATTCCTGGCAGAAGGTGAAGAACTGCCTGGTGGTGTCCTCGTGCCCAGCGCGGTCGAGTGCATTGGCGACCAGGGCGCCGTCGCGCGGCCATGCGTACGCGTATGTGTCGCGCGCGAACTTGGTGATGTCGAAGTCGGTCGCCGCGATGATGGCGCCGTGGTTGTCGGCGTGGGTGCGCGCTGTGAGAATGCTCCGCCGGTACAGCTGCGTGACGTCCGCGCCGAGCTCCTCCTCGATGTGCCGGTGGTCCTTTTCGGACCATACCTGCCAGTACGTGCGCGTGCGCCCGAGATAGACGCGCGGCCCGCGCCCAATGATGAGGTCCTGTCCGAACGTGGAGACTTCGCTCAGGCGCGCGCCCATGCACACCCAGTGGGTCAACGACCGCGTCTCACCCGCAGCCGCCGGCCCGAAGTCGAAGCCCACCGTGCAGTCGACCGAGCCCTGCTCGATCGGGTTGCGGCCGAGCACGCCGTCCTCGGCGTCGCGCCACGTCCCTTCCAGACCGTTGCCCTTCTTGCCGTTGGCCCAGGAGTCGATCCCGAACTCCGGGCCCGAATCACCCCCGACGAGAAAGTAGCGGTTGCCCTTGTAGGCGATGACGCCCCGATGTCGAGGGTCGTATGCGACGGTGTTGCCGATGTCCGAGCCTTCGATGAACCAGTCGTAGTGGAAGAAGACGCGTCCGACATTGAAGCCGGCAGGGCTCGTGACCTCGACGTTGCGGATGAACCAGTTGCGGGCGAGGTCGACGTAGTCGGCGAACTTGACTGAGATCCCCAACGTCGCGTGCTTCAAGGTGACGTCGGTGACCAGCGAATCCTCGACATACCCGAGGTTGCGCTCCCAGCCATCTTCGTAGATCCACGCGAACTTGCCGTCGATGAAGAAGCCGGTTCGGCAGAGGTTGCCCATGGTCTGGTTGGCGTCACCGACCCGGGGAAAGTAGATGTCGCGAACCGAATAGTTGGCATCGAAACCAACCAGCACGTTGCCGTTTCCAATCACCAGGCTTCTAGGCACGGTTTGGTCGCAATCCTAGAGATGTGTCTGCTAAAACGCTCTTAACAACCTGGGCTCGCATGCCCGGCCCGCCCGCTTAGAATCGCGCTCAGCGCCCCGTCCTCGCAACATTGGAGCACAACGCCTTGAACAGTCCCGCAAGCGCATCCTCGCCACCCATACGCATCGTTGCCACCCGCCGGCGGCGTCGCACGGTAGCCGCGAGGCTTCGCGCGGGCGTCCTCGAGCTGCTCGTACCCGACTGGATGTCACAGGCCGAACGCCTGAGGTGGGCGGAGGTGATGAGCCGGCGACTGCAGCAGCGGGTGGAGAGATCGCGCCCGTCCGACGACCGGCTGGCCGGCCGGGCAAGGTCGCTCAACGAGCGGCACTTCGGCGGTCGGTTGCGGTGTGCGTCGATCGGGTTCGCCGACATGTCCCACCTCTGGGGAAGCTGCACGTTCACGACCGGGGACATCCGCATCGCCGCCCGCGCGGCCGCGCTGCCGGAGTGGGTGCTCGACTACCTGATCGTGCACGAGCTCGCGCACCTCGAGCACAGCGACCACGGCCCGGCGTTCCGGGAGCTGGAGGGCCGCTACCCGCTCAGCGAGCGCGCTCGCGGCTACCTGATGGCCTTGGACCACTCGGCGGCGGCCGGTGCGGTGGATTAGAGCGAGTCGCGGACGAACTCGGCCACCCGTTCGCCGATCATCATCGTCGGCAGGTTGATGTTCGCCCTGGGGATGGTCGGCATGACCGAGGCGTCGGCGACGTAGAGCCTGTCGATGCCGCGGAGCCGGCAGCGCTCGTCGACGACCGCGAGCTCGTCGCCATCCGCGCCCATGCGCAGCGTTCCCGATGGGTGGTAGTCGGTGGCGTGGAGATCGAGAAAGTGGGCGCGGAGAGCCTCTTCGTCACGCGCGGTTGCAGGGTCGGGCAAGAGCAGCTCGCACTTGATGGTGTCGCTGAGAACGTTCGCGACCTCGAAGGCTACTTTGCCACCGCCCATGAGACGCTGCAGGTCCCGCGGATTGGAGAAATAGCGATGGTCGATGTGAGGCTCTGCCCGCGGATCGCGCGAGACCGCCTGCACCACACCCTCGGATTCGCAGTTGCTGACCTCGACGACGAAGCCGTTCAAGCCCGGCATCGCGAACAGTTCCCCGAACACGAAGGTGAACTTCACGTCGTCCACCGCCAGGTCGGGAGAAGTCCGCAGCTTGAGGGTTGGCCCGATCGGTATGAAGCCGGAGGGGACGCGCTGTTCTGCGTCGACCGCGATCAAGGACAAGACGTGGTCGAGCAGGTGCTCGCCGACGCCCGGCAGGTCCAGCACGGGGTCAACTCCGATCCGTCGCAGAAGATCGCGGGAGCCGACCCCGCTCCGCTGAAGGATCTGCGGCGAGTTGTAGGCGCCTGCCGCCAAAACGACCCGGCCGCCTTCGATCACCTCGCCGCCGGCGAGGCGGACGCCGACCGCGCGGCCGTCCCGGATCACGATCGTATCGACGAGGGCGTCGGCCTGGATGGTCAGGTTGGGGCGTGACCGAGCCGCCGCGATGTAGGTCAGCAGCGTGCTCTGCCTCTGGCGGTCCTTCAAGTTCCTCGGCAGCGGCCCGACGCCGACTGCCCCGGGGCGGTTCAAATCATCGGCGTCCGCGTGCCCGAGCTCGAGGCACGCCGACCGGACGAGCTGCTGAAACTCGTTGAGCGGCTCCCTCTCCACATGGATCGGGCCCGAGTTGCCGTGGTAGGAGAGCTCGCCGAACTCACGGTCCGTCTCCAGTCGATTGAAGTAAGGCAGGCACTGCGCCCAGGACCACGAAGGCGCACCGCGAGCCGCCCAACCGTCGTAGTCCTGGGGCTGGCCTCGGAGCGCGAAGCTCGAGTTGACGCTCGAGCTGCCGCCTAGAATGCGGCCGCGCGGCAGCGCACTCCGAGTCTGACGGTCGAGGTAGTTCCAGTCGTACTCGTCGACGCCGCTGCCGAGTCGCACGTAGCGGACCGCGTCGGGAACGTTCTCATGTGGGTCCGGACCTGCCTCGAGCAGCAGCACGCGTACGGCGGGATCTTCACTCAAGCGGCTGGCGACGACACCCCCGCCCGAGCCGGAGCCAACGACAATGACGTCAAATCGTGCCGTCATTCAGAAAGGCACCTAGATCGCTAGAACGATTTTCGTCGCCTCGCGCGCGTCGAACATGCGGTACGCCTCCTCGGCCTGATCGAGCCGCATGCGGTGGCTGATGATCGATTCAGGCTTCAACCGACCTGCAGCGATGAGGTCCAGCAGCGGCCGCATGTAAGCCTGCACGTTGCACCATCCTGCCCGGAAGGTTAGCGATTTCAGCCACGCGCGCATGAAGGGAAAGTCGCCGATGGTCGTGCTCGGGACCCCGACCATGGAGATGGTGCCGCCACCACGGACGCAGTGAATCGCAGTGTCGACCGCCGATAGCAGCCCGACGCACTCGATGCTGGCGTCGGCTCCCAATCCCCCGGTGCGCTCACGGATTGTTTCGACAGGGTTCATCTGCTTCGCGTTGATCGGGATGCCGCCGAGCTCCTGCGCGATCTCCAGCCGCGCGTCCACCATGTCGACGACGAACACGCGCGCCGGGCCGAAGAGCTGGGCGCACATCGTCGCCATCAATCCGACCGGGCCGGCGCCGACCACCGCGACTACGTCGCCGGGCTTGATTTCGGCCCTCTCGGCGCCGAAATAGCCGGTGGCCAGAATGTCGCCGACGAAGATCGCCTGCTCGTCGGTCATGCCCGCCGGGATCGGTTCCATCGAGTGGTCGGCAAGCGGCACTACCACGAACTCCGCCTGCCCGCCCCCAAGATTGCCGAAATACTCCCCGTGGCCGAAAGTGGCTTTGTCGACGCACTGGTTGAACCAACCCTTGCGACACAATTCGCAGACGCCGCAAGAAGTGAAGAAGCTCGACACAACACGGTCGCCCGTCTTGAAGCGTTTGACGTCTGGGCCGGCATCTTCGACCACACCGACGAACTCGTGACCGAGCACAGCTCCCGGGTTCATCGGTGTATTGCCGTGCAGGATGTGGAGGTCGGAGCCACAGACTGCTCCAAGTGTCACCTTGATCAGCGCCTCGCCTGCGCCTTTGATTGCGGGCTTGGGAACGTCCATGACCCTGACCTCCCCTGTGCCTTGAAAAGTCAGCGCCTTCATGGTCGGGATTCTATGCCGCCCCTAAGCTTGAGTCCGCATGCGACTCAAGGGGGCGGTGGTGGCAATCACCGGCGCGTCAAGCGGCATCGGGGAGGCGACGGCGCTGGCCTTCGCACGCCAGGGATCGCGACTCGCGTTGGGCGCGCGCCGGCTGGAGCGCCTGAACGCGGTCGCGCAGAAGTGCCGCGACCACGGCTCGCCGGACGTGAGCACGAGACGGCTGGACATCGGCCGCCGCGCCGATGCGCGCGCGTTCGTGGCGGCGGCCGTTCGCGACCATGAGCGCATCGACATCCTCGTCAACAATGCGGGACTTGGATGGATGGGCAGGTTCCACGAGATGCCCGAGGAGAAGGTGGACGAGTTGGTCGCCACCAATCTCGCCGGCGTCATCGCCACCACTCAGGCCGCGCTGCCGTTCATGCTCGATCGGCGGCGGGGCGTGATCATCAACGTCGCCTCGGTGCTCGGGTTCAGGGCGGCTCCCTACTCCGCCGTGTACTCGGCGACCAAATACGCCGTCGCCGGACTCTCGCACGCGCTGCGCGGCGAGCTTTCAGGAACCGGCGTGAAGGTGTGCGTCGTTTATCCGGCCTCCACGAAGACCGAGTTCTTTGCCGCCACCGAGGCGCCCATCGGGCCGCAATACCCGGCGTCGTGGGTGGCAAGGCTCATCGTGCGGACTGCTCGCTTTCCGCGCCGGGACGCGATCGTGCTCCCTTACCGGCTGATGCACCTGGCCGAGCCGATATTCGGTGGTCTGATCGACCACAGCATGGGCGAGGCGCGCCGCCTCAAGTCGCCACACCTGAGCGGAAAGGGCCCAGCGCCTATCCCGTGATCTACTTTTGCCAGGCTTCGAGCAGCTTCTCCAGCTGTTTGGCGTTCTTGACCGAATAGTTCGAGTAGTTGTTGTTCATCAGAGCGTGCACCTCTTTGGCCGACTTCTCCATCTCATTGATGCGCGGCACCCAGTCCTTGAGCTCTTCGTCCTTGTAGTCGTAGCGAAAACGCAGGTTGGGTGGAGCGCCCTTCAGGTCCCACGTCTCGTGGTTGCGCCCGTGAAACCGGACCACCGCAAGCTTCGACGAGGTCACGTCGTAAACCGGCGGCATGCTCGTCGCGTGACCCGGTGGAACGTCGACCGCCACGTAAGGGATGTCGCGCGAGCGCAGGAAGGCGAGCGTGCCTTCACGGTGTCGCGCGTCCATCCACTCGGGCTTCCGGAACTCAACCGCGACCTGAAAGCCGAACATGCGCTCCTGGACCTGCTCGACGTAGGCCAGCGATCGCGACGATGGGAAGAACCAGGGCGGGAACTGAAAGAAGACTGCTCCCAGCTTGCCCGCAGCGCGCAGTGGCTCCAGCGCCTCCCGGAACCGCTCCCATGACTCGTCCAAAAGCTCCGGCGGCATCTGCTCGACGTAGATGTTCTTGTCGCGCAGCTTCTCCGGCAGCTGTTCGCGGATGTCCTTGGGCAGCGCCATGGGTTTCGTCGGGTGGTTGGTGAAAAGCGAGAACGACTTGACGTCGAACACGAATCCCGCCGGCGTGCGCGCGACCCAGAGGTCCGAGTTCTCCTTTTTCGGCATGCCGTAGTAGGTGGAGTCGACCTCGACCAGGGAGAACTGGCTCGAGTAGAACTGGAGACGCTCCTCGGAGGACTTCGCGTTCATCGGGTAGAACAGCCCGGAGTCGATGAGCGACTTGTCGATCCAACCGGCGATTCCGACCCGGACGGTCACCGTCCGATCGTGTCACACCCCGCGTTATGATCCCTCAGCGCGTGGGCCGCTACATCCGCTATTGGTACACCTACCGCACCATCGTGGCGGTGCTCATCGCGCTGGTCCTGAGCGGCTCCATCTACTGGCTCTTCACCCAACAGGTCGCGTGCGACACGCGCAGCGGCAGCTGCCTCGTCAACATCTCGGTCCACCCGGAGGACCGTTTTGTCGGGCAGTCCAGCCCGGACAAGCAGGTGGTCATCGTGGGTATCGACAACACGAGCGTCTCCGCGCTGAAGCAGTATCCCGTTCCACGCAGCTACTACGCCGACGCGCTGCGGACTCTGGAGAAGGACGGGGCGGCCGTGGTCGCCTTCGATGTGGGTTTTCCGGACCCGCGAGACGAAAACGGCGACGCTGAGTTCGCCCGCGCTCTGCGCGAAAGCACGATACCGGTGGTGCTGTCTTATCCCGCCAGCGAGATCGACTCGCGCGACGGAAAGCTGGTCCAGCTCACCGGGGCCGGACAGATCGACCAGATCCCGTTGAAGGCCTTCCGCTGCATGGACGGCAACCCCGACCCCGCGGTTCCATGCCAGCAGCCGATCAAGAACGTGATCCTCGCCTCCACCGACCTCCAGCTAGATGCCGATGGCGTGGTGCGCAGGATCCCCCTGTTCGTCCAACCTGCCTGTTTCGCGTACGGCACCTGCGACACCCCACTGATCAACACGTTTGCCTTCGCGGCTTACCGCGCGGCCAACGCCGGCGCCGACCCCAGCAGCGGCCCGGCGCTTCAAGAGTCCGGCGATCGAGCCAACTTCGGCTCGATCTGGTCCGCCCAGGTCGACGGCACCGGTTCGGCGCTGATCAATTTCTCGGGGCCGCCCGGCAACTACGCCAAGAATGGGCAGTACGCCCACTTCATCGACGTGGTCCACGGCACCGTCTCTCCTGACCTGATCAAGGGCAGCATCGTGGTCGTTGGCGCATACAACCTTTCGGGCGTCAACGACGCGCAGCTCGTGACGACGAGCGCGGGGAGCAACGGCACGCTGCCGATGTCGGGCGTGGAGCTGCACGCGAACGTGCTCCAGATGTTCGATGGAGCGGCGCCCGCGCCGAACAGCCCCTCGAAGCTGCTGACCCGTGAGCCGGCCTGGGGCATTGCCCTGGTCATCGTGGTGCTCTCGGTGTTGCTGGCTTTTCTGGTTGCACGGGTTTCGGTGGTCCGTGGCCTGGTGGCGACGGTCGTCGCGCTGGTGATCTTCACGGTCGCAATGGCGTATTTCGCCGGCTTCAGCAGCTTCGTCCCCGACCTGTTCCACCCCTGGCTGGCAATGGGTCTCACATACACGGGTGTCGCCGCCTATCGAGTGCTCTATGAAGACCGCGAACGCCGGAAGGTGACATCGCTCTTCGGCCAGTACTTGAAGCCGGAGATCGTGGCGCAGCTGGCCAAGACTCGTGGTGGCGTCGCAGACATCATGCGCGGCGGCGAGCGTCGCGACCTGACATTGCTTTTTGTCGACATCCGCGGTTTCACGTCGATGTCGGAGTCGATGTCCGCCCACGACGTGACCGACGTGGTGCAGATGTATCTCGATCATCTGAGCGGAATCATCTTCACGTGGGATGGAACGGTTGACAAATACGTCGGTGACGAGATCGTCGCGTTCTGGAACGCGCCCCGGCTGCAGGAAAACCACGCACTGCTGGCGGTGCGGTGTGCCTACGACCTGATCAATCGCGCTCCCGAGCTGCAGCAGCGGCTTCTCGCCAAAGGGCTTCCACCCGTCCGCTGGGGGATCGGAGTCAACACCGGGCCGGCGGTGGTCGGGATGATGGGCTCACGAAGCCGCCTGCAGTACACCGCGCTCGGCGACACGGTCAACACGGCGGCCAGGTTCTGTGCCAACGCGCCCGCCTTCCATCTGCTCATCGGCCAGCCGACCTACGACATGTGCAAGGACTACATAGCGGTCGACCTCGTTCCCGGCGTGCAGCTGAAAGGCAAGTCGGCGCAGACGTTCCGCATCTACCAGGTCGTGGCGATTCGGGAGACGCCCACCTCTCCGTGGGTGCAGTTCCCGACCGAGCTGGCGGCCCAGGCTCACCACGAGTTTGCCCAGCAGTACACGCAGAAAGCAGTGCTTGCCGCCGGCAACGCCGAACCGAAGGACATCCTGGTGGGAGAGGAGGCCCAGGAGGCACTCGCCGACCAGGCGGCGGCGCAGGTTCCGCCGCAAGGAGAATGAAGGGAGCGCCTTGCGGCGCTCCCTCCGTCAGCTACTCGTCGAAGAAAACGCCGTTGCGTTCTCTGCCGATAACGGACTTTACGTTTTGGGTCGTGCCCGCCGCGTCGGAGACGAACGAGAATCCGGGGGCCGAGGCGCTCCACGCGATCTGAATGGTGCTGAGCATGAACCTGCCCGTGAAGCGGTGCACAGAGTCGGTGACGTTCATGGGAGGCCCGCTGGCAGTCCACTTCATGCTGAACGTGACCGATGCCGGATCGCTCGGTCCGTCGAGTAATGCGTTGTGCAGGTTGTGGTAGTCCTCCTGGTCGAGGTCACTCAGCGCGAGCGTTGCCGTGCCATGAGGGATGTCTGCGGTCAGAGCGTGTTCAGGGACGGGTATCGTCCAGAACAGGCCGCCTGCGCGGATTCCGGGGTTGAAGTCATGAACCTGGCCGATGCCAACGGCACCGGTGAACAGGTCCATTCAAATAAAGGCGAAGGTCCCGTGGTGAGTGCCACCGTCCTCGCCAACGTAGAGGCCGCTCATGAATCCGTTGTCGACCTGGTAGTTGAGCCGGGTCTGGAGGCCGGTCGCCGTGTCCGTGCCGGTTCCCGTGCCGAGGACTCGGGTCACACCCACGAGTCCGTTGAAATCCGTGATCTGGGACGGCTCGTTGATCGGCCCAGGAGGGATGGGCGGAAAAGGCGGAAAGTGGTGGATGAAGATCCCGAACGGCGATACCCCCCCGACGATCGGCCGCGGGAAAACCGTGGCTAATTCGTCGGTGTCCGCCGCCACGAGCTGCGGCAGCCACATGCCGGCGGTCGCGGCAGCCCCTCCCGCGAGCGCTGCCGTGCCAAGGAACGTCCGTCGACTCATGGGGCGCGCCAAGAAATGGGCGTGGCCCATGTGGT
>WNFD01004290.1_pt1 | contig 14326 bp, 9 predicted proteins | sample 5400491 | NCBI WGS metagenome assembly WNFD01 (sample SAMN13153343, study PRJNA577476) | soil metagenome | isolation source: 120 cm saprolite under Douglas fir tree site 2 hole 2 replicate 2 | place: USA:California | collected 2015-04-18
GCGCGCATCTGTGCTTCCGTCAGAGGAGGAGTCAGGACCACTTCGCGGCCCGTCAGCGTGAAACCCGCGCCGCGCGCCATACGTTCGACCGGCCGCGAAGGGTCGCGATACAACCACTCGGCGATTGAGCCGGTGCTCGCATCGAGGCGAACGCCCAGGCGGCGAAATGCCCAACAATCGTAGGCCACCGATACGAAGAAGCTCGCCGGGAGCCGATTTGCGGCGGTAATCTTGCAGCCGATCAGAGAAGCCTTGCCACCGAAACCCATCGCTCCCACGCCCAGCTTGTTGGCCTCCTCCATGATTTCGGCTTCGAGCTGGGCCAGGGCGGGATTGGGATTTACGTCGTCGAGCGTCCGGAAGAGTTGTCCCTTTGCCAGATCGTAGCCGTGCGCCCGGTCGCTGCCGATGCAAACGCCGACTGCTCCGGGCGCGCAGCCTTGCCCTTGCGCCTGCCACACCGCATGCAGGATGCACTTGCGCACGCCTTCCAGGTTGCGGTCGGCGCGGCCCAAATGGTCCAGGTCGCACGGCACCGAATACTGAATGTTCTTGTTCTCGCAGCCGCCGCCTTTGAGAATTAATTTCACCTCAATTTCGTCTTCTTCCCACTGTTCGAAGTGGACAACCGGGGTCTCGTCGCCGAGGTTGTTGCCGCTGTTTTTGCCGGTGAGAGAATCGACGGAATTCGGACGCAGTTTGCCCAGGCGCGTTGCTTCGGCGACGGCATTCAGGATCGCTTTCCTGATGTGGATCTGGTTCACACCTACAGGCGTGTGAATTACAAATGTCGGCATGCCGGTATCCTGGCAAATCGGCCCCGTGTCGTCGCTGGCCATGTCCACGTTGGACAAAATGATGTCGAGCGCCTGGGAAGATTGGGTCCCAGGAGTCTCGCTGCCCGCCGCAATCGCCATCGCTGCGCGCACGTCGGGCGGAAGATTGGTGGACGTTTGGGTGATGAGTTCCAGCAGACTACCGGCCAGGAATTCCATAGCTATATCTCCCAAATTCGACTCTTCACTTCTTCAATCGGACTAAGATCTTACCAACCAGACTACTACATCTGTTTCGCAGGAGCTGCACGTAGCTTTTGGTGATGGCTTCGAGTATCTCAAATTCAGGATTTGAATTCCACAGCGCGACCTGGAGGCGGAATTCATCAGACGCACGCGGCTCTTTGTCCAGCTCCATGTTCCATCCTGGTGCAGCATCATCGAACATCTAGATTGAGCAGAATTGATTTCCCGCTGGCGAATTGAATTGTGCCACTGTGAAACTGCCCACGATTTCCCATTGTTGGGAGATCATTGCGCCTTTGGACTTTTGGCTGGGCCTCCGGTCCGATGTATCTCTTGTGAAACCAACGATGGGAAGTGGCGTCGAGATTGCTCCGAAATAAGGGGAAACGGCCGAAGTACTTTCACGGCGGAAGAGGCGCCGAAATGGGAGTCCGATACAGCAAGGGACGAAGATCGAGACGATTCATTGTGGTGCGGCGTTTGCGATGGCTGGCGCCCTTCGCGCTGGTCGGCTTTTCCGTTTGTTTTGCTCTGCTGCGCGATCGTGAAGCCCCTCCGATGCGGCCGTTTTCGGGAAACAGACCGGGCGCGAGCGCACACACCAGTCCTTTAGCCTCCACAGAGGGCGCCCCAACTTCAATAGCTCACCGGGAAAAACCTGTGCGGATTGTTTATCCTTATTCGGTCATATCCGGCGGCGTCAAAAGCGTTGAAGAATTGAAGAACGCGATTGCCAGCGATTCCGTCGTGTCAGCGCATTATGCCACGTTTGATTTATCGCGTACACGAATCCTTCGATTGGATCGGAACCGCACGATGCATGTTTCTTACCGGCTTGGCAGCAATGTCTATTGGACGAAACGGGAATTGAGGCTCGCCAAGGGCGAAACATTGATCACAGACGGCGTCCACATGGCAAGGACGAGGTGCGGAAACCTGATTTCGAACACAGTTTCGGGTCCGGTCTCTCAGAACGAGCCAACAGTTCAGGAAATGGATACGCCTCTAAATCCCCAGGACACAGACGTCCGAATCGTTAGTGGCGCTCCGCTTGACCCATCATTGACGCAGATGCCAGGTCCTGGCGTGCCGCCAGTCGAGGGCGGCCCTCCTCCTCCTCCCCCTCATGGTAGTGGAAATGATCCCATCATTCTCGGACCACCGGCTCCTGTAGGACCTGGTTCTATAGGCCCAGGTCCATGGCCCACGCTACTATCGCCAGCACGGGTTGTCCCTGTACCTGAGCCCAGCACGCTGCTTCTGCTGTTGATCGGACTCTTCGCTCTGATGCTTCTTCGTAAGTGGGGAGCGCACCGGTCGCGTCAACGCGTTGGGTGATGCGCCGCTTGCAGCCCTTCCTCGAAAGCGCTAACTTGATATTGCGATGCATTCAGATTCGGATCATGTCATTCGAACCGAAACCAGGGTCCAGGGACTAACTATCAAAAGAAATAACCTGATCGCGGCGTCCCTTTCCGGTTTGACCCTCATTTTACTCTCCGTAGAGTTTGTCGTTCCTTCCCGGATTGGTTTTTTATTTGGCTTGCTGGCTGGTTTCGTCTACGCGAACGGATTCGAATATAGTTTGCATAGGTTCCTATTGCACTGCGGCCGCGGGGTTTTCTCCCAGCATCACATGGTGCATCACGCGACATTGAAATCCCCCGACGCGGCTCGATACGTCAACTTCTCGAGTAATCCCTGGGGTGTCGTAGCGCTTTTTTGCGCGAACGCGTTACCCTTCCTGGCTCTCGAGTGGATATTCAAGAATGGCTGGGTTGCCGGCGCATTTGTAAGCTTTGCTCTCTACTACGCCGCATTTGAGGAGATTCACTGGCGCACCCATATGGGTGGATGGCTGCCTGCGTGGCTTGCGCCCGCGGCACGAAATCATTTGCGGCACCACGCCGACGATTCAGATCATTTTAACGTGTTCCTGCCAATGTTTGATTGGCTTGTGTGGCAAGTATCCAGCGGTGGGCCAGAGGCTCGAGTTCGGCGAGAAGTGCGCTAATTCCTTCCAAAATGCTTGAAGCCAAAAAGAAACTAACCGTGGCTGGAAGCCGCGGCGAGGGCGCTTTTCTCTTTATCCTCTAACAACGGACAGCCAGGCGGCAGCAGGGCCAGCTTTTTCTGAATGATCTTGTCCGAGTATTTCGCCAAATAATGAACGATGGTCTCGATTCGTATCTTGATGCCGCCGGCCGGCTTGGTGGAATCGAGGTCGCCAAACTTAAAAAAAAGAGTTCCCGTGGCTTCGACAATTTTTTGCGTCGGCGTATAGGTCGGCTGATCCATGCCGCATTCATAGCTTGAAAGGCGCAGCACGCAAGTAATCCACGGGAACCGGGTTGCGAATTTTGCGCCCCAAAGGATTTCGTTCGTATTGCTGCTGTTGGAGGAAGTCCACACGTCGGAAATATCGAGAGGAGATCTGATTTTGCCCGCCCGGACTTCCTCGCCAAAAAGCCAATCCAGCAAATCTTCATGAATGGGGAGATATTGCAGCCAGAGAATCGGGTAGCCGTGCGCCTGAAGGTCCGCTTCGATTTCGTGCCCGATTCCCGGATCCATGTGGTAGGGACGCCCCAGAACCAGCACGCACGGCTTTCCCTCTCGGGCGCACCACGTCAGGATTTTCCTGGATTCATCACGCATCTTCTGATTGAACGCGCGCAACTCCCTGTATCCGGCCTCCACGGCGCGCTGCGTCTCCGGAAGATCGAGGTCCAAAACGTCCTTGAGGCAATCGTAAAGCTGCTTTGGAACTACTTCCGGCTCGGCCATGCTCACGAATGGAGAAGTGTAGCGAATGCCGTTTTCCGCGAAGACATCGCGCTCTTTCATGAACCCGGCCTTGATATTTTCAGGGCCGGCCATGACCCGCGTGCAACTCAACGTCTCCGAAACATGCCCGCGAAGAAACGAGGGGAGCGAATAGATCATGGGGCTCAGAATGATTTGAATTTTTCGCTTCTGGCCGAAGATCAATTCTCCATAGTGGCCGCTGATCGCCTTCACCGGGTAGCAGCAGTCCACCGTGCCCCGGCCCTTTCCGAACTCCCGGCCCTGCTCCTCGGAACTATCCGAGCTGAACACGATATTTTCGGAGCTGATTCCGAGGTCACGCAGAAATCCTACCCAGAACTGATGGGTGCTCCAAACGTTCAGGACCTTGGGAATCCCGATGCGGATCCCGGAGCGGTCCTTAGGCGGAGGCGGAGACGCGACGGAAGGCTTCTTTCCGAACCATGTCTGCAATATTGGGATAGGCATTCTTTGTCTTCTCGATTCCGGCCTTGATCACTTTCATTTCGTTCAGGTCTTCGACGAGCCCTTTGGGGCAGGAGTTATTCACGATGACGCGCTCCCAGCCGCGAGACAGCGGGACCTTGCTCCATTCGCGGCCGTTCCCTCCGGGCAACTCGACGTCGATAAAGCTGCGCTGGCAATTCACGGGGCACCAGTTGCACACGGTTTCCTTGGCAGTGGTCGTTTTATAGGTCAATTGTTCGATCACTTCGAAGCCGCGGAACGTACTCCGGTTGCCCTTTTCCCACCATTCGAGAGATACCAGCGCCGCGCCAATCGCGCCGGCTTCACCGGAATAAGGATGGACGACAACTTCCGCATCGGGGACTTTGGAGCGGATGAAATCAACTTGCGTCTTCACGACCGCAAGATTTTTGTGCGTGCCGCCCTGCAGAATATATTTCTTGCCTACTTGCGCGAGGTTGTTCAATCCACCGGCATAGATCCACACATTCAGGGGAAGAATGGAGCACAGCGCGGCGAGGATTTCCTCCGCTTGCCAGCCCTTGCGCTGCTGATTGACGATGTCGCTCTGCAGAAAGACACCGCACCCCATCGAGAGTTGCGGCATCGCCTGGGCCCGAAACGCGCCGTCCGCGATTTCGCTCAGCGGAATACCGAATCTCTCCGCGACGCCTTGAAGAAAGGCGCCATTGCCCGACGAGCATTGCGAGTTCAGCCGGAAATCGCTGACCGCGCCATTCTTCAAAATCATGATCTTGACGTCGACGCCCCCCACATCGCAGATGCAATCGGCGTCTGGAAAATAGTGGAGGCCCGCGGAAGCGTGAGCAATCGTTTCGACGACGCCGCAATCGGCGCCGAGGATGCCTTTCAGCAGGTCTTTCCCGTAGCCCGTGATTCCGAGAGCCAGAATTTCTCCGTCGCCGATGGCTTCACGAAGCTGGCTGAACAAACTTCGGGCGTCCTCGATGGGATTGCCTTTGCTCAACGCATAACAGGAGAATAGCATCTCTTTTTCCGGCGAGAGGCAGACGGCCTTGGCAGTGGTCGAGCCAAAATCGCAACCCACCACGACTCGATCGAGCTCTTTCCGTTGCATCGAGCCCTGTGCTGTTTTCGAATCGCCATTTCCGCGGGCGGTCGCGTCCATATTCGAATACAGATCGATGAACGATCTCAAATTATCTTCGCTTTCGCACAATCCGCCCCGGCCCTGCTTCTTTTTTTCCTCGTACTGCCCTTCTTCGATCCACCAGTGCAGTTTCTTCAGGCCCTGATATATGCCGACCGACGGGGCCTCACCGAGGCCCACATCGATGCAGCCCAGCGCCGCGTAATACAGCGCATCCTGCGGCACATGGATGAGGGATTCCGGGTCCATACCGTCCGGCATCTCGACTTTTCGTTCCTTCCAGATCCGCGAGAGATGCAACCTCCAGGCCTCTTGCAATCCCTTGAAGAACAGATTCGGGCCGCCGAGAAGCAGGACTTCCGGCGAGGGCGTATTTCCACGAGTCAGAGTGGCGAGATTCTGATAAACAACCGCTTCGAAAAGGGACGCGATGATTTCGTCGACCGTCACTCCGGCCTTCAGCAGGGTGTTGGCGTCGGCTTCCGCGAAGATGCCGCACTTGCTGCTGATCTTGTGCAGCGTGTGACCTGTGTAATGCATTTCAGAGAGTTGCTCGGGAGGAATCTGCAGCTTGCGGGCCGTCTTCTCGATGAAGGTGCCTGTGCCGCCCGAGCAAGCGCTCTGCATGAGGACTTGCTTGCTCTTTGTCTTTTGGTTTCCGTTGAAAAAGATCGTCTTCATGTCTTCGCCGCCGATTTCACTGACGAAGCGGACCGACGGGTGAAGCCGTTCAACACTCGCAGCAACAGCTACGACTTCCTGAATGACTTTTCCTCCGGCAAGAGGAGCGATAAGCCCTGCACCCGATCCAGTGAAGAAAACGCGGTCGTGTTGCGGGGTCAGGCCATGCTGCGCCTCGAGGCGTGACAAGAACTGCAGCACCTTCTCCGCCTGCTTGGTGTTGTGACGCTCGTAAGCCTGGGAGATCACCTCGCCGGTTGGCGAGGCAAGAACGTACTTGCAGGTCGTGCTGCCAACATCGATACCGCAGATCTTGGCGCCGTTCGCGATGGGCCGCTCCGTTTTTGGAGTCGCGATCTCAATGCAGCCCGGCGGCTGCAACAGAGGCGCGATTTGGACAAATCTCTCGTCGGCCATGGAGACTCCTCGCTGCTGTGCCCGACTTCCTTTGCTAGGCGGTCGCCGCGGATTTGTTTCCGGCGAGATGGAGAACGTAATTGGCTGCGGTGGACGCGTACCCGAGATGCGGAACGCGGTACGTTGCGCGCTTCACTTCCGGGCGCTTTTCTTCGATCTGCCGGATTTTCTCCAGCGTCATTCCGGTCTTCGCCATCGCTTCCACGAATTCGGACTGCGCGCGTTTTTTGGCCTCCGTCAAAATCATCTGGCAGCGGGACAGCGCGTGCACCTCGGCGTCTCCCTTGATCTCGATCGGAGCATAGAGCAGGCTGGGATGTTTCCCCAGCACGTTGGCCATGGCGCCCTGGGACATCGTGTTCGGCATGCAGGAATAGGGAGATAGCTCGCACGTCATATTGGCTTGTTTGTGGAGATGGGCATGCAGCGCTTTGCCCACGAGCATGTGGCCTTCACCGCCGCGCAGCTCGTAGTGAAAGAACGGGGAGGCCAGTTCCTTCAGCTCTTCCTGGTCCGGCAATTCGTGCGGGACATTGCCAAGCGCCTTGCGGAACCGGTTATAGGTTCCGATATAGAGACGCTCCATCCCACGCACCATGGCGATCTTCATGCGGACCTTGCGGTCCACGTTTGCCTTTGCTTTGAGGCGCCAAATGGGCGTGTGGAGAAGGTAGCCGAGCCATACGGCCACAGGAGGAGGCATGACTTCCGATCCCTCCTGTTCCAGCCATTGCTTAATGTTGTAGTTGCCGTCGCCTTCGTGCGTTTGGAGCCAGAATTCGCCGGTAATTTTTATCTTCGGCTTCACTTGCAGGCGGTCGACTTCAATCGCATCGAATTTCTTCTTCACTACCCGCAGAGCATCCGCAAAATAGCTGGTAAGGAAATGCCACGCCAGCATCCCCCACTTCTTCCCGCGAAGGGGCCGCTTCTGAAATACTTCGAAGAGGTAATCCGCGCTCTCCTTCAATACTTTGTCGGTCTGCCCAGGAACAACCTCGTAGGGTCGCGTCAGGTATTCCATGTCTGTGAGAATGTCACCGCACAGAATGGCCCAAACAATTCCCAGGCTCAGTTGCATGTTGATTTCGAGGCCGCCACCCTTCTCGGGGGCTTGATCCAGTTGGTCCTGCGCAAGCAGGAAGAGGCGAAAATCCTTCAGGCCCATGCCGTCGAGCGCCATCTCGTAGGACTCGTGGTATTGGCCGAAGCGGCAGGGGCCACAAGCGCCGGCTGTCAGGAAGACGTAGTCGTCAATAGTTTTTTGCTTGCCACTGACAGCCACTTCGGACTTCAGGAAGTTGACCAGGCTGCCAGTCGTGAAGATCGTCGGACAGCAGGCGCCGACATCGATCAGTTCCTTGCCGGCGTCGAGGTCCGCGCGAGTGATATTGGGCAGGGGTTTCGCCTTGTAGTTTAGGTTGTTGAAGACTCCCTGGACTAGCCGTTCATGCTTCCAGGTGAGGCCACCGAACAAGATTGTGGTTGAGTCCCGCTGTTCGCGAGTGAAAGGTCGCGCTTTATATGAGGTGTAGTGAGTGACTGCGGTCGCCATCGTAGCCTCCCTCTCTCCACATTTTGTCTAGACACTGGCCAACACTAAATCTCGCTCGCGATCAATCCAGCTGGATGCGTCAAATCGCGAATCCAATTCGGGCCCCGTCAATAGTCCTCCAGGTTCCAAGTCGCCGGCGCCCGCCTAAGGCGGGCTTTGGCGACGGCGCGTAGAGTCCGCACCCGTGGTTGCGCTCTTCTGAAGCATCGCCAGAACAGAATAGGATTGGACACAAGACGACAAGCGAATTTCATTCGATAGGCAGGCAAATACCGGAGAATTGCAAACAATCCCTCTTGCCACGATCCCCTCAGATCGACTTGCACATCCTCACCCGGTCTTCAGGCCAAGACGTTAGATTCCAATTAGGATTACCTTTGACAGGGCACGCCTTCCGCGGCAAACAACGCGCCCGGGAGATTCCGTAAAACACACGCAACTATTGGCCCAATCCCCCCTATCGCCCAGACTCAGCACGCGACGGATGGGCCATCCGCGGGCTGAACCGGACCCGATAGTTATAGCAAAACTTTGTGACGGATGTCACAAAAGATTGTGATGGACTCCATTTCGTAACAGGTGCTCTTCAGCCGTAATGGCCACTGCGCCAATATCGCAGTGAAACCGTTAGGATCGCCCCCTTCGACCTCGCACCCGCTGCCTCAGTGCGCGTCAGCGGGCAGACGGAAGGCAATGTACTCACCCGGGTACGAGCCCCCGCTGACAGCCACGACGATATACTGTCTACCATCGAGCATGTACGTCATCGGCGAGCCACTCTGGGGTGCCGGCATAAAGACCGCGCCGACTTCATCGCCCGTCGCCTTGTCATACGCACGAAGCATTGCGCCTCGCGCCCCGGAAGGGGTCGTGAAGAAGCCGGCCTCCCCAGCGATGATCAGGGTCTTGGTCGTCAGTGTCCCGACAAGGCCTGCACGGCCCGTACGAGGAATATTGAGGCCGTTGAGTGCGGGATTGTTGCGAACGTTGTCCGGCGTTTCCCCGTGCGCGATCTGCCAAGCGAATTCACCCTTGTCTAGATTGATCGCAGTAATGCGGCCATAAGGGGGTTTCAGCAGTGGTAAGCCCCGGACATTTGGACCCGGATCACCACCTTCCCCACCCTCCACGGCAGCAGTCGCAGGGCGAGTGGCAGGCGGAGGGGCGCCCATCGGCCTTCCGGGCCGAGGCATAACCCCAGCGGTTCCCTGAACGTACTCCATGTCCGAGAATTTTGGGTCGGGGGAGGGAACGAGCCCCAGGGTGGCGATTCCGCTTTGCGAGTAGACGTAGAGGGTGTGGGTGTCAGGGTCGTACGACCCGCCCGGCCAGTTCGCGCCACCTAACGCTCCCGGCGACACAATCGTGGCCAGCGGCCCATCAAGGTTACTCACGGATGGCGGCGTAAATAACGGCCCGATCCGGTATTTTGAAACCAATTTCTCCGCTTCCGCGTGGAGTTCCGGTGTGAAGTTGATCAGACTGTCGCTGGAGATGCCTTGATTGTCGAAAGCGGGCGGTTTGGTTGGAAACGGTTGTGTGGGCGAGTACCACTCCCCGGGCACATCTCCCTTTGCCACCGGACGCTCCTCTATGGGCCAAATGGGCTCGCCGGTTTCGCGATTGAAGACATACAGGAAGGCCTGCTTGGTCGGTTGCGCCACAGCCTTGACGGTCTTACCGTTCACCGTCATGTCCACAAGCATCGGGGCGCAAGGGATGTCCATGTCCCACAAGCCGTGGTGAACGAGTTGATAGTGCCATTTTCGTTTCCCCGTTTGTAAATCCACTGCCACGAGGCTCTCACCGAACAAGCCTTTCCCTGGGCGGTCGCCTCCGAAGTAGTCGCCAGTAGGCAATTCGACCGGCAAATACACCAGCCCTAGTTCTTCATCAACGGAAATCTGCCCCCAGACGCCCGTATTTCCGGTGTAGGACCAGGAATCCTTCTCCCACGTTTCGATTCCAGACTCGTTGGGACGCGGGATGGTATGGAATATCCAGAGGCGCTTGCCTGTCCGCACGTCGAATCCCCGAACATAGCCCTTCACGTTTTTCCTGCTCTTGGGAACGCTTCCGGTCAGGTGCGCAGCCCCGACGATCACTACGTTCTTGGCTACGATGGGCGTCGAATGAAGGCCGACCTCCCCGGTGACCAAATCGATCTCCTGATCGTCGTCCTGTTTCAAGTCGACAACGCCATTCTTGCCGAAGCTGGGTACCGGGACGCCGGTCTTGGCATCGAGAGCGATGAGCCTGTAACCGGGCGTAACGTACAAGATTCGCTCCTCCTTGCCATCCGTCCAGTAGGCGACTCCGTGGCCTGAAAGCTGCCTCGGTGCATTGGTGCCGCGCTCTCCCTCGTGCTCACTGTGCATCCACAGCAACTCGCCGGTTGCCGCATCGAGCGCCACAACTGCCCTCCGCGATCCGGCCGTCGTATACAGCACGCCCTTGACCATCAGCGGTGTCCCCTCTAATTTAAATTCCGGCCGCGGACCCAGGCTGTCGGTCTTGAAGCGCCAGGCAATTTCCAGCTTGTTGAAGTTGGCCGCATTGATCTGGTCCAGCGGGCGATACCTGGTATTTGCCAAGTCGGCTCCATAGCTTGGCCACTCGCTGCCGTTGGCGGCAGATTGGGCCGATGCCCGCGTCGCCAGGCACATCAGGACGGCACTGAGCGTCCAAGTCGAACCTAATAGCGTTCGCATTCCGCGTGTTTTCGCCGGAAACATATTCTCCCCCTCTGGACTTTCCTCGCTGACAGGCAATCCAGTCTGTCGCTGGCGCCACCATTGCCGATTTCAATTTGATCTGTGCGCAAACCTTATGATGCCCGCCCTCGCGTGTCAAGATCGTAGGGCGCCGCCCGGCGCGGCCGGGCGCTGGAATTGTGAGATTGAATTATGGGTACCCTATCCGTGCGGTCTTTTGCAAGGGTGGGGCTTTTGACTTTTGTACTCGAATCATCGAAGTGACGCGTTCAAACCCTTATGTATACGGCATCAAGAAAAATTCCCCGCCCTTGAAAGAGTATCAAGGACGGGGCGCCCAGAAAAACTTCTCCAGATGGGGCCGCCACCAATAACCACTAGGGAACTAACGCTAACGAAAACCACTTGGTTATCTTGCGCGCTAAGCGAGTCTTCTATATATTTTCCGTCGAAGTTTGAGGAATTTGGCTCATGCGCTTCCTTTCATTTCTTCTTGCCGGCATAGGGTTGCTCTTCCTTTCTAGCTATCTGTATTTGCGGCGGATGGGGCTCGACGCCAAAGGGACAACTATCTCGCAAAGCATCACGCTTGCGTTCGTCCGAAGAAATATGTACCGAATTGCGGACGCTGAGCGCGAACAGTTAACTACATACAGCGAATGTTTTTCGGTGGATCAGCTAATTTCCGTGGGAAAGGTCGATCCAAACGACGAGGAAAGACGTGGTTACTCATTCTCGATTGAATGCGACGGCGGCGGTACTGATTTCACCGTCACTGGCAGGCACGCCCCGGCGCCGCCCGGCTCAACCCTTCGCTGGCCCGTCCTTGTCATCGATCAGTCCATGGCTTTCCAAGAACTCTATTGATGCTTTGCCAGAAATTGGAACATTACTGCGATAGTGAATTTGGATGCCCCATCCTTGCGGTTTTTGCAAGGGTGGGGTTTTTGATTTTCGTAATGGAATCACTGAAGTCAGGCGGTGCAATACTCGGAGCGAGCAAGTCAAGAAAAGAACCCCACCCTCGAAAGAGCGTCAAGGACGGGGCACCCGCGAAGTCCCGACATTGCAGCAAGTAATTCAGTAGGATAGATTTACAACATCAGTGCCCGGGTGGCGGAATGGCATACGCGGGGGACTTAAAATCCCTTGCCCTTCGGGGCGTGCGGGTTCGACTCCCGCCCCGGGCACCAAGAAATCAGAGTTCATCACAGAGCTGTTTGTCCAGCTTTAACTGGCACTGGGACGCTACCCACCGGCAGAGGTGACGCCATGTTCTTCGCCAGCGTGTTTCCATCGATCTCTTTTTCCCAACGCGCCACGACCAGCGTGGCAACGCCATTGCCAAGCATGTTGACCATCGCACGAAACATGCTCATGAATCTGTCGATTCCGAGAAGCAGAGCCATGCCGGCCACGGGAATCGTCGGGATTACGGTCAGCGTTCCCACCAGCGCGATAAAGGCGGCGCCTTGTACACCGCTTGCTCCCTTCGAAGTCAGAACAGCCACGATGAAAATGGTGAGCTGCTGTCCGAGCGTCAGATGAATATTCGTGGCCTGAGCGATGAATAGGGCCGCCAGCGTCATATACATGCTGCTTCCGTCGGTATTGAACGTGTAGCCGGTCGGCACCACCAAGCCCACCAGCGACTTCGAGCAACCCAGCTTCTCCATCTTATTCATCAATGTGGGCAGCGCCGGTTCCGATGAGCTCGTCGCGAGTGTCAGTAAGATCTCTTCCTTGATGTACACAAGATATTTGAAGATGTTGAATCCCGCCGCCCAGCAAACCAAGCCCAGGATGACGAAAACGAAGACAATGCAAGTGGCATAGAATGTTGCGATCAGTTTCAATAAGGGGCCGAGCGCCGTGATGCCGTATCGGCCCACGGTAAACGCCATCGCGCCGAAGGCGCCGATCGGCGCCAGACGCATCACGATATTCACGACCCCGAACACCGCATGCGTCATTCCGTCAAATAAATCGACCACGTGCTTACAGCGGGGTCCCATCGAGGATAGGGCGAAGCCGAACAGGATGGCGACCAGAAGAACTTGCAGGATGTCCCCTCGCGTGAAGGCGTCCACGATTGTGTTGGGGATGATATGCAAAATAAAATCGGGCACGCTTTGCGCCTTTGCCTGGCCGGCATAATCAGCCACGGCTTTGGTGTCGAGCATTGCCGGATTTACGTTGAATCCCGCCCCCGGCTGCACGACGTTGCCCACGACGAGTCCGAGCAGGAGAGCCAGCGTGGAGACAACTTCGAAATACAGCAGGGCCTTGCCGCCAACTCGTCCGACCTTTTTCATGTCTTCCATGCCGGCGATCCCCGTGACCACCGTGCAAAAAATGATCACAGCGATGATCATCGTAATCAGGCGAATGAATCCATCACCGAGAGGCTTCATCGCAATCGCGGTCGCCGGCCGGACGATGCCGAGAACAATCGCGACGGCGATTCCGAAAAGTACCTGCCACGATAGACTCGTATAGAAGGGTTTCTTTTTCCCGTTCGAGACGGCGACGGCAGAGGCAAGTGGTTGCGTGGCGCCGGTTTCTTCCATGGTCAGTTCTCCTTGTGCGCCGGTTAAAACCGGCGAGGTGTTGTGAATGAAAAAGTCATACGAAAGTGGATCAGCGACCCACATCGGCCCCGAGTCATGCGGAGCCGCTCGCAAGGGCGGCGTCGAAGCGTTGACAGGGGAACGTGCGGGCCGGGTATGCAGCCGCGTAAGAAACTCACTCCGGGACGCCGACGCTGTAAGGAGAAGCGGAAGGCCCCATCGGGTGCACCGATATCGCGAGGTGTGCCCGAGTCCCGCGCGGTCAGAGACCCCGTGCACGTACGCAGACACCTCGCGCGGGAACCGGGAGGTCCCAAGTCCGCCCCAGGCCGCAGTTGCCTTGGGACGCGTCGGGAAGTCTAAGGACGTACGCCGATGACGAACGGACTTGGGAAGTCGGACAGACCTGTAGTACCTGAGAAGTTCCCAAACAACGCCGGGCCACCGGCAGCGGAGGGGATGGAGGGAAGAGGTTTGGCCAAAGGGAACCTGCCACAGCAAAACGCGTCCCGGACACCGAGCCGGAACGACGCGCCGAGTGCGCTGGAGCGGGTACGTCAAGCAGCAGGAAAGGATAAGAAGTTGCGGTTCACGGCGCTCCTGCACCACATCTACAACCTGGACACACTGCGCAGGGCTTACTTCCGCTTGAAGAAGGAAGCCGCACCGGGCGTGGACGGGGAGACGTGGCGGCACTACGGCGAGAAGCTGGAAGAAAATCTCCAGGGACTTTCCGATAGGCTGAAGCGCGGAGCGTACCGAGCGAAGCCGGTGCGTAGGGTGTTTATCCCGAAGGCCGACGGGCGGCAGAGACCGCTCGGAGTCACGACGCTGGAAGACAAAATCGTCCAGCGCGCGGCGGTCGAGGTGCTGAATGCCATCTACGAAACCGATTTTCTCGGTTTTTCGTACGGGTTTCGGCCGGGGCGCAGCCAGCATCAAGCGCTGGATGCGCTGTA